>Ga0070735_10000462_pt1 | contig 44243 bp, 43 predicted proteins | sample Coa_R1_FD_66443 | JGI IMG/M metagenome (GOLD analysis project Ga0070735, IMG submission 66443) | Surface soil microbial communities from Centralia Pennsylvania, which are recovering from an underground coalmine fire - Coalmine... | ecosystem: Environmental > Terrestrial > Soil > Unclassified ... | reverse complement strand
GCGTATCAACAGAAGGCAATGCTTTTTGAGTTGGCGTTGGACCGTTCTCTGCAATAATGATGCGCGATTGTGGCGCAGCCAGCTGCGTCGCTGGCCAATGAAAATTAGGGGACTTGGGTAAACCTATGAGTGGGCGCACAATTCAGCTCGCAGCGATCAGCGCAGTGATGGCCGGAATATCTGTAGCAACACTGGCAGCCGAGACGCACAAGGAATTCCGTTTTAATGTCAGTCCCAAGGCAGGACTCTCAGTAAACAATACTTACGGTTCCGTGTCCGTCAAACCCTCCACCGGCAACGTAGTCATCATCAATGCAGTAATCGCATCCGACAAGGTTGAGGTGGATAACTCTCTCGTCGGGAATCGCGTGGAAGTTCAGTCTCACCTGCTGCCCGGGGCTGACGAACAAACCGGACGCGTCGACTATGAAATTCTGGCTCCAGCCGATGCCAGCATCACCCTGCATTCCAGCACAGGTACCCTGCACGCGGAAAGGCTTCATGGAGATCTGAGCCTGGAAGGTGCGTCCGCTGCCGTCGACCTTCGCGATATCACGAATGCTCACGTTCACGTGAAGACCCTAAATGGTCCCGTGACACTGACAAATGTGCAAGACGGCCACGTCGAAGTCGACTCTCTCAGCGGAAGTGTCACTCTGAAAGGCGTCACCGGGCCCCTTATTCAGGTTATCTCGACCAGCGGCGCGATCAGTTATGCCGGCGACTTTGGCGATCACGGCGAATATCGCCTGACCAGCCATAGTGGCGACATCGAAGCGGTTGTCCCTGAAACCACTTCCGCCGACGTCAGCGCCCGTACGGTCCGCGGAGAAGTGCACGACGACATTCCTCTTCAGCCAAAATCTCACACTTCCTTCGTCTTGAAGGAAGGAAGTGCCTTCTGGGGTACCATGGGGCGTGCGGCCGTCTCTTCGACCGTAGTCCTGCGCAGTTTCAGTGGTAAAATCCACCTCAGAAAACGCTCTGAAAAATAGAAAAAAGAAGAAGCCGGGTCGCTCGCACAGGCGTTCTGGAAGGATCGGCGTCCGAACCCACGCTCCTGCGCAGGGTTTGTCCTCGAGAAAGAAGGGGGGCGGTTCGCCCAACGCCCTGTTTCTGGTCGGCTTCATGGGCGCGGGGAAGAGTAGCGTCGGCCGTGCCTTGGGACAGCGATTGAATTGGGTCTTTGAAGATCTGGACGACCGGATCGAGCGCCGTACCGGCCGGGAGATCGCGGATATTTTTCATGATTCCGGAGAGCCCGAATTCCGCCGGGCTGAGCACGAGGCGTTGCAGGAAGTCCTGCAGGAATTGCGGCAGGGTGTTTCAAGGGTTGTCGCTCTTGGGGGTGGTGCGTTTGTCGAGGAGCGGAATGCGAAGATGCTCCAGAACATGCGCATAACCACGTTGTTCCTGGACGCTCCCGTCGAAGAGCTTTGGGAGCGGTGCTGCCGGCAAGCGAGCGAAATGGGGGCGGAACGTCCTTTGCTTCGCAGCCGAGATCAGTTTCGCGGACTTTACCAGGTTCGCCGGAAGAAGTATCTGGCAGCGTCCGTGCGCATCGAGACCGGGGGTCGTACGCTCGACGCAATCGCAGACGAGATCGTGCAAAGGCTTAAGCTGAAGAAAATCGAAATTCGAAGAGAACAAGGAGAAGTCGAGTGAAGTTCGATCGAACCACGTTCCGGGCGGCTGCCTTCTTACTCGCCTCGTCTCTGGCACTACTCACGCCATCGCTCGCACGCGACAAGAAAGAACCCAAGCCAGGTGCTGCTCAGACCGTCGACTCCGGCGCTTTTGGGGTGTTTGTGAAGGGCCAGCGCGTTGCGACGGAAACCTTCGATATTCAGCAACAGAATTCCGAAAGTTCGATCAAGTCGCAGCTCAAGCAATTGGTTGGGAGCGATCCCGTCAGCCAGAAGTCCGACCTGCAGATTACTTCGAACGGGCAGCTCATCCGTTACGAGTGGAGTCAGTCTTCCGGCGGTTCTTTGACCCTTCTGCCCAATAATGAATTCCTGATCGAGAAGATCGTCACTCCATCCTCCTCAAAACCAGCCGAGCAGTCGTTTCTGATGCCGAACACTTCCGTTATTCTCGACAACAATTTCTTCATCCAGCGGGAAGTCTTGATCTGGCGCTACCTGGCGGCCAACTGCAACCCTGAAAATGGAAGCATGAAATGTAAACAGGAGCCTGCGGAATTCGGCATTGTGATCCCTCAGGACCGCAGTTCAGCGCGCATACGAATCTCTCTGGTGGGTCCCGAAAAAGTTACCTGGCACGGCGCAGAACGGAATCTTATGCGTTTGAATCTGAAGGGTGACGATTTTGAGTGGGCACTTTGGGTGGACGATAGCGATCACTTTAAGCTTATGCGCGTGGCGATCCCTGCCGATAACACTGAGGTAGTCCGGGACTAAGCAAACTTCCCCGGGCGGCAGAACAAGATCGCGATAGAAAAGATCGCGCTGGAAAGACTCATTTGCTGCTGACTGATTCACGTACCGCTCGGGTCTTGGTTACGGTGCTCCTGTTTGCACTGGCACTTGGCTTCCTCTACGTCACCCACGACACGCTCATCGCTTTCCTGTTTGCCATCTTCTTCGCCTACCTGATGAGCCCGCTGGTCGCTCACATGGAACGTTTCCTCAAAGGCCGTGGGCGCGCCATCGCAGTGATCTACACCCTGCTCCTCGCGCTGGTTGTGATCTTCTTCGTCATTGTCGGTCCGAAAGTCACACGCGAAGCCGGCCGGTTGGGTCAATCCTTGCCAGGACTCCTCTCCCGGCTCAGTTCCGGACAGATCGCGAACCAGTTGGGTGCCGAACATGGTTGGAACTACAACACGACCGCCTTTGTGCAATCTTTTCTGGTAAACCATCAAAGCGATATCGAGCAATTGGCACAACGCATCGGCCTGCGCACCGCCGACGTGGCCAAACAGGCATGGCTGCTTATCATTGTCCCACTTCTCTCCATCTTCTTCCTGAAAGACGGCCGCTCTTTCAGTGACTTTCTCCTTTCCACGATCCAATCTCGCCCGCAACGCGAGTTTCTGGAGAATGTTCTTGGCGATTTGAACCAGATGCTGGCGCACTTCATCCGGGCGCAACTTACCCTGGCAGCGCTCTCCCTGATCGTCTACTCCGCATTTCTGGGGGCCATGCGGGTGCCTTACGCGCTGGTTCTGGGAACGGTGGGCGGAGTATTCGAGTTCGTGCCCGTAGTCGGCCCGCTCGTCGCTGGCCTCGCCATCATCTCCGTTGTCCTGCTCATGAGCTATCCCCACTGGCTCGCAGTGCTGATCTTTCTGATCGCCTGGCGCTTGATCCAGGACTACGTTTCCTCTCCGCGCATCATGGGCGACAGTATGGAACTGCATCCTCTTGCCGCAATTTTCGGGGTTATGGCCGGAGGCGAAATCGCGGGCATTCTCGGCATCTATCTCTCGATCCCCGTAATGGCGAGCCTGCGCATCGTTTTCCGTCGCTGGCGCTTGTACGCGGAAAAGAGAAAATTTGGTCCGCTCACCTCGGATTACTCGATCGGAAGCGAAACCGTTCATCGCAAATAGCCCAATTCTTACCGTGCGAAGTAGATTCTGCGCTTTGGTAATGCCTTCCGCGATTGCTCACACAGGGACAAGGCGCCGCTTGTTATAAAATCCCAAGTATTCACATGAACAAGAAGATTCCTATCGGCATTCTTGGCGCTACCGGTGTCGTCGGACAGAGATTCATCCAGATGCTGGAGCATCATCCGTGGTTTGAGGTGGCCTGGCTGGCTGCTTCCGATCGTTCTGAGGGCAAGCCATACGCAGAAGCGGCCCGCTGGCGCCTGAAAACAACGATTCCGCCTGCCGTGGCCAAAATGAAAGTTTCTCCGGCCACACCCGACGGCGCACCCAAGATTATCTTCGCCGCTTTGGACTCGGCGATTGCCGCTGAACTCGAGCCTCGTTTTGCCAACGCAGGCTGCGCGGTCGTCTCCAATTCCAGCGCCCTGCGCATGCAAGAAGACGTGCCCCTCGTCATCCCCGAAGTCAATGCCGGACACATCAAGCTCATCGACATTCAGGCGTGGCGCAAGAAATCTGGTGGCTACGTCGTCACAAATCCCAATTGCTCGGCGATCGGGCTCGTGCTCGCTTTGGCACCCCTCCACCAGAAGTTCGGGCTTGATACGGTGATGGCCGTCACCATGCAAGCCGTCAGCGGCGCTGGATATCCCGGCGTAGCTTCCCTCGACATCCTGGGCAATGTCATCCCCTTCATCAAGAATGAAGAGGAAAAAATGGAAGAGGAGACGAAAAAACTTCTCGGACGGGTTAACGGATCAAAAGTCATTCCCGGCGGCTTCGCCATGAGCGCGCAATGCAACCGAGTCGCGGTGGAAGACGGCCACACCGAGTCGATTTCGATCCGCCTCAAGAAGAAAGCGACTGCCGAAGAGATCATCGCCGCATGGAACAGCTATCGCGCGGAGCCTCAGGAACTGAAGTTGCCGAGCGCCCCTGAAAAGCCGGTGATCTATGTAACTGCCTCTGATCGTCCGCAACCGCGCTTCGATGTGGATACGGGCGCTGGAATGACCACGGTCGTCGGTCGCCTGCGTCCCTGCTCGGTGCTCGACTGGAAGTTCACTGTGCTCTCGCACAACACGATCCGCGGAGCAGCAGGTGCGGCAGTCCTCAACGCCGAACTGCTCAAAGCCAAAGGATACCTGGGATGAGTACGTGCACCGCGAATCAAGCGGGTCGTCCCCACTGGCGTCATCCTGAGCGGAGCTGTCTTTCCGGCGGAGCGAAGGATCTCGCGCGCAGCACACCTGGTCTTATCCCGGTTCTCAAGACCTCCTCAAGGACATCCCGCCGATGATCGTCATGAAATTCGGCGGCACCTCGGTCGAGGACGCCAAAGCGATCGATCGCGTCGCCTCCATCGTTCAGGGACGCCTCTCGCAGCAGCCGGTTGTCATCGTCAGTGCCATGGCAAAAGTGACCGACACGTTGCTGACCATGGCGCGTGCCGCTGGCGAAGGCGAGCGCAAGACCGCGCTCAAGCTTTGCCGTTCTCTTCAGGAGCGACATTACAACACCGCCAGCGAACTCTTGGGGACCGCACGTTTCACCGAGTTTCATTCCGAACTCGGATCCGACTTTGAAGCTCTCGACGAACTGTTGCGCGGCATCTCGGCCGTCGGCGAAATCACTCCGCGTACCACCGATCACGTCGCCGCCTTCGGCGAGATGCTCTCCAGCAAAATCGTCGCCGCCGCCTTTGAAGCCCACGGACTCAAAGGAGCACACGTCGACTCGCGCGATGTCCTCGTCACCGACAGTGCGTACATGGAAGCGGTGCCTCAATACGAGGAAACGAATCTCAAGCTGCAGGAAAAAGTTCGGCCTTTACTTGAGGCAGGACAGGTCCCGGTGATGGGCGGTTTCATCGGCGCCAACCTCTCCGGCATTACGACTACGATCGGTCGCGGCGGCTCCGATTTTTCTGCCGCCATCTTCGGCGCGGGACTGAACGCAGAGCGCATTGAGATCTGGACCGACGTCGACGGCATCCTGACCACCGACCCGCGCACTTGCCCTGATGCCCGCCGCATCAAGGTCATCAGCTTCGATGAGGCCGCCGAACTGGCGTATTTCGGCGCGAAGGTTCTGCACCCGGCAACAGTCTTGCCCGCAATTCAGAAGAACATCCCCGTCTATGTTCTCAACTCGCGCAATCCATCGTGCGAAGGGACGCGCATCACCACCCGCGCGCCGAAGACGAAGAACATTTTCAAAGCTATCGCGGCCAAGAAACGCATCACAATCATCGACGTCGCTGCCCCTCGCATGCTGCTGGCGCACGGATTTCTGCGTGCCATCTTCGAGGCCTTTGACCGTCACAAAGTCGCTGTGGATGTCGTCTCCACTTCGGAAGTCAGCGTTTCCCTGACAGTCGATTCGAACCAGGCGATCCCCGCACTCGCGGCCGATCTTGCCAAACTCGCCGACGTCAAGTACGAAGGCCGCAAAGCCATCGTGTGCCTCGTCGGTGAGAATCTGCGCGACACACCGGGCATCGCGGCCCTGGTTTTTCGTGAGCTCGCCGACAAAAAAATCCGCATGATTTCCCAAGGCGCTTCGGAAATCAATCTCACCTTTGTAATCGAAGAAGACGAAGTCCCCGGCGTGATTCAGCGCCTGCACACGACATTCTTCTCGGAACTGGATCCCGAAGTTTTCGCCTGAAAAAGATTAGGTAGTGCTGGTTGGCGCGGCCGAACCTATTTCTTGTCATGCTGAGCGGAGGTGAGAAGCGCGAAGCGATCCTCTCCGCAGTCGAAGCATCCCTGCCGTTACACCGAAAGCAGTCGGTCAAAAAACGCCCGATAGCGCTGCAGCGCCAATTGCGCGCGCGCTTTTGGCACGAGACGTAGCGGGTGTCATGCTGAGCGGAGGTGAGGAGCGCGAAGCGATCCTCACCGCAGTCGAAGCATCCCTACCGTTACACCGAAAGCAGTCGGTCAAGAAACGCCCGATAGCGCTGCAGCGCCAATTTCGCGCGCGCTTTTCGCACGAGAGGTGGGGGGTGTCATGCTGAGCGGAGGTGAGGAGCGCGAAGCGATCCTCACCGCAGTCGAAGCATCCCTACCATTACACTGAAAGCAGTCGGTCAAAAGACGCCCGATAGCGCTGCAGCGCCAATTTCGCGCGCGCTTTTGGCACGAGAGGTGGGGGGGTGTCATGCTGAGCGGAGGTGAGGAGCGCGAAGCGATCCTCACCGCAGTCGAAGCATCTCTACCGTTACACCGAAAGCAGCCGGTCAAAAAACGCCCGATAGCGCTGCAGGGCCAATTGCGCGCGCGCTTTTGGCACGAGAGGTGGGGGGTGTCATGCTGAGCGGAGGTGAGGAGCGCGAAGCGATCCTCACCGCAGTCGAAGCATCCCTACCGTTACACCGAAAGCAGCCGGTCAAAAAACGCCCGATAGCGCTGCAGCGCCACACGCAGGTTTTCCGTTGAAACGTTGTCTCCACGAGACCACTGTCCTTCGAGGCCCGACCGTTCCTCAGCAAATACTTCCGCCAGCCGTTTCATCGCGGACGCCACTAATCCATCTGCCTGCTCGACAGCTTTGCGCGGTTCATCCACGAAGGCAATCTGTATTTCCTTCCACCGGGCACGTAAGCCCTCCAGTTCTTCACTGGGAAAAAGAGGTTCAGTCCGATCATCTCCTATTTCGCTGGATCCGGTGGTTCCTACCGTTTGGGATCCGGCTGTATCGGTCGCAGCAGCCTCGCTGGCCCCAGGAGCACGCTCCCGCCCCCGATCCTCTGTAACAGCTTGTGGTCCCCGCCCTTCGGAGGCCGGCCTTTTCCCCTGCGCCAGATCAGCCGTGGTGATGTTCTGGTTTTCAAACCGATCCTCGAACTGTTCGTTATCTTTTCTTAATGGTGTCGCCATTTCTTATGCTCCTTTTCTCTGAGGCTGTTCATCGAGCAGTTCCTGGAATAACAGGCGGTAGTGGACCATGGCCTGTCGCATATCTTCCGTACTGGCCTTGCCCTCGCCATGACGCAAGGCGATCGCATGCGCCGCGCGATAGTTTTCCACAATCAGCGGATAATCCACCGAAAGATCCGCCGCTCGCTGGTCGAACTCTCCGATCGGATATCCCCGCGATTGCATGACATCGGTGACCAGACTGTCGGCGATGGTCACCGCTCCTGGTGGATCGTCCACAAACCGTGCCTGTACCTCGTTCCAGCGCACGGCAAAACTCGACCGGTCGGCCGCCGAAAGCGGATGAATTCTGAATTTCTCTCTCCTCTTCTGACGGAACTCCAAAACCCCCTCGGCCTTGCGCGGATCGCCCTCCTGCCTCAGAACCCGGTCGTACTCCGGTCCGAAGCGCTGCTTCAACTGAAGCCTGCGCCGTTTGCGCGAACTCATAAACGCGATGGCGGCGATCACGATAATCGCGACCACTAGGACTGCGATCAATATCATCATTCGATTTTGGTCCATGACTCTCCCTCTCCGCGGCGCTGGTATGGGATGCGGACGTGTGGGGCAGTGTTGTCGTACCAACTTGGCGCCAACCAAATTGCGTGTCTTTGGGGTGACGGTGCAAAAGTCAATCCAGTTTCTGCCGTACCCTGCTGTGTTCCTTATCCTCCGCTGTGGTTAAATCTTGAGAGGCGTGATGCATGAACCTTCTTCTTTTAGGCCGCGGCAAAACCGGATCGCTGGTGGCGGAGGTCGCGGCAGAGCGCAAACATCACACGCGGGTGCTGAGTGCCAGCGAGAACGCGTTGGGCGCGGCGCTTACGCCTGACACCCTTGCCGGCTTCAATTGCGTCATCGATTTCACCACGCCGCATTGTGTGCTCTCCCACATCGAAGCCTGCGTGCGAGCGGGTAAGGACATGGTGGTCGGTACCACCGGTTGGTATAAAGAACTCGATCGCGTCCGAGCCTTAGTCGAGCAGCACAAGACTGGATTCGTCTATTCCCCCAATTTCTCCGTTGGGGTAAATCTCTTCTTCGATGTCGCCCGCACGGCCGCCGCCGCCCTTCGCCACGAATACACGGGACAGATCTTTGAGCGTCACCACGTTCACAAGAAAGATGCGCCGTCGGGAACCGCAATCGCTCTTCAGCGCATCATCCGCGAGGCCAGCGGGGAGAACGAAGGCCTTGAGATTACCTCCTTCCGGGAAGGCGCTGTTGTCGGATTCCACGAAGTGATCTTCGAATCTCCAGCCGACCGAATCTATCTCAGCCACGATGCCAAATCCCGCCGCGGCTTCGCCGAAGGCGCCGTCCGCGCCGCCGAATGGCTCGTCGGGAAAAAAGGCTTCTACGATTTCAAGGATGTCTGGCGGGAACTCTGAACAGTTTTAATCTGGGGACAGCCGCCCCCGGCTGTCCGGCGGAGCAAAGCTCCGCAGAGTCATTGCTGAGGCCTCCAGATAATTGTCAATTCAAGAATGTCACTGGACCGTGGAAGAGCGGCGCTTTAGCGCCGCGTTCGAGGCTCATCGAGATTGGGGCTTGAGCCCTTGAAATTCGGAATTTCTTTCGTCGGAACTTCTTTACCTCCACCTACTCCTGTGACCCCGCTCACATGATTTTCTCTCCACTCCCATTCGCGCTATCTTATGTCTATGCAACTTCGCGGATGTGGCACCGCTCTCGTAACTCCGTTTCATCAGGATGGTTCGATCGACGACGCGGCCCTGCGCAATCTGGTCGTATGGCAAATCGAATCCGGCATTGACTTCCTTGTTCCGTGCGGCACGACCGGCGAGACGCCGACTCTCACGCACGACGAGTGGCTGCACGTCATCGACACCGCCATCGAAGTCGCCGCTGGACGCGTCCCCATCGTGGCAGGCGCAACCTCCAATGCTACACACGAGGCCGTAGCCAAGGCCAAAGAACTCGCTGAGCGTCCGGGCGTAAACGCGATCCTCACGGCTTCGCCTTACTACAACAAGCCGACGCAGGAGGGCCAATACCGCCACTTCAAAGCGATCGCTGAAGCTGTGGGCGACAAACCGGTGATCCTCTACAACGTCCCCGGCCGCACCGCCGCGAATCTCGAACCGGCCACCCTGGCACGTCTAGCCGAAATTCCGAACATCGTCGGCGTCAAAGAAGCCAGCGGCAACATGACCCAGGTCGCCGAAGCCATCGCGTCTGCCCCCGAACATTTCCTTGTTTTCTCCGGTGACGATGCCGTTACGCTGCCGATCGTCGCTCTCGGTGGCGTGGGCGTCGTATCGGTAGCTTCGAACGAAATCCCGCACGAAATGGCCGCGCTCACTCGCGCCGCACTCGATAATGACTGGGCCACCGCGCGCAGCCTCAACCGCAAGTACTTGCCGCTGATGCAGGCCAATTTCATTGAATCAAGCCCGCTGCCGGTAAAAGCTGTTCTAGCCATGATGGGAAAGATCGAAGAAGTCTATCGTCTGCCGCTTTTGCCGATGCGTCGCGATACGCGCTCCAAGCTGCAGAGAGTCGCGACCGACGTTGGACTTATCTCCAAACCTACCGGTCCCTCGCCCGAAGCCGCCGAATTCTTCATCTACGAAAACTGGGTCGCAGGACCGCACAAGATCGTCCTGCATCGCGGCACCTGCGGCCAGTGCAGCCATGGCAAAGGACGCCCCTCTGGCCACGATGTTAATCACGCCAAATGGCACGGTCCGTATGCGACCCTGCCCGAGGCCCGCGAGATTGCCCATACGATGACCGGCGTGCTCATCCGCAGCGAGTGCAAGTGCGTGTAATACATTGTCGATTGGGTGATTGCAGATTGGGTGATTGTTGATTTGAGTGATTGTTGATTCCTGATTATTGATTGCCGATTGAAAACCGTTAGCCGACATCTCTCGCGAACTGTCATGCTGAGCGGAGCATTGCGGAGAGCGAAGCGATTCGCAATGCGGAGTCGAAGCATCCCTACCGTAATTCCGCGCCCGGAAGTCCCCTGTGAACCCCTGTGTCCTCTGTGGTGATCGCCCTTCCGCTTTTGACAAATCAGTAATCACCCATCGACAATCGACAATTCATGTCAAGCCTGAAAACCTCCATCGAGCGCCTAGCCGCCCAGGGCGAAGTCGAACGCGATCCGGAAGCGCGAAAAACGTTCCTTGAATTCCGTGACCAGCTCACGCAAGGCAAAATCCGCGCCGCGGCAAAAATCGACGGCCGCTGGACCGTCAATGCGTGGGTCAAGCAAGGCATCCTCCTGGGTTTCCGTCTAGGAGCCCTTCAGGATATGTCCGCTGGCCTCTCCTTCATCGATAAAGACACCTTCCCTGCCCGCCAGTTTGCAATCGCCGACCGAGTGCGGGTCGTTCCCGGCGGATCGTCGGTTCGCACTGGGGCTTACGTCGCGCCCTCAGTCATCTGCATGCCGCCCATGTTCATTAACGTCGGAGCCTACGTCGACGAAGGCACGATGGTCGACTCCCACGCCTTGGTCGGCTCCTGCGCGCAGATCGGCAAGCGAGTCCATCTCAGCGCCGCCGCGCAAGTGGGAGGAGTCCTCGAGCCGATCAACGCTGCCCCGGTCATCATCGAAGATGACGTGCTAGTCGGAGGCAACTGCGGCATCTTCGAAGGCACGCTGGTACGAGCAAAAGCAGTGCTGGGAGCAGGAACAATCCTGACGCGCTCCACTCCGCTCTATGATCTGGTGAAAGGCGAAGTCTACCGCGCAACAGCAGAGACGACGTTAGAAGTCCCCGAAAATGCGGTAGTAGTTCCGGGCTCGCGTGCAGTGAAGAAAGGCAAAGGCACAGAGTGGAATCTCTCGCTCTACACCCCGGTAATCGTCAAGTACCGCGACGAAAAAACCGACCGCGGGATCGAACTCGAAGACTGGCTGCGATAAGCTGAGATTGAGATATATCGGGCTCCGCTTTACTTTTTGCTATAATGTAAAGCATGGCGGAAGCTAAATTATCGTCCAAGAACCAGATTGTGATTCCCCGCGAGGCTCGCGAGGCACTCAACCTCAAGCCCGGCGACAAGCTGCTCCTGGTTGTCCGAGGGACTAATGTGATCCTTTTTCGAAAACCCAAGTCTTACCGGGCAGCCATTCGCGGCATCGCACGGGGGCTCTATCCCAAAGACTATCTTCGCAAGGAACGTGAGAGTTGGGACTAAATAGCCTTAGCACCACCCTCCGCCAGCATCGCCGGATCGCCATCGACAGCAGTATTTTCATTTACCACATCGAAGCCCATTCGAAGTACGTCGCTCTGACCGACGCTGTATTCTCCTGGCTCGACCATCCAACCTCCCGTGCCGTCACCGCCGCCCTTACCATGACCGAAATCCTAGTCGTCCCTTACCGCAATCGTGATGACAAACTTCCCGACGACTTCTACTCACTCCTCTCTACGTACCCAAGTCTTGAGTGGATATCCATCGACCTTCAGATCGCCGACGTCGCAGCCCGACTTCGCGCGGCGCATGGTCTTCGCACGCCCGACGCACTTCAAGCCGCTATCGCGATTCAAACGCAGGCTACCGCCCTCGTTACGAATGATCCAGTGTTTCGGAGAGTCAGCGGGTTCGCGCCGATCGTCCTCGACGATTTCTTGTAGGCGCAGTTAGGATTCTTACGAGATCACCACGGCAAGGCTTCCAACACCATTCGAGGAAATTTGGATGCGCTGCAATTTCTCCACCACGACATCCGCCTCCGCCAACTTCTCGGCGCCATACGTGCTGGCCAGTCCAATCACCTTCATCCCGCCCGCCTTCGCCGACTCGATCCCTGCAGGCGCATCTTCGATCACCAGACATTCCACCGGACGAAATCCCAATCGCTCCGCTCCCATCAAATACGGCTCCGGATGAGGCTTTCCGTTCACCACATCATCGGACGTCACGAGCACCTTCGGCACCGGCAATCCGCAATGCCGCAACCGATTCCTCGCCAGCAACCTTGATCCCGAAGTGACGACTGCCCATCGCCCCTGAGGAATCGTCTTCAATAGATCTGCCGCCCCCGGCATCACCACGACTCCCCGCTGATCGTGCGCCTCATGATTCTCAATCGCAGCCGCCTCGGCGGTCGCATCAAGTTGTGGCGCCACTCGCCGGATCACTTCAACCGTCCGCACTCCATGCGCAATCGCCATCACGGCATTGCCATCCACGCCCTTGCGCGCGGCCCAGTCCCGCCACTCACGGTCCACCTGGCGGGTCGAGTCGCAAAGCACACCATCGAGATCAAACAAAATGGCACAGCAGGAAAATGTAGGCATCAATCCGATTTTAACCACAGAAGCGCAGAAGAATGGATTGGCGAATGGTCTTCCGCCTTTTTAGTTCTCCGTGCCTCTGTGCCTTTGTGGTGGATGATTCTCAGCCGCTTGACGACAAGCTTCCGGCTATTTGCATCCGAAGTTCGGACCGCACTTTCAGATGCCGCTCGCGAAAATGCGTGCGCGCCCGTTCTCCCCACGCGCGCACAAACCAGTAATTCAAGCCTGCACCGACCGCTGAACTGGCCAGCGGGATCACGCGTCCCGCCCACTTCTCTACGACCTCGGCGCTGGCTCGCGCCGCAATTCTCTGGATCACGCGCGGCACGAACCGATTGATCACTTCTTTTTCCAGCAATTCGCGGCTGATATCCACCCCCGCCGCGCTCGCAGCCGCAATCCACAACTCCGCAATCTCATCGTCAGTGTTATAGGTGAATCCGTATAGCAAGCTGAGCTTCTGCACCGTCCGCATCGTAATCGCCGAAAGGACACCCAGATCCGGCACAATCGTGATCAGCCCACCCAAGCCGAACCCGGCGCCCTCCAGCGCCGCCATCCTCATACCGCTGCGGATGATCGAGTCCGACACAACGTCCAACTCTCGTATGTCGAGCGAGTACACACCGTGATACCCGCTGATTGGCACACGATACGCCACCTTCAACTGCAGCAGAAATCTGTCGGGATCCACACGCACGGTGTGATACGCGCGCGTCAGGCCTGTCTCCAATGCCGATTCCACCCGCCGCCGCAGCCACGATTTCCGCTCCTCTGCCATCGTTTTCACCTTACCTCAGCAGGAGCGAGAATGCCATCGGGACAAACCGCAGAAGAAATACAGGATCAGGGCTAGGGATCAATGATCAGGGATCAGTGGTCAGTGGTCAGTGGCCAACCTTTGGCCATACAGGTCCAAGGTCTGAGGCCCGAAGCTCTGACGCCCGCAGCCGGTCCACTCGCGACTCGAACGTGCTAGCATTCTTCTTACTCCATGCCCACCGGAAAACTGCAAGTCATCCCTCTTGGCGGCCTTGGCGAATTCGGCATGAACTGCATGGCCGTGCGCTGGGGAGATGACATCATTGTCATCGACGCTGGCCTCATGTTCCCCGAAGCCGAACTTCTCGGCGTCGACATCGTTGTCCCCGACATTTCGTACCTCGTCGAAAATCGCCAGCGCGTGCGCGGCATCATCCTCACGCACGGCCACGAAGACCACATCGGCGCCCTGCCTTGGTTTCTCTCCGAACTCAAAGTGCCCGTCTGGGGCACTGAATTCACGCTCGCGTACGTCGAAGACAAACTCGACGAGCATGGACTGCTCGACGACGCCGACCTGCGTGAGATGCGCCCCAACGAACGCTTCAAGGCTGGAGCCTTTACCATCCATCCCATCCAGGTCACGCACAGCCTGGTCGATTGCGTGGCGCTCGCCATTCATACTCCGCTCGGCGTCATCATTCATACTGGCGACTTCAAAGTTGATCCCACACCCACCGACAACAAGCTTTTCGACCTGCACACGTTCGCCGAATACGGCAAAGAGGGCGTGCTCGCACTCTTTCAGGATTCCACCAACGTCGAGCGCAAGGGATACACGCCCAGCGAGCGCGCCGTCCGCCGCAAATTTGACGAAGTCTTCGCCCACACCAGGCGCCGCCTCTTCATCTCCTGCTTCTCCAGTTCAATCCACCGCATCAATCTCGCCGTCGAGCTTGCCCACCAGCACGGACGCAAGGTCGCCTTCATCGGCCGCTCCATGAACAACTCGGCCGAAATCGCCGAGGATCTCGGCTACATCGAAGTCCCCGATGGCCTGGTCATCAATCCCGGGGAGATGAAGAATTTTCCGCCGGAAAAAGTCTGCGTGCTCATCAGCGGTACGCAGGGCGAGCCTATGTCCGCTCTCTCCCGCGCCGCGGTCGACAATCATAAACACGCGAAAATTGAGAAGGGCGACACCGTTGTTCTCTCCAGCCGCATCATCCCGGGCAACGAAAAAACCATTTACCGGATGATCGATCACCTCTTCCGCCGCGAGGCCCACGTCATCTACGAAGACGGAACTTCGCCGCCGGTCCATGTCTCAGGTCACGCCAGCCAGGAAGAGCTCAAGCTGATCATCAACCTGGTCAAGCCGCGCTACTTCATCCCGGTGCACGGCGAATATCGCCAACTCAAACTGCACGCCGAAATGGCCGGTGCCATGCGCGGATCAGTCGGCAAAGTCATGCTGATCGAAAGTGGCGATATTCTCGAGTTCGACGAACTCGGCGCCCGCAAGACGGGTAAAGTCAACGTGGGGCGCGTCTGCATCGACTCCGGCAACCGCACCGACGTTGTCGAAGATCTCATCATTAAAGACCGCCGCCACATCAGCGAAGACGGTATTGTGCTCCCCATCATCGCCATCAACAAGCTCTCGGGAGAAGTTGAAACCACGCCCGAAATCGTCACGCGCGGCTTCAACGTCGGCGACGACGGATTTATCGAAGGCGCCCGCCGCATGGTCGAAGACACGTTGGCGCACTCCAGCGAAGAAGAGAAAGCAGACTACGGCGTGATCAAAGAAAAGATCCGGTCCGACCTCAAGCGCTACATCAACAAACAAAGCCAGAAGCGCCCGCTGATCATGCCGGTCATCTTGGAAATCTGAAGGAGTGAGTCAGCGAAAACGATCGATGCCACTGACCTTTTCGTACTCCTGAGGAATGCGTCGTCGATACGGCGGCATAAGGTCATCACACAGGGATATGGTCTTCACAGGAAGTAGCACCCGGCAGAGGTGGCCATGAAGGTCCTCCTGTCAGCTTACTATTGTCTTCCTAGCGAGGGATCCGAGAGCGCGATTGGCTGGAATTGGGCGCGGGAGATTGCCTCCTGCGGACATCAAGTTTTCGTCATTACCCGAGCCGCCAATCGAAATGCGATTGAAACGGCGCTGTCGCAAGAGCCCATCCCAGGCGTTCAATTTCTGTTTCACGACCTCTCCCGGCCGTTCCGGGCTTTCGCCCATCTCCCGGTTGGCAGCTACCTCTACTACCTGATCTGGCAAGTCACCGCAGCCAAGGCAGCGCAACGAACCCACTCCAGCGAACGTTTTGATCTGGTGCAACACATCACGATGGCTAACTTTCGCTTTCCAACCTTCATGTGGAAACTCGGCGTCCCGCTGATCTTCGGTCCGGTCGGAGGAGGCGAAGACACTCCCAAAAAACTGCGCAGGGGACTTGGACTGAAAGGTCGTCTTTGGGACTTCGCTCGCCGCTCGTTGAACCTCATTGTCGACTGTGGTCTGATGAATTCAACCTACGACCACTCCACTCAAATTGTGGTCACCACTAGCGAAACTCTGCGGGAGATTCCCTTCTCCTATCGTCCAAAAAGCAAAATTCAACAAGCGGTTGGCATAAACTCCATTGGTCCGCACTCATCCCCAAAACATACTTCCACGATCCCTCTCACCCCCAGAACCAAACTAAATCTTATTTTTGCTGGAAGATTATTGCCCTGGAAAGGCCTTCATCTCGGTCTGAAGGCGTTGGCCGCTCTGGGTTCTGAGATTCGAGATGTCCATCTTACGGTCGTTGGCTCCGGTTCAGATGAACCGCGCCTGAGGCGTCTCACCAAACGCCTCGGTATCGAGCAATCTTTGACCTGGGTTCCCTGGATGGACAGGAGAGATCTCATCCAGTCTTATTCACAGTCCAATCTTTTCCTGTTTCCCAGTCTGCATGATTCCGGAGGAATGGTCGTCCTCGAAGCCCTTAGCCTCGGTATTCCTGTGCTCTGCCTCGACCTTGGCGGCCCTGCAATGTCGGTGAATGAGAGCTGCGGTCGCGTCATCCCAACCGACAATCGCACCGAGAAACAAGTGGTTGAACAAATAGCGGCCTGCATCTCCGCACTTGTTTCCGACCGAACTGCTCTCGACTTGCTCTCCAACGGTGCGCGCAATCGAGTCGCCTCCTTGACCTGGCAGGCGGTGGTTGCCCAAACCTACGGTTCCTTCGCTGGTTTGAACCACAGCACAAATCTGACGGCAGCCGCACTTGATAGGAACTAGCAGGTCGAATTTCCTCAGAATTTGATTTCCTCAGAATATGTGGGGACAGCCAGGCCGAGCCCGGCCGCTTTGTTTGTGTGGGGACGGGCGCCTTCGCCCGTCCAGCGAAGGCAAAGCCGAGCGCACTCCTGGAATTCTCTCATCCTGAGCGAAGCATTCGCGCAAGCGAAGCGAGCGCGAATGCACAGTCGAAGGATCGCCATCGTTGTCCCCGACTCCATCGTGTCGCGACTTCAGCCGCGAAGCGGCGGAAGAATGCAGCTCACGGCGCAAGCCGTGAGACAAAAGAAAGAAATGATGAAGCTGCGCAGAAGCGAAACAAACGACGCTAGTTAACATCTCAACGCGGTCGTGTCTCGTACCCGGCTTCCTTCCACAACCGGTTCCACTGCCAGATCCTTCCCCATATCTTCGGAGGAATCCGATAGCCCAACTGATGCGCCAGCATCAGAATCTGCCCGCGATGATGCGCCTCGTGCGAAAACATGTACGCGAACATCGCCCCACCGGCAGGCCACACCGGAACCCAACTGCCTCGGTTGAACTTCGTCACCCGCCGCTCAGGCCCCCCGGCCAACGCATCCCTCAGCATATGCAGACACTGCTCCGCACTCTTCTTATGCGCCACAGCCGCCTGCTTCATCGTGCACCCTGCCGGATCCAGTGCCGCCGGACATTTCAAATGTGGCGCGGAATTCCGAATCCACACCAGCCGGCTGTTGTGCAGATGCGCAAAGATCGCAGCAATCGCCCTCCCGCCGCGTTTCGTCCCCGGCAACTCCGCCCGCCATGCCTGCGGATCAAGATGGGCCAGCAGAATCTGATTCATCGCATCGTTGACGGAGTACGTCTCGATCAACACCGTGGCAAGCTCCGTTCTCGAAGCACCGCCCACATCCAAACGCACATTCGATCTCATTTCGCAATCACCTTCCCAATTCTGTCATCCTGAGCGAAGCATTTGTCAGAGCAAAGCGAAGACAAATGCGCAGTCGAAGGATCCCTACCAGCTCCCACCGCCCCCAACATCGAGAGGCGCTCTCACGACGCGCTCATGGAACACAAAACGATGCATCAATCCCCACGGGTCCCGGAGGGACCACTGAAAATTCCCGCCACTTCAAGTAGCGGGAAACCCGCCCTTAACGATACTCTGTGCCGTAGGCACAAATGAAACGCATGATCACTCTCTCCGATCTCCGCACTGCCCAAAAGCGTCTCGTAGGCATCACGATCTGCACCAAACTGATCGAATTTTCGGAGAACATGTGGGGACAGCCGCCCTCGGCTGTCCGGTCGGGCGAAGCCCGACTGTTTCTCAAGCCCGAGAACCAGCAACCCATCGGCGCCTTTAAGCTGCGCGGAGCCTACAACAAGATCGCTGCGCTTCCGGACAAAGAGCGCGAGAAAGGCGTCATCTCCTACTCCAGCGGCAATCACGCCCAAGGCGTAGCCTACGCCGCCCGCGCCCTCAAGACGAAGTCGGTCATCGTCATGCCCAACAACGCTCCGCAGATCAAACGCGAAGCCACCGCGAAATTGGGCGCAGAAATCGTCCTCGTCGGACCTGGCTCCGACGAGCGCAAAAACAGAGCCGAAGAACTCGCGGCCCAGCACGGATACGTTATCGTCCCTCCCTACAACGACGAGAAAATCATCGCCGGGCAAGGCACCATCGGCCTCGAAATCCTGGAAGAACTACCCGAGGTGGAAACAGTTCTCTCCCCCGTCGGCGGTGGAGGCCTTATCTCCGGCGTCGCCGCCGCCATCAAATTGACTAATCCAAAAGTAAGAGTTATCGGCGTAGAACCCGAAGTCGCTGCCGACGCCCAAGCCAGCCTGCGTCAAGGCAAAATCGTTCAGTTCCCTGCGGAACAAGTCTCCCGCACACTCGCGGACGGACTCCGTACCCAAAGCATCGGCCCTATCAACTTCGAGCACATCCGCGCTTACGTCGACGACATTATTACGGTCACCGAAGACGAAATTCGCCAAGCCATGAAATATTTGAGCGTCAATCCAGACACGATCGCCGAACCAAGCGGCGCCGTCGCCGCCGCCGGATTCATCTTCCATGCCAAAGAGCTGCCGCGCACGAAACTAAGTGTGGCCATCATCTCCGGCGGCAACATCGAACCGCAGATGCTGGAAGAACTCCGCCGCGCTTAGCCGCATCGTCTAAAGCAGGAAGATCTTGTTCCCTGTGGACCCCAGTGTCCTCTGGGGTGAGATTTTTTCCACAACTACCCAATGTTCAAATAACCTTGACTTCAACTAGATGAATGATCATCCTGAGAGTACAAGAGCAAAATCTATGGTGATTCCAGCGGAACGCTCCAATAACTGCTTTGTTTCCAAGATTTTGCCCGTAACTGATTGCAGCGTAGAGATTATTTCGCAATTTCCCGCTAACTCGATGATTCCAGAGATCAGGGGGGAGGGGGGGATACCCCGCCAGACCTCCGTATTCCCATTTCGGGAATTTGCGGTTCTTTGCCTCGTTGCGTTTTTTTTTACGGGTTTCGCTTCCGGTCAAGCCCTGCGCGGAACGCTGATCCACGAAGAAACGATCCGCGTCTCTCCCAGTGCCGACTCCGCCAAGCTCGGCGAGGCGCAACGCGGCCACGAGCTTATCATCATCGATTCCAGCCGTGACTGGACGCATGTTGAAGCCATCCTTCGCGAGCCCAGCAAAGACGAGGATGAAGACGACGAGGCTTCTCAGGGGAAGACCATCACCGGATGGGTTCTAAGTAAAGCTCTGGTGAGCATGAATACGCTGAACGGCGACAAGATCATCTTTGGCGAGGCGGTGAACTCCGAAGACGAAGCCAGCCGCCGCCGCGGACGCCGTGACGCCGCCCAAGACGCCATGCGTCTCTACTATCGCGTCTATGATCTCTTCCCGACTTCGCCGTTAGCAGCCGAAGGCCTCTATCGCGCCGCCGACATTCGCTGGCAGATGGAACGCTCCGACATCATGACGCGTCCCTCCGCGCGCGAACGCGAGGCCTACATGCGCGGCCAGATTACAGAAGATTGGATGAAGCAGGTAATGAAGAAGTTTCCCGGCACGAAGTGGTCCGATCTCGCCGCCTTTCACCTCATCGAAAACAAACTTTGCGGCGATTGGCAGAGCGCATCGAAGTGCCCGGAAAAAGAATCCGAGATGTATGAAAAATATGTCAAGGACCACGAGCAGTCTCCCGCTGCGCCCGAGGCGCTCTATGACGCGGCCTGGCGTCAGTCGGCCCTGATCGAGATATACAAAACGGAAGCGAATCAGAAGAAATCCGATGTAGCAAAGGCACGCGCGCTCGATCTGGCACAGAGAATTGTCAGCCAGTACGGACAATCCCAATGGGCCTTGCGCGCCACCACTTTGATTGACTACATTCAGCAGGGCATCGTAACCTACGGCAACTCCAGCGATTGAAAGTATGGAGGCTATGCGCGTACCTGGCTACAGCGTTCTCCGCTCCGCTGTTTTTGGCTTCGCGATCACCGCGGCGTTCGTTTCTTATCAGCTCTTGACCGACTCGCAATCCGCGATAGCGCGCAGTCCGTCTGTGATGCTGACGTTTCTGGTTCTTTGTCCTCCGTCGATATTATCGATCATTCGCCAGGTCGAAGTCGGCACCGAGAGCTACTACACTCTTTGGACTGTCATCGGCGTCCTGAACGGCGCGATCTACGCCGGTCTGCGCACACTGATCTCCCGCAGGTTGAAGAAAGCAGATTAATCGCGGACCAAAGATCCTAATGGCCTTGCGCGTTCAGGACCGATCTTTTACATTCATCAAGACGCACCAACCTACGAAATCCGGCGGACCGAAAACTTGCCAATTTATCAAGCGATTGTTCTTGCGATCGTTCAAGGACTGGGCGAATTCATACCCATTTCCAGCTCCGGACACCTCATCATCGTCCGGCGCCTTCTCGGCTGGAACGAACTCTCTCCCGCCCACGAACTGAGTTTTGACGTTGCCCTGCATTTTGGCACTCTGCTTTCTGTGCTCTTTTATTTCCGCCGCACGTGGATCCAGATCGTCCGTGCCGCGCTGGGCGGAAAAGTGGTGCGCTTCTCCGAGGCTGGTTCGTCCGACGTGAACCTCACGCCTGATGAACAGAAGGAAGAGCGCATGCTCCTGTGGTTCCTGGCAATCGCCACGATCCCGGGAGCGATCGCGGGCAAACTCCTCGAGCATTCCGCCGAAGACTATTTCCGCGAACACATCTTCCTGATCGCCGGTGCGCTGATTGTCGTTGCGCTGCTGATGTGGCTCGGCGAGAAGGTTGGCAGCCTGAAGAAGCCTTTGACCGGGATTTCCTTTGTCGACTCGTTGCTGATTGGGATCGCGCAAGCATTCGCCTTGATTCCTGGAGTCTCGCGCTCGGGCTCGACGATCACCGCAGGGCTCTTCTGCAACCTCACGCGCGAAGCCGCCGTCCGCTTCAGCTTCCTGCTGTCAACGCCCCTGATCGCTGGCGCAGCGTTGTTGAAGGCTAAGGAACTCCACAAGGAAGGTCTGCCACACGACATGCAGATGCCCGTCCTCGTCGGCATCATCGTTTCCGCCCTGGTGGGTTATGCGGCGATCGCGTGGCTGATCCGCTATTTACAATCAAACAGCCTGAAGATCTTTATCGTCTATCGAATCCTCGCCGGAATCGTGGTGATCGCGCTGGCGTACGCAATGCATTTGCAATGAGCGTTCTCCGCATCCGAAGGCGTCACCCCGAGCGATGGCCAGGATGACGAGCCTTTGCGAAGCCTGCTACCCGCCAAGTACCAATTGCTGAACGAGATAACCACGTGAACACTACCCAGGAATTCCCTCATTGTCGGAACCCGGTGTTCTTGGCATAATGTAGTGGCTCTGGCCGATTACGGCGCCGAAGCGGTCTCTTCGGCGATGAATCCGGCCTTCATGGATTATCTGGCTACGATTTTTGTTCCCACAGGGAACCGGCGGCTCAATGAGCTCGTCGGCTTCCTGATGTGCGTCTCCGCGCTCCTCCTTTTCCTCGCACTCGTCTCCTATTCACCACTCGATCCTTCATGGAATAGCGCCTCAGGCCTGACCGGTGCCCACGCCGCACGCAACTGGATTGGCGTCGTCGGCGCATATACCGCGGATGCATTTCTGCAGTTCTTCGGGATTGGCGCCTTTCTGCTGATCATCTTCCCGGCGATGCTGGGCGCGCGCTGGTTCCGCTCCATGAAGGTGCAATCGCCCTTAGCAAAAAGTCTCGGGGGAATCTGGCTGGCAATGGTCGTCCCCGCCATGCTCGCGCTGCTGCCCGGGCATCTGCGCTGGGCGCACGTGATTCCAATCGAAGGTCTGCTCGGCCGTGTCGTTGGCGATTTCCTGATTCATTATCTCAACCTCGTCGGCGCGTACATCGTCTGCTGCACGATTTTGGCGACCGCCCTATATCTGTCGACGGCGTTCTCATTCGCGTCGATTCAGTTGTGGGCTCCGACGCGGTTTGCATTCGTGACTGCGCTCTGGAACCGCTACAAAGATTGGCAGCAGGAGCGCGCCCGCAGGCGCCAGCAGAAGGAATTAGAGCAGCGCCGCATCGCGAAGCCGATTGTAAAGACGCAATTGATTCAGACGCGTCCGAACTCGCCCGCAGCGCAGGCGCAGCCGGAACCGCGACGAACGGGCATTGAGCGCATGCTCGCGGAAGAAGAACATGTGGGGACAGCCGCCCCCGGCCGTCCGGTCGAGCGAAGCTCGACTTCTACGGGGGGAATTCTGCAAGAACCGCCATCCTCGGGCGATGCTGAGGAACAATCCGCCGATCCCGAAGTGACCGAGCGTGCCGACAGCGGTCAGAAAGCCAAGACCACGATGCCGCGTATCGCCGGCGGATACAAGTTGCCATCCAGCAGCCTGCTACAGCGGCCTGACGAACAGCAAGCAGTCGATGCGGATGAACTCAAGCTGCTCGCGCAGGTCCTTACCGAGAAATACGCCGAGTTCGAGGTTCACGGACAAGTCACGCAAATCAATCCCGGGCCGGTGGTGACGACCTTCGAGTTCAAACCCGAAGCCGGGATTAAGTACAGCCGCATCACCAATCTCGTCGATGATCTCTGCCTGGCATTGAAGGCTGAGAGCATCCTGGTGGAGCGCATGGCCGGAAAGAGCACTGTTGGCGTTCAGGTGCCCAACCGGCAACGGGAGATTATCTGGCTGCGCGAAAACATCGAATCGCAGGAGTTCATGGGCTCGAAGTCGAAGTTGACGATGGCCATGGGCAAAGACATCAACGGCCGCATTGCGACGGCCGATCTCGCCGGAATGCCGCACCTGTTAATCGCCGGATCGACCGGCGCGGGCAAGAGCGTGGCCATCAATGCCATGATCATGTCGATCCTGTACAAGGCGACTCCGGATCAGGTGCGCTTGATTCTGGTCGATCCAAAGCGGCTGGAACTCGGCAACTATGAAGGTGTTCCGCACCTCTATACGCCGATCATCACTGAGCCAAAACTCGCTGCCAATGCGCTGCGGAATGCAGTCCGAGAAATGGAACGCCGGCTCAAGCTGCTCGCCGCCAAAGGCGTCCGCAACATCGATCAGTACAACAAGCTGTTTGACCAGAGCGGTACGCCGAGCCTGTTCGACGAGGAATCGGATGAGAAGCCGATTCCCTACATCGTCATCATCATCGACGAGTTGGCTGATTTGATGATGTTGGATTCGAGTAACGTGGAAGAGTCCATCACCCGCCTGGCACAGATGGCACGCGCGGTCGGCATTCACCTAGTGCTGGCAACCCAGCGCCCTTCAGTTGACGTGATTACTGGGTTGATTAAGGCGAACTTCCCAGCGCGCGTTTCGTTCCGCGTTGCCACTAAGGTCGACTCGCGTACGATTCTGGATGCAAATGGCGCCGAAGCGCTACTCGGCAAAGGCGACATGCTGTACCTGCCTTCAGGATCGGCTCGGGTGCATCGGCTGCACGCACCATTTGTCACCGAAAAAGAGATCGCGGCTGTCGTCGAATTCTGGAAGGCGCAGGCACAAGCGGAATATATACACCACTTCCTGGAAGCGCCCAAAGATGAGCGCGAAGGAGCGGCGGGTGGTGGCGTAAGCGGACAAGCGGGCGAAGACGGTGAAGCCGAAGACGATCCGATGTACGGCGACGCCGTGAAACTCGTGGTGGAGTTCGGCAAGGCGTCCACTTCCCTGCTGCAGCGGCGTCTGCGCATCGGCTATGGCCGCGCCGCGCATCTGATCGACCTGATGGAGCAGGATGGAATCGTCGGCGCTGCGGACGGTCCCAAGCCGCGCGAAGTACTCAAGCGTCCCGACTGGATTTCGGAGATTGAAGAAACAGCGCGTTAGATTCTGCCCATCACAGTCCGATCCAGTTCCACATGCGCGCTTTCATGATGCGGAACCAGTCAGGGACCCAGGTTTTGTACCGAAGCAGAACCGTGGCGTTTACGTTCTTGACGCTCCTGGTTGTGAACTTATTGCTGAAGATCAGGTAATAGACGCCCGCGCCAGCGGGAAGCTCGGCCTGCATCTCGCCTTTTGATACTCTGCCGCTCTCGTAGACGGAACTGGTCGCATATCCATTCTGCCAGACGGCGAATGCGGGCTCACTTAGAACATAAACCTCGACATCATTGTCGGGCTCATCAGCCTTTCCCTGGGGTTTTGTTGCCTTCTTATCGGCGGTCGCGGCGAACTGGCCGACGATCGAGACGTGCACCGAACCTTCGGGCAGATCAAACTTGTAAAAGCGAAAACTGTGGGCGGAGACTGAGAAGGGAGTCTGGAGGATCGTCTGGTCATGTTTCCATCCGACCATCTCCTGCAGTCCCTGCGAAAAAGGATCATCGCTAATCGCAACCCAGCCAATCACACCTAAAAGGAGCCCAAGCAAGACCCATATAAAGATGCGCGGCTTGCGACCAGGCTGAACCTGCGTTGGAGGCTCGGCGACAGCAGGTTCTTTCAGCGGGATGAACACAGGCTTGCCGCACTTCAGGCAAAATTGCGCTTCATCGGGCAGCACGGCGCCGCACTTCGCGCAGCCCAGAATCACCTTGGTCGCTGTGGCGTCAATCGACATACACACACTCACGGCTCCTTGCACAAAGGAGCGGGACAAAAGAAGTTTTTCGAAACGTGGCTTCCGCTGGGGCCTTACTTATTCACTACTTAGGAGCCTTACTCGCACTTGCCTGGGACTGCTCTTCACAAAACTTCTGCAAATGTTAGCACAGGTTTGACGTTTTTATGCTGTCCATTTCTCTGCAATTTGTGCGGGATTCGATCAATGGTCGTATGTCGGCAGTCATAGCGAAGCAAGAGCATATCTAGTAGAATCGCGCCGACCTGCAGAGCTCAGAGTCGCTCTCATTTCTGATGGAAATGGAAGTGGTTTTCTATATCGGGATCGCGCTGTTCGTGTTGTTCGGTCCCTGGATCCTGTTGTGGCGAGTGAACCGGCGCCGCAAGAGCGACCACCTCGAAGATCAATCGCGCTGGGCCGATCTAACCGCTCGCTTGTATGCGGTTGAGCGCGAACTGAAAGATCTTCGCAATCCGAGCACGATCCCCACAGCGAAGTCATCGGCGCAAGCGCCTGAGAATGAGTTGCAAGCCGCGAAGGCTCCGGCGGCCGAGCCCGTTTCATCGCCAGTTCCACCCAGACCTGCAAAGGTGCACGAGCCAGATCGTCCTGCAGCCACATTGCCGCCCGCGGCTACACCGCCAAAGCCCCCGACGCTGGCGCCTCCGGTCCCTTCAGTTTCGCCAGCGCCCCAAGCACCACCGAGTGCCGCTCCATCATTCTCTTCTGCAGAGTTGGGACCTTCGCTGCTCGAACGTTTCCGATCGTCTCTAGACATCGAGGAAATGCTGGGAACCGACTGGCTGAACAAGCTTGGGATCGTATTGCTGGTTCTCGGCATTGCGTTTTTCCTTGCCTATCAACTGCGGACTATGGGACCGCAAGGCAAGGTCCTGGTGGGCTTCGTTACTGCGGCTGTGATGCTCGGCGCTGGAATTTGGGGAGAACGCAACGATCGGTATCGCATCATTGCGCGGGCCGGAATCGGTGGGGGATGGGCGCTGCTGTTCTTCACGACATATGCGATGTACCACGTGCCTGCCGCGCATGTCGTGGATTCCCAGCCTTTCGATCTCCTGTTGATGCTTGCTGTCGCCGCTGCGATGGTGCTTCACACGCTGCGTTATCGGTCCCAGGTCGTTACGGGACTGGCGTTCTTGCTCGCGTTTCTGACAGTGACGATCAGCCACTCGAATGTGTACAGCCTCGCGGCTGGAGTGGTGCTGGCTGCTGGATTGGTCGCGATTGTCGGACGAATGCAGTGGTTCGAACTGGAAGTGTTCGGGATTCTGGCGAGCTACCTGAATCATTTCCTATGGCTGCGGCCGATCATCGAGCCGATGAAGGGCAAGCACCACCCCTTCCCTGAGTTCGCGGCGAGTGCAGGAATCCTGGTCTTGTACTGGCTCATCTTTCGCCTGTCATACGTATTCCGTAAACCGCGTGAGGAAGGGCAAGAACGGGTCTCGACCGCGGCTGCGTTACTGAATCCATCGCTGCTCCTGGCCCTGATGAAATATCAATCGGCGCATCCGGAGTGGGCGTTCTGGGCCCTGCTGGCGATAGGCGCGCTGGAAGTCACGTTCGGCCAGTTGCCCGTTACGCGCCGGCGCCGTAACGCCGTGATTGTCTTGAGCACGCTGGGCGTGATGCTGCTCATCGCGGCATTCCCATTCCGCTATTCGGGAACACGGCTCTCGGTACTTTGGCTGGCGGAGGCGGAAGCGCTGCTGCTGATCGGAGTCTGGACGAAGGAGGTCGTCTACCGGCGTTTGGGGATGATCGCGTCAGTCCTCGTCGCGGGACAAATGATTGCTTACGACGCCGCGGAGATCTTCGGACGCCGTATGGATGATGCCGACCTCCGCGCCGACTTTCCAGTGGCTATTCTCTTCGTCGTAGCCGGTCTGATTTTCTATCTCAATGCCCACTGGGTGCTGCCGCGATGGAAAGAGTTATTTGCAACCGAGTTCGACCAGACCGTAATGCAGCGGCTTTCTTACGCCGCGATGGTGATGCTGTTGATCGCAGTTTGGATCGCATTCCCTGGGGCGTGGGCAGCCGTCGCATGGTCGGTGCTCGCGCTCCTGCTGAGTCTTATGGCTGTGCGTCTATCGGCGCAGGATTTGCGCTATCAGACGACGTTCCTGGCTACGATTGCCGTGACCAGAGTTTTAGCTATCAATCTCAGTGCAACGGATCAATTCCACGGGCTCACGTTGCGTCTGATTACGACGGTCATAGTCGCGGCTCTGCTCTACGTGATCTCACATTCGAGCGAGAGCGATCAGGCACAGGGCGGGAAATTTGATCGTGTTGCAGCCGAGGCATACACGTGGGCAGCTTCGTTTCTCCTGGCTCTGCTGGCTTGGTACGAACTGCGGCCCGTGGGAGTTGCCGACGCTTGGGTAGTGGGCGGACTGATCCTGCTTGAGTTGGGGCTGACCAGAAAAAAGGTGAGCCTGCGTCTACAAGGATTCGCGATGCTGGCAGCGAGCTTCGTCCGAATCTTTTTTGTGAATTTGAATGCGGCTGGAGCGCCGGGCGAGATCAGTCCACGATTCTATACGGTTGTGCCGATCGCGCTGGCATTCTTCTATGCCTACGGCAGACTCAGTGCCGCGGGCAACGAGCTTGCTTCCTTTGAGCGTAGATTTCGCGCTGAAAATGTCTGCTGCTGGCCGGGCACGATCAGCATCGCTGCGCTGATGCGATTTGAGCTCGAAGCGGACTGGGTCGCCGCGGCATGGGCTGCGCTGGCGTTTGCGCTGATTCTGATTGCATGGAGAAGCGGGAGGAGGATTTTCCTGCACCAGGCGCTATTGGGTTCGGCGGGAGTTGTGTTTCGAACGGTTCTGCACAATTTCTACGAGCGCAGCTACTTTCCGGCACCGACGTGGGAGAGCCGCTGGGTAACGGTGGGGGCCACCATCGGCTTGCTCTTGGCCGCGTTGCCGGTCGCGTTCCAACTACGACGAAAAGACTCCATGATCGACGAGACCGGGATTGTGCAGCTCTTGAAGAACCTGGCGCGACGTCCAGAGCAAATCTTCTTCCTCATTGCGGTGGGACTGCTGACTGCACTGCTTGACATTGAGATGCGGCATGGGATGGTAACGCTGTCGTGGGGGCTCGAGGGCCTGGCAGTTTTCATTCTCGCGTTGTGGCTGGAAGAGCGCAGCTTCCGCTTGACCGGCCTTGGGCTGCTTGTAGTGTTGTGCGTAGGAAAGATCCTGGTGGACGACGTGTGGCGGCTCAATCCGCGCGACCGCTATCTCACGTTCATCGTGCTGGGCGGAGCGCTGCTACTGGTTTCGTTCCTGTATACGCGCAATCGTGAAGCGATGCGGCGGTATCTATGAAGCACTGGATCTGGCTGGCAGGGATTGTCGGGTTGAGCGTGGCGGCGATCGTGATCAGCGAGCGGCGCAAGGTGGACGCGCCTGCGAGTCCGGCCGCGGTTCTATACCTTGTGGCAGATACGGAGCAGGAACTCACGCGCATGCCGGTGAACTTTACCCGCATGTCAGACCAGGAAGAGATTCGTATCGGCAACGAACTCGCGAAGATGTATGGATTCTCCGACGAGAACAACAAACGGGCGGAAGTGGGAGTTGTCGAGCGATATCTGAATCAGGTAGGTGGAGCACTGGCAGCGCGCGCCCATCGCAAGCTGCCATACCGCTTCCATTACATACCCAATGCATACATGATCAATGCGTTTGCCCTGCCGGGCGGCCACGTGTACGTGGGCGAGGGTTTGCTTGAGCTTATGGACAGCGAGGACGAGCTCGCGGCCGTTCTCGGACACGAGATCGAGCACGTCGACCACTATCACTGTGCCGAGCGCGCACAGCAGGAAGAGGCGCTGCGCAGAATCCCTCTGGGAGGATTGGTGGCGATCCCGATTTTTGTGTTTGAAGCCGGGTACAGCAAGGACCAGGAATTGGAGGCGGACCGCGAGGGAACAAAACTCGCGGTGGAGGCTGGATACTCAGCGAATGGGGCGATCCGGATGTTTGAGGCGTTCAATCGCATGTACGAGCGCTATCGCACCCAGAAGGCGCGGGCTAACTCGCCGCAAGAGGAATTGTCGGGCATCGCGATGCAAACGCTGGAGGGATATTTCCGGTCGCATCCCTTGCCAGCGGAGCGGATCGCGCGGATACAGAAGCTAATTGCAAGCGAAGGATGGCCGGCGAAATCGGAGCGGGATCTGGCAGTCGCGTACATCTTTTGGACTGACCGAGCTCAGACCGCGATGAACGAGAAGAAGTATTCGGAGGCGGAACAGTTAGCCTCTCGTTCGCTGAAGATGCATCCAGACCAGCCAGAAGCGTGGGACGTGCTGGCGCGGGCGCAGTTCGCGGAGGCAAAGTTTTCAGATGCGGCGGCTTCTTACAGGAATTTATTGGATAAGGATTCCAAGAGGCTCGCTGCAGTTGAGGCCTACGCAATGGCTTTGGCGGCCGCAAACCGGCAAAGCGCTGCGAGTGAATTTCGGGGATGGTTGGAATCGGTCCGAGGCAAAGAGCCCCGGGATGCTCACGTCGAGCAAGTGGGACTATCTCTGCTGGCCGGAGATTCTACTCAAGCACACAAGTTCGAGGACGAGTTGCGTCTGAGCGATGACGCGTACGCCCCGGATTATCTTGGAACGCTGGGCTGGTGGTATTACATGGCGGGCGACAATGAGCGTGCTGCTCACATTTTCGACGAGGTCGTACAGCAACGGCCGGGCAATATGAAGCTTTGGCTGCACCGCGCATGGGCGGAAATCGAGATCAAGCGGTTCAGCGATGCGATCCAGACGGTCAACAACGGCGGGTCACCGAGTGCCCCCATGTACCAGGATTCCTCTGCAGGGGAACGCTCGATGGCGCAAGCGGTTGCCTTCTGGCAGGCCAGCGAAACGGATTCAGCAATGGACGATTTTGATCGAGCGATGGCGCAACAGCCGGAGTTTCAGAACTCGCAATGGGTGAAGGCTCTGTATTCACCACTGGTAGCGCAAAGCGTCGAGCAGATGAAGGCCGAGCAAGAGCGCAGAAAGAAAGAGCGGGTGGCAGAGAGGCGGTGAGGGCGTCAGGCGTCCGACCTCGGACCTCAGACCTTCGACGATATTGCACGACTGAAACTAAGAATCGAGAGTTGAAGTCCAAGGTAAAAGGACTTGCGTCTGAGGTCTGGGGTCTGGGGTCTGAGGTCTGAGGTCCAAGGTCTAGCCTGTCACCGCACTTCCATCGAGTCCCAATTCTTTCGCAACCGGCTTCATCGCTTCGATGCAGAAGCCGATGTGCTCGTCGAGTTCCACCCCGAGATCTTTTGCTCCGTTGATGATGTCGTCGCGGTTTACTTTGCGGGCGAAGGCTTTGTCTTTCATTCTTTTGCGCACGGATTTCACGTCGACATCGGCCAGCGACTTGCTGGGCTTGATCAGAGCCACGGCAGTAATGAATCCAGCGAGTTCATCGCAGGCGAAAAGAGCCTTTTCCATGGGCGAATCGCGAGTGACGCCGGAGTATTCGGCATGGCTCATGATGGCACGACGGATTTCATCGGAGTAGCCACGCTCTTTCAGGATCTCGTTTCCCTTGTAAGGATGCTCTTCGGCGGTGGGCCATCGCTCGTAGTCAAAGTCGTGAATGAGTCCGACGACACTCCACAAGTTTCCGGCTTCCGGCGATCCGTCTCCGTATTTGCGGGAGCAGGCGCGCATGCAAGCTTCCACGGCGAGCGCGTGCTTGCGCAGGCTCTCGGATTGCGTGAACTCGGTTAGGAGTTGCCAGGCTGCTTCTCTGCTGGGGATCTCGTTCATATTCATACTTCCGACATCTCCTTATGTTCTGGTCGATCCGAGTGCTCCGCTATCCCTATCAGCCACCGGGACTTACCAGCTTCGCGAGGGGACGTCGCATCGGCTGCCCCGAGTGACTTGAATCACGATTCCGGGTGACGCCCTTCATAGCCTGAATAACGTTATCAGAACAGCATTAGACAGTTACCTCTATGTTCACCTTCGGCGCCAACCGGCCGGTGCACGAGCCGTTGGAGAGCGTTCACACCCGCACAATTTCGGTATCGATCCAATTCTATTCAGACCGTCATCTCGATCGGGCCAAAAGAACGCCTCATCGCCGAAATCTGAATGCATCGAGGGCCCAAGGAAAGGGATAATTAATGGCAAGCCACGATTTTCTTTCCATTCGCGATTTTTCTCCCGAAGAAATTCAATACCTGCTTGACCTGGCAATCGAAATCAAGACCCATCCAGCGGCTCACCACGGGGCATTGAAGGGAAAAACTCTCGCTCTCATATTTGAAAAGCCGTCACTTCGTACGCGCGTTTCGTTTGATGTCGGTATCCAGCAGCTCGGGGGATTTTCGCTGTATCTCTCCAACGCAGAAATCAATCTCGGCAAACGCGAATCCCTGCACGACGTAGCCAAGAACCTGGAGCGCATGGTGCAGGGCATCATGATCCGCACCTACGCGCACGAAATCGTGGAGAAGATGGCCGAGTACGCCAGCATTCCCATCATTAACGGGCTCACGGACTACAGCCATCCCTGCCAGGCGATGGCGGATTACCTCACCATGCTCGAGATCAAGGGGCATGTGCGAGGTCTGAAGGTGGCTTACATCGGAGATGGCAATAACGTTTGCCATTCTCTGATGTTTACCGGAGCGCAACTGGGAGCGCATGTCTGGGCGGCGACCCCGACGGGATACGAACCGAAAACGGACGCAGTTCAGTGGGCAACTGAACGCGGTCAGCAGACCGGAGCGACTTGCACTCTGACTGACGATCCGGTGGAAGCTGTGACTGATGCGGATGTCATCTACACCGACGTCTGGGCCAGCATGGGGCAAGAGGCCGAGGCAGATGCGCGGCACAAGATCTTCAGTCCGTATCAAGTCAACTCAGCCTTGCTGCGCCATGCCAAATTTGACGCGATTTTCATGCATTGTCTGCCCGCGCACCGCGGCGATGAGGTTACGAATGAAGTAATCGACTCGGTGCATTCCGTCGTTTTTCAGCAAGCGGAGAATCGGTTGCATGCGCAGAAGGCGATTTTGTTGGAGTTGATGCAGTACCGGGAAGTGCAGGAACCGGTGCCTGCCGCGAGTATGGCGCACCAGTAAAGCGAGGCTGGAACCAGATCGATCGGCGACTGACCTCTGGAAATTGCCCTTGACGCTGACTATGAAATCGATGCTCATTGCCGTTGGCGGAAACTCCCTGATCCGTGCGGGAGAAAAAGGGACGGTAGCGGAGCAGTGGGTGAATGCACGGCGCACGGCGGCCGCGATCGTCCAACTGATTCAGGCGGGCCATCGCATCGTCGTCACACACGGTAACGGTCCACAGGTCGGGGCGCAGTTGCTGCGTTCGGAGCGTGCATCGGACCAGGTTCCTGGACAGACTCTGGATGTTTGCGGCGCGTGCAGCCAGGGGGAAATCGGATATCTGCTCTCGCAATCCCTCTGCGACGAACTGTGGGCCGCCGGTTTGAAGGTGCCAGTGGTCAGCCTGATCACACAGACGGAAGTGCGGGCTGATGATCCTGCGATGCGAAAGCCCAGCAAGCCCATCGGTCCTTTCTACTCGCTGGCGCAGGCGGAAGAGCGCCGGCGCCACATGGGATGGGAGATTGTCGAAGATGCGGCGCGCGGATACCGGCGCGTCGTACCGTCTCCTGAACCTGTAGCGATCGTGGAAGAGGCAGTCATTCGATCGTTGATGAGCCAGGGAATGCTCGTAATCGCGTGCGGAGGCGGAGGAATCCCGGTAGTTCGCAATGGGGATCAGATCGAAGGCATCGAGGCCGTTATCGACAAAGATCGAGCTTCTGCGCTTCTTGCTTCCAAACTCGGCGTTGATCTGTTTGCCATCTCCACCGACATCGATTTTGTCTACCTCGACTACAAGAAGTCGATGCAGCTGGCGTTGCGCAAGGTGACCGCATCTGAATTGAGAGCTCATTACGAGGCTGGCCATTTCCCTGCCGGGAACATGGGGCCCAAGGTGGAGTCGGCACTACGGTTTCTGGAGGCGGGCGGGAAGGAAGTTGTGATCACTTCCTACGAGCATTTAACCGAGGCTGTTGCCGGGCGCATGGGCACGCACATCGTTCCAGATTCGCCGCTCAGAACACCTGAAACAGATGAGCGTGAAATTCCTGTAGGGGGTTCGTAATGGCGACCTCGAATCTGGCTACTAAGCACGCAAGCGGACCGCAAGTTCATCAAGAGGATTGGATGTCGAAATTGAAACACGTCATCGAATCGCAGCAATTCACGCAGCCGCTGCTCACGGAGTTATTTCAGCGATCGCGTGGCATGGAACGCGTCGTGGCCCGCGGCGGCACGCTGGAGTACCAGAACAAAATTCTCGCCAGTTTGTTCTATCAACCCTCGACCCGCACCCGCTTCTCGTTTGAAGCAGCGATGTACCGGCTGGGCGGAAGGGTCCTTTCTACGGAACAGGCGGGTGTTTTCTCCTCGGAAATCGCCGGCGAGCAGGTCGAAGATACGATTCGCATCATCGCGAATTATTCGGATGTGATCGTAGTGCGCCATCCACAGGTTGGCGGGGCGCAGCGGGCCGCACAAGTTTCGACCGTACCGATTATCAATGCGGGAGACGGAGAAGGCGGACAGCACCCGACCCAGGCCCTCCTCGATCTTTATACGATCTACCGCGAACGGCCACTGGCCGGGCTGAGCGTGGCAATCGTCGGCGAGTTAGACCGTGGCCGAACGGCCAGATCACTGGCATATCTCCTCGCGAAATTCGAGAGAGTGAAAATCTTCTTCGTGGCGCCCGCAGAACTCCAGATGAAGCCCGACATTCTGGAGTATCTCGACGAGCATGGCGTGCGGTACGAACTCGAATCGGAGATCGACCGCTGCATTGGTGAAGTGGATGTCGTCTACCTGACGCGGATTCGCCCCGAACGACTGCATGATGAGCACGGACTAAAGCGATACGCCGTCGATTCGGCGCTGCTGCGCAAGATGAAATCGGACGCGTTGATCATGCATCCTCTTCCGCGAACAGTGGAGTTAGACAAAGCGGTGGATGACGATCCGCGCGCACTTTATTTTCGACAGGCCGCCAACGGACTCTACGTCCGCATGGCCCTGTTAACGATGCTTTTAGAAAACGAGTAGTCAACTCAGGAGGACTATGTCGTCATTGACGATTACCAGGACGCAGGAATTCATTGAGCTCGAGAATAGCTACGGAGCTCACAACTATCATCCCCTTGATGTGGTCATCGAGCGTGCCCAGGGTGTATGGGTGTACGACGTCGACGGCCACCGCTATCTCGATTGTCTGGCCGCGTACTCGGCAGTGAACCAGGGACATTGTCATCCGGAAATTCTCAATGCCCTGATCGAGCAATCTCACAAGGTGACCCTGACCTCGCGCGCATTCCGCAACGATCAGCTTCCCCTGCTCTATCAGCAATTGCACGAACTCACCGGATTCGAAATGGCGCTGCCGATGAACTCAGGCGCAGAGGCCGTGGAGACGGCAGTCAAGGCCGCGCGCAAGTGGGGTTATAAGGTTAAGGGCATTCCGCAGGACAAAGCGGAGATCATCGTTTGCGCCAACAACTTCCACGGGAGAACGGTAACGATTATCAGCTTCTCGAGTGACGAGCAGTACCGCGACGGATTCGGTCCGTTCACGCCCGGGTTCAAGATCATTCCCTATGGCGACGCTCGCGCCCTGAGGGACGCGATCACCCCAAACACCTGCGCATTTCTAGTCGAGCCGATTCAGGGAGAAGCAGGCATCATCATTCCGCCGGCTGGATATCTTAGAGAAACCGCCGAGATCTGCCGCGAGAATAACGTGCTGCTCGTTTGCGACGAAATTCAGTCGGGCCTTGGCCGCACCGGTGAGTTGTTCGCCTTCATGCACGAGCGCGTCCGGCCGGATGTGGTCATCGTGGGGAAGGCACTGTCGGGCGGCTTCTATCCCGTCTCAGCCGTGCTCGCATCGAAAGAAGTTCTGGGTGTGTTCCACCCTGGAGATCACGGAAGCACCTTCGGCGGAAATCCACTGGCGTGCGCCGTAGCTCGCGCCGCTTTACGGGCCTTGATCGACGAAGGCATGGTGAACAATTCCGCTGTATTGGGTCAGTATTTCCTCGACCGGTTGAGGGAGATCCGCAGCTCCCACGTGAAAGAGGTACGTGGCAAGGGGCTGTGGATAGGGATCGAATTGCACACTGCAGCTCGGCCCTATTGTGAAGCCTTGAAGGAGGAGGGTCTATTGTGCAAGGAGACTCATGACCGCGTAATCCGAATCGCTCCGCCGTTGACTATAACCAAGGAGGAAATTGACTGGGCAATCGAACGGATTTGCAAGGTCCTCCAAAGGCATTGAGCCTTGAAAACTCATCGAGACCATGAATCCAGCTAGTTAATATCGAAAGAGGCAGTATTTCTGCTGAGGAATTCCTTGTTTTCTCGGGGTTTCTTAGTTTGGTTCAGGCGCTGCCGCCGAAATTGCCTTGTTTCTTGTGCACTTTACCCTTGACTTCCACAGGGCATATGGCTCAGATTGAGACTGCCAACAGGAAACTCCCCCAAGTCGTTCCTGTTCTGTGATTTAGGCTGTAAGGAGGGCCCGCTCTGGCACTCCCACAACCCGATGGCCACGACTCTTGCCCCTGTAGATTCAAGGGAAGTCGTTCGATGCGATCACTGCCTGTTAGTTCAGTTCCGCACATCCAACAATAACTGCAGACGCTGCCACGCGTCTCTTGACAAGGAACCCGAGCCTGAGCCGATCCTGGTGGCTCCTCCGGTGATGATGCCCATGCCCGGAACCGGGCGCGGACATCTGAACCTTGCGACCTCCATTCGTTCGCTGCGATTGCGCAGCGGGCTTAGCCAGCGGCAACTTGCCGGAAGAATGTCGGTACCGCGAACGTACGTGTCCAAAATCGAAAACGAGAAGGCCACGCCTACGCTGTCGTCCCTGGAACGGCTGGCGCGTGCACTGGAGGTCACTGTGCCCGAACTGCTCAGCGGCGGAGAACGCAGCCGCCAGGAAGAAGTCAACGAACTGATGAAAGATCAGTTCATCGCCGAACTGTTGCCGTTTGTTTCGCAACTGAACGGAATGCAGATGTCGAGCATTCTGACCCAGATACGAGACTTGACCATTCGGCCGCGGAGAAGCGCTTAAGCAGATTTCGAAGTTTCCAGGTTTCCAGTTTCGTGTCGATAACGTTTTGTTGGGCACATTGAGAGGAGCCGGGTTTTGCCCGGCTGGACAGCCGGAGGCGGCTGTCCCCACATCACTTTTATCCGGGCAACCAGCCAACACTAGGCCGGAACCAGCAATGGTTCCGGCTTTTTTCTGCTCGGAAGTTATCCGATCGCACGCGCCGCGGCCAGCAACTCGTCCGCCCGCGGTCTCACCCGGATGTCCTCGGTGAAATTCTCCCAGCGGACGGTTCCCGAGCGGTCGACCAGGAATTCCGCCGGGCGTGAGATATCCGTTCCTTCAGGACCTCCGTGGGGATGCAGCAGTTCGTAACGCCGGATTACTTCAGCCTTCGGATCCGAGAGAAATGGGAAGGTGTAGCCCCGTTTGCGACGGAGATTCTCAGATACGGCCGGAGCATCAACGCTGATTGCAACTGGCAGGATTCCCTGCGCTTGGAATTCCGGAAGTGACTTTTCGATACCTCGCAACTCGAGGTTGCAATAGGGTCACCAGTATCCTCGATAGAAAACCAGCAGAAGAGCTTTGGGTGGCGGGCTGCTTGCCTCACCAGAGAACAACTGCATGAGGGAGACAGAGCGCCCCGTACTGTCAGGCAGCGTAAAATCCGGCACGCGTTGCCCGACTTGCGGAGCGTTTACGGACTCCGAAGGAATGTGGCGCGCGCCCCAGAAAAAAGTGATGGAGCCCGCCAGGAACAAGAGGGAAAATGCCGCCGCGATGCTTCCGGACATCTTCCCTTTGTAGATCCTTGGCTGTCCGAACACACGCCATAGTCCGATCAGGACAACCACAAAACCAGTCAGCGACAGCAGAAGACTGATCCAAGGGACCGGGGCCGCAGGAAACCCGATGAAAGGCAATCCGTTGCTCAACGCCCCGAGCACTGTTAGCAACAATCCCAACCACGGCGCGAAGGGATGCTTTCTCTCGGTTGTATCCGCCATGGAAGCGAAGTTTAGCACGCATTCGTTCAGTTCGTGGTTGCCAGATACATCACTTTTCCCGGCAACCATCATCACTTGCCCAGGACCGCGAGGGTTTCGTTTTGTTCTGAGTCACTTTTCGCTGCTCCTTTACCGTCCAAACAACAATCAAAGAAATAGCTACTGATACTTCTGGTGAGGAGAGATGGATGTCTGAGAACAGAAAGGCAGTTGTGATTACCGGAGCTTCCAGTGGAATTGGCCATGCCTGCGTTTCGCGGATGAGTGACGCCGGATGGCTCGTGTTCGCGACGGTTCGCAAAGCGAGCGACAGAGACCGGTTGCGATCGGAGAAGAATGTCTACCCGGTCATCATGGATGTGCAGGACGGGTCGACCATCTCGGTTGCCGCCGCAGAAGTTGCTTCTCAACTCAATGGTGGCGGGCTCGATGGACTTGTGAACGTCGCTGGCATCGGAATGGTGCGGCCGCTGGAATATGCACCTTTGCAAGATGTGCGCGAAATCTTCGAGATCAATTTCTTTGGCCAGTTGGTCACAATTCAAGCTTTGTGCGGGATGCTGAGAAAGAATCGCGGGAGGATCTTGAACATCACCAGTGTCGGGGTAAACCTTGCGATCCCGTTCGGCGGATTGCTGAATTCGAGCAAATGCGCATTTGGCATGCTGAGCGACACTCTGCGGCTGGAACTGAGGTCGTTTGGAGTCCGAGTGATTGCGATCGAACCGGGATCGATCTCGACTCCAGCGGTCGACAAGACTCTGGGTAATCTGGAAGAAGTGATCAACAATCTGCCGCCCGACGGTCAGCAACGTTACGGACCGATGATCCGAACTGTTGGCCGCCGCGGATATGACATGGAGAAAGGTGGTAGTTCTCCGGACGTAGTGGCGGTCGCGGTACACGATGCCCTGACTTCAAGCCACCCGAAGATTCGGTACCGAGTCGGGAAACACGCGAAGCTTCTGGCAACGCTGCCGAAGATTCTGCCTGAGAGTGCGTTCGACGCGATGCGCTTCAAAATGCTGGGGCTTAACGAATCGGCCTGAGGCCCCGGGGAAACAGCTGTAGTTTTGTTTCGCCGGACCTTGATTCCGCGTGTGAATCCAAAGTACATCGATCGACATCTATCCAGCATGGATTTGGAAACTGGATTGAATCATTTTGTGGCCCTACGTACCACAGGAAGCGCCGACGCCACAGGGCTAAAGTCCTGGGCTGGTGAGCACCACGAGGGATCAATCGCTCCGCAGCTCAGCAACGATGCCTCTCTCTTGGACGCTTATTCGACTGCGGTGACGAGCGCCGTCGAGCGGATCAGTCCGTCGGTGGTGAACATTGAAGTTCATCAAAAGGCTGGACGAACCCGATCCGGCGAGCCCCGCGAGCGTCAAGGCGGAGGATCAGGATTCGTGTTCACGCCTGATGGATTGATCCTGACCAACAGCCACGTGGTTCACGATGCAGCGCGGATTGCCGTCACTCTGACCGATGGGCGCCGCATGCCGGCTTCTCTGATCGGCGAAGATCCGGCGAGCGATCTGGCGGTGATTCGTCTCGAGCGGCCGCAATTCGACGAACCGGGGCCGATTGCCGCCGTACTCGGCGACTCGCAGAAGCTGCGTGTGGGCCAGATTGCTATCGCGATCGGCGCACCATATGGCTTTCAATCGACAGTTACAGCGGGAGTCGTGAGCGCGCTTGGGCGTTCGCTGCGCTCATATTCCGGGCGCCTGATAGACGACGTGATTCAGACCGATGCGGCGCTGAACCCGGGGAACTCCGGTGGACCGCTGGTGGACTCCAATGGCTGCGTGATTGGCGTGAATACAGCGACCATCTTGCCGGCGCAAGGAATCTGCTTCGCGATCGGAATCAACACTGCGAAGTTCGTGGCCAGCCGGCTGTTGCGCGATGGGAGGATTCGGCGCAGTTATGTCGGAATCTCGGGACAAACAGTGCCCATTCACCGGCGCGTAGTGCGCTTTTACGATCTGCCGAATGAGAGCGGAGCTCTGGTGTTGTCGGTGGAGGACGACAGTCCAGCGAAGAAGGCTGGTCTGCGCAACGGCGATGTGATTGTCGCCCTCGAAGGACAGCCAGTGGCCGGAGTGGATGATCTCCATCGGCTGCTGACTGAAGTGCGCGTAGGTGTGACCTGCCATCTTAAGGTTCTGCGTGGGACCGAGAAGCTGGAATTGAGAGCAGTGCCAGAGGAAGCGCGCTAGAGCGCGTCACGAACGCCCCTTGTACGTCCGAAATGCGTCGGTTGGGGCTCGGATACTATTGCTACATGGACAACGGCTGGCAGGCGTCGGCGGAATCGTGGATGGCCGACATAGGAGAACATGGCGATTTCGGACGGCGATACGTACTCGACCCGATCATGCTTCCGCGCGCGCTGGCGCACTCCCCGAAGAAGGTGCTCGATGTTGGCTGTGGCGAAGGCAGGTTCTGCCGCATGCTCAAACAGCATGGAGTCGAAGTTACCGGTATCGATCCGACCTCAAAGCTAATTTCTGCCGCCCGCGCTCGCGATGCAGGCGGAACTTATCTCGAAGCGCCAGCCGAACAGTTGCCGCTTCGAGATGAGTGTGTGGACCTGGTGGTCAGTTACCTGGCGCTGATCGACATTCCCGACATGGAGGCAGGCGTCCGTGAGATGGCTCGAGTGTTGAAACCGGGCGGGGCCCTGCTGATCGCGAATCTCACCAGCTTCAACACCGCATGCGTGGACGCCGGCTGGGTGAAAGACGGCCTCGGACAACATCTTTATTATCCCGTTGACCACTACCTGCAGGAACGAACGGTGTGGATCGAGTATCGTGGCATTCGGATCTTGAATCACCATCGGCCGCTGAGCACGTACATGGGTGCTCTCCTCGCTTCCGGGTTGCACCTTAGTTACTTCCGCGAGCCGGCACCCATCCCCGGCGCGCCAGAGCCCAAAGCAACCATCTATCGCAGGGTGCCCTGGTTCCTGGTCATGGAATGGGTGAAACCAGCTTAGATGGCCATAGCTATCTCCCTGCAGAACCTGCCCCCTTCCCGTCATTGCATCCCCTTCTTCCCTATGTTAGCCTCATATCGGGATGACCACTTTGCACGACAAAGTACCTGCCGGGCTCGATCATAAAGAAGCAGAAGTTTACCGGCATCTAGATCCAAAACGCCTCCCGAAGCACATCGCGATCATCATGGACGGCAATGGCCGCTGGGCGCGGCGGCGGCATATGCCGCGTGTGGCCGGACATCGCGCGGGAGTATCAGCGGTGCGCTCGACGGTTGAAACGGCGGCCCGCATTCATATTCCGGCGTTGACGCTGTATGCTTTTTCCGAGGAAAACTGGAAACGTCCGGAGAGTGAAGTCAATTTTCTGATGCGCCTGCTCAGCCGGTATCTAAAAGCCGAAGTCCCAACCCTCAACGAGAACAACATCCGATTGGAATATATCGGGCGGCAACAGGAGTTGCCGGCTGACGTGCAGGAGCGGATGTCGTGGGCGCGCGAGGCCACAGCTCGCAACACCGGCATGGTGCTGACGCTCGCACTGAACTACAGCGGTCGAAGCGAGTTGGTTGATGCGTTCCGATCCATCGTCAGGGCGGCGGCCAAGAATGGCGGGATCGATCATCTGCGCATCGACGAAGACATGATCTCGCGCCATTTGTACACGCGTCACCTGCCCGACCCGGATCTAGTGGTGCGGACGTCGGGCGAGATGCGCCTGAGCAACTTCCTGCTCTGGCAACTGGCTTATGCGGAGATCTATGTGACTTCCACTCTGTGGCCGGACTTCCGAGGAGTACACCTGCTCGACGGGATCGCCGAATATCAGAAGCGCGAACGGCGCTACGGCGGGCTCACTCATCACGACTCTCACGTCGCGACTGAGACCGTAAAGGCATAACCACAGAGGCCACGGGGAACACAGAGGAAAAACATCCCTGTGAGGGCGGTGTGGTTATAATTGCCCGTTCCTTCAGGCCACTTCCTTGCTCAAACGCATAGCCACTGCAGTCGTATTGATTCCCATCGTGCTGGTGCTCATCCTGCGCGCGCCAGTGTGGGTGCTCGCCATTGTGGCCGGAGCTGTGGCTCTGCTGACCATCCATGAATTCCTGAAGCTGACCGAATCATATGGCGTGCAGCCGTTGCATGTGCTGACTTATGTTTTTGCCGGGATATCTTTTCTTCTCCTGGTTTTCAATTTTGGCAATGAAAAGCCGTTGCTCTCGACTGCTGTCTTTGTGTACTGCCTGGGGTTCGCGGCGGCAATTGCGCCGTTCGTCTTTCTCTCGCGCGCAATGAGGAACGCGGATTTACGCGGTGGATATCCAGCGGCGGCGGCCTCGGTCTTTGCGTTCACCTACATCGCGCTGCCCTTGGGGATGCTGGTGCAGCTTCGTCAACAGTGGGCAGGAGCGTTTTACCTCCTGTATTTGCTGTTGGTGGTTTGGGCGGGAGATATCTTTGCATATTTCGTCGGGAAATCGATCGGCCGGCACCTGATGGCACCGCGCATCAGCCCGAAGAAGACGTGGGAAGGCGCAGGGGCGTCAGTCGTGGCCAGTGTCGCTGTGGGATGGCTGCTCTTCTACTACTCTCTACCGATCAGTTCCGCTCTTTTGCATGCGGGCCTTATTGAACGGCGCGATGGGCTGTTTGGGCTGGAACGTCCGGCCATGGGTCCGATTGTCTTGCTGACGATCGGCCTGAATGTGGCCGCACAGCTGGGCGACCTTGTGGAATCGCTGATCAAGCGAGGAGCTGGAGTAAAAGATTCAGGAACGATTCTCCCGGGGCACGGCGGCATGCTCGACCGCATCGATGCGCTGCTCTTTGCTGCTCCGATGCTGTGGTATTACGCAGCTTGGCGCGTGATGCAGTGACCAACATGCCGGATTCAGAGCAGTTTCCTCCCCTGAAACCGATTCACCCAGACAGTAGCCTCAACAGCGTCAAGTTGGCAGCGTTCGCTCGCCTGTTGATCGACGTCCTATTGGCGTCGCTCGTTCCAGGACAAGACCGAGGGTGCCTGAAAACTCGGCGGGATGGAACTATACTGGATGGGCATCATCGGATATGCATTCTTCGCCGCAGCGGCTTGAATGTGGACGTGCTTCCGCGTGAGATCATCGATAAGGAGCAATAGGCTTGGGTTTGCCCGAACTCCATTGGCTAACCGGGCGGTGGCCGGGCAGGTTGGCTCTTGCGGCCCGCCCCCGCGGCGGGGATTGGCTGCAGGACGAGATTGCGGGTTGGAAGCGTTCCGGAGTTGGCTCAATTCTATCCCTGCTCATCTCCGGTGAGGAACGAGATCTCGATTTGATCGAAGAACCGATTGAAGTTAGAAAACAAGGGTTAGAGTTCGATTCATTTCCAATTGAAGATAGACAGGTTCCGAAGTCCGAGGTCGGATTTAGGAAGATGTTAGAAAAGCTGAACGGGGACTTGTCAGTTGGTCGCAACGTCCTAATACACTGCCGGCAGGGAGTTGGAAGAACTGGCCTAGTGGCCGCCTGCCTGCTCATCAAGAATGGGATGAGCCCTGGAGCAGCCGTTGAGTCGGTCTCTGCGTCGCGAGGAGTCTTGGTCCCTGAGACTAGCGAACAGCGAGATTGGATTGAGCGTTTTGCCCCCGCATTGACGAAATAGCTATGAAACGCATCGCCATCCTGGGATCGACGGGCTCGATTGGGCGCAGCACACAAAGCGTGGCCGAGTCGTATCCCGACCGCTTTCAGATCGTGGCCCTGGCTGCAGGCGGCAATCTCGAAGCTGCGTTTGAGCAAGCTAGACGGTGGAAACCACGAGTCATCTCGATGGCGGCAGAGAAAGATGCTGACGCGCTGCGCGCCCGATTGAAAAAAGACGGATTGGGCGAGATTGAGGTCGTGCATGGCGCGGCAGGAACGGTTCGCGTCGCGACACATCCGGAAGTCGACTTCGTAGTCAGCGCAATCGTCGGCGTCGCCGGACTGGAAGCGACTTACGAAGCCGTGCGTGCAGGAAAGATTTTGGGTCTAGCGAATAAAGAGTGCCTCGTCGCGGCAGGGGAGTTGATCACGACTGAGGCCCGCAAGCGCGGTGTTCCCCTGCTCCCGATCGACAGCGAACACAACGCTGTGCATCAGTGCATGCGCGGCGGGCGCATGGAAGAGGTCGAGCGCGTGTGGCTGACAGCTTCCGGCGGGCCCTTCCGCAATACCCCTGAATCGGACTTCGCATCTATTACTGTTGAGCAGGCGCTGAACCATCCCACATGGAAGATGGGGAAGCGCATCACGATCGATTCGGCGACCCTGATGAATAAAGGGTTCGAGGTGATCGAGGCATGCAGACTTTTTCACATGCCTCCGGAAAAAGTGGAAGTCATTGTCCACCCACAGTCGACAATCCATTCCATGGTGGAGTTCGTGGATGGCAGCATACTTGCTCAGTTCTCGGTTACGGATATGCGGCTACCGATCCTTTACGCGCTAACATATCCAGAGCGGATTGAGTCAGATATGCGCTTCGCGGTCAGTGACTTGCGTCATCTGGACTTCGCTCCTCCGGACCTGAAAAGATTTCCTTGTCTCCGCCTGGCGTATGAAGCTGTCGAGGCCGGCGGGGCGAAGACAGTAGCGCTGAACGCAGCAGACGAAGTTGCAGTTGCAGCGTTTCTGGAAAGCAAGATTCGATTCGACCAGATTCCCAGGGTCATCGAGGACGTGCTGAGCGAGACAAGTTCCGGGGCACTCCAGTCGATTCAGGAAGTACTGGAAACGGATCGCGATGCCCGTCAGCGAGCCCGGGACAATGTATCTGGCATCGAGAAAACTGAACGGCCAAGAGCAACATCTTTTGTCTGATTTTGGAATCTAACTGGTGGGAGCGTACGTACCTCAAATATGTCTGACTTTCTGACCTCGCTCGTTGCTGTCGTCGGCGTCCTCGGATTCATGATTTTGATCCACGAGTTTGGCCACTATGCGGTGGCCAAGTGGCTCGGGGTGCGGGTAGAACAGTTCGCCATCGGCTTCGGCAAGCGGCTGATCGGATTCCGCAAGGGCGAGACGGATTACCG
>Ga0070735_10000460_pt1 | contig 44285 bp, 57 predicted proteins | sample Coa_R1_FD_66443 | JGI IMG/M metagenome (GOLD analysis project Ga0070735, IMG submission 66443) | Surface soil microbial communities from Centralia Pennsylvania, which are recovering from an underground coalmine fire - Coalmine... | ecosystem: Environmental > Terrestrial > Soil > Unclassified ... | reverse complement strand
ACGACTCCATCATGGAATCACTCGGGCGGCACAACCACGGATGGAACCGTTGCTTGGCACGATGACGGCACCACAAATCCTGCCAACTACTACAGGCTCAACTCTGACGGAACAATAACGCTGAACTCAGCGACCATCGGTAACACGTATTACGTCACGTATAGTTACTATCTTGCGCCAAATCAAGCCAACAGCGGTTCGCCAATTGCTGGTTTCAGTCTGGAATTTCACCCCGGTTCGTTTGCGCAGGAACCTTGGTCAGGACTGCCAGCACAATACTCTCTCGGGTACTCAGGACTCGCTTACCTAGCAGGAACACAATTCGATCTTGGAAACTCAGGAACACTCGGTAATCTCACCGTAGAAACCGTACTGCCGCTTTGTCAGCAGACCTCTACTGGCAGCGGCTTCGCGGTCATCGGGGCGAATCCGATAGAGGTTATCAATGCAATTCTAATCGACCCAGAACAAGGCGCGGACTTCGGCGTGAACCTCATCGGTGATCAGACACAGGCATCTAATTGGTGCTTGGCAAACTCAGTGTTGATAAGTCCCGTGCTTGAACAGCAGAAGAAGGCGGCTGACTGGATCAAAGAATTCCTCACAATTGCCAACACCGCTCCAGTTTGGTCCGACGCTGTTTTGAAGTTTCGCCCGTACGGTGATGTCTCCGCGTTCGGTAACAACGTCGTTTTCACTCCAGATACACAACCAATCTACGACCTTGACGACAGCGATATTGTCACCAAATCCAAGTACGGAGAGCACGGACAGGATGACCCAATCACGTGTACGCGCCGTGCGCAAATGGATGCGGACAACTACATTGAGATTGAGTTTGAGGATCGCAATGGCGCTTACAACAAGGTGCCGTGGCCCGCAAAGGCGCAGTGGGCGATTGACCGTTACGGATTGAGGCGTCCCGGTGTCACGTCGCTTACTGGAATCTGCGACCAAGTAACGGCGAACACCGTTGGAAACATCGCTCTTAAGAACAGCTTATATAAGCGAAACCAAGACGCATTTTCGCTGCCTTGGTATTACATCCTGCTAGAACCTATGGATATGCTTACCTTGACCTCGGGTTATGCAGACTATGACCACGAGCCATTGCGGATAACCGAGATTTCGGAGGATGAAAAGTTTGAATTGTCAATTAAGTTGGAGCAATTTCCGTGGGGGACTGCGACAGCAACTCTCTATCCCAAGCAGACCCAAGGCGCGTATGCCCCTGGATATTTTTCTACACCGGGGAGCATCAATCCGCCAGTTTTTTTCGAGCCTCCAACGGAGTTGACGCAGGGCGTTGGCGAAGTATGGATTATGCTTTCCGGTGGACCGAACTGGGGTGGTGCGAACGTATGGATGAGTCAGGATGGAGGAACGACCTACTTTCCAACCGCGCAGGTCATCGGCAAGTCGGCAACTGGAAGCCTTACAGCCGCTTACGCCACTCATCCTGATCCAGATACGGTAGATACGCTTTCGGTCGATGTTACGGAAAGCCTGACTGAGATTCCATCGTACACACAGAACTACGCCGATTCGTTTCTTTCACTCGTCCTTGTCGATAAGGAACTGATGTCCTACACCACTGCAACACTGGTGGGAGGAGGAAACGGATTCCATTACGACCTGACAACGTACATCCGGCGCGGGGTCTACGGAACAACTATTACGCCGCACCTTCATGGCGCTCGCTTTGCGGCGGTTAACGGACGCGAGGCGCAAATACAGTACCCATCGATTGGCGTAACCCTGTGGTTCAAGTTCACTTCTTTTAACACGGCGAACATGAACGAGGAAGATTTGGCGTCAGTTGTCGCTTATCCTTACTACGTTACTGGCAATACGACACGTGCCCCTTATCCCCCAAACGGTGGCGCTCCAAACGCGGGTGCATCTGGATTGGTCTGGCAAGACCCGCTATACCCAGTCGGAAAATTCGCCATGACGCCATCGAGCGAACCGGACCAAAGCGGCAACATCGTGTTTGGCATGGAGATCGAACCGGTTGTTCCGGCAACTTCCTTCTCAACGCTCATCGGCGGCATTGTTCTCAATCCTGTCACTTCGTCCGCTTCAACTGGCGCGGTTATCAGTTCGGCAATCACCACAAGTTCAACGCCAGATATCTACGGTCATTACCCGATTCATTTGCCAACGAGCAGTTATAGCGGGCCAGACTTTCGCTTCAATCGGGTTGGCGACCACATCAATATCGCAGGAACGGAATACGTGTTCGCCACACTGACGGACCTTCTGCACGCGGCGGTTCTCACGAATCCCGGCACACACACGAACGAATCTGGCGCACTTGGCATCGCGGGTAATCAGACTCTCTACTTTGCCATGTCAGAAATCGATTCGGCTGGCGCGTTCACGGACCTGTCGAACGTGGTGCAGGTCGTGATTCCGGCAACGACCAACACGAATTCGGTCACTTTGACCCTTGAGACGTTTGATTCCACGGCGGCGACCTACAATCTCTATTGGGGATACACGCCGTTCACTCTTCAGTACCTTGGCGGCGTCACCCCGGTAACAAGCGCTGGCGTAACGACTGTTACCTTCAGCGCACCACATAACCCTAGCGGAACTGCTTATGGGATGCCTGATTCCATATTTGATCACTTCAACGCGCAGTGGGTGGGACTGGCGCTACCGGGAAGTTTCACGGGAACGGTTGTAATGGTTGGTGGTGGCGGGGTCCTGACGTTGCAGGATTTAAACGGGAACGCCTTCACGTGGACAACGGCAGACCTAACGACGCGCTTCCTGTCTAGTATTCAGCAAGGAGCAAATAATCCTGTTCCGTTGCAAGATTGCGTGATCGAGGCTAATACGGCCACGCAGGTAACGGTTTTTGCTCCAGCCGCACCATCTACATGGGATGGCCCAGCACCATCGTTCGCTTCTGGCGACGTAGTTATCGTTCGCTTCGCGCCAACAACCTTTACTGGTCTGACGATTGGTGATTCGCTCTTGAGCTACCAGAACGGCGGCGCTGGAATGGTGACCGATGCCTACGTTGGAGATGTGGTTCGTGCATTCTGGCAAGACGGTTTCAACCAGACGGCGTTCGTCGCCTCAAACACGGGAACAGTGTTCACTCTCCAATCGCCAATTGGTCAACACAACGGCCTAAATCCAACGTGGTTCTGGGTTGAAAACTCGCCATTTGGCGCGGCGGTAACGGACAGCGCGGCGGATGTGGCGCAATACGTGGCAACCGGCACGGGCGGCATCTTTGTTCCGCTTCCCAATCAGGTCGGTTTCTATGCCGTTCTTTTGTTTGCATCCGACGCAAATGGCAATCTCTCCGACCCGTCCTATTCACCAATCCGCGATTTCTACTGGCAAGGACAATATGGCGTCACGGCAAACGTCAGCGGGACAGCGACCATCGTTGAAGGCGTGACGAACATCAATATCGATGGGACGAGCGCACCGTTTACAGTGACCCTCCCCGACCCTTCAACTTTCCTTGGCGACATCACCCTGACGCGCGTGGAGAACCCCTTAAACAGCGCTACGGTGACCGTGGTGGCGTCAACTGGCGCGGAACTGGACACAGGCGTCACCTCCATCGCGCTTATCGGCACGGGACAGCGCAGCGTCACTATCCGCAAAGTCAACTAGAACCATGGCGAACGCTAAAATCGTTTCCTCGGTAGGACCGGGCGGTAGTGGTCCGTCCTACGTCAATCCGATTAAGTACCTGACAGATGCCGCATACGGCGGAAAAGCCGCGAAGTTAGGCACCGGCACCGTTGGCTCTGACCCGTCAGATGCCACCAAGCTTATCGGCGCAGGAACGTCTTTTCTTGCACAATATCACAATGGAGACCACATCACTATCTATCCGGCCACGGTCGTTGGCGATGGGTCAATTTCTGCGGCACCCGCTGGCGGCGGGTTTGTTGGTGACCCGGCTAATGGTATCTACACGCCTCCAGGCGGTCTAATTTTCGGCATTGGTACAACGTTCACCGCTGCAACTGGAGGGGCAGGAACAAACGGCCTTCAACCCGGCGACACCTTCTACCCCCTTCGCACGAACAACACGGAACCGGAAAGTTGGCCGGTGAATGTAGTCACGAGTGATACGCAATTTCAGGCTCTTTCTCAAATCTACCCGCAACTTGGCAGCGGGTGGCCTTATCCGTGGTTCAGCTTGTTGCCAAACACGAGCATCGGCGGCACTGATATCTACGTGATGTGCAACGTGGCGCATGGGCTGTCGAATGGAACTGGCATTACCCTCTCAGGAACAGGAGTATCTGGCCTGGATGGAACGGCGTATACAGTCGTTGATGCCAATTCAAACGTGCAGCCAGCATCCCAACCGAGCATGGTTTTCCAGTTGCATAATGCTAGTGCCCTCGCGTATGGTTGGTATACCCCGCAGGCCGAAACCGTAACGCTAACTTCTGGCGGCGCACCTGTTGCCAGCGTTCCTCCCGTCACTGTCACCACTACAATCCATTCATCCCCTGGGGTCCTGTCGATCACCCATGGCGCAATGTCCAATAGCGCACTTGTAAGCGGGACGTTTCCCGCGTTTGTGACAGGTCTGATAATCAACATTGGTGGGGTCGATTGTAACGTCTCCTCAATAGTAGGATCGACGGTCAACCTTACCGCTCCATATTCAGGCGCTACATCGAGCACCGCTGCGTTTTACTTTCCATCGGCAATCGCCGCATTTATTCGTCCTCACGGATTTCAGGTTGGTGACCTCATTGTTTCCTCTGGATGGTCAGATTCACGGCTTAACAGCAGCTTTTACGTGATGGCCATCGGCAACCAGGAGTGGTCAACTAGCCTTCAGTTCTCGATACCGAGCGGGGTTAACAATACATATCCATTAACGGCAACGTCGCTGTCTGGCGTGATAGGCGCTGCATGGAAATACACTCCTCATCCGCAGAAGATGACCGTGCAGGCCGTAGTGGACAATACCCACATCACGCTTACGGCGGCGGTTTCTCCAACAATAGCGGCAGGCGCGGCGCACTGGAACACGCCGGATAATCGAGCGGCGTTTATCGCTGCTTGTGCGGCGGGAAGTTTCGAGATTCCTCCAGGTGATTATTATCTAGACAACTCGCCTGCGGATCAGTACCCAAGTGCTGTAGCGTGGAATTCTGCTACAAGTTACGTAATTGGCAACGTAATGTTTTATGACCTTGGAACTGGGTTTGGTAATGAATGGTTCATCGCCATAGCGCCAACCTTAAATGTTCCGCCAACAGCGCCTAACGATGCGAACTGGAACACCATCAGTGGTGTAACTGAGATAACTAACTTCTCTGGTTCCATCATCGCTCACCCGAACTCCCGCATAATCTTCACTGGTCCCAAGTGGGATGGGATCTACTTTAATGGTGGAACAATTGCCAAGTTCAAAGACTGGGATATCGAGGCGCTTTACCGACTCCAAACGCCTTCCGCCAAAGAATACACGTTTCAGAGCACCTTTCACTGCGAGCGTATCGATCAGTTATCTATCACCGGATTTCGCACGAGTGCTGGGATGGATAACTTTCTGGATATCGAGTTCTGTACTGACCCGATAGTCGATGACTTACAGGTTAGGAACACTGGCGGGGTCGTTCTCTTAAACGAATGCTCTGGTGGCGTGATATCGAACGTTGACGCCAGCGATACCAATGACTTCGCCATAGCTGTCTATAATTACGGTACAACCCTTGACGTGATGCGTGGAACCGTTATATCGAACATTTCCATGCGCAATCCAGGAGTCGGAATATCGGTCGGCAACAGGCGCGGTATTTCGATGTCCAACGTTCGCATTGAGGGAGCATTTCTATCTGGAATACAGGTAGGCCAAGGCAACGCGGGAGACAACCCTGGATTAGTGCGTATGTCTAATATTTCTCTCGACAACTGCTGCACCTCTGGTTCCGGGCTACAACGGTCGGGTAATATTGGAGCGCTGTCGATTCAAGACCTATATGATGTAGAAATAAATGGCTTAAAGATCAACACAACACAATCAGGCCACGGAATATCGGCCTATTACACAAACGGAACCGGCCCAGGAGCGACACGCATAAGCCTGACGGACGTGACTGTGGTCGGAGCCTACAATATTGGCTGCTATCTTACGCAGATCGGAGATGTACAGATAAACGGCCTCTCCTGTGAAAACTCCGGTGCCACAAATATGTGGCTAGGCCAGTGTGCCATTAATGCCAAGAAACTTTTCTCCAACAATGCGTGTCTCGTATTCCCTCTCAATCCTAATCAGAGCCATAGCGCCATCGTAAACAGTCAGTGTACGTCATTCTATTGCGATGACGTGCTCGTGCAGGATTCACAGACTACCTGCCAGGGGTATTACTGGCTAGATCAGCAAACCGTGGTAGGCAGGATATCTAACGTCAAGGTCTTGATATCCGACGTAGCGCACCAGTTGATACCGCTTTCCCAAGGCCATGGCGGAGGCCCTTCATACGACACCTTCTGGGTTGGGTTGCAAGGGCCGATATTTTATCCTACCGGCTTAGCGTCAGTTGCTTCAAACACTACCGTTCAAATCATGGCGCAAGTGACTCACGTCACTGGAACAGCGACCATCAACACGATTACAGCACCCGCTGGTAGCAGGCATGGAGACTGGTTAGGATTGATTTCTGATGGAGGCTTTACGGTCGGCACATCCGGCAACATCGCGACAACCGCCACAGTAGCCACGAATCATATCCTGTGGCTTGCGTGGGATGGTACGAAGTGGTATTTCCCGGTGCTATTCGCCAGCGGCGGGTCAGGTGTTCCTACAGTCGCAGACTTCGGCTGTGTGGGTAACGGATCTACGAACGATACATCGAACCTACAGACTGCATTCAATACCGTTTCTGCGGCTGGAAGTTCTCCGGTTAACGGCGGGGCGCTCAGGATACCGTCTAACTTTAACCTATTGTTTGACACATTAAACGTTCCGTCAAACTTGATGTTGTTCGGTGACAGTCAGACATCCTGCCGCTTCACTGCCAATAGCCTGCAATCATACCTATTCTACTTTGCTCCAGGAACGCACGATGTTACTTTTAAGACGTTCACGGTTGAGGGAAGAGTCGGGGACAATGTAACAAGTAGTTTGGCGGCAACTGTGCATATTAACTATCAGGTGGTGAGCGGTAACCCTGACGATTCAAGCCTGACGACCCAAACGACTTTTTATTTCAATAGCAACGCTGGCAGTGGTGAGGTGTTTAATCTTGAGTTCGACCGTGTAAAGGTAATCCATAGTGGCGGATACATCGGCTACGGGTACGCCGGGTCTAATACCTTCCCTGGAAATATTTCAGTTCACAACTGCCAGTTTCAGAATTGCAGGCCATCAACGTTTGGTGTTCCTAGTGACTATGGCTACGGCGGCTACAATGGCGGCTGGCTGTTCTCCTTCAATGGAACAGACTCGGCGTGGGTTGGATTGTACTTCTACGATAATGAGTTCGTCGGGATCACAGGAACATGCATATGGACACACTCGCAGAGCAATCCAGGTACGTACTCCCGTGACCTATACGTCATTGGAAACACTTTTATCGACACCGGACTAGACTGTGTTCAGTTCTTAGTAGTTGACGGTGCGATTTTAGCCGATAACACTAGTCGAAGAAATGGTTACGTGATCTTGGACGATACCGATACCCTCCCAGGTGGAACCGAGATAGCTACCTCAAACAGGGTGCCGAAATGGATACGGAATACATCTTCGCCGTACTCTCCGAGCGCACCTTTTACGGTAATACCTGTTTGCTGGGACGGTGCAACCGCATGTCGAAACATCACCTACACAGGAAACGTCGCTGATTGCTGCAATGGGCAGTACTCCAGTTTGGACGGCCTTGGAGATTCGCAGGTAAGTACGGTTGACGCGACGAGCGCCTTCTTCTCTACAGACCCTCTTGCTAATACTTCAAATTGCGGGCCAAGTACTCTGCTTGGGCAGAATTATTGCGTCGGCTTCGACGTTAACAACTCTAACAACCTTGCTTTTGGCGGCGAGTACGTTAACTTCTCAGGAATCAAACTATTCGGGTTTGGCTATGGCGCGATGAACCTGTATGCATGGCGGCATAGTTCGGCTAAGGATATTCTGATTATTCACCCTGACAACGCTCCAGGTTCACCCGTCTCAATCGGCAACATCAATCTTGGTGGTGGTCCTTCATATAACGGTGGCACGACTCCGCAATACCAGAGATCGTACGATAACGTCTTTGAGGCTGATATCCACTGGAATCCATCTGGCGGTGGCAACGCCGTCGTGGAAGATGCAGGGGCACGGCTGTTCGGCTCTTGGACAGACTCTCTCGGCAACACGATAAACGACATCAATCTTATTCGCGTTGACATAACAGGCAACATCAATAAGTTTCTCAAAGCCGCTAGTAGTTCAAGCGGAGTCGAGGGAATCTTTCAGTTTGACTCCGTTTCCGCACAGGCAACCGGCATTGTTTCTACCCGCATACTGACGACCGGTACAGATGCAACGAGTGGCACGAACTGGCTATTTAGTTTATATAGGTACATCAATTCAGGCGGAACCTTGATGATGTACGTGTCTAGCACCGCGATGGCGTTGAACTCTTCCCTAGGGTTCCAGATGGGAACTGGGCCGGTAACGGTAATCGACAATGCGCTGAATTTTAAAGGCCATAGCTATTCCCTTACACTGAGCGGCGGATTCGTAGTTATAGATAGCGGATCTAACAGTTACTTTAATTCTGAGTTGGTGACATCTGCCAGCACAGGAGTAACGTTGCCTCGTGCCCGCTGGGAGTTAGTTTCTCCTGGTGGAGAGAACTATGGCATAGAAGCCTTGATAACTCAGGAAGTGACGCAGGGTGACGGCCCAAAGTTAGGATTCGCGCGCAACCTTGGTACAGGTTTATCTAACTACCAACAATGGCAGATAGGATTCCAGCAGGATTATACGGGAGTTACTAACAACCCGCGACTAGCGATTCTACATGGTGGTGGCCCAGGAAACTATGGCATGGCTGGTAGCTATGGTACGGCGTTGATGGTGTTCGACCCTGGTGGATACGTTGGCGTCAACATGCAGCCGACCGGGTCGTATGACGTGGAAATTCACACCAACCTGTGGGTAGGCAACGATATCACCGTGTTGGGCAGTGGCATAAATACCACTGTGCTGGTGGCGTCTGGCGTCATAACTTCAAACGGAGGTTTCGCCTCATCCGCAGGAGCGACCTTCGGAAGTGTTACCATTAATGGGGTATTTACTGTCATAGACGCATCGGCAAACATCACGGGCAAGGCTTTTTTCGTCAATAACGGCAGTATATTTACGGGAGGAACGTCCACCTTCACGGACTCCAGCGGTCATACGTGGATATTTCAGGGTGGATTGTTTATATCTCGCAGCTAGGTAGATAGGTAATATGGAAATCACACTAACGGTGTTACAACGACTAAAGATCGAGGCGTATATGAAGGCGCAAGAGGCAAAAGACCCTGTGGACATGATGGTTCGCTACCAACTTTTGCTCAAGATTCGCATACCGAAATCAGAACGCGGAAAATACGTCAGAGAGATGGGACAGTTTGCGAAGTTGCTCGAAACGCCAATCGAACAAGCCGAACCCGCCACGTTTGAGCTAGAAAAGGCCGAGTGGGACGAACTGAGAGACTTCCTGAAATCGCAGGGCGGCGTCAAATTGGCGCTTGAAGATATGGAGTGGTGGCTACCACTAAAGGAGCAGTATAATCTATGATCACTAAACTTATTTTTGGTGCCGTGCTGTTCTGCGCTGCTGCAAGCGCACAATGCACGCAGGCACCATGTATCGGCAGAACACTGCCGACCGCAAAGTCAGCGATACCAGCCACACCATACGTGTGGACTGGAGCGGCAACAACCAATACTTGCCCGTCCAATGGCGCGGCTGGTGCGGCGTCAGGCTCTAACGTTGCCATCTGCTGGAGTAATGGCGCGGCGTGGTTCGCTTTCATCGTGACCGTAGACCCGTCAGGTAATGTTTACGTGCCTGGGAGTTTGACGTGCGGCGGAACATGCTCTCTCACTTTGCCATCCTCACAGCATGTCATCGGATCGGACTCCTCTGGAAATCCGATAGGGTCCGTGGCTTCGGACCTTTCAGCGCTGATCTATGCCGCTGGCGGCGGAACCGCACAGGCGCAAACGGTCACACTGACCCCCGCCATCACTTCTCTAACCAACGGTCTCATGATTATCTGGAAGCCGACAGCAGCCAACACGGGAGCAGGCCCGACCCTTGCCGTCAGCGGCCTGACGGCAAAACCTATAACAAAGCTTGGAACCGCTGCTCTGGTGGCGAACGACATCACGACAACGGCCTTGGCAGTAGCCGTATATGATGGAACCGAATTCCAGTTACAAAATCCGCAGACTGGACTGCCCGCATCCGCACACGTAATAGGATCTAATAGTGGAGGAAATGGAGTTGCCGCCACAGCATCTGACCTATCCGCGATATCGTACATCGCGGGAGGCGGAACCGCACAGGCACAGACAGCCACTTTTAGTCCAGCAGTAACCGCTTTGACGACTGGCCTCACGGTCGCATGGCTTCCCGTCGCCGCTAATACCGGTGCAGCGCCTACCTTAGCCGTAAATGGACTTACCGCCAAGCCCATTACAAAGCTAGGTACAACGGCACTCGTAGCGAATGACCTGACAACAACCGCAATCGCCGTCGCGAGATACGACGGAACGGAGTTCCAACTGCAAAACCCGCAAACGTCCACTGGTGGTGGGGGTGCTTCGGTTGGAGGAGTGGTGGCCAAGACTACCAATTATGCAATGTCATGCGCTGACAGCACCAATGCTCAGATGGTCACAATGAACGGTTCATCGCTCACTCTCACATTGCCAGCCACGCCATGTACCAATCCATGGTTTCAGCCAATCAAGAACCTAGCCACTTCCGCGTTGACACTATCTCCGAATGGGTTGACTATAAATGGAGTTTCCGGGTCAGTATCAATAAGTTCCGGACAATATGTTGAGGTCTACACGGATGGCAGCAACTACTTCCTAACAACGCCGCCCGTCGCGTGCGGCTCTGGTGGAACGATCCAATGCACCTATGGTCCTAACGGATTGCAATTGGATGCCAGCCCGCTCGTTGCTACGGTACAGGGAGCTAACGGTCTTCAGACTGGCGGTAGCCCTCTTCTGACCGTCAGCACCTCCGCAAACGGGACCACCTACCTTTCCACTACCAGCACTCCACTTTCAGCCTACGCGGACAAACAGAATCTTTTCTGGTACGCCGATGTCACTAACTCAGTTACAAATCCTACTCTCAATATTGACTCACATGGCGCGAAAAACCTTGTTAAGCAAGATGGGTCGGCACTCGCGGTGAATGATATCAAGGCTACTACACTGTATCGAATCTGGTACGACGCAACTGGAGGCACAAGCATACATGTGGTGGAAGCAGGGTTGGGCGGCGGTGGATCTACATATTGCTACGGTCCTGTCAACCAAACCCTCGTATCGACGGCGACCTCTATGACGTTCTCGTCCATTCCAGGAACTTGCAGGAACCTCATCGTCAAGTTTTCCGTGAGGGATAATGCCGCTGGTACTTCCGTCGATAACTTGTTGCTTCAGTTCAACGGAGATACAGGAGCCAATTATTCCTGGAGTTACTCACAAGTACTATCATCCTCGATGGGCGTCGGCATAAGCACCAGTCAGACCTCCATGGCGGTTGGCTTTATAACCCAAAATGGCAGCACTGCTGGGTTTAATGGGTCCGGTACGGTAACCATCCTAAATTATGCGGATGGAACGAATTTCATGAAAAACGTGACATCCTTGAGCAACTCAATGTATGCTTCTGACAGTTCTGCTTTATCTACGTTCGGTGGTACCTGGAAAGGAACCATAGCACCAATCACGTCTATTACGTTTAGCGGTGGTACGTTCATGGCTGGATCTACCTTTACACTTATCGGGGAGAACTAGTCGATGCGGTTTGCTCTTTTTTTTATTCCGTTGCTGTTGCCAGCACAGGTAACGGTCAACATCACGTGGCCAACTCCAGGTCAAACCGTTGCAAGCCACATCTCTATCTCTGGAACCGCGTCCTCTACTGCTGGTTCCATCGTATCGACGCAAGGGAAAATAGACAGCGGTTCATTTGTCAACGTGGACAACTCGGACACCACGCCGTGGCAGTGGACGATAGACACTCGCGCAGGTCAGCAACCATACTACCCAACCTACACCACGCCCTTATCACTCGGAAGCCACACATTCACGATCCAAGTAACTGACTCTGCTAGTAACGTAGGCACGGCTAGCGTTACTGTCAACGTGATTCATACCAATCCGACGTGCAGCCATACGTTATTAAGTAGTGGGATTTATTGTGAACAGGCAGCGGTGCATTTCTCAAGCGATCAGCACACGCCGGATGCTGTCACGTTTGCCAATGGCTACGGCGACGGGAAGACGTACCACGCGGGTGACACCATCGTTGTAGAATGCACGGGAAATGACAAAACCAGCCCGTTCTATAGGAACTCGATCTCTAATACCGGTGGGTACTATTGGAACGCTATCGTCTATAACTCTAGCGGTTTTCAAGGCGACGACAACTTAGTTCAAAACGCGATTTACTACGCCGTGGTTCCAGCGAGTACTACGGCGTCAGACACAATTACGATCTTAAAACCCTATGCCAGTTTCACGTCGATGTACGTGACGGTGTTCAGTGGCTTGGGAGGACTCGACACAGGAATAGGAGAAATCCAAGGTCCGCTGGCGGCAACGTCAGGAACGACCGGTAATATGACTACGACGGCAGGGGATTTATGCTGGGCGCTTGCGGGTGGAGCACCGATGTACATTCCGAGTCTGTGGACGGAGTTGTTAGAGGACACGGCGCGGCCCTACGCAATGATTGCAGCGTACCCGGCGACCACGAACAACTGCAACCTCACCTATCCCAACTCACCGGAAGACGCCAGTGGAACGGACGGACTTACATTTAAACCGGAGTTCAACTCCAACTACCACGGTCAATCTCTCCAGCTCGGCGCAAACTTCGTTACCAATTCTTCAGTGCCTCAGACGATAACTCACAGGACGGAGTTCTACATCCACAACGTTGACGTGGCGGCAGGAACCGGTTACATCCACTTAATGCAGGCAGGTACACCAACAGCAACAGGGGACGTGATCTACTTGCAGGTACTGTCCCATAATTCAGTGACATTAAACGTCAATAACCAGTGGTTGACAATTCCGGCGACGTCGCTCTGCAATGGCGGAAACCAGTCTACTTACGATATCGGATCATTGCCGCTCCAGTCTGTGTACGGACGCATTGAGTTGGACGAGACGAACAAACTGTTCGACGTTGAACTGTGGGACATCGGCGGAAACAGGGTGTACTCGTCCTCCTGTCCGTACACGAGCGCCACGCCAACAGGTACAGGTATGCAGTTGGGAACTGGGAGCGAAGAGAACTTGTACGTGGGTTTCTTCAAGGTGTTCTCGACCCTCTTGCCGATGAACTCCCACATGCCAGAGACGGCGGAGAATGCCAACGCGGTGTTGCATTGGAAGTTTGACGGTACGCTTCTAGACTCTTCTGGAAATAACTACACGGCTACCGCTAACTCGACAGCCGTGTACACGAACACGCCTTACCAGAACGTTGTAGCACAGGTCCGTACGAGCGACTGGAACTCGTGGGCTTACACGCTGGCTCAGCGTGCGCCGACGTTTACGGTTGACGGAAGTCAGAGCGCCACGCAGTCGGACACAAGCACAAACCTGACGTGCCAATGGTATGAGGTGAACCCAGGAGTAGACCCGTTGACGTTGGCAGCACGGCCGGCGTTGACGATTGCAAGTCCCAACTCCTGCATCAGTAAGGTGACTAACGCGATAGCGGGAGAATACAACCTCAACCTCACCGTGACCGACGCGCAGGGGGTCACAAACTTTACCAACGGAGTTACCAACTATCAGGCGAAGATTGGTGTTGTCGCAACTGATAGTAATAACATCGTGGTTCCAAAGAACTCGCTCAGTAGCCGATTGTTTGGTGACTTAGTTGCCTACGGAAAGAACCCATGGGGATATCAGGACAAGTTTTCGCACGATGCCCTTTTGCAGCGCGGCGGTCACATTGGCATCGACCCAGAGAATCCAGCACCATACGACGGTGATTACCAAACGTTGGGTTGGGTGTACGGTTCCGGTGGCTACTACAACAAACCTTTGTGGGAAGTAGCTTTAGATGGCACGGTGAGTTACTCGTTCAACGGTGGAGGGTGGAACTTAGGAAACACGGCGATCAAGACATCGTTGACTTCGGCCATCACGACAACCACACAAACCAGTATTGCTATCGCCAACGCATCGGTGCTTGACTTTAGCGACATGCCGACGCGCATCATCATTTATTCTGCTTCAGCAGCATCGGGTGGCGGAACTGCAACTAATGAAGAGATTCGAATCTGTAATACTAGCAGTTCTTCTGGCGCGGCGACGTTGACGGTGTGTTACGACGGACGCGGACAAATTCCTTTGACGTGGCCAGCTACAGCAGACACGGTTGTTACTCAGGACAAGGTGGTTGGCTCGGGTACGCACTTCATTTCATCGGATCGTGCTCCGTTGTGTCCTCTAGCAAAAGACCCTGTTACCTCATCCATCCTCCCCCCTGGAATTCCAGGAAGGCAGTCGTATATGATCGGAACAATAGCACTAACTCCAGGGTCGGCTACGGTAACAGGCAGTGGAGTAAATTGGGGAACATGTCCAGGTGGTTCTTGTACACTATTTCCTCCAAGTGCCTATCCGTATCTAATGGTTCAATCAACACATGCTGGAGGCACTCCATTCACGTTCATTGCAAAGATTTCAGCTCTCGCCGGAACCTCGATGACACTAGAGAGGGCTTATCCGGCTGATGCAGATTCAAAGTCAGCGATCAACTACTACATCATGCCGGGGACGACGACGATAGATGTTCGTTACCCGAACCAATACATTGCCTCTACCGATTCGGCGGGCGACAAAACAACCCTCGACCAAGTTATGTTCGCGACAACCGGGTGTGAGTCCAATGTGTCGGCTTACATGAACGCGAAGTTATCTCCCGCCGCGTGTGGCAACCTTGGCGTGTCTGATGCTCCACTAGGGTGCAATAGCTATGGTTTCTACCACGATGTTCCTGCCTTGGATGGGCAGTCGTACAGCGGTTACGCGTGGTCAAGCGTGGAGAACAAGTACAATTTCTCGAACTCTGGATCATATGGCGGTATTCAGTTTTATGGGGAGGGACTGGCAAGTAGAGCGATGTACCTTCGTTCTGGCTTGACAGCGCCAGCCACGGCAGGAAACATATTGGATGATTGGTGGTCCTCCGCGCCGTTCGTCAATCCTGTTGTGTCGGGACTCAACCCACTTTTCATGTTTGGCCCTGGAATAGGTGCGTTCCTCGCAAAGGTATCAGATAACCGACCTATACCTTGGCCGACGTTGCGGAACTACGCGGCGTTCGGTGAGGAGTACGCAAACGGGTATGGCAACACGTCGGCACCAGACCACTGCATCTTCTTCAGCGGGGCCACCAGAGACATTGGTGGTGCGTTGAGTTTACTTATTCTAGCAGCAGAGTATGATCCATCTACCACATCAGGTGATTGTGGCAATGCTGGAGGTTGCCGTGGAAGATGGATATCTGACTTGGCCGCGATGTATGCTGGAGACTTGTCATGTAAACAATCCGACAATTCTTGGAGTAACGGAAACCTCTGGAACACGGAGTATGGACCCGTCACACTGACTAACAATTCGGTATCAGGCTCAGCTAGTTCAGTTCCTTCGGGCCTTTGCGTTGGGACAGCGACAGGTACGGGAACTATATCGGCAAACGCCGCTACGTTCACGGTGGCTAGTGGTACCGTCCCAACGCCACAGACCACGATTGGATCACCAATGACCGTCATTGTTTTGACAGGAACGAAGGGCGGTACGCAGTATTCTACGGTTGCACAGTACACGGGCAGTGGCGGGAGCGGACAAACGATCACGTTGTCTATCCTGTGGCCTGGTGACAGCGGAACAATTACATGGATGGGTTTGACTGTTCCTTCCCTTCCCCCTGGTGGAACAAGCACTGGCGCAATGATAGCGTTCGCCACAGGCACCACGGATTTCACCGACATGGTGAACAGTTACAGTTGCCTGCAAACGTCGGGTTCTACTTTCACCCTGTCTCAACCGTGGCTTGGAACGACGGGTTCCAGTTACTACGGGTTCAACGTCTACAACGTTAACGGTTTCGGACAACAGCCGTTTATGTTAGGGATCAAGACCTACGCTATGGGTCAGTTAGCCTCGTGGAACTTGGATAGCTCGCTCAATCCTTATCCAGCCGATTATCTGACGCTAAATACCAGCGCAACCCAGTGGCTCCATGACTTCGGGATTGATGTACCGACTCTAAGCACCAACTATGGTGTGAACTTCGGCTACTGTCAACCTAACTTGATTACTGCAAACGGGGTGTTTGACACCAGGACGCCGGGATGTTCTACAGGGTTCACCGCTGGCGGTCTGTATCTCGGTAGGGAGCAGAATCAGGAACTCGGAAACGCAATCGCAGACTTTTATCAATACAACACGAGTCCGACGAACAAAACGTTTGGCGACAATACCTACGGCGCTGTTTGGGGACACTCGTTGCTGAACACGGGTGGCGTGTACTACGATGCCTACACCACGGCGATGAACGCGCCTTTAACGAACATCAGCATGGCATCGGTCGCCCTTGGAAAGTGGTACGGATTCTTCAATGGCATCGGTATGAGTCACAGGTGGCCTGCCGTGCGCGTCGGAGGTCTGCGGCCGCAGAACCTCGTGAACCGTACCGTTTCCTGTAGTTTAAGCGCCGTCAGTGGCGCTACGCAGGTTAAGGTGACAGTAACGGAGCCAACCGGCATTGTGTCCTCACCTGTGGCTTGTAGCGCCTGTCCGTGCGTGTACCAGATTGACGCTCGGCAGGGAGAGGCGATTGTCAAGATGGATTATTGGTCAAGCGGCGCGTTACTTATCCCCGGTGTACCAACGCCAGTTCGATAAAAAAAGTGCTTGCACACCGCTTGTGTTGGCGGTAGGCTGTAGCTTAGCGAACATCAGTTGAGCGGGTCGTACGACTAACGAAAGGTCTGCCGAAAGGTGGACCGCCTTCCCCTAGGTGCGCGGGTCGTGCGACCTGCTGAACTCATGTTAGGGGAAGGAATCAATGACAGTCCAAGAGGTTAAAGACGCATCACAACTACTTGCACAGGCCATCACAAAGTTAACCCAATCATTTGAATCACAGACTGGTTGCGTTATCCACTCGTTGCCAGTTACTCCCGCCACATCGACCACTCCAGCCGTTGTGCATGTAAAGGTGCAAATCTGACATGTTACAACATCCAAATGTACATCCAGAGTGGAGCAAGTGGAGTGAAGAAGAAACGCTTCATTTGGTTGTTCCGTATTCCAATCCTTTTCGCTGGCAATCGCGCCGTCGCCATGTAAATGACTGCGCAAGACATTTACGCTCATGCCCGAACATACGCTTGTACTTGGTCGAATTGGCATACGGAGACAGGCCGTTTGAAGTTACCGAAGAGGAAGACCCGCTAGCAGTTAGACTACGTACCGATACCGAGATCTTTCATAAGGAGAACTTAGTAAATATCGGTGTGACACACTTCCCAGCGAACTGGAAATATGGCGGCTATTGCGATGGAGACTTTCATATGTCTCGCTTTGATTTTGCACTTGAAGCGATCCATATGCTACAGCATCATGAAATGGTTCAGTTGTTCTCAAACTACGCGGACCTGACTCCGGCCACAGCCACAAGTCATCTCGGCCATCGCATGTACCGTAACAACTCCAGTTTCGCATGGAATTATTTACACCAGAAAGAGTTTAAGCAACTGAAATTGGAACAGTCAGCTACAGATCCGTACTACGGCCAACCAATTCCAAAAGGCGTGTTTCCATTTGGTTTCCCCCCAGGTGCTCCTGGTGGTGCGTGGGCATGGCGTAAAGAGGCGTTTAATACCGTACAAGGAATGCTCGAAACATGCATAATGGGGTCTGCTGATTGGTGGCAGGCATTCGGTTTAATTGGGCAAGTGTCAATGTTACGCGGCGACGAGTCGATACGCTCGTATAACGATGATATTCGCAACTGGCAGAAACGAGCGAAAGCGCTAACGGCCAACATCGGGTGCGTGGATAATTTTGCGCTGCACTTTTATCACGGAGCATCGAGCAACCGTGCCTATGGAACCAGAGAATCAATCCTTCTCGAACACAAATTCGACCCACGATTCGATATCACCAAGGATTGGCAAAGTGTTTGGAGATGGACTGGCAATAAACCACAACTCCGCGATGCCGTTCGCAAGATATTTCTGAACCGTCATGAAGACGATAACCCCCCACGATAAAGGAATAACAAATGCAACGATCTGTAAAATGCCAACCTTACCTTAAATTTTCACCGCGTGCCACAACCACTTGGTCTGTTCCAGCGCTATGTGAAGCTTACAACTGGCCGTCTAAGTTAATTGGCGGTGGAACTATTGCCATTGTTGAACTCGGCGGCGGTTGGGTTTCAGGCGATATGCAAACCTACTTTTCTTCCATCCGGCAACCGCTTCCAAATATCACCGACGTATCAGTGAACGGGTACACCAACTCTCGGCAGAACCCACAAGTCGATGCTGACGTTGAGGTGGCACTAGATATTCAAGTCGCTGGCGCGGCATACTATGCGGCGACAGGTAAGCCAGCGAAGATTCGCGTTTATTGGGCCAACGATTTATCACCCGCTGTTCGTGCGGCTGCTGACGATGGCTGTGCCGTGTGTTCAATTTCTTGGGGAGCAGACGAAGCTGACTGGGGAGATGTCGCGGCGCTTGATATGGAGGCAGCGGCAAAGTACGGTACAAAGAAAGGCATGGTGACCTTTGCGGCGGCTGGTGATAACGACTCCAGTGATGGTGGACCGAATGCGGCTAACGTTGACTGTCCTGCTTCCTGTTATCACGTTATCAGTTGCGGAGGCACAAGCAAAACTGCAACCTCAGAAGTAGTCTGGAATAACAACCCGAACGACAGCAACGGAGAAGGAACAGGCGGCGGATACTCAACCATATTTCCCGTACAACCATTTCAGACTTACGCGCCACCAGCACCGAAAGGACTCGGCAGAATGGTGCCGGATGTTAGTGGCAACGCAGATCCTAGTACCGGCTACGAGATACTAGTCTACGGATCACAGTATATTGTCGGCGGAACAAGCGCAGTAGCACCCCTTTATGCTGGCTTGTTCGCTGCTTTCGGAAAAGGCACAAAACTTGGCTATATCACGCCGTGGCTGTGGAGGAATCAAGGATGCTTCGTAGATATTGTCTCGGGCGATAACGGAACCTACAAAGCGGCTACCGGTCCTGACCCATGTAGTGGGATTGGGGTTCCGAACGCTTCTATGCTTGCCGAATGGCTTTGAAACCGTCTGCGGTATCACTAACGCTACTGTTGCTGGTCAGTTGCCGCCAATCCCATCTCTCGCTTTCTCTCCCCGCTAAACCGTCACTTCCCTACCTCTATTCACAAGCCGACTACGCGTGTGATGTTGCCGTGTACGAAAACTCTTCCAGAATGCCAGATGCCGCCAATCAGGAAGTAGCACGGTTGGCGCGAAACAACATCTGTTGGGGACTAATGGGAACGGTTGACGAAATCTACAGCGAATACTCTGCCGCGCTGTTTGCCGGAAAAGGTGGCATTGCAGTAGCGGGAGACGCGGCCACTATCGGACTGACGGCGGCAGGTGCTATTGCCAATCGGGTTGCAATGAAAACGATCTTTGGTATTCTCGGCACCGCTGTCGCTGGCGTTAATCTTTCAGTCGATAAGAATTTCTTTGCGCAACAGTCGTACCAGATAATTGCCATGGCGATGGACACGAGGCGTACCGCTATCTACGGCGACATCGTTGACGGCCTATCTCGCAGCGTGGCGGATTATCCGTTGCCAGAAGCGAAGCGCGACATCGTGCAGTATCTTTACGCCGGTTCGCTTCCGGGTGGCTTGCAGGAAATTCAGCGTGAGGCGGGAGCAGCATCGGCAGAACGGCACGCTGGAAGACGCACGACGGGGCCGCGCTAAAGGAGGAAGCCATGGGAAAACTTGACTGGGGATCGTGGGTATACGGTCTGGCTTACGCGTTTGTGGCGGCTGGTGCTTCGTCTATCAACACTGCGCTTGGAGCGATGGTAGCTGACCCCGAACACTTCAACGTTGCCGATCCACGCAAGCTCTACACGTTGATGGCGTGGTCATTCATTCTTCCTGGTGCAATCGCTTTCTTCGCTAAACTGAGCCAGTCACCGCTTCCACCAGTTGAAACAATCACCACAACCAAAACTATCACCTCGCAGGAAAACCCGCCAGCCGTGGTGGTGCAGACTGTCGAGCGGAAAGAGACAGAGGCCAAATCTTGACCGCCCAAACCGCCATGTCGATAGCCTCCAACATCCTCTCTCGCGCCGAACGGGAACGGCAGGAAAAGGACCGCCTAGAGGCTGAACGCCAGCGCAACATTGACGGTATCCTGGCGGCGCTAGAACATAGGCAAATTAGCCGTACGGAGGCGAAGGCGGCGCTGCTGAAGGTCTGGTTGGGACAACCGTTGACCGAAGCTCCAAAAGCGCAAGGCGAGGCTGTGGCGACGAAGTGAGCCTGACCTACGAAAATTACCCGCCGCTGAAGAATATGGCGCTTGCGGCGGTTAAGGCAGGAAAGACTACCGGCTATCCGCCGATAGTGCTACTGGCACAGTGGAGCGCCGAGTCGGATTGGGGCCGCAAGGTCACGGGAGACTACAACTTCTGGGGCATAAAGGCCGTCCCACCAGCGCCGTGCAACCTTTGCCCGACCACCGAAGACCTAACGCCGGAAGAGTTTGCAGAAATGCGGGCTGACGAACGCGCTACCGTGACGAAGATAGAACCGCTTGGCAATGGCCTGAATCGCTACCACATGTCATGCTGGTTCGCATCCTATCCCAGTTTCGATGCCTCAGTGATCGCATACATTGAGTTTATTCTAACTAATTCACGCTACCATCCGGCGTGGGTGCAGTACCAAGCAACGAAGGACACGGATGAGTTTATCAAGGGGATTGCACGGGCAGGTTACGCCACGTCGCCCGAATACGAGCAACTTCTTTTGACCCTCGCCAACCAGCAAAACCTCATCCATGCCGTCGCCATGGCGCGTGAATCATAATTCCTGTACCCTGTAATCGTGGAGACCTAACATGTTGCCATCGAACAACTTTTTTGCCGAATACGTTCACTTTGATAACATCCAGCGCCTAGCCACTGTGATGATGCTAGTTGTCGTTAGCGGTTTCGCAGTGTGGCTGTCGGTCCCGCACAACGCAATGTACGGCCAATCGTCGTCTTCGGCTTCGCATCCTTCGTCCCCACAGGCGACATCACAGAACTCGCTCAGCACGATTGCTGTCGATGGAATTAGGATTGACGCAATTGAAAAGCATCAGGCTGAACAGGACCGCAAGTTTGAGGCACAAGCCGACAAGCTGGAGGCAACGCAATCAGACGTGGCAAGTATCAAGGCGGCTGGAGCTACGGTTAGCGCCGTTGTTCTAATTCTCGGAATTTTAGGACTACTGCGTACAAAACAGAAGCCTTGAACGAACTATTTGATACACTTAATGTGTGCTGATAAACCCTTGGGAGGTACTGTACAACTGTGTTGACTTCACCTACCGAGCGGGAGAATGCTTCGTAATTCTTTGGTGGCCGGTTTATCTAGTTTTTCGTGGGATTAGAGCAACTTGGCGGGCAGTTTTTCCAGCGCGGATCGAACGACCGGTGCCGTGCCAATGCGAATCAGGCTAGTATGGGCGTTGCGTTCGTCCTCAACGGCTAACGTCCTCAATTGCGTCGGCCATATGTTGCATCAAATCTACACGGATGCCGATGGGTAGTTGATCGATAAGCGTTTGGATGACGTGAAGCAATTCACGCTGGCTCCGACTCATGTCTAATCCTGCATCGCAGCGCATCTTCCAAGATTCAAGAGCACTGATAAGTTTAGTGTCGCTGAGCGTCATCGCGCCACCACCTCGATAACATGATTGACATCCCCCCCAGCCTGAAGGCCGGAGATTCTACGGCTGCTCACGCTCATACGCACACCGCCTGAGCAGCTTCGATGGGTTCCTTGGCCGACGCCCTTACTTCAAGCGAAGTATCTCCTAAGGCTGACGAGCGGTATCCCCGCTCCAGAATATTTAACGCGCCGACTGGTCGAGGATGGAACGGTTGAGCGCCGACTTGGCACGTACGTTTTTACCAGGTGCTTCCATTGTTCCAGCCGCTGATTTGGACATGTTGCGCACCCGCAAATCTTCGATAAATACGACAGCGTGGTTTTTGCTGATACCAGTCGAAGTTTTATGCAGGAAGTCGCGGCGGGAGTTGGCAATGTGAATGTGAATGCGGTTGACTTTGGCCTTGGCCTTTTTCCAGTTGTTGCTGAATTTCTGCTTGCGAGCCATTACTCGCTGATAGCGCTTCAGTTTGACATGATGTTTCTTGAAGGTGTTGAGCGGCTCGATAACCAGCCCGTCGCTGACCGTGGCAAATCTGGTTATGCCGACGTCAATACCTACTGCTGAATTGGAGGTGTGGACGGGCTTCGGAACTTCACGCCGGGTCTGGATGGAAAAGAAATATTTGCCGCCAGAGATACGTACGGTGACGTTGCGGAGTTCGCCCTCTACTGTGCGACTATTCCGGTACCGCAGCCAGCCAACTTTCGGCAGGAATATGCGACTGTTTACCTGATCCAGCTTGAACTGCTTTGGGTCTGGATAGCGGAAGCTTTCATTCTGCCCTTTCTTTCGGAATTGCGGAGGGCCAACCACAGTATCTTGACTGATCTCTCCACGCTTCAGCTTCTTGAGGCTTTCGAAATAATTGCTCCATGCAGTATCCAGTTGTTTCAATGCTTGCTGCATTGGATGAATGGGGGATTCGGCGAGCCATGCCGTGGCGGGGTCATTGCGCCAGTCCGTTAGTTGCCAGCCGATGGTCCTCCTCCGACACCGGCTGGAACTTTCCTAAAAATAATTCAAAATAGTACTTGCGCCCTCAATCGCACGGTGTTATTCTCCTAATGTACCTAATGGCTAAAGAAAAAACAGAGAACAAGGAGACCGCTACGCTTCACGTTGAACGGTTCCCGCGTTATCTGATTGAACGATTCAAGGTAAGGTGTGCGCAGGACAGGAAATCCATGAAGGAATTCCTCGTGGGCCTACTATCGACTGCAACGAAAGGAATTAAATGAACGTTAGTATTAGTAAAGACCTACTCCCTTTTACCATCGCCGGTTTGCAGCAGAAGCGGGCGGAAATCGATGCGCAGATTGACTACCGTAATACTCTCATCACGCGCCGCAACTCAATTGATGTGAAGATTTCGGAAGTCGAGGAACAAATCAAGAAACTGACCGGCCCTAAGCCAAAGAAGGCGGCGTAATGCTCACTTGGGACGGCCTGCCGCCTGCGCACGAGTTCACCGACGCCGAGCAGCGCGGCAGTTTTTCGCCAGAGGATTTGGACGATGACCCTGAATGCACCTGTGTTCAGACGGATGTCGATCAGTTCGATAGTCGTGATTGTTTGGCGCACGGTCCACATAGCGCGGCGGCAAAGCGCCAGCGTGAACAGGAGGCGGCAGACGAGGCCGAGGCGGCACGGCGCATCGGCGTAATTTTGGGATTTGACGAGGACGTTTAATAAAAGAAAGGGACGCAAAAATGGGAGCAGGAACGTTTGACCCGCACGTATACCGAACCTTCACTGATTCGGTGAGAAGCAAATCAACCGACGAGATTTACTCGTCACATATGAACAAGAATCTCGATCCAAAGGGCATCACAATGCGCGAATCGAGGGACAGCGCCGATAACCCGCGCTCAACGCCGCTTATCGTGGCGCTAGATGTCACCGGCAGCATGGGAATGATTGCCGATGTCATCGCACGAAACGGACTCGGGACACTATTCACGTCGATTTTAGACCGCAAGCCGATCACGAATCCGCATGTAATGTTTATGGGCGTCGGTGATGCCAACTGCGACTCCGCGCCGCTCCAAGTGTCGCAATTCGAGGCCGACAAGCGCATCATTGAGCAACTGACGCAGATTTACCTGGAACACGGCGGCGGCGGGAATAACTTTGAATCGTACAACCTGCCGTGGTACTTTGCGGCGAATCACACCGTTCACGACAGTTTCGAGAAACGCGCCAAGCGGGGATATCTCTTCACGGTCGGCGACGAGGAAACCCCGGAAGCGCTGACCCGCAGCCAGATAGCGAAGTTCATCGGCGACAGCCCGCAGAAGGACGTGACCACAGAGGAGGCGCTTGAAGCGGCTCAGCGAACTTACGATGTTTTCCACGTGGTCATCAAAGAAGGTAGCCACGCTAAAAGCTATCTCAGCCGCGTTATGAACAGTTGGAACTCTCTCCTCGGGCAACGGGTCATCCCTCTAGCCGACCACACCAAACTTGCTGAAACCATCGTCAGCGCCATCGAAGTAGCGGAGGGCCGCACCGCCGAAGCCAGTGCCGCCGCGTGGCACAAGAGCGTTGGCTCAGTGGTTTATGATGCTGTGCGGCAAGTAACACCGGGGCGCAATCCAAGGCTGTTGGTGGGAGCGTAAATGATGACTGCACGTGCCGTAATTGGGAGTTCCTTCGGCGACTGCGGGAAGGGTGCGACGGTCGATTACTTGTGCCAAACCCAAGGCGCAGGCGTGGTCGTTCGCTTCAACGCTGGCGCTCAAGCTGGACACACTGTGGTACGTCCTAACGGCCAGCGGCACGTGTTCCATCACTTTTCGAGCGGAAGTTTCCACGGTATCCCAACATACCTATCCAAGTTCTTCATCGTTAACCCAATCGCGTACTTTTGTGAGAAGGAAGACTTGGCGAAACTCGGCCTGCGGCCATCGGTATACGCGCATCCCGATTGCCTAGTGACCACGTTCGCAGACATGATAATCAACCAGGAGCTTGAAATCAAGCGCGGTAAGGACCGGCATGGAAGCGTTGGCATGGGCATCAATGAAACCGTGGAACGCTCGACGCTACCGGAACTCAGGATTACCATGGGCGACCTGTGGAATGGTTCCAAGACGCTGGAACGCAAACTGACGGAGATTTGCACCAACTACGCGCAGTTTAGGCTTGGCAAGCCGATTCACGAACCGGATAACATGATGCGGGCGTTCTTGCAGGGCTGCAATGCCATAGCGAACGATATCAACCCGCTTGGTATTGGTGACGTGAGAGACCCGATATTTGAGGGTGCGCAGGGCCTTCTGCTCGACCAGAACAACAAACGCTTTTACCCCCACGTAACACGGTCCAACACAGGCATCAAGAACGTTCGCGAGATTTGCCACACGGCAGGCATTGACAACATCGAAGCCTATTACATATCGCGCACATATCTGACGCGCCACGGAGCCGGTGAACTTCCTGGCGAGGACCACACGATGTCTTTTGCCGACGATACAAACCTTAACCATAAGTTCCAAGGTCGCCTCAGATTTGCGCCTTTGAATTACGGCGAACTGCGTGAAAGATGCGCTGCGGACTTTGGCTCACGGGATTACAAACTAGTATTGACGCACATGGACCAGTTGCTTCTAGGCGCTTACGCTGACTTACATTTCTATGGTCCTACTGCGAACGACGCACAAGTACCCTCTGGCGCTCAAAAGGAAATATGCATGACTGACCTTGGCGTATTGGCATCGAGGAAACATGAAACTCTTTCACATTAGCGACGTTCTCACTATCACCACAGGACGGCTTGTTTCGTCACGCCACATAGACGGAGCTTACGCGCTCCTTAACTTTTTGACTGGGGATGAGATATTCACTCACCAGATTCCACGGGCGATGCGCGAATGTAAACCGTGGATGCGCTCTATGTTCCCTAACCTGATGGATGATTCAAATGGGATGCCAGCGCGATTGGCTGACTTGGATGAAAGGATAAAGTCCGTAAAGCAGGACAGTGAGCACGTCGGCACAGTTGTGGCGGCTTGGGTCGAAGAACTCCGTCTGTCACTTGGGCTGCCTGAAATGCTTCCAGTCTATGAGTTAGGGGCCGATATACACACGCGCATCGACCCGATTGAGGAAGCTGAAGCGATGCTTGGAAAAGGCCGTGTTATAGGAGTTCAGTTGTGACTGACCTTGACCCAACTGACCGCGTGGCCTGCGACCTACCCGACGAGCCAGAACAACTCTGCCCACTCTGCGAACAGGACCGCGACCTGTCTGACAAGTACGCCGACCTTCAGCGGCGCTACAACGTCATGGAAAAGGCGTTCTTGGCGGAAAACCGCGAGTTGGAGCTACTCAGGCAGGAACTTGCTAACGCCAAGCGAATCATGGAGGAAGTCGTGGTCAGCATCGGAGACGTTGTTGGAGGATTGAGACTGTGATGCAAACGGAAATCTGTTGGGTCGGTTTACTGCGCGAAAACATCAACAGAACTGCCGTTCTTGTGGCTCACCAGCTACGCACGGATGCGATGAAACGGGTCAGTTCGTTTGCGGCGAACCGCTTATGCGACGAGTGCGAACACACGCTATTTCCTGACGGTACGAACGGCGGCATCGGGTTTAATGCTGCGAAATTACCCGATGGCATGAAGCGGCACTGTAAGAAATCCGCGCAGCAATTCACGCCTTGGTACGCGAGGACCGAAGAGGTGAAGGGATGACCGAACAACTGGCGCTTCGGGAGTCGCAGGGGGTCACCGACGAAGAGTATTTCTCGCGAGATGGATTGTCAGATAGCGGTATGCGGGACTTGATGGTATCGCCGCTCCGCTTCTGGTATAACCACTTGCGTCCCGACCGAGTGCCGGAAGAACCAACGCCACAGATGGTGCTAGGCTCAGTAATCCACTGCCTTGTTCTTGAAGGTGAAAAGAAGTTTGAGCAGCGTTACGCGAGAAAGATTAACCCGGCAGACTATCCGGACTTGCTCACCACTATTGAAGATATTCGCAAGTTCTGTTCCGACAAAGGTGCGCCTGCTAAGGGAACGCGCAAGGAGGATGTAATCCGCTGCGCGCAGGCGATTGACCCCGACGTTCCGATACTTAAGGTTATCGAGGCGCGGCACTTTGCAGAAAACCAAGGAAAAGAGATTCTCTCGCTGGAGTCCTGGGATCTCGTCAGAGGGATGTACGATTCGCTGAAGCAAGAGCCGAACGTGCAGGAGATTCTATCCAAGGGCCGCGCAGAGGTTCCGTACTTCTACCACGACCCGGTGACGAACGTATCGCTGAAGGCGAAGATGGATTGGGTGCGGGACGAGTACATTGCCGACCTGAAGACGTTCAGTGTGACGCGCACTAAGTCGGTCGATAAGTGCGTATCTGACTCGATCTGGTACGAGGGGTACCACCGAAAGGCAGTCCATTACACCACACTGCGAGCACTATGTGAAGGTTATCGATGGCAGGACCGCGATACGCAGTTTGTGTTCATTTTCGTGAACAGCGACCCTCCCCACGACGTTAGAATTCGTGTGATGCGTCCTAAATTTGCAGGCAACCCAACGCTCCTTTGGACGAGGGGGATGCAGGACGTGAGAACCTGCATAGACACCTACAAGGAGTACATGGAAAAGTTCGGTACGACGAATCCTTGGAGGTTTGCGGCTGGGATGGACACCCTTTCAGACGAGGATGTGAAGCAGGTAATTTTCACTTGACGCCTGTTATCTTCTGTGATAAACTTCTGACAAATGAAACTTGGAGAGGTGATTAGAAAGTGGCGTCAAGCGAGTGACTTGACGCTCAAGGAAGCTTCTGGACGCATCGGTTTGTCCTTGGCTACCATGTCCCGCGTTGAGCGCGGCGAGAACCTTGATGGCGCTACGCTGGCTAAGATTTTGTGCTGGTTGCTGGCGGAGGTGGCACGGTGATACCTCCCGTATTAACCCTTCCAACGCACGGCATGTTAACTGTTCTATCGGTATCCGGCAGGAAATGCATCGTTAGGTGTTCTGGATGCGGGTCTATCACGGAGAAGTGGTATTCCAATGTGACAACCGGCAAAACCCAGTCATGCGGCTGTTCAAGGGGTGTGCTGATAAGCAAGGCAATAACGGTGCATGGAGCGACCGAAACCTCAGAGTACAAGTCATGGCTTGGCATGAATGAACGGTGCTACAACACAAATTACAAGAAATATATGCTGTGGGGAGGCAGGGGAATCACTGTATGTGAGAGGTGGAGGCACTCCTTTCAAGCATTTTTAGAGAATCGTGGCTGGTCCGACAGCGAGGCGCTGTACAAACCTGCGGAAACTATTGAGGAACGAAGAGAACGTGCGCGTGCTCAGTCGATTAGCCGATGGAGCGGCGGTGGTATGAGCATCAAATTGCACGGGAGCGACAATGCTTGAAATCCGTAAGGCTGTCCGTCGCGCCATCCCCATGCAGATAGGCTTTTATGCGCCATCTGGGGCAGGCAAGACTTTAAGCGCAATCTTAATGGCGGCTGGACTATCACCAAAGCAAAAGATAGTCATTGTGGATACGGAGCGGTCTAGGGCCAGTTTATACAGTGACAATAAGCGCGTGCTTGCGGTTTTACCGAACGGTTTTGATGTAATCGAATTAGATCCGCCATACCATCCGAAGCGCTACATCGAGGCATTCGATTTGGCTGAGTCGAGCGGTTACGAGGTTGTGATCGTTGATTCCGGGTCGGATTCTTGGGACGGCCCAGGCGGGTGCTGCGACCTTAGCGAGCAAAACAAAGGGATGTGGAACATTCCTAAATTGTGGAACAAACGGATGATGACTAGGGCCTCCACATCCGACATGAATGTGATCTGGTGTTTGAAAGCTCAAGACAAGACTAAGATTATAGACAAGAGTAAGTCTGTATCTGGCAAACAAGAGTATATTGAACTTGGAACTCAGCCGATCTGGGAAAAGAACAATCTCTTTTCTCTCTTATTGGTGTTTTCCGTGGACCCCAAGACGCACCTTTCAACCGTGGTCAAGTGCCACGATGACCTTTGGGACTTGTTCAAAGAACCAAAGCTAATCACCAAGGAAGACGGTGAGCGCTTGCGGTTATGGAACCAATCAGGCAAACCGATGGAAGATAATGAGCAGTTAAAGAAACGGGCGCATGAATCAGCCATACGCGGTCTTTCCTCCTACGAATCCTTTTTCAAAAGCCTGACGCCCGACCAACGCAAGGCATTATCGTCTGACCACGCGGCGAATAAGAAGATTGCGGAGGATGCGGATAAGGCGGCACAACAGCCGTTGAATGACGCGGCTGAGTTTACGCCGGAACAGCAACGGGAACTAGATCGGCTTGCGGCAGAGACGCAGGCAAAATAAAGGGAGAGAGAATGGCAACAGCAACACCAAAAGCAAAAGGTACGAACGAAGCGGTGGCAGAGGCGACCTCTAATTATCTCGCGCTCAAGAAAGAACGTGAGACGCTAGAGGAGAAGGAACGCGCTGCCCGCGAGGAAGAGGCTAACACGGCCATTGCGAAGGGCAAGGAGGCCGTCGCGGAACTGGCGGCACTCGGAATCCAGTGGGCCTTTACGAAAACGGTCAGGAAGCCACGTGGCCCCAATAAGCGGACAGCCTCGCAGTCCGTGGCCCCGAACGGCGCGGCGCAGGAAGAAACGAGTCAGGTGGTTTAACTTCGGAGGACGCGGCAGGACGGGTTCCTGCCCAGCGTTGGGACCATCGGGCTACCGTTGAGTTTATTCGTCGGCTCAGTGGTACTCCTACCCAGTGGCTCCAACGAGGGAAGTCTGTGAAAACTGAAGAACATTTAAATGGATCGATTCAGGTCATCCTGATACCTGAGACGCCAATCGAACAACTGATATTATCGTCAATGGCGGAAGGCGCATCGCGCGGAAAGGCTGTAAGGCTTGTGGCAGCGCAGGCTGCGGTAGCGGAAGGTGAACCGCCCCGCGTTGACCGCGTATTCGTTAGCGTGGAAGCGTAAAAGGAGAACGATTGTGAAAGAACAACAGAAGGAAAAGCAGAAACAGCAGGCCAGCCAATGCGCCGACATAATCTCGATCATTGGAGAGTTGAACAACGGAAAATATGTGCTTGAGTGCGGGCGGTTGCTTAAGGAACTGACCGAATCCGTCAAGCGCAACAATAAGGGTGGTAAGATGACCATCCTGCTTGAGGTTAAGCCAGAAGGCTACGATGAAACTGGCGCGGTCAACCAGGTTCGCATCTATCCATCGGTCACGCTTAAGGAACCGCAGCCGTCGCAAGGTTCAAGCCTGTTCTTCCTCACGGATTCGGGAATTTTAACCCGCGATGATCCAGCGCAACTTGCGATGTTCGCCGAGAAAGAGGAGTCGAAATGAGCGACGTACTACTGGACAAGAGCACGCTTGACGCGGCGATTGAATACGGCAAGAAAATCGGTGCGCCAGTATTTGTGGCGCAGGAGCCGATTCACTTTGCCGCCTCCGCCGATAAGGACGGAAAAATCCAGATAACCTCGCTGAAGGACTACCAGTTCCCGCACGGGATTCCGCCTGACCACATCAAGGCCGAGCCTAGTTTTCAGGGCGTGGCGAGTTTCTGCGCCTACGTCGCTTCCTATCAGACGCCGTATACGCGCCTGTTCGCCGATAGCGATAACACCACGTTTCAGGCTATCATCGACTACCACAAACCGGGGCCGTCAGCGGATTCCGCAGCAAATTATTCCACCGAGGCACTTGAACCTACGGCGACCTTTTGCCAGCATCGTCCGAACTACACCATGAAGACCTCGCCGCAATGGAACGAGTGGTGGGCCAAGAACAACAAGGATATCGCACAGGTCGCTTGGGCTGAACACTGTGAAGATCAGGGTGCAGATTTTGTTAATCCGCCATCTGCCGCGATGCTTGAGATAGCCCGCGAAATGACGGCCCGCAGTGAGGTCAGTTTTCAGTCGAAGATTAATCGCGCCAACGGTACAGCAACCCTGCATTGGTCGGAAGACCTGAAGACGAGCGGTGATATCCAGGTCCCCGAACGTTTCACCATCATGATTCCGGTGTTCTTCGGAGAACAACCGATTCCAATCGAGTGCATCCTGCGGTTCCGGATCAGTTCCGGCAAACTGTCGTTTTTATTCAAGATGCTACGTGCCAGCGAAATCAAGATGGACGCCTTCAAATTGGCGGTCGCAAAGGTTTCGGAAACACTTGGCACGCCGGTTCACCTTGGCAGGCCGTGACAATTCTGTAGTTTGAGTCCTAACCGGCAGGCGGAAGACCGGAAACATAAAGGAGAGGGGACACCTCAAGTTCAGCGCGGCGGAGGGCCTGTCGAAATGTTTTCCGCCGTTCTGTTGGACATCGGAAGGGAATAGCGAACGATTTGGTACTGGCGCAGTTCGCGGGCCTTCCGGCGTCCAACAGAACTTCATGTTTGAAAAGCCAAGGATACTTACGGAATCCGAGATTAACACCATTCGCGGCAAGGCTCTGGTCGGTCGTGCCACATCATCCGAGTTGATGTTGGCGTTCGGACATTACGACCTTGTGTTAGGCGAGCTACAAAAACTTCGCGGGTGTTTGCCGGACAAGATGTACATCCATGGTGCATTCGGGGAGAACTGGTCAGAGAACGAGCCTGACCAAGACGTGGAATATTAGGAGATCGACCTCAAGGCGCTCCTAGGAGACTGATGTCTAGCCAACCAGCCAGATGGACCGATGCCGAGGTAGCCGACTACATGCGGCGCTATCGGGGGGAACAGTTGCCAGCGTCGAGTGGAAGAAATGATGTACCGAAGCGCATAACCGCACGCAGCAAGAAAATGAACGCTACGGAGGCCGCTTGGTCCCACGAGCTAACGATCCGCGTAAACGAGGGAAAATTAGTTAAATGGGGATGGGAAGACACGACCCTGAAGCTAGCTAATGATTGTAGGTATATTCCTGACTTTCGCGGCCTAAAGCCCGCGTTGGGAACATCCTACTATTACGGTCAAACCGTGTTCTATGAGGTTAAGCGAGAATGGAAGCCAGCCAAAGGCAAGAAACGCACTGGCAGGCCGCATATTGAAGACGATGCTAGGGTGAAATTGGCGGTGGCGGCCAAACAGTTTGAAGAGTATGAGTTCTGGCTTGTTTGGCTGGACTGTTCCGGCACATGGCATGAAGAAAGAGTTCAACCATGACCCGCGTTTCAATTAACGTAACTGTCGGTGTGCAGGTCCACCTCATTCTTAACGAGGACGAGGCGCTAGCGCTTGACGCGCTCGCCGGTTACGGCATCGATCCGTTTCTTGAGGTGTTCTACAAAAGCCTTGGCCGCGCGTACCTTCAACCGCATGAAAAGGGACTGCGTTCTTTATTCGCCGGAATTCGCGAATGCGTACCATCGCGGTTTAACGATGCGCAGGAATGCCGGGAATTTCTGGCGTTGGAAAATGGAGAGACGAAAGCGAGAAAGCGATGACAGGCACAGTCGGAATACTCAATGTCGGTGCTGGCGATACTGTCCTAACTTTTGACAATACCAATCCAGCCGAAACAATTCGTGCATGTCGCATAGTCCGCGATATGATCAGACGAGGTTATGCACTTTTGGTCGAGGTTGAGAGGGATGGCGAAAAACGCTTTGAACGTGCATTGGACTTTGACGAAAAGAAGTGCGCGTACATCGTAGCCGACTTTGATCCGATAGCGGCGAGTAAGGCAGACGAACAAGAAGGCATTGACGAAGATTTCAGGCGTGAGTCAGCGAAACTAAGGCAAGAGGAAAAAGCACATGGGGAAGGCAAGCAGGCTGAAACCGCGACAACTTCGGAGAGCACTGGACAGGATGGACAAGAAAGAACTCCAAGCGGAGTTCGCGTTAAGCGCGGAAAGTACAAAAAGTCCGTCGATGCCAAGTCAACCCGCGCTGTCGCCGTGGGCCGAAGTGCTGGCGGCTGACAACAAGGACCGCAACGCTGATTGGGTGAAGATGGACGGCGGAGTAATCAGCAAAGATTCATTCGCACGCGGCTTCCAGCGCATCGCTAAGGACAAATGCGAGTGGGCTGGCCTTCCCGTTCCATTGAATGGCGAACGGTTGTTTATCGAGAAATCGTACGCCTACGCCGATATCCAGGATAGACTCAATTATCTTATGTCGCCGCCGGACGCCACCATGCATGTCTGCCGCACGGAGGATGTTCGCGAGGATGTGACTCAGCGCAATGAATGGTGGTCGAAACGGAAAGGCGCTTGGGTTGTGATCTGGCAGGAAGGCAAGCGGTTTTCGTTTGGTTTGGTGAAGGGCAATAGTAAGCATGAGATCGATTTGCGGACGCTCGGCTGTTCCGAGGCATGGTCGCTTGCGACCGAATACCGGGCCATGGAAACACTGCGCTCACTCGTGCGTCATCATCAGTTTCGCCTGTACTTTCTCACTGGCTCGTTCCTTGAGCGCAGTAAGCGTAGCGGTGTGATGTACATGTTCCGGCGATTGCGTCCGACGCTTGCGATCAGCATGACGGGAGAGAGGACGCGGGTGATGTGTGCGTTGTGCCTGCATCCAGTGGCATTGTATGAGCAATCTTTCGCTGGGGCCTGTTGCCCAACGGATGATGTAATTGCTCATTTGATGCTCTGTCGCGGCGATGAACATATGTACTGGCGCAGGGCGAATCAACACCCTCCAGACCGACCGGAGGCGGGTTTATGACATATACCATCGAAGAACTTAAGGCGCTCATTGAAAAGGCGACTCCTGCTCCATGGAAAATAGACTCAGACGGAGAACATGGGTTTGGTGGTGCCACTGGAGATGGATGGAGTAAGGTATGGATGGATCTGTTTTCTACTACGGAGAATGGCTCCTTTAGCGACGGGGATGCTTCATTTATAACCGTCGCCCGTACTGCTGTACCCGAACTCATTGAAGAGATTGAGCTACAAGAGAAGGCAATCGCCACACAGGAAAAGCAACTGACGGAGCTTTATAGCGAGAACGCTGACTTCCTACGCAATGCCCGTGAACTACTTGACATCCTTAAGGAAAAGTGGAACTGTCGAGACCTCAGCGCAATGACGCTCTACCTCAGTTCATTCGTTGCCGGCATTCACACCGAACTACTGAAGGATATGCCTGCTAACGGTATCGTCTCGGCGGTTGAGTTCACTGATATCGGCAAGTTTCAGATTGACATCCACAAAGCCGATGGCAAGACGGCTGGTGTGGTGATAGGCGAAATGCGTACGGTGCTAGATAGCCTCGTACGCTGGATTAATAATGCGTGCAAAACCGCGCCGGGTAATTTGGAAAAGGCGGTTGCAATGGAACTGTGCGCTGAAGCCGCCGAACTGTACCACCGAACGGAGCCGCGATGAATAACATGAGCGTTGGCGAAGAGATCTATCTACGGGCTACTGTGGAGAGTTGCCGAGCTACTTTGCAAACCTACGAAGCGCTTGTAGGAAAGATTCAAAAGACGGTTCACGACTTCTTTGGAAAAGATGAGCGATGGTCTGACTTCGACGTGCTCGACCAAGGCGTGCAGTTAATCGTAAAGGAAATTGAGAGTTTGAAGCAAGGTGCTACGTGGCGACCCATTAGCGAGATACATGAGGACTTCGGTCAGTGTGTGCTAATGCACATTGATGATCCTTGTTACATGCGGGTTGGGAACAACCTTGATACTTGGTTTGACGAGAGAAGTTGGACACACTTCGTTCCAGTTCCTAGCCTTACCACCAAAGAGGCAGAACGGCTTCGTGCGGAGATGACGACGCATGACTGACATTGAGCGCCGCGAACGGCCATTTTTCTGTGGCACACAAATGATCGATTGGCGCGAGGTCAATTGCAAAAATTGCGTGAAGCAAGGCCGTTATACCGATGAGACAGAGAACGAATTCGCCTGGCACTGCGATATCGAAAAGGCGCTCGATATGGCGTATGCGGATGATGGCCACGTTTCCGCGCCAATCTTTCAACGCATGGGTGGCGATTCCTTCCGTTGCAACGAACTGGTGCCAATAGAACCAATTCAGGACCACTACGCACGCCTGATGCCTGCACCGACTGAGTTAGCGCCTATCTGGTTGCGGTTGAAACGCTCCGCTATCGCTGCATGGAGTTTCTGGATTCCTCCAACAGACAAAGAGGACCACGATTATTACGAAGGGCTGCGTTCGCCGTTTCTCGCTTGGAGCGTGGCGTGGGGTATTCACCATAATCAGGACGTTCGCCGCCGACCGTTGCGCAACTACGGCCCTTGGCGCGAAGTGTGGATATCGAAATGTACGTTGCATAAGATGTTTCCGAAGGAAAGATGCGCGGCGTGTGGCGAAGGCCGCTGGCATAACTACTGGAAGAGATACGTCGGATGGATGCTGAAGGAGTTGTGGCCTAACGTGTGGCAGAGGTTGAAAGGAAAATGACCACGCTTCAAAAGCTTGAAAAGCCCGTGACCATCACTCTGAAATCTGGCGACCTAGATATTCTCGCCGGTTTACTTATTGGCGAGTGGCAAATCGTGCGCCACGAAGACCGAGCGCCTTACGCGGAAAATTTGCTTCGCATCCGCCGCGAGATTTTTAAGGCGCAAGAGAAAGCGGGGTCATCATGACGAAAACAAAAATCCTACTCGCGAAGCACGAAGCCAACCGTTTCCTTGCCGCCGTAGATAGGCTATTGACGCAAAAGTTCGACGGCGAACGCCCGCCGAGTCCCTGTCAAGATAGCGCCGCCGTGCGCCGAAGTTCCCTCGATCTTTCACGTGCGTTGGCAGCAATGAGGACACCAGAAAGATGATTAAGCACGAAGGTTTTTACGCCAATAGGCTGAATACCGATAATCCGCGCGAAGTCGCATTCGCGGAGGAATGGTACCTGCAAAACGACAGACGAACTGGAGCGCTTAACGGTACGCTCGCATGGTTGCTTGGAATAGGCGGAAAGCCTATTCAGAAAATCACTCAACACGATGCCTCTGTTGCCGCGACAGTCATCCAGTGGCTTGGCTCCAACGTCGGCTTTTCGTTCTTGGAAGAGGCGCTTGGAAGACGCGGTTACAAGATTGTAAGGAGTGGTAAGTGAGAATCTCCGACATCAAGCGGATCACTGTTGATTGGATGGAAAAGTTCGGCAACAACCCCATGATGGAGTTCGTCTTAAAGCGTGACCGTAAACTAACGCCGCGAGAGTTATTTCGTTGGTACCAGAGTGGTAACCTGTTTTACTCCGAGCACGAAGGCGAAGTTCGATACCTCGTTCACGACAGAAGCGACCACAACGGTTTCGGATGTGCGCGTTTTTCGCTTCACATGGCTGAAGGATGGGAAGAAACAAAGGAAGGCCGCGAGTGGCGGGACTGTAGTTGCATTCAGCACGATTGGGGTTCGCGTTGCGATAGGGAAGTATCTTGCCGATTTGACCGAGAAACACGGATTCTTACACTTCAGGGTCCATGGTCAAGTGGCCAATCTGTGGTTTCCAGCATCATCGGCCCAGTTGTCGCGGTATCGACGCTTGAAGGACCATCGCGAACTACGGTTAACAATCCTGACTGGTATCACCGGCAGAAGCGACAGGGGCGTGCATATGTTGGAACCGCGTTTGCCACGAGCTACACGCTGGCATTTGTTCAGGAGGTGGTTGACATTCTAGCGCCGCACCTCTGGCTTTACGAAGGCGATTTTTCTTGGTATCCTGTACGTAAAGGCGATTATCCTAAGAACCCAAACAAAGGAAAGCGGAATGTCCCGGGAAAGGCTTTAGTATTGATAGATGGCCTGATTGTAATGGAGACTATAAGCCGACAAATTGCAGGTGGGCAACTGCTAAGCAACAGAGTGACAACAGGAGAGGATTAAGAATTATTTCCGTCAATGGAGTGACTGGAACGGTTCCTGATTTGGCCAGTTATTTCCATGTAAATGTCCACACTGTATACACGCGCCTGCACAAAGGATACACGTTTAAACAAGCGCTAGGGCTTAGTGATGCACAATCTATGGCGGTGGAAGCGTGAACAAGCGAATCTCTTGCGCCGGTAGGCTGTACTATCGCTACTACGATCCGTTTCGCGGTACGCCGAAATGGAAGCTACACAAAAGCTACTCGCGCATTGGGCCGAACAACAGCCTGTTTTGGATGTGGAAGGTAAGCGGATGGGAATAAACTTGAAGCCTCCAGAACCGCCGCAAGTGCCGCCATGTGGTTGCCCGTGTTCTGATGCGTGGCGATGCGCCAGAGTACAACGGATGCATGGTCAGATTGCTTGCGACTGCCTATGTCATCGGAGCGACCGAGAGCGGTGGACGATGGATGATTTTGACCCCGAGACGGGATTTGACAGGAGCGAGAAGCTATGACCTTCAACCCTGACCCCGTCATGCTATGCGCTTGCGGCCACGAACACGGCCTGTACGATGAGTGCGACCACGTTGGTTGCCCCTGCAAGTGCTGGCTCAAACCAGAGCCGCGTGTGTCGATACTCGGGCGCGTCTGGAAGTGGATTACCGAATTTCCAAAGGAGTGGGGAAAGTGACGCGCAAAGCGCCTAAGCAGAAGACTATCGGCGTCGGCTGGGACCGCGATACTGTGCGCGAGTGCATACGCATCGCACGAAAACAGGCCGAACTTGCTGGTAAGAGGAAACTCGCCTCTGACGCCGATGGAGACTTTATATTCTACGATGGAGAAGAGACGATGGCGTATCGCATTATAACCGCCATTAGAAGGCGCTTTGGAATGGTCAAGGATACGCCAACAAAGCGAACGCGCCAATGAGCGAACTGTATTTTTGGGCTACATCTTGGGCTGTATCCACACCGCTTACGGTAGCGCCGTAGCACTGGCAATAAAGGCGATGCGGGGAAAAAGGGAGAGGTAATATGTCGGAAACAAAACGAACGGTAGGCGAGAACGCGCTGCAACGGATGCAACGGTTGCTGAAGAAAATCGAATCGGAACTGATCGAGGAAGGGAGCACGTGCTATCTGGCTCTCTCTGTGTTTTCGGATGGCAGCGGGAACATTCAGGTCTGCGGCGGTCAGTCCATCGGAAGCACGGTTTTCAACTTCGCCACCCTAGACGAACTCACCGGCTTCCTGGAAGCGGGCCAACTGGAGCGGATTGGGATGATTCGCGGCGAGCGGGAACGGTAGGCAATGGAACCGAAGAACCCTGACGCTAGCTACCACGAAGGCGATTACATCGTCTTTCGCGAGAGGCGACCAACGCGCACTGGAACAGTTCTGTCCTTCCGAGAGTCGGACTACACGCCGGGGTTGATGGTTTACCATGTTGGAACAACCGATGGCATCGCTGAAGTTGAGCCGCAGGATGTGCTTGGAGAGGTGAGGAAATGCCCCTAGCATCCCCTCTAGCGCCTCCGTGCGATTGTCGGCAGTCAGACCCTTGGCGTTGCGCCAGAGCGCGTCAGGGGAAGCGGGAGAGGCAGGACGGCCTACCGTGCGGGTGCGAGTGCCACCAGAGACCGTGGCATGTGTCGAAGGTGCTGAAAAAAAAAAGGATAGGAAGTGGGAACGGTGACCGGGCTTACTCTTATTACGACACGGAGAACTGACCCGTACTTGCTAGCCTCATTGTGCCGCCATTACTCCCAACCGGACGGATTCGTTGGTCGGAGTATTTGCTACGCCATATTTTTTGACTGGGTTTACTACGGGCATATCGTCGGAGGTTCGGCAACTCGGTTTCTCCCGAATCGCGACGGTTTCATGGGGACGGTGGAACTTGAGCGCATTGTCAACAACACGTTCTTTCACATCGAAAAGCATGATGGAGCCTATCCGTGCCGCAACTTCGGACAAAAGGTGCTGGCACGGTGGAGGGAACAAGTTCAGCAAGATTGGCTCCGTAAGTACGGCGACCGGCTTGTAGGCTTCGAAAGCCTTGTGGAATTACCAAGAACCGGTGAAATCTACCGGCGTGACGGCTGGACTCTCATCGGACAGACGAAGGGCTTTACTTGTAAGAGAGTTGCTGGAAAATCCTCAGATTCGTGGAGTGGAAAGAGAGTCTGGAATACGACTGACCTTCGGCCAAAGAGCGTATTCGCGAGGTTGGTGTGAGTTTGAGCGGAAAGGTAAAAAAAGTGTTGACTCGTGGGGAGAGTTGGCGTAGTATCTTAGGTGAATCGGAGTCATGACCGGTTTGTATTACGGAAGGACGATCCACGGGCGGTGCTACTCTGACTTGCCCGCCCCCGTCCAACCCTGTCAGAGGGGGAATTTTGAACTTAACGCCATTTACACTAGACGACGCACTCGGTTATGCAATCGAGGCGGCGAAGCAGTCTCCATGCCTTAGTAAGCGCGGTGTCGCTATCTGGGATGACGATGGACTGATATCGGTTGGCTTCAATCATCAACCTGCGCCGTTTGTTTGTGACGGCAGCGAACGATGTAAGTCGAATTGCGGAAAGACCGCCGTTCATGCTGAGCAATCGGCGATTCTCCACGCAAACCCAGTGCGGCTTCGTGGTGCTACGCTACTCCACATCAAAGTCGCTGAATGCAAGCCTGTCACGAGTATGGGGCCGTCCTGTCCACAATGCAGTAAGTTGATTCTGGAGTGCGGCATAAAGCGCGTCTGGCTGTTCCACGAAAAGGGATGGACCGTTTACACCGCGCCTCGATTCCACTGGTATAGCGTCGGAAACGTCCAGTTGATAGTTGGCCGCGAACAGTTCCCGGAGTTTATGGTGGACCTGCACACGTCCACCGAAATGCGGACGGAAGGAAACGGCGTTATGACCACTCCCCCCGAAGCCTACCCCGCCATCCGCCGCTGCGCAGAGATAGCGCGGCAGGAAGCAATAAAACAACAGCGCCGAGAGGATATCTCATCAGCCACCCCTATTGCAATCGCCTGTAGGGGTGGCGCACGGAGCGCAGACTTTATCGCCAGTGCGATTCAGGCCGCGTTCCCCGAGGCGTTCGCGCCGGAAGAACAGCGCGACATGACGCCCATCGTGCCAAGCAAGGCAGAGCGTGACTTCCTGAAAAACCAGGCTTCAAGAGGCACGGGGTCTAGCATTTTCCAGCGAGTATGACAGGGGCTACATGGATGGCAGGGTTCACGAACTTGAGTGGGCTGTTGGTTGGGCAGAAACGCCTACGTATTGCGGATTGCCACCGGCGTTCGCCATGAGCGACGAGGAGACGCTTAAAATGGCCAGCGTGTTTGATGAACCGAGCGAGGTTCGCAAACCTTGAAGCGCCCCGCCTTTCAGTTCTATCCAGCCGACTGGCTAGCCTCCACCGATGTTACTGTCATGTCCATCGCAGAGGAGGGAGCATACCACAGATTACTCTGCCACGCATGGCAACAACAGGACTGCGGTCTGCCTGATGACGATAAGCAGCTTGCTGTGCTTTCTAAGATGGGGACGGCGTGGAAACGCAGCTCATATTCTATAAGGAAGAAGTTTATATCTCGCAACGGAAGACTATATAACGATAGGCTTTTGCTTGAGAGAGAGAAACAAGAAGAGTGGTCCAGAAAATCCTCAGAAGGGGGACGTAACTCAGCAAGCAAGAGGCAACCAAATTCCAACCACCCTTCAAAAATGGTTGCCGATAATCCGCAACCAAATGGCAACTCTTCTTCTTCGTTTTCTTCTTCTTCTTCGTTTTCTGTAAATACTATAAACACAAAAACCTTACCCGCATCTAACGATGCGGATGCGTCAGCCCTCGCCTCACCGGAAACCGCGAATTCTGAAAACGCGCAACCGGCCAAGAAAGCCGAGAAAATAAACGAGCCTGACCCCGAAGGTTTCCAAGACTTTTGGAATCTCCGCTGGCGGTCACAGGACCGCAAGGCTGCTGTAGCGTCATTTCGCAAGACCGCTACCACCCCAGCGAAGACTGAAATAATCATGTTGGCCGTGGCGAACCAACGAGCCGAAATCCTCCGACGCCCGCTAGACAAACGCCCATATATGAGCACGTGGCTTAACAAGCAACGGTTTGATGATCCGGAAGAGGTTCCAGAGTTGTTGCAAATGTGCGACACCTCCATTTCCACTGGAGGATTTATTTCAAAAGCGGAGCGCGATGCAATAGCCCAACAGGAATCTTTTGACCGTTTGATGGCAGAGCGAAAGGAGAGGATGAATGGAAAAGACGTTCGTACAGGTGGTTGACCAACTCGCGATATGGAAGCATTTTCCAACCGGCAAAGAACGTGGAATATTAGCGGCCAAATTGGCTGAGTGGTGCGAGGACCGCATCGAGAGGGCGGAGTGGCTAGCAAGTCACGTGGACGATTTTGACGAATACCCTGGACCCGCTACACTACGCAAAATGATTTGCGACCAGTTTCGGCCATCAGGCCCGTTAAAGCCAGCCGCCGCATACATGGCGTCCGTTCCAGACTGCGGACAATGCGGAGATCTTGGAACGTACTACGATTCAGCGCAAGGCAAGAACGTTTGGTGCTCATGCAGTCAAGCACAACGGATTAAGGCTGACATGCCAGCGTGGATCGATGTCGTGAACCAGACGAGGATGCCAGGAACCGGAACCGAAAAACGCAAGCGCGAGGAGAACTTTGCGAAGATTATGAAGAATTTAACAGAGGGATACGGCGCGTGACCCTTGCTATCCGCAACGCGCGCAAAAGTGTTAAGGCATTTGTTACTCAATACTTTAACAATCACCGTTCCTCGGATCTTTCAGAAATACGTGAGGCGGCTAGACTGTATGCGCTAAACTCTCTCAATGTTCCACTTCGTCAGGTAAACCAAATCGTCTGTAGAAAAACGCTGAAGTACGTTATCAAGACGTTACCCAAGGCAGCAACAGTTCAGAGAATATCAAAACAATGCACTGTACGGAGTTCATTGGCTTCGATGTCCCCTGAAGCGAGGCTACAACGTAAAAGAGAGTTGGCTACGCATATGTTGGCCAATCCTACGCCTAGCGAAGAGGCCCTTTATCGGATACTATCCAGAAGTTTTAGGCTGTACGGTTTCAAACCACAACAGGTGGTGTATGGATACATTCCAGATGTCTACTCTGAATACCTAAAACTTGTTCTTGAGGTTGACGGTTCTAGTCACAAACAGAAGGGCGAATACGACAGGAAGAGAGATCTAGTTTTTGCTAAGTATGGAATAAGTACGATGAGGTTCACCGCCGATGAAGTTCTGGGTGAGAATGCAGGTATAGTTGTCGGGAAAATCGTTATGTATATAACGGAGCGGAGTGGCGGGTGGGGAAAATTAATCGGTCCGAGGATGGTGTTTAGTTTTCCATTTGGCTACAGTCCCAAAAGCAAAGTCATCGAAGAGACAGGTATTTGCTACGGTGAACTCAGTGAAGAGGAAGAGTACAAACTGCGGATGAAGTTAGGGTGGAGGCTACCAGTGTGATCGCAATTGAATCAGGCAGAAGCGCTTAAGATGTGGCAGAATTGCGGCGTCAATTGGAAGGTAGGGACGCGTCATGTTAGGCTCCCCACTCGCCGCTTTCTCTCAAAAGCGTGCAGCGCGTGTCGTGCCTCCGTATCGCGCCGATTGCCAAAGGATACCGTGATCGTTCCAATCTCAACTCGTGATCTCATCGCGCCGCCATTCGGCATCGTGCGAACTTGGGCCGATTACGTCTGGCTCTGTTGGCAACGGCGGGAGTGCTTCGTTTGCGGCGGGTACGGCTGGTGTGTGCATCGGCAACGGGAGGCAGAGTCACTGGAGATGTTTGAGACTATTAAAACTGGAAGGGATCGTAAAGCATGAGAGGCAACGGTAAGCAACTCTTTCGCACGCGCGTGAAGGCCACGCCGCACGAGCTGCCAAGTAACGAGGAATGCGCCCGTGTGATTGCCGCCGATCCCGTGCGCTACCCCGGAATTATGCAAACTTGGGCGCAAATGGTGCTATCATGGCCGAATGGAGTGAACAACCGTCAGCTAAAGGCAAACGGCTTCTCGGAGCCCGACGAGCCGAAGATGGGCGACTTGTGGCCGGGTGAGACTGAGGCGGATTTCGGGTATCCAGTTTCGGCGGATGGCACAAGGGAGGTTGAGGCGTGACACCCGAGCGCATTGCCGAATTGCGAAAACTGTGCGAAGCGGCCACGCCGGGACCGATGGTCGTATCTGTTCTCATTGATCCTGAAATGTGGGCAATGGGGGTTCAGGGTGGTAATGCTTGGCTGAGTGAATTTCGTAAGTTCGAGGACGCAAAATTCTACGCTGCTGCCCGCACCGCGTTGCCAGAGGCGCTAGACGAGATTGACTCACTCCGTAAGTTGCTCATCGAAGCCGAACTCGCCATCATGAACCAGCGTGGCGATTCTTCCCGAAATACGCAGCGCTGCTATTGTGCTTGCCATTCCCCATTCTCAAGTAGGCCGATTTGCCTGCACTGTAGGCCAGAAGCGTTTACTGATACACGTGATCCATATTGTGAAACCGAAGAAGAGTTTGCGGTGCGTATTGCTAGGGGGGGGGCTAAGTGAGCATTTTCCCGTTTGAACTCTGCACCACCTGTCACACCCTCTGTGTTTGTGGTGACGAGGAACGCGCTTTGAGGCGCATAGCAGGCGAAGATTGGCCGCACGGTGCCATGCTGCCATCGCAGCGCGAGTGGTGTGCTAGAGAGGCTGACAGCGCGGGCGAAGGAACGTACAAATACGAGGAGCTAATTTTGTTGCCTGATTCTGAACTTGCGCGAATGGTCCTCCACGCTTGGGCTGAATACGTCAGGAGCAATTGCCTGTGACCCATGTGTGGTTTTGGAAACCCGTAATGGGGGAACGTAACCGCAAAGGGATAAAGTGCCGAGTGCTTTTGACGCGCAAGAGCAAAGTGCTCGTTGAGATGGAAGACGGAGAGTTGGTGGTGGCGATGCGGTACGCAGTGAGGAGAATAAAGTGACGAAGCGCCAGCGAAGAGCAGTAAATTCGATTCCGGCGACCGTTTCAGCCGTGCGGGAAGCAGAAACAAACTACGAGATAGTTCCCGAACGCTGGAAACTCCGCAATGGAAGTGTGGCTATTATAACGCATCGCGATGGCCCAACATCGGTAGGTTATATCGAGGGAACTGTTGC
>Ga0070735_10000457_pt1 | contig 44486 bp, 38 predicted proteins | sample Coa_R1_FD_66443 | JGI IMG/M metagenome (GOLD analysis project Ga0070735, IMG submission 66443) | Surface soil microbial communities from Centralia Pennsylvania, which are recovering from an underground coalmine fire - Coalmine... | ecosystem: Environmental > Terrestrial > Soil > Unclassified ... | reverse complement strand
AGTACGTATCCATTCGGCTTCATCAGCTTGATGACGAAGTAGAGAATCCAAAACGCCACGAACCAGATGAGGAAGAACATGCCTTGGGTAGCACCTGTGCTCCCGCCATCACGCCGCGCATCAGGATCGACCAGAAACTGCCCCCAATACCAGAAGCCGACGAACACGGTGACCAGCGAACTCCAGCGAAACCAGTTCAAAGCCGGTAAAGTCAGGTTCTCAAAGATTTTCGGCTTTGCGGCAGCATCTACCGTTTTCATGAAGGGAACATTCACCAGGTTGAAGAAATACAACAGTCCGACCCACAGAATGCCGGCCATAAAGTGGAACCAGCGCAGGATCAGCATGGTGGCTTCCGAGCCGGTGACCGTTGGCAATACCATCGCTGGCATTACTTGGGAAGCTGCCTCTATGACGTAATCGTGCATGAATCTCCTCCGGAGATACGTTATACAGGGTGTGCTGCGCCAAACGCCACAAAACGAATGGCGGCCGATCATAACAGCCAGTTGTGGTTGCGACGCAAGTCTGCGCTTGGGCCTTCGGTGCTGTCAACACTCGCGTCCGCAATAATCGCATATACGAACTAGTCGGCGCGAAGTTCGCTTCTGCAGCCCCACCCAACTTCACGGTTGAAAAGCGGGGCAGATCGCCGTATTGTGATCACATCTGTCCGCCGGTAGAGCCGATTCTTCGGAACCGGGTTTGCGGTCCGGCGGAGTGTCCCCCCTTGTTCTCGGAGCAGCGGGAAGGCTTCCGGGGGCATGCTGTAAGTTTTCTCCGGTCTACGGTGTCATGGACCGGAAGTTGGATGGTCGGAAGTCTACCTATCGAGGAGATCGGCTATGGACAACAATAAGCCGGCGCAAAACATTCAGGATTCCTTTCTCAACACGGCCCGCAAAGAACGAGCGAGCATCACGATCTATCTGCTCAGCGGGGTGAAATTAACGGGCCGCATCCGCTCCTTCGACAAGTACTCCGTCGTACTGGAGGCGAACGGTCAGGAGCAACTCATCTTCAAGCATGCCATTTCGACCGTTGTTATGGGACGAGTGGCCTCGACGCACGTGCCTCACGCGGCGCATCCGGAAAAGGCGGTCGCCGGCACACCTTCGGTGGTTACGGCGGCGAGCGCTTCGGGCACTGAAGGATAGGCGTTCTCGGCTTGGGACGTTCTCTTCGCAAAAAATCTCGCGACACCGCGCGCGCCACTACTCGTGTTTCCCGTGGCACCATCTCCACCGAGGAGCCCGAGCACGAGCGCGCCTTCCTGGTCGGCCTTGACGCGCGCACGCGTGGGCGATCCGCCGCAAAGGGCGCGGTTACAGCGCAGGCCAGCGCTGCTCGCGACGCCGCCGCCTCCTCAAGCAGCGCTACGAAGCCTGACGCCCGCCCCAGTATTCCTGAATTCGACGCGGAAGAGTCGCTTGCTGAATTGCGTACCTTGGCGGAAAGCGCGGGCGCGACGGTCGTAGGCGAAATTCTCCAGCGCCGCGATCGGCCTGATCCCGCGACGCTAATTGGTGCGGGGAAACTGGAAGAGATCGCCGGTGCTGCTGCATCGGCCGATGCCGATGTCCTTCTCTTCGATCACGATCTCAGTCCTTCGCAGCAACGCAACATCGAAAAGATCATTCAACGGCGGGTCATCGATCGGACGCAGCTGATTCTCGATATCTTTGCGCGGCACGCGCGCACTCGTGAAGGCCAGTTGCAAGTGGAACTGGCGCAGTTGCATTACATGCTGCCGCGGCTTGCCGGGCGTGGCATTGAGATGTCTCAGCTGGGCGGCGGCATCGGCACACGCGGTCCGGGCGAAACGCAACTGGAAACCGATCGCCGTAAGATCGCGCGCCGCGTGCGTCACGTCGAGCAGCAACTGGAAAATGTGCGACGCATTCGCGCCCAGCAGCGCCAGCGTCGTGAATCCGCGCCGGTCGCCACTGTGGCTTTGGTCGGCTACACCAACGCGGGCAAATCGACGCTGTTCAATGCTCTGACCCGCGCCGGCGTTCTGTCCTCGTCCAAGATGTTCGCCACACTTGATCCTACGATCCGCGCCGTCGATCTGCCTTCGAAACGAAAGGTCCTGCTTTCGGATACGGTCGGATTTATACGGAACCTGCCGCATACCCTGGTTTCCGCATTTCGGGCGACGTTGGAAGAAGTGCAACGAGCATCTTTGATTCTGCATGTGTCCGACGCGAGCAGCCGTCTTTCCGCAGAGCAGGATGCACAAGTGGAAATCGTTCTCAAGGAACTGGAGGCCGAGAAGAGGCCACGGCTGCGGGTCATGAATAAAGTTGATTTGCTGGACGAAGAAGTCGCTGAGACCCTGATGGCAGACTCCGCTCGTCCCGGGTCGAAAACCGTCTATGTCTCGGCGGTCGAGGGTAAGGGCCTGAATGTCCTGCTCGAACGCATCGACAAGATGATCGAAGAAGATCAGGTCAGCCGCGTCCATCTGCGAGTGCCGCAGTCGGAAGGAAAGACATTAGCGCTCCTCGAGGCCCGCGCTCGCATCTACTCGCGAGAATACAAAGACGGGGCAGTGGAGCTGGAAATCGACGCACCGGAGTCGGTGGTACGCCGGGTCAAAGAGTTCGTGGCGCGCTGATGCTTCTAGTCCCTAGCCGCAAAAATTTAAATGGGCCGGCAACCAAGAAGCGGTGACATTCCTTGGCTATCGGCCCATTCGATCCTGAATTGGATCGGAGGTGATATCTATATGCTAAACCTCTTTGCGGCGAAGTCAAGATATATGTACAGAAAAATCCGTATCCGCGGCATCTCGCGAGAGGAATATATAAATGCAATATTTTCATGACCTTGAACGCTCTTGGGACCGCCTCCTCAGAGTCTTAAGTACTCGTTGCCTTCTATGCCATCGCGGCGGGCTCAACTTATCTCCTCGTTGAGATCTTGCGTTGACATTAAACTCTCGCGGACGATACACTTAACAGTTTTTATAGCCCTCATTTTCCGGTCTACAGATCAGCACGTCTTGTTTATCAACACATGGATCAAACGCTGCAACAATTAGGGGAATTACTGCTCGGAGCCGTACCGACTGTGACTCTGCTGGCGCTGCTCTACGCTCTCTATACGGTGATCGTTCACAAGCCGTTGGAGCGTGTGCTCGCGGAGCGGCGCAGCAAGACCGAGGGAGCTGTTGAAAAGTCAAAAGCCGACATTGCGGCGGCGGATGCTCGGACTAGCGAGTATGAACAGAAGCTGCGCGAAGCTCGCGCGGCAGTATTCCGGGCGCAAGAAGCGAAACGTCAGGCTGCCATGCAGGCTCGCGCTCAGGCCGTGAATGAAGCCCGCAACAAGGCGCAGGTACAGGTGCAGGCTGCCAAGGCCGACATCGAGCGGGACCGCGAGGTGGCGGAAAAAGGATTGCAGGCCGAGACTGCCGCACTCGCACAGGAGATCGTGCGTCGCGTATTGCAGCCGGCGGGAGCGGCGCGCTGATGAGACTCGCTCGAGCATCGCGGATCGGAATCTTGGCACTACTGATTTGCAGCGCCAGTCTAGTTTCATTGCGCGCACAGCAGGCACCTGCCACCCCCGAACAAAATCAGAGCACCGATTCCGTGCGGATGACTCCGGGCCGCCAACTTGCTCACGAGAGTCGCGAGGCTGCTGGCGAAGAAAAAGACGAGATGGAAGAGTTCAAGCACTCGGGTTCGGTGCAGGCAATTCATCGAATCACCGGCTTGAGCGTCCAGCAGTCCTACTGGGCGAGTGTATTGCTCAATTTCGTAGCGATTGCGGCGCTCATCATCTGGGCTGGGCGCAAGTTTCTTCCTGGCATTTTTCGCGATCGTACTCTCGCGATCCAGAAGGCGATGCAGGAAGCACAGAAGGCGAGCGAAGAGGCGCGGCGCAAGCTGGCGGAAATCGAATCGCGATTGCAGAAGCTCGACGTTGAAATCGGTATGATGCGCGATGCGGCCGAGAAGGAAGGGGCTGCGGAAGAGGCGCGCATCAAGGCAGCCGCAGAGGAGGATGCCAGAAAGATCATTGCATCGGCGGAACAGGAAATTTCCGCCGCAGCAAAGGCGGCCCGCCGGCAGCTCACGGCCCATGCCGCCGACCTGGCGGTTGGTCTCGCGCAAAAACAAATTCACGTGGATGCCGCAACCGACCAGGCGCTGGTAAGAAATTTCGCGGATGAATTGGGCGGCGCAAAAAGCTCGGGAAAGGACGGAAACTAGAGCATGGCATCCGTCGCCAGCACTTACGCGCGAGCCTTTGCGGATGTCGTTTTCTCAGCGCATCTCGATGCGTCTCGGGCTATCGGCGGGTTGCGACAGATTGTCGCCCTCTTTGATGAGAGTGTCGAATTGCGGCGGGTTTGGGAGAATCCCGCCGTACCGGCGGATCAAAAACGCAAGTTGCTGGACGCGATTGTGCAGCGCGACGGAATCGAAAAGCCGGTGCGGAACCTGATTGCGGTGTTGATTGACCATCGCCGTCTGCCTTTTCTTCCGCGAATCGTTGAGCAACTCGAGAAAGAACTCGATGCACGCATGGGATTCGCTGAGGCTCAGGTTTCCAGTGCGCGAGAGCTGGGCGACGCGGAGAAGCGATCTCTAGAAACGCAGATTGCCAACGCCACTGGCAAGAAAGTTCGCGCAAAGTATGGGCTGGATTCGTCGCTGCTCGGTGGCGCGGTGGTTCGCATCGGCAGCACGATTTACGACGGCTCGGTAAAAGGGCAGTTGGAGAGAATTAAAGAAGCTATTAGCTCATAGAGACCCTTAGACTGCATTGCCGTCCACTTTGCGGCCGGCAACTTCGCTCAGGATGACAAGGGTTTTCACTGAGGGCTGATGGCTGAAAGCTGAGAGCTGATTTTCTATGGCGCAAATCAAGGCAGACGAAATTACGAAACTGATCCGCGAGCAGATCGAGAACTACGAGTCTTCGATCTCCGTGGACGAAACGGGCACCGTCATCACGCTCGGCGACGGAATCGCGCGCGTCTATGGGCTCGACAAGGTCATGGCCGGCGAACTGCTTCAGTTCCCCCATGGCGTGGCGGGCATTGCGATGAACCTGGAAGAAGATCAGGTCGGCGTGGTGCTGCTCGGCGAATATACAGAAATCAAAGAGGGCGACGAGGTAAAGCGCACTGGCCGCATCATGAGCGTTCCCGTGGGTGACGCCATGGTAGGACGCGTGGTCAACTCGCTCGGGCAGCCCATCGACGACAAAGGACCGATTTCAACCGACAAGTTCATTGCATTGGAGCGTCTTGCCCCCGGCGTCATTGATCGCCAGCCCGTGCGTGAGCCCATGGCCACTGGATTGAAGGCTATCGACAGCATGATTCCGATCGGCCGTGGCCAGCGCGAACTGATTATCGGTGACCGTCAGACCGGCAAGACCGCCGTGGCCCTCGATACCATCATCAACAGCAAGGGCAATAATCTTATTTGCATTTACAACGCAATCGGCCAGAAGCGGTCCTCGATTGCCCAGGTAGTAAAGATCCTCGAAGACGCCGGAGCGATGGAGTACACGATCGTAGTAGCGGCATCGGCTTCCGAACCAGCGCCAATGCAGTACATTTCGCCCTACGCGGCGACGGCAATGGGCGAATACTTTCGCGATACCAAGCGGCACGCCCTCGTGATCTACGACGATCTTTCGAAGCATGCGGCATCCTACCGCGAGATTTCCTTGCTGCTGCGCCGTCCACCCGGGCGCGAAGCGTACCCGGGAGACGTTTTCTATCTTCACTCACGGCTGCTGGAACGTTCAGCCAAGCTGAGCGACAAAAACGGCGGAGGATCCCTGACCGCATTGCCCGTCATTGAGACGCAGGCCGGGGACGTTTCGGCGTACATCCCGACGAACGTTATTTCGATTACCGACGGCCAGATCTATCTTGAAACGGACTTGTTCAATCAGGGCGTGCGCCCGGCCGTTAACGTCGGACTGTCCGTGAGCCGCGTCGGCGGCAGCGCACAGATTAAAGCTATGCGGCAGGTGGCCGGCACGCTGAAACTTGAACTCGCACAGTACCGCGAGTTGGCAGCATTCGCACAATTCGGTAGCGATCTCGACAAAGCCACGCAAGCCCAGTTAAATCGCGGTCAGCGATTGGTTGAGTTGCTCAAGCAGAATCAGTTCTCGCCACTGCCATTCTCCAAGCAGATTCTGATCATCATGGCGGGCACCGGCGGGTTCCTTGACGACATGCCGGTCGACCAGGTGCGAGATTTCGAAAAGGAACTGTACAAGTACGTCGAGTCGACCAATCCCGGCATCCTGCGCACAATCATGGAGAAGAAGATTCTTGATGATGAGTTGAAATCGCAGATGCAGAACGTCATTAAGGAAGCGAAACAGCAGTTCGTTTCGCAGAGGCAAGCGGTAGCAAAATGAGCTTTTCGCTCATAGCCTTCAGCCGTCAGCTTCAGGCGGAGTAAGGAGGCTGGGGCTAGTGGCTGAAAGCTGACAGCTAAGAGCTGGGTTTACATGCCAAACATTCTCGACATTCGTCGGCGTATTCGCAGCGTGATCAACACGCGGCAGATCACCAAGGCCATGAAGATGGTCTCGGCGGCCAAGTTGCGCCGCGCGCAGGAGCGTGCTTTGGCAGCGCGTCCGTATGCGCAAATGTTGACGAATGTGTTGAAATCCCTTGTCGCGCGAGCCGAGATCTACGATCCGGAGACCGGTGAGCCGAAGCATGCTCTGTTGGCGCAGCGGGAAGAGAAGAACATTCTGCTGATCGTGGTCACCGGGGATAAGGGGCTCGCGGGCGCGTTCAACGCGAATATCACAAAAGCTGCTGTGCGGTTCCTCGATTCGGAGGCTGGAAAGAATATCGACATTGAGGCGGTCGGGCGCAAAGGTCGCGACTTCTTGCGCCGCCGTTATCCAGCGGCGAAGGTGCAGACCCGGTGTCTGGCTGAATTGATGGAGTCCGTCGAAGCCGAATCCGCTACCCCTGAGCGGTCTGGACCTATCCAGATCGCTGGCGAGCATATTGGCATCCTTGGCAAAGTAGAATTCGCACAGGCTTCCGCATTGGCTGAAAGTGTAATTCGGCGGTACTGCCGTGAAGAAATCGATTCCGTGTATGTGGTCTTCAACGAGTTCAAGTCAGTGATCGCACAGCGGCTTATCGTTGAACAGATCCTGCCGATCGAGCAAATCGGTGAACAGGCGGTTCGACTGGCTGAAGAGCCGACGGAAGAAGAGAAGGAAAAAGCCAAGGAAGCCGCGGTGAGTGCGGGCGTAGGCATGCGCGGGACTGACCGCGCGGAGGAAGCCGGGACTCAATTCGGCACCTCGCAGGTCGATTACATTTACGAGCAGCCTCCGGAAGAATTGTTCCGTGCGCTGCTGCCGAAGTACGTAAGCATCCAGATTTTCCGGGCGCTGCTGGAGTCGGTGGCCGCCGAACATGCGGCTCGTATGACCGCGATGGATTCGGCTACCAACAACGCAACTGACATGATCGATTCGCTGACCCTGGTTATGAATCGTGCCCGTCAGGCAAAGATCACGAAAGAGATCATCGAGATCGTCAGCGGCGCGGCCGCTATGTGAAGAGAGCTGCGAGTCTTGAGCTATGAGCTTCGACCCGCAGTGACATACTGAGATCGCAGAAATGAGGTTAAAGAGCTGAATGCTGAGCGCTGAGTGGTGATTGCTTTCGCCGCTCACAGCTCGCAGCTCAAAGCTGATATGCCACAAAACGTAGGACACGTCATTCAAATCGCAGGACCGGCGGTCGATGTGCAATTCGCCGAAGGCCACCTGCCTCCGATCTATGAGGCCCTGCAAGTCGTCAGCGACGGCTTCAATGTCCCCAGCCCCGTCAAGGTCATTCTTGAAGTGCAGCAGCACCTCGGCGAAGGCCGCGTGCGCTGCATCGCTATGGAAGCCACTGAAGGTATGGTGCGCGGCATGAAAGCGGTCGACCAGGGCGGCCCGATCTCCGTGCCTGTGGGACGGGGCACGCTTGGTCGCGTCATGAACGTGATCGGCGAGCCTGTCGATCAACTGGGCCCGGTCGAGTACAAGGAGAGAATGCCGATTCACCGTCTCGCTCCGGCATTCGACGAGCAGGCCACGACTGCTGAAATGTTCGAAACCGGCGTGAAGGTCATCGACCTGATCCAGCCGTTTTTGAAGGGCGGCAAGATCGGATTGTTCGGCGGCGCTGGCGTCGGCAAGACCGTCGTCATAATGGAGTTGATCAATAACGTCGCCAAGAATCACGGTGGATTCTCCGTGTTTGCCGGTGTCGGCGAGCGTACCCGTGAAGGCAACGATCTCTGGCTCGAAATGACCGAGTCGGGCGTAATCAAGCCAGGCAAGCCAGCCGAATCCAAGGCCGCTCTGATCTATGGACAGATGACGGAGCCTCCAGGTGCGCGTCTCCGCGTGGCTCTGACCGGACTCACCGTTGCCGAATATTTCCGCGACGCCGAAGGCGCCGACACGCTGCTCTTCATCGACAATATCTTTCGTTTCACGCAGGCAGGTTCGGAAGTATCCGCGCTGTTGGGCCGCATGCCCAGCGCGGTCGGTTATCAGCCCAACCTCGCAACCGAGATGGGCGAATTGCAGGAGCGCATTACGTCAACGAAGAAAGGTTCCGTCACCTCGGTGCAGGCCATTTATGTCCCGGCCGATGATTTGACCGATCCCGCTCCGGCCACCACGTTCGCTCACCTCGACGCGACTACTGTGCTTTCGCGTGCATTGACGGAAATCGGAATCTATCCTGCGGTCGATCCGCTTGCGTCGACTTCGCGCATTCTCGATCCACGCATCGTCGGCCAGGAGCATTATGATGTGGCGCAGATGGTGAAGAAGACCCTGCAGACTTATAAGGATCTGCAGGACATCATCGCGATTCTCGGTATCGACGAATTAAGCGAAGACCAAAAACTTACTGTCGCCCGTGCTCGCAAGATTCAGCGATTCTTGTCACAACCGTTCCACGTGGCCGAGCAATTCACCGGTGCACAGGGACGCTACGTCAAGATCGCCGACACTGTGAAAGGCTTCAAAGCAATCGTTGAAGGCAAGTACGATGACATCCCCGAGCAGGCTTTCTATATGAAGGGCCCGATCGAGGAAGTACTCGAAGCCGCAGAGAAGATGAAGGCGGCAGCGTAAAAACAGGGCTCCCGGCAATGGGCGTCCGGCTACCGCGAAAACCGGATCTTGCGGAAGCCGAGAGCCGGAAGCCTGAAGCCGGATTTTGAATGGCAGACACTTTCCAACTCGAGATCGTCACGCCGGAAAAGAAAGTAGTGGACACGGCGGCCGAGGAAGTCCAGATCCCCGGGAAAAACGGTTACCTGGGTGTTCTCCCTGGACATGCTCCGCTCATTACCGAGCTTTCCGTCGGCGAGATCACCTTCCGCGAACATACCGGGGAGCAGCGTCTCGCCGTCGCATGGGGCTTCGCAGAGGTATTGCCGGACAAAGTGACGATTCTGGCGGAGAGTGCCGAGCGTCCCTCCGAGATCGATGTTGCCCGCGCCCGTAAAGCGAAGGAACGCGCCGAGCAGCGATTGACCAGCGGCGATACCTCTGTCGACGTCGACCGTGCTCTCGACGCTTTGCATCGCGCCGAAGCTCGCCTGGACGTCGCCGCTAATAAATAAGCCGTAGCACTGGAGTGCCGCGACTATAAGTCGCGATCGCTCGTCGCTCTGCGAGAACTGCTGAGCGCGATACAATGATGCCCGTCTGCTTCGAAGGAGACGGCCATGAAGCTTCCCTCTGCCCTCATCGTTCTCTGCGGTTCATTCTTCTCGGTAGCTACACTCGCCCAGCAGGCCAAGCCTCCGCAAAGTCCTGCTTCGCAGATGCCGCCTGCATTGATCACTCCGGAGGTTCATTCCGATGACAGTGTGACTTTCCGCTTCCGCGCTCCCAACGCGCAGGAGGTCTCGGTCCGACGCGAGGGCGTCGTTGATCCTCTGCCCATGCAGAAAGACGATACTGGAGTCTGGACCGTGAACACAGCCCCGCTTCCGCCCGATTATTACGGATATTCCATCATCGTGGACGGCCAACGCTCGCTCGATCCTTACAATTCTTTGTTCAAGCCGAACCTGCTCTCCACCGAAAACATGGTTCACGTGCAGGGTCCGGCCTCCCTGCCGTGGGAGTTAAACGATGTGCCCCACGGAGAAGTGCATCACCATTTTTATCGCTCCAAGGTTGCCAACGATGATCGCGACTACTTCGTCTACACGCCGCCAGGATACGATCCGACAAAGAAGCAGACGTATCCCGTTCTTTACTTGCTGCATGGTTATAGTGATGACGCAAGCGGCTGGACAGCAGTCGGTCGTGCGAATGTGATCCTCGACAATCTGATCGCGCAAGGTAAGGCCAAGCGGATGATTGTTGTCATGCCTCTCGGCTACGGCACGATGGAGATGGTTCGCGTTGGCTGGGGTGGGCTTTCGAACCATCCTGAAGTTCGCGAAGAGAATGCTACGAAGTTTACCGAAGCGCTGTTGACCGAGGTTATGCCGAAGGTTGAGGCCGAATATCGCATCGACAAAGATCGCAATGACACCGCCATCGCCGGGCTGTCCATGGGTGGCTCGGAATCTCTTCGCACCGGACTGAACCATCTCGATAAATTCGCTTGGGTCGGGTCATTCAGTGCAGGAGGATTGCCGGAGCCCTTCGATAAGGACTTTCCCGGACTCGATGCCAAAGCGAATCAGCAGCTGAAGCTGTTGTGGGTCGCTTGCGGAACGGAAGATCGCTTGATCACTCCCAATCGCAATCTGCGCGAGTGGCTGAAGTCAAAAGGAATCAATCACACCGACATCGAAACGCCGGGCATGCATACCTGGATGGTCTGGAGAAGAAATCTGGTAGAGTTTGCGCCACTGCTGTTCCGGTGAGCCTACCGTAAAGACGTTGCCCGCGGAATCGATTTCGCCATGTCCGTGTAGAAGCGTGACGTGAGCAATACTCGGCAGAAGGGTTACGGCACGTTCGCGTGATCGCGAGTCTCGGTGGCCGGCATGTAGCTCACCGCCGCTGTCCGCTCCAATTTGTCCCAGGCAAACTTACGGCCCTCGATCGCACGCTTCAGCGTCTTGAAGAGCACGATCGAGAACAGTTGTCGGTAAGCGAATCGCTGCAACCAGACCTGGCTGAGCAGCCAGGGATCTTCCTGATCATCCGGACGGCGCCGCTCCAGAGCAAACGCGATCGCCGACGCGATGAAATCAATCACGAGGAACGCGAAGAAGAACAGCACCAGTTTGTGGAAGCTTGCCGGATCGGTCGAGTCCGGATGGAAGTGCTTCTGGATGTAATACCAGATCGTCCCAACGACGAACATGATATCGATCAGCGGCGACACAAGCGGCAGCAAAATCTGGAAGATCCAGATATTCGGCAACGCGACAAAACCGAGCGGTCCTTTCCGCGCCATCACTCCGCGATGCTTATACACCGCCTGCAGAATTCCGAATGACCAGCGAAAACGCTGGCGCATCAGGCCGTTCGCATTGACTGGCGCTTCGGTATAGGCGAGTGCCATGTCTTCATACTCAACCCGATACCCGAGACGCAGCAGAGCCATCGTCAGATCGGCATCTTCCGCCACCGTATCGATGTGATACCCTCCGGCCTCACGGACGGCTGAAACACGCCAGGCGCCAATCGCTCCGGGCACAACGCTGACCGCTCCCAAGACGTCGAGGGCGCGGCGTTCAAAATTCTGGCTTGTGATGTATTCCAGTGCCTGCCAGCGCGTCCAGAGGTTTACGCGATTACCAACCTTCGCATTTCCTGCGATCGCGCCCACTTTCGGATTGATGAAGTGTGGTACCAACCGTGAGATCGCATCGGGAGCGATGACCGTATCGGCGTCAATACCTACGAAAAGCTCAGCGTCTCCTATGTGCTCGATGCCGTAGTTCAGGGCCTCGGCCTTGCCAGAATTTTTCTTGCCGAGGATGAGAACCTTTCCCGACGCAGCCTCATCCGCAAATGCATTGCGCGCGACTTCGAGCGTCCGGTCCTTCGATCCGTCGTCGATGACGATCACGCGCAGGTTGGGATAATTTGAGTTCAACGCAGCCCGTACCGTGCGCTCAATGACTTTTTCTTCGTTGTACGCGGGAATCAGTACCGCAACTTTAGGTTTGTAGGAAGCGACTTCGGCCGGCTTGCCGAAGATCTTTTCGTGTAAGCGATCGTAGACCGCGGCTGCGCCAATAAACAGCAGACGCCCGGTCATGAGCAAGTCGCCAATCAGGAAGATCCATGTAATGGCAACAATACCGGCGTCGAATACCCAGAATCCTAGCCGGTCCAGGCGTGCTGCCCACTGTTCACCGCGCGGTAGCGGGGCCATTACGTCGGCTTTCTGCATCCCCAGTAATTCGTAGACGGGCGCGACCTCGTACCCCCGTGCGCGGATGGCGTCAATAATCATCGGGAGCGCGCGAACCGTTTCGGCGCGATTGCCGCCTCCATCATGCAGCAGCACGATGTTCCCGCAGCGCAGGTCGTCAGGACGGCAGGGGGGCAAGTGCGCCAGCACATACGATGTAATCTGCTCGGCAGTACGCCGCGGGGCTTCGCTCCAGTCGTTCGGATCGATCCGATTACCCACGGTGATATATCCCATCTCTTGCGGGATCTCCAGCGGTCGTACCTGGTCGGCGGTATCCGGTTCTTCGTCGATCGCATACGGCGGACGCATCAGCGTTGTTCGCACTCCAAGTAAACTTCCGAACAATCGCTCGGTCAGGTTCAGCTCCACCTTCATATAAGCCGTGGAGATATTGCTCACATCCGGATGCGTGAACGTGTGATTCCCGATGAGATGGCCTTCTTTATAGATTCTTTTCGCAATGCCCGAGAACTTGTCGGTCTGAATGCCGATGAGGAAAAATGTGGCGGTGGCTTTTTTCTCTTTCAGCACATCTAAGATTTTCGGGGTCCACTCCGGATCCGGACCGTCGTCGAACGTGATCGCGACTTTGTTCGGACTGTATCCGTAGCGCCCTACGCGATAAGGTTCCGGCAAATTCTGAAAGACCTCGTCGCTGATCATTTTGCTGTTCGCGTCGATCGTCAGATCACGCGTGCCGTGTGACGGCTTGTCTTCAATCCGCAGAATCTCTCCTTGGCCTTCCATGTCGACTTCTGCGCCCGGCGGAACATCACGCAATTTATCAGGAGCACCCGGATCACCCGGCACATCCCAGACGCGCCAAAGCGAACGATCTTCACTGCCCAAGCGCCAGAGAGCGAATGTCTTAATGCCAAAAGCCTGCGCGGACCGCATCTGGTTCAGTGCCGTCACGCCGTCGACGAACCATATATCGTGCCGGAGATTTCGTTCGTCGAGATAGCTGAAATGAGGATTCATCGCGTCGTCGTCAAAATTGACGTCCTCATCAGAATCCCGTGCAGCTAACCAGGCGTCTTGGACGCTCACACTGCTGTCATGCACGCCGGGCGGTAATTTTCCCCTCTTAGGTTTGAGCACCCAGTCGTACCCGTAGTTCGCGATTGCGCAGATGATCTTGTTTTTCGGCAGGACACTAGTTGCGTATTTCAGATTCTGATCAAACCAATCCTGCGAGGCGACAGGTCCGGACGCCGCACCGGGGTAGTGTTCGTCGTAGTTCATCAGGATGACGCCATCGGCCGCCGCTGCGATCGATGCATAGTCATACTCTTCGTTGTGCGGTGGCACCGCGACGTAAAGCTTCATGCCATTCGCATGAAGATCGGCCCCCAATTGCTGCAGCAGCGCGACATATCCAGGCTGGCCGCTCTCCGGGAAAGCCTCGAAATCGATCATCAATCCGTGATAGCGGCCTGAGGACAGGAACTGCGCCGCCTGCTGCCGAAACAACCCACGCGCGCTAGGGTCGTTCAGAAACGCGCTGATATCCACCCAGTCCGAGCCGTCTGAGTTGTTGACCATGGGAAAAACTTCCATCCCCGGATCTTCACTCTTCAGAAAAGGCATGACCCGATCATCGACGGAGAGCACCGTGTTACCCTGCACTAGGTCGAAGTACTTGTTGGTTTGGTCGTCTACTGCCTGAATGCGCCCATCGGGAGTGAGAACGTGCAGCCAGTCGGGATAGAGAAGGTCAATCTGCCTGGCGAATGAACGCAGAGACGAAAAACTGGCTGCGTCCCAAGGCACGTAGAAGGCCGCCCGAATGCCTTCCTCCTGGTTCAGTGTGACCTGCGAAGCGGCCAGCTTCGACCGTCGATGCGAACGTGCCACCGCCTTCTTGGCTCGCTCCCGCGCCTTCTCTTTTTCATTCTCTTTGAGAGCTTTGAATGCTCTCTTTTGCGGAAAAAACAAAAGCTCTGGGAGCGGTTCGTCGCGCAGCGCGGTGTAAACGAAGAAAACAATAAGGACAGAAACCAGTACTGCCGTGACGTCAAACAACCGTCGCAGCCGTTTCCAGCGGGCGCGCCTTGGGTCATAAAAGACGGGTTCAGCCATGAGAGACGATGTTCATCGTAAGCTGCGGAGAGCACAGGGTCAATCGTTGGTAAGTCCAGGGTGAGCGGTGCTCTTTATTTGGATGCACTTTCTTATCTGCAGGATAGCCACAAACGCGTTATCATTCGCACCGTGCGGGAACTGCTGCGACGAAATATGCGGTTCTTTCTGGGTTGCAGTCTAGCAGCCCTTGCCATCCGGTTGGTGCTTGTTTTCCGGTTTCCCGCAGTCGTTGACGATTCCCGCCTTTACGCCGATATCGCCAAAAACTGGTTGCAGCACGGCATTTACGGAATCACCAATTCCGGGGCCATTATGCCGACGCTGTCTCGCCTTCCCGGATACCCGGCCTTTCTCGCTGCCATTTTCGCCCTCTTCGGAATGGATAATTTTCGTGCAGTCCTGCTTGTCCAAGTAGTGTTTGATCTTGCTACTTGCTTCCTCATCGCCGATTCAGCGCGCCGGCTCTTTTCCGATCGCGCTGCCAAGGCCGCGCTCCTATTAGCCGCGGTATGTCCTTTTCTTGCCAATTATGCCGCTGCTGCTCTTACCGAAACTTTAGAGATTTTTTTCACTGCATTGGCGTTTTACTTGGCGTTGGTCGCCCTCGGGATTGGCGGCTTTACAAAACGGACAATGTTAGCGTGGCTGGCCTGTGGACTCTCGATTGGGGGTGCCATCCTGCTCCGGCCGGATGGCGGTATCTTGCTGGCCGCGATCGGCGCATACCTACTCTTGCAGATCATTTGGAAGCTGCGACCTACCAGGATCCCGACCCCGCTACCCCCTCGATCCCTGTTCGTGGCGGGTCTTATTGTCGCCGTTGGAGCTCTGGCGCCTCTCATTCCGTGGACGATACGGAATTTTCACACGCTACATAAGTTCGAGCCGCTGGCTCCCCGCTATGCCAATGACTCCGACGAGCCCCTCATGCCCGGCTTCAATCGCTGGGTAAAGACATGGACCGCCGATTACGTCTCAGTTCAGGAAATCTATTGGAACGTCCCGGGCGACGAGATTGAAGTAGGTCGTCTGCCCCGCCGCGCTTTCGATTCTCCGCAGCAGCGCGAACTGACCGCGCGAATCTTTGCCGCTTATAACCGCGATCATGACCTGACTCCGGAGCTCGACGCCCAACTCGACAGTCTGGCTGCCGACCGGATCCACGCGTCGCGGCTTCGCTACTATGTCTGGCTTCCGGTACTGCGTATCGCCGACATGTGGTTGCGCCCTCGAACAGAGCTTACGTCCGCGGATCCGCGCTGGTGGGAGTTCAATGACGATCGACGCTGGGTAGCTCTGAGTCTCGGTCTTGGTCTCATCAATCTCGTTTATGTTGCAATGGGGCTCGCAGGGCTGATCCGCGGCCGCGAATTTTTTGGCGTCGGGCTATTCGTTTTATTTCTGGTGCTTCGCTCCGCCTTTCTTGGAACCCTCGAAAATCCTGAGCCCCGTTATACTCTGGAATGCTTCCCGGGCATGATCGTGCTGGCATCGGCCTTATTTAGCCGCCTTGCATAAGTACTCACCCAGTGAAAACAGTAGGGCTCGGCCGGAACGTCCATTTTCCCGCGCCGAAACCTGTCCCGCAGTCATACTGCTGATCACTCAAGTGAAACATGCCAAACAGTTTGTCGAGATCATTCCCGCAAATTCAGCTTGAACATTCTTGTGCTGCAGTAGCACAATAGCGGCCCAATAGGGGTCCCCCAGGCCGCGTTCTTAAATCCTGGGCAAACGTAAACGGAAAATGGACGCCCCACGCGGGGCGAGGAGAGTTTCCATGCGTTCTGGCTCACGGTATTTCGGCGTACTGATTTCCATTCTGCTGGCTCTTTCGGTAATGACCTTTGCACAATCGGCCACGACCTCTCTGCGGGGAACGCTCACCGATGCCAAAGGTGCGGTCGTCACCGGCGCTACCGTCACGCTCAACAATAGCGCCACGGGATTTTCCAGAACTGTGAAAAGCGACGACCAGGGCGTGTATCAATTTATGGAATTGCCTCCGGCGACCTATGTGATAACCGTCACCTCGCAAGGCTTCGCCACCACCAAACGTGAAAATGTCGTGTTGCAGGTAAGCAGCCCTGCAACGGTGAACTTCGCCTTGCAGGTGCAGGCCGGCTCCGAGATCGTCGACGTTTCTGCCGAAGCTCCGATGGTCAATACGCAGGACGCGACCTTGGGCAATAACTTCAATGCGCGCCAGCTGACCGACTTGCCCTCGGAAGGACGAGATCCCGCTTCGATCTTGAGTCTCCAGCCCGGGGTCGTTTATATCGGAAAGACGACCGATTCGCAGCAGGACGATGACAGCCGCGGCGGCGCAGTCAATGGTGCGCGCAGCGATCAAACCAACATTACTCTCGATGGACTTGACGACAACGATCAACTGAAGGGCTACGCCTTCGAGGGAGCGATGCGCGCCACACTCGATTCCTTGCAGGAATTCCGCGTTACCACGAGCAACTACGACGCAGCTTCTGGCCGATCATCAGGCGCGCAGGTAAACCTTGTCACCAAAAGCGGTACGAACAACTTTCACGGCTCGCTCTACGAATACCATCGCCCAACCTTTGACGTAGCCAATGATTACTTCAATAAAGCGTCACAACTCAGCCAAGGCTTGCCAAACCGTCCGCAGCACATTCTGCGCAATACCTTCGGAGGAACCGTTGGCGGCCCCATCATTAAAGATCGTCTATTCTTTTTCGCTGCATATGAGGGGCAACGCACAGCGGATCAGACCCAGACGAATCGCGTCATTCCAACTCCTAGCTTAGCCGCGGGAGAACTCAGGTACCTCTGCAATCCAAGCGATCCAAATTGCGCTCTCGGGGACCCAAACGGCAACGGAGTTATTGTCGATGCTGGGGGTAACGCCTTCCCCGGTTTTAACGTCGTGACGCTGACGCCGGGACAGATAACGTCGTTGGACCAAGGCAACCCCGCAGGGACTGGGTGCGCTAGTCAAGCACCGACAACGTGCCCCCCAACGCCGGGAAACCCTGCTGGACCTGGTCCCAATGGCCTCATCGCCAACATTGCCGGCGCGAATCCTAACGCTTTGTTTGCGCACTATCCCGCTCCAAACTGTCCCAGTTGCGGCAACGCTACCAATGGTAGTGGAGACCTCCTCAACTCAGCGGGTTACACCTTCCCGGGCAACAATCCCACCGTCCACAACACGTACATCGTCAAGCTAGATTACAAAATCACGGCAAACGGGAATCAGTCTCTTTTCGTTCGCGGAAACCTGCAGAACGACAATACGAAACAGCCGCCACAGTTTCCCGGCCTTCCTCCCAATGAGGTCCTTACCAACAACAGTAAAGGGATCGCCGCAGGTTATACCTGGCTCATTCGCAACGATCTGATCAATAACTTCCGCTACGCTTTCATTCGGCAGGGCCTGGGAGAAGCTGGGCTCAACAATCAGGACTTCAATCGCCTTCGCGGTCTGGACGATACCATCGGGATCACTTCGACGGTCTTGACCAATGTTCCCGTCAACAATTTCATCGACGACGTCTCCTGGACGAAAGGACACCACACTCTTCAATTCGGGACAAACTGGCGCCTCATTCACAACAATCGGCAGTCCAATAAACAGAATATTTCAGAGGGTTATGCCAACCTCTATTGGATGAGCCCTTCGTTCATCTCGAATAACGGGGTGAGTCTTGATCCTTCACTCAATTCGAGTTTTCCCCTTGTCGATCCTTCCTTCGGCGCCTCGTACGATTTCGCTGCCGTGCAAGTGGCCGGCATTATGAGCCAGGTTTACACGGTTTCCAATCAAGACAAGAACGCAAACCTTATCCCCAACGGTCAACTGGTTCCCCGCCACTTCAGGAACTTTGAAGGGGAGATGTATCTGCAGGACAAGTGGAATGCGACTCCAAATCTCACAGTGACGTATGGGCTGCGCTATTCGCTTTTGCAGCCGCCCTACGAGGCCAATGGAAACGAGATCTCTCCCACGGTCAACATGCACCAGTGGTTCACCAATCGCTGGAAGAGTATGTATCAAGGAACGATAAATCAACCATTGCTAAACTTCGATCTTTCCGGCCAAGCCAACGGCAAGAAGCCTTACTGGGCGTGGGACTACCGGAACCTGGCACCGCGCTTCGCGGTAGCCTATTCACCGCATGCTTCCAGCGGATTTCTGCACACGATCTTCGGCGATAACGGCAAGAGCTCCATCCGGGCTGGCTATGGTCTTTACTTCGATCACTTCGGCGAAGGTGTTGTGAATACGTTTGACACCCAAGGTTCCTGGGGTTTGACGACTACGATTAGCAATCCCGCTGGAGTTCTCTCAGTGGATAACTCGCCCCGCTATACCGGATTGCTGGGCGCGTCGAATCTTCCGCCTAGTCCGGGAGTTCCAACTCCCCATGGATTCCCCTACACTCCATCGATTGATCCGAATACCTACGGTCTGGCCATTGCCTGGGGCATCGACGACAATCTGCGAACTCCGTATTCGCACGTAGTGGATTTTTCGATCACGCGCGAGTTGCCACACAATTACGTGATAGAGGCCACCTACACGGGACGCTTCGCTCGTCACCTGCTACAGGAAATTGACTTGTCTCAACCGCTTGATCTTGTCGATCCCGCCAGCAAAACAGATTATTTCGCGGCGGCCCAGATGTTATCGAAGGCGGCCTATGCCGGAACCTCCGAAAGCGCCATGGCCCCAATTCCGTACTGGGAACATCTCTTTCCTCAGGCGGCAGGACCCGCCAACGTTATCGGTGCTGCTCCCGGCACGCCAGCCGTTCCTACCGCTACGCAGAATATCTATGACCTCTATTACTCGAACCTCGGCAACGAGACTCTCTCTCTCGAGGATCTCGACGCATTCTGTTATCCGGCTTGTTCCGGCACCGGTTCCAATACGCTCGGCGGCTTTGTCGGACCGAATGGGACCCCCTTCTCTTTCTATCAGCCGCAGTTCTCTTCGCTCTATGGCTGGCAGACTCGCGGCAACAGCAACTACAACGGCTTGCAGTTGACTTTGCGGCATGCCCTGTCTTCCGGGCTGCAATTCGACTTCAACTACACCTACTCCAAGTCCATCGACGTGGGTTCCAACGCCGAACGAGTGAACGGATTCGAGTCGAATGGCTTAGCTTTTAACAGCCAGGTTATCAATGCCTATTCTCCGAACCTCTGGCGCGCGGTTTCCGATTTCGATACGACTCACCAGATTAACGCCAACTGGCTCTGGGATCTTCCATACGGACACGGCCGCCGTTGGGGAAGCAACTCCAATAAATTCGTAAATGCGGTGTTCGGGGGATGGGGCCTGAGTGGGTTGATTCGTTGGACCAGTGGATTCCCCTTCTCGGTTGAAGCAGGCAACGGATGGTCCACGAATTTCGAATTGGAAGGATCTTCGGTATTGACAGGCCCGAAGCCTAAGACGGGTGTTTTCATGTCGAACGGCAGTCCCAGTGTTTTTCAGAATCCACAGAGCATTACCTGTGCTTGTGGACCAGCCACCGCCGGCAACACGACTTTCCGCGCTACGTTGCCCGGCGAAGCCGGACAGCGGAATAACTTCCGCGGTCCTGGTTTCTTTGGGATTGATCCTGGTCTTGCCAAGACGTGGAATTTGACTGAAGACAAGACTCTACGTTTTGCCTGGGAAGTATTCAACGCGACGAACTCGGTGCGCTTTGACGCTGCAGGCTCTTTGATCGGCCAAACCCTTGTCCAAAACACTGGGTTCGGCTTATACAATTCAGAACTCACGCAGCCGCGAGTCATGCAATACTCCCTGCGCTTCGCTTTTTAGAGACGCAGCAGGAAGAAATGAGAAGGGACGGCACTAAGCCGTCCCTTTTCTCTATTCTGAGTCTGCCTCGAGTTCTTGGACGCTTGCGGCTATGCCAGCGGCGAGTCGCTCATCCGGAACCGCGTCCGCACATGCTCGGAGAGCAGTTCGATGGCTGTACGATTCTTGATTGGGTCGGCTTGCGCCAGGTACTTCATCGCTTCGACCAGCAGTCGTTGTCCATCAACGTAACGGGGATCCGAGGTGCGTTCCCGGCGTTTATTCCCCAACTTCGGTGGGACTGTAATCGTAAAAACCTTGGCCATGAATAAATCCCTGAAAATGTCTGGTCAGTATAGCGCCCACTGTGTAACTCTCGATACTGTTTTATTATTCCTTTATATTCAATAACTTAACCAGTCGGCGATATAACCTGTGTCTTGCTTGTCGTCTTCAGCTTGAACACGTCATCCCCGATCTTCTCATTCACCTTGATGGACGAGGGCGGATATTTACACAACCGCGAATCGCCCTGCGGCGTAAAAAACTGTTGTTGCACTGAAACCCCTTTGTCAGGGTCGACCCACAGAATCATCTTGTTGTAGTAATTGCGGACTTTCTCCGATTTTGGAACCAGTTCCAGCTTCGCCGCGTTCACTCCCTCGATCTTTTCTGTGCCAGCATAAGTCACATCGAACGACTTCTGCAGATCCTGTCCGCTCCCCCCGAACCCCAGGACGACGTAGCTCTCAACATCACCCTGATTCTTTCCGGGGACGTATACCGTCACCTGATCCGTCTTTGGGGTGTACATCTTTACTTTCCCTTCACTGAACAGCACGAATTTCGGCTCAGGTTTCAGGGTCACAGCGCTGGCGCCGGATTTTTTCACATCGGCCATCATCTCGATGTCTTTGCCCGCACGACGGTAATAAATCGTCCCGGTCTCAACATCAACGACCTCGTCGATCACCTTCTGATAGTAGTCCCACTCAAAGTCGGCTTGCGCGCTGCGGAAAGTTGCCGCAACGGTATCCAGCTTTCGCAACACCGCCTGCAATTCAGGCGAGTCAGTGGGCTTCGGCTGCGGGGCGGAACTGAAGCCGAGAACGCCAGCCGTCAAGGAAACCGTAATGATGACCGTCAGTACTTTCATTCTTGCGAAGTCGATCCCTCGCGAACTGCGTCTATTCGCGCCTGGCCAGAACTTTGTAGCTCTGCACTTTGCCTTTTCCATCAGAAACGGCTTCATAACTTACAATCGAAACCGCCCCCGAAATTGGCTCAATGATGTGCAACAACTGGTCTTGCACCAACTGCTGATCCCCTGCGGAAACAGCGCTCGCAGCGACCTGGTACACAAGTCGGCCCTCTGCATCCGAGGTCACAACCACCTCAGTCGGATGCGGATTGCGCGAGATGGGTTTGTCGTTGAAGTTGATCACGCGCGGCGAGAAGAAGATAAACATCAGAATCAGCGTGACCATGATGTCGTAATGGAGAGTTCCCCGCTCGTGCTGCCACAGAATGTAGGAGCGGATTGTTCGCCAGAAGGCGTTCATGGGCAGGGGCGCGCCGGGCGCGGCGGTCGTTAATTCTGCTCTATGCAAGTCTAGTGACCGTTCCTTCCCTTGGCAATGCAAATACAGCAACCTGCGTTGTTTCAGCCGCGAGCGATGAACGGCGACTTACCGGCTGCCTAGCTTGCCGCTCAGAACTTCTTCGGCGTAATCCTCTCCGCGCCAATGTACGGCCGCAGCACCTCTGGAATCAGCACGCTGCCGTCTGCCTGCTGATAGTTCTCGACAATTGCAACCCACGTGCGGCCAACGGCTAGCCCGCTGCCATTCAATGTGTGTACAAATTCGGTCTTGTTTTTGCCCTCGGGCCTGAAGCGGATATTCGCTCGCCGTGCCTGGTATGCCTCGAAATTCGAGCAGGACGAAATCTCACGGTACAGTTGCTGACCAGGCAGCCACACTTCAAGGTCGTACGTCTTCGCCGACGACGCACTCATGTCGCCCGTGCACAGTGCCATGACGCGGTAATGCAGGCCCAATTTCTGCAGCACTTCTTCGGCATCGTGCGTGAGATTTTCGTGTTGTTCGTAGGAATTCTCTGGACGCGAGAACTTCACCAGTTCCACTTTCTGAAACTGATGCTGCCGGATGATCCCGCGCACATCTTTTCCGTATGACCCTGCCTCGCTGCGAAAGCACGGAGTATAGGCGGTCAGCGAAACCGGCAGCCGGGCCTGATCCAGCACCTCATCGCGATACAGATTGGTGACGGGAACTTCGGCAGTCGAAATCAACCATAAATCCTTCTCGCCGTGCGGCACGCGAAACAGGTCTTCAGCAAACTTGGGCAATTGCCCCGTGCCATACATCGATTCGGAGTTCACCAGATAGGGCGGTAGAACTTCGGTGTACCCATGCTCTCGCGTGTGGAGATCGAGCATGAAGTTCGCGAGTCCGCGTTCGAGCTTCGCGCCCAGGTCCCAGTAGACTGCGAATCGCGCGCCCGTCAGCTTTACCGCGCGTTCCAGATCCAGGATGCCGAGGTCCGGTCCTAGATCCCAGTGCTGCTTCGGCGTGAAGTCAAATCTGGGCGGAGTTCCCCAGCGCCGTACTTCGACATTGTCATCCGCGCTATGCCCGATGGGAACGCTCGCGTTCGGCAGGTTCGGAATCCCCGTCAAGATATCGCGCAGCCGGGTATCAAGGTCCGCGGCTGTTTTCTCCAGCTCAGAGATCTTCTCGCGCAGTTCCTTCGTCTGCGCCATAGCGGCGCTTGCATCCTGCCCAGCCTTCTTTAGCTTGGCGATCTCTTCCGAGGCCTTGTTGCGTTGCGCTTTGCTTGTCTCAGCTTCTGTGATGGCGTGCCGCCGCTGCGTGTCGACTTCGCGGAAGTCTTTCAGCACGGCAGCCGGGTCCATGCCGCGCTGTCGCAGCTTCTCTTCGACCAACGGCAGATTCTCGCGAACAAAACTCAGATCAAGCATAGGAACTGAATACTCTATCGGAAAACCAGCGAAAAATGCACGCGTCCGGAAGTTCTTGAGTGCTGCGCCAATTGGTGGGATGATGGGGCCAACGAGAGGTGGGGTCATGTCCGAAGGTCGTCATCCCGGCATCAACATGCACAAGTTCACAGTCGGCGGAGGCTTCATAGGGATTCTCTTCGCCGTCGGTAGCGCCGTAATCTTTATCGTCGGTTTTCCAACTCTCTGGTATTTCGTCGCCCTAAGCTTCGGATTGGGAGTTGCAATCGCAGCGATCCTGAAGTTTGCGCACCAGCGCCAGTCCGACCGGAGCAAACCTCTCTCAATTCTGGCGGCTACCGAACAACACGTGAAATCAGCGACCGCGCAAGCGCGGAACAATGGCAATTTATTTCATGCCGTTCCGAGTCCTCGTACGACTTAGCGCATTCCTGGTCAACCCCCACCTGCATCAACCCTTTGGCGATTTCTCACCGCCTGTGTAAACTACGTTCGCGATGAGATCGTCCCATGGAAATGGCAACCTGCGCGCGGTCTCAGCAATGCTGCTGCTCGTACTGCTGATCGCGCGGCCGGTCCCAATCTCCGCCTCCGCTTATAACGGACATCCCAAGCTTGTAGTCGTGATTGTCATTGACCAGTTCCGGGGGGACTATCTCGATCGCTACCACGATCAATTTGGCGACTCCGGTTTCCGTCTCTTGATGGATCACGGTGCCTATTTTCCTAACTGCAACTACAACTACGCCAACACTCGTACGGCCCCCGGACACGCCACGCTCTTCACCGGTGCCTACAGCAACGGCCACGGCATTATCGGCAATGAATGGTTAGATCCAAAGCAGAAGCGCATGGTCACTTCGGTCGAAGACGGCGACACCAGACTCGTCGGCGTCACGGACTTGAAAACCGGAGCTTCTCCCCATAATTTGATGTCCGACACGATCGGAGACGAACTGCGCCTCGCAACACAAGGTAACGCGCGTGTCTTCGGAATTTCGCTAAAGGATCGTGCCGCCATCTTACCCGCAGGCTTCGCCGCAAACGGTGCATACTGGATCGAACAGAAATCCGGCTCGTGGATTACCTCCAGCTACTATCGTGACGACCTCCCGAAGTGGGTGCAGGATTTCAACTCTGCCCGTCCGGCAAAATACTGGGACCGCGAGTGGAAAGATGCGGAGGGCAATGTGCTCGCCAGCACCGCGCATCGCAAGGGGAAAGACGGCTCGGAAGCCGGCTTCTACGAGGTCGTTGGCTCGACCACCCTCGCCAACGAATACGAATTCGAATTTGCCCGCGAGTTGATGGTCTACGAGAACGTGGGCCGCGGCCCCACTACCGACTTTCTGACGATCAGCCTCTCGGCTAATGACATTCTCGGCCACGCCGTCGGTCCCGATTCTCCCGCCATGGCACAGATGGCGCTCGATCTCGACCACGAACTCGCCGATTTCTTCAATTTCCTCGGACATCAGGTCGGACTCGCCAACGTCTGGATTGCGCTCTCTGCCGACCACGGCGTTTCGACGCTGCCGGATGCGGTCAAGAAGCTGCACATTCCTGCTGGCAATCTGGGAGCAGCAAAAATCGAAGAGCAGATCAATAACGCTCTGACAGCCAAGTTTTCTCCGGGCCGTCCCGCTGCATATGTGAAGCTCGACTATCCCGATGCGTGGCTCGACCAAAACGCCTTTGCCGCGGCTCACATCCGCGAAAGCGACGCCGAGAGTGCCGTCGGAGAGGCCATGAAGCAGGCCGGCCTGCGCGATTACTTCACCAAATCGCAACTGGCCGCAGGCGAAGCTCCCAACACGCCCCTCGGACACAAATACCTCAACAGCTATTCGCCGGAAGGCAGTTGGTATGTGCTTGGCGTACCCGACATCTATACCGTCGGAGGCCTGAAGGGCACTGATCATGCTTCGCCATACAACTACGACACGCATGTCCCGCTGGCGTTTTACGGCTTGCCATTCCGCGCAGGAACTTATCGTAGCAGCGTCGAAACGGTGGACCTTGCCCCAACGCTGGCTTCTCTGTTGGGGATCAATGCCCCTACACACTCAGTCGGCCGTGTCCTGACCGAGGCGCTTGCGCCCGGGCGGCACAAGGGAGAAGGGCAGCCATGAGCACGCCTCTCGATCTCAGGGTCAACGTAGCCGGGATTGAGCTGAAGAACCCGATCATCGCGGCCAGCGGCACGTTCGGCTACGGTGTCGAGTTCGAAGATGTCGTCAATCTCAGCAGGCTCGGCGGATTCGTCGTCAAAGGTCTTTCTCGGGAGGCCATGATTGGCAATCCACCACCCCGATTGTGGGAAACCGCTGCCGGCATGCTCAATGCCATCGGATTGCAGAACATCGGCGCGCAGGCATTTCTCGAAGAGAAAATGCCGCACCTGCGGAAAATCAACAACATCGTAGTGATCACCAATGTCTTTGGCTACGCTCGCGAAGACTACGAGCGCACTGTCGAAATTCTGAATGAGGGCGAGGGAATTGCCGCTTACGAGCTCAACGTCTCCTGCCCCAACACTGCCCACGGAGGCCTGCAATTCGGCAGCGATCCGCGTTCGCTCGATGAAGTTGTCACTACCGTGAAGCGCGTGGCTCATCGCCCGCTGATCGTGAAGCTTTCTCCCAACGTGACCAGCATTGCGCAGATGGCCTATGTGGCGCAGGAGGCCGGCGCCGACGCTTTGTCTCTGATCAATACCTTTGTCGCCATGGCGATCGATCCGGAAACTCGCAAGCCGCGCATCGCGAACGTGACAGCTGGTCTCTCAGGTCCGGCGATCAAGCCAATCGCCGTGCGCATGGTCTACGACGCGGCGCACGCGGTAAAAATTCCCGTCATCGGAATGGGAGGAATCTCAACTCCAGAAGACGTGATCGAGTTCCTGCTCGCCGGAGCCACCGCCGTGCAGATCGGCACTGCCAGCTATTGGGATCCATGCGCCACCGAAAAAGTGGTGGACGGCCTTGAGCAATGGTGCAAAGACCACCACATCACCCGCATCGCCGACCTGATCGGCGGCATGCAGATGGAACAGTCGTGAAGCCCCTACAGCGATCAACTTTCAAAACACAAACGCCGCCACGATGCTAGCGAGGAGAGAATGAAATACGATGGCCCGGCGCTGCTCTGCATCTCGGCAATTTTCACTTTGTCATTAGGATCGTAGCCCATCAATTTCATCCACGGATTCGCAAATAATGCCGTCGAATACCAGCGCAAGCCCACCACCATGGTGGCGATCGCGGACACAAACACCGCCCAAAGGTTCACTCCCAGGAGGTCACGCTACTGGACTACAGATTGAGATGTACCGAGTTATCGGCCGCGGGTGTACCAGATCGACCCGAGTGACTTGTAGTTCCTGCCCTCACCCAGATGGCGTGGGTCGCCCCATCTGCGTTAATTGCCGGCAAACAGTGACGTCATTTCAGGGTTTTGATTAAAGTTCCTCCAGTGTTGTAAACCGTTATATTATCCAGCGTGGCATTCGAAACAAAAACATTCCCGCTTTTATCCACGGCAATCCCTTCAGGCTGCGCAATCCCTTTTGAGATCACCAGCAATAGCACACCTGCGCTATTGAACTTAACGGCTGTATTGCTGTAGAAATCGGAAACATAAACGTTGCCCGATGAATCAAAGGCAATGCCTGTCGGGCCGGTGTTGACGAAATCGGTGTAAACGCGCCTTTCGGCTGGATTCTTCGTGAGAAATTCTGCAGCGTTGTAGCTGATCACCGCATTCTCACCAAAACCAGGTCCGAATCCCGCGTAAAGATTGTTGCCGCGAATGGCAAGCGCTCCAGGAGCGGTAAAGAGAAACCCGCTCCGATCTATCGTGAGAGTCTCAAGCAACTCCCCGTTAATGTTAAAAACCGAGATACTGTTTCCGCTGTTATTCGCGACGTAGAATTCGTCGTAGTCCCCTGCGGCGATTCCCAACGGATTTTGAATCCCTGCACTCGCTACGGTGGCGATTAGCTGAAGGTTTCGATAGATAGTGACGTTGTTCGAAAGATTGTTGGCGACAAACAACGTTCCGTAGCGATCGAAAGCGATGCGTTGAGGGCCGTTGAGGCCCACAGTGATGGTGGCCAGCACCGAGCCATTCGCGGGGTTGAGTTCCAGTACCTGATTGTCACCGCTATTCGCCACCCATAGATTCCCGCTTGAGTCAAACGCTAACCCTCCGGGATGGTTGAGCTGCGCTTGAATGATCTGCGGAAGGAACATCGCAACAGTCAGAATGACAGCCTTCATTTTCATAGGAGCTCCAATTTTGTTTCCCGTCGCATGCAAAAAAGTTACAGCGGAGGAATCGGGGGCCCTGAAGCGGGAGCGAGGCTATCACAAATGCAAATTGCATGTGTCACACGTCCGGTCGGAGCCTGTAACCGCATAATGGCGTCCGGTCGTGCGGCTGGGAATCCACAGGCGTGTCGATACGTTCGGTTTCACCGCGATATAGCGACTCGGCTATCTTCCGCGTGTGTACCAGATCGACCCAGGAGACTTGTAGTTCCTGCCTTCACCCCAGACTGCGTGGGTGGCGCCGTCCGCGTCGATGGCCAGGCTAAAGAAATCCCCGAATGGGAATCGGAATCCGCCGGGAAGAATGTAGTCATACCCGCGTGTCGGCCCGGAGAGTTGCTGCTCGCCGCCCCAGCTCGCGCCACCGTTGGTCGAAGCGCGATAAAACGTATTCCACAACCGGCGATTCGGACGTCCCGGCTCATAGGCCCGCGTATCCATCCATGCGATGCGCACATCCCCCGACGCTCCAGCTACGATCGCTGGGAACGCATGTTCCACGCCCGCTGTTGCTCCAGAGACATTCGTCCGTGCGGACCACGTCAGGCCGCCGGTGGTCGACGAGGCAAAATAGATTCGCTCCGGCTCACCGTTCGTCGAACCTGCGTTCCACAACGCGTAGAGCGCTCCCGCCGCGTCCGAGGCCAGCGCGATCTGTGCTCCCAGAAATCCTGTTCCGCAGCCTTGCGCCGCGCAATCCTGAGGCGCTGCCGACTGGTCGAGGATCATTGTTGTCCAGGTTCTTCCGCCGTCTCCTGATCGGCTCAGATTCACGCTCACCGGATTCAGCTGCTCCTGATTCTGCGCATAGGCCGTCCAGCCAAAGAACACGTTTCCCGAAGGATCAACCGTAGCTCCGCCTGCCAGCGACGATCCGGGCGGCGCATTCGGATTGACGCTCACCACATTGAAACTCTGTCCGGCATCATGCGACGCCGAAACCAGAAATCTCTCATCATGATTGAACCCGACATAGACGTTCGCCCCGCGCACCGCGAGTACCGGCTTATCGGTGTCCTCCCGCCCTCGCTCCGCCCATGAAAACGACCAGGTGCGCCCGAAGTCGAGTGAGCGCGCCACGATGATGTCCCGCTTATCGTTTTGCAGCCACGACGCGTACAGTGTTTGCCGATCGTCCGGATCTACCACGATCTGTGGATCAAACTGTCCTGTCGGGAAGGGAAGCATCGGCTTCGATGCATGCCACGACAGCCCACTGTTGTCGCTGATCAGCAGGGTCATGCTTGGCGCCGTGCAGGTCGGGCACCCGGCAACGGCTCCGTACTGCGGATATAGGACGTACACGTGGCCGTGGCTATCGGCGGCAATCGAAGGCTCCCACTGGTCCCCGTTACGGTACCCTAGCCTTAATTGCGGGATGAATTCTCCAACGGCCAAAGCTGCTGGGACCTCTGCCATCCCCAACAGGAAGACCAATAGGATCGGAAGACCGATTCTTATTGGAGTCCTAAACTGAACCTTCTTTTGGCCGGCTGGCGAATTCACAGAGGTGTCCTGCTCAAATATCCTGACCGGACTTTACCTTGATTTCCAGAGGCCGTCAATTACCCGCTGGGTGATTTCACCCTATATTTACAATCCTGAGACTTTCTCCTGGCTTTCCTATCTAATTGCTAGAAAGCGTCATAAGCAAAAAGGGAGCGAGCGGGCATTTCGGTTTTCCCCTTGCCCCTCTGATGGAAGATGTTTCTGGGGTGCTATCGCAATGGAAAAAGCTACGTTTGCTGCGGGATGTTTCTGGGGAGTCGAAGCCACTTTCCGGCAGTTGCCTGGCGTGACCTCGACCCGTGTGGGCTACATCGGCGGTCATACGGATAACCCAACCTATAAAGAAGTCTGTACCGACGCTACCGGACACGCCGAAGCCGTCGAAGTTGAGTTCGATCCTGCCAAGATTCCTTATACCGACCTTTTGAAGGTCTTCTGGGAGAACCACGACCCGACTCAAGTCAACCGCCAAGGCCCGGACTGGGGCACCCAGTATCGCTCCGCTATTTTCTTCCACTCACCTGAACAGCAGGCGCAGGCATTGGCCTCGAAAGAATCGCTCGAAAAAGCGCACCGGTATTCGAAGCCTATCGCAACCCAAGTCGTTCCCGCCGTCACCTTTTATCCAGCGGAGGAGTATCACCAGCAGTATCTGGAGAAGCGTGGGCTGGCCAGCTGCCACGTTAAGTATTAGCTTCGGTCTCAGGTTGTTGCGGCCGGAAGAAGAACAGCAGGATGAATCCGCTCAGATAGTAGGGAACGCTCGCCTGCAGCCCACCGCCCATGAACTTGAGGATCAGTCCAAACACGGCGAGAGCCTCGCATAGCGCGTAAGTTGCGATGAATCCCGTTCTCCACTGGTTCAGGCTTAGAGAATCCTCGGGCTGCGTTGCCAAGCTGGACTCTGCCCGAAAAACCAGAGTGCGCCGCACCACGAAAATGATCCCCACAGTTGCGACGCCCAGCGTGGCAAACAGATAACTCATTGCTGGATCCAGCGCTCGAGCCATCGGAGCCACCAGCTGTCCTACCGCAACGTACAGTACGATGCTGCCCAGCATCGCCCACTGCACCACACGCAACATACTCAGGGCCCGCGTCATAGACAAGATATTCTCGCGCGAAATTCGGGTCGAGTGTTACCCAAACATTTTACGGCGGAATCGTTAGTAACTACATATTTCCTTGACTCTTAATTTCGATGATGCCCTGCAGATTTTCCCGGCCGCATCCTCACAAAGATCTGAAACGAAACTGGCCGCTCGCCATAAGCCGCATTCAGTACCGTCGGTTTCGAATAGAACGTCACATCGGCGCCCAGGCCCAGTTGCCAGGCTCTGTTTTGCACCAGATCACGAACTCCGCCGAACGTGTACGCTCCAATTCGATAGACCGTAGCAACCGCCGCTTGTGGAAACAACTCGTCTTTGTCGACCAGTTCCAGGCGCGAGAACGCGTAGTCCCGCTCTTTAAAATTCAGTGTGGACTCCAGCAGATAACTGTTCAAGGTCCGATCGGTCGCAATCTTGTGCACGCGTCCCCACACAAAGGTTGATGCCCATCCCCCATCTCTCATGGGACGGTTGTACTCCACTGACGCAGTCTGCCTCCATTGGCTGCCCGGTTCCAGCGCCTCGGGATGTTCCAACCTTCCGATACTGTACTGCGCCACCCAATTGCGCGACGGGGCCACCCAGGCCCGTCCCGACCACGAATCTAACGCCGCCAACTGGATGCTCCATCGCTTTTCATTCGGTTCGCGCCCGTTGAAAGCCGATGCCTCTAGCTTCACGCGATCAATGATGAAGCCGGTCGTGATTACTCCAAAACTGGTGTGCGTCGAATCCTGCAGATGATGACTAAGCGGAGCCATTGGCAACTCCGCCGCCGAAGCTCGATGAAGATACGTCACCGGCCCCAACGCTGGCTCCGCCGATGGCCCACCGTAAAGCTCCCATGAAACCTTTTCGGTGATCGGCAGAGTGTAGAGCGCCGCCAACTCGGCGAACACGTTGTGCGGATGCTGATGATCGACTAACTGCTGTCCATGATAGGTCTCGCCCGTTTGAAACAACTCCGGAAATCCCGGATGCGGCGAGGTCAGCGATTCCGCCGAAAACATCTCTCGAAACAGAATCGCGCCGCTCCCCAGCCTATGCTGCTCCATCAGCATGCCCCAGTTCACCGACTCCGCTTTACCCGCGCCGCGCGGTCCACCCTGCTGGTTGTAGTCGATGAATATAACGCCGTGCGCCATCAGCTCCCATCCCTCGCCCATCCACATCCATTCATGCCCGGTGACCGAAGCCGGTTGCCATGCCGTGCCTGATCCCTCATGCGGCGAAGGCATCTGTGACTTCATCTGCATATCCATGTGCATCCCTGCCATGGGTGTGTGCTGTTGCGAGGAAGTATCGGCCCCCGCTCTCTCGGCGGCACGACTGGTGTCTTGAGCCGACACCATCTTTATCAATAACAAAACGGCAAATAGAATTCTTCTCACACGAATCCCCGTCGCGATTCTTGGAAGCACCATAACGGTCGAAGGCATACTTCAACCTCGAACCAGCAGAAGGTGAGGTGTGAAGTTTCTAGATTCGCAACGGAGAAGATCGAGGCGGGCTTGCAGATGGAAAAACCGGCTCCGGAGAATGGTAGTGTTCCCCGAAACTCAGGCTAGCTTCGTCGCAAACGAATGCCGCAACAGTCTGAGCAAGGGGCCTCTCATAAGAAAACTGCACGTTCGGCATCGCCCAATCATGGCCGTTCGCGCAGCATTGATAGCTCACGGGCGCCTGAGAAGGAGCACTCGGCATCGGCCCATGACATCCAGCCGGATGGCTCGTTGGCTCCGAGGCAAACGCCTGCATGCCAGACATTGCGGCCACAAACGCGACCAGCAGCAACACCACAATCAGGCGTGAGTTTCCGTGCATGGAAGCTATGTCCCGGTAATTTTGATTCGTAGCTCTTCGGGCAGTCTCTGTCGAATTTCCTGCGGCAGCCGGTCGTGGACGCGTCGAGCGCCGTGCTTGGCCGCATCGAGCATTGTCACCGGAGCAGGCGTGGCAACCGCAACACCCAGCCAGATCAGCGCCGAAAGTGCGAACCCTACCAGCGCCCCAATCTCAAACCATAAAGCATGCCGTGGTCCCAGATAACGGATCACAACAAACGCCAGTAGAAATACTGCCCCTGATGCCGAGGCCAGCGCGATCAGCCCAACATCAATCATGCGATGGATTTTCTGGCGGCTGCGGCAGTGCTCGCAGCTGGAGAAGTGTTCTTCGTAGTCACCGCGCATTTCGGGCGCGAGGCCGGATATATCGTATCGCCAGCCCGCCAAGATCTTGCCCACGATTGGATCAATGCACTGCTGACTCATTTGGGGGTACAAATCAGCCAAACACAAAGCCCAACTACAAGCGGATCGGCTCCAACGCTTCGGTCTGGGACGCCAGTAACACCCGGTTGCAAAACAACCCGCCGCGTGCTGCCAGCGCTTTTTCTGCCTCTCTCCGGGCTATTTCCGGATGGTTGTTATGCTCAGAGAGATGCGCCAAAACCACAAACGTTGCACTATTATCATAGTCGTTAGCGAAGAAATCCGCGAGGGCCACGTTCGATAGATGCCCCACGCGGCTCATCACCCGCTGCTTTACCGACCACGGATACGGCCCCACTCGAAGCATTTCCAGATCGTGATTTGATTCCATGACCAGTACGTCGCATCCCCGCAGATGATCGCGCACGCTGAGCGGAATGTATCCCAGATCCGTCGCCACTCCCACCTTGATGCCTTCAGCGCGAAACGTGAATCCCACTGGATCGGCGGCATCATGCGGAATTGTGAACGGCTTCACCGCAATGTCGCCCACCTGGAAGCTGTGTCCTGATTCGAAGCGTTCAAATTTCTCCAGTCGTGGCTTCTCGCCATTCTTATCGCGCATCGCGCGCGCCCACGCTTGGTGCGTTGCACCAGTCATGAACACAGGGACGTGTAACTTCTTGGCCAGAGTTGCCAGCCCGTAAATATGATCGCAGTGCTCATGCGTAATCAGGACTGCGGAAAGGGTGTGCGGATCATCTCCCAACGCCTTCATGCGCTTGAAAGTTTCGCGGCAGGAAATTCCTGCATCAACCAGGATCTTCGTGGTCGCGCTGGCCACGATCGCACAGTTGCCGCGACTCCCAGAAGCCAGCATGGAGACACTTACACCCATGCTCGCCAGCATACTCGTCCATCCTGTGGATACGGGAGTTACTTTTTGGTTAGCCGCTACCTTAGCTTTACCAGTACCGAACGCGGGATCAGCCTCAGACCTTAGCCATGAACCTCTCTGGCCGAAGTCTGAGGTCTGAGGGCCGGATTTCTATTTCAACCCAACACCATAGTAGTAGGTATACGGGGCATAGCCCTGAATCGGGAGCGCCGTTTGGAAGCTGGAGAAGATGACGGCGCCTCCTTGGAAGGAGACAAAGACATCCTGCTGTACACCTCCCGTTGACATGCGGAATGTAAACATGCCGTAGCAGGGATCGGAGAGCGTTTTCTGCGTGCCGTCGTACAAGTAAGGTATGTCGGCGACGGCCGCCAACGTGCCCGTAGCCATCGTGCTGTTCTTGCTGTCGCTAATCGTCATCTGCCCATTTGCGGTGATGGTAATCGTGCCCTTGCCTTCGCTGGGAGTACCGGTCTCAATATTGCCTTGGCCCGTCTGTGCGTTCGTCTTTTCGTAGAAAATTGCGGTATAGGTTCCCGCCTGCGATGGATCGAAGGTTCTCGAGGATGCTTTGGGAAGCGAGAGGATCGTGCCACTACCGGTATCGACCACGAAGAATCCGTTCTGCGTGCCAAACGCATAGTCCGCACCACTCGGTTCATTGATCGTGAAGAAGTTGCCGGAAGCGTCCTCCACGACGCTCGTCGCAGTGAAACTACCGCTGTTAAATGAATTCTGGCTGAAGATGCCGAAGGGCCAATAGCCGTCATGTTGCGTATTGCCCTGGGCGTCAATCGAGATCGTTCCCAGTTCCATTCCGCCGGCGGCGGTGCGGAATTGCAAGTAATTAAACTTCTGCCCTGCGAAAGTGTTGATGGAGGCCGGGGCACTCTCAACCGCCGTGATCAACGATTCCGTGTCGCGGTTCGGACCCGCATTGGCCGCCTCTACCATGAGTACGAAGCCAGGCACTTCGTATGCCGACAGCAGATTGCCATGCGGATCAGTGATGGTATAAGTCCCATCGGCGTTCACCAAATACGGTACGGTGCCCGTCTCGCCGTTGGTGTAGTTCTTGTAAGTAATGGTCTGGGCTGACGCATCAATGGAAATAGTCAGGAAATCTCCGACCGACGCCGTGCCGTTGTATGACCGCGCCGCGTTTTGCGCCGGAATAATCGCTTTCGGGCTCGCTGCACACCCCACCAGTAAACAGGTAAGAACGACTAGCAGAAATCGTGCCATCTTCATTGGGACAGTCCTCCACGAAGGACTCGTCGGCGCAGGACTATTTGCACTTTAGGGGCGCTCGATGACATGCGCGCACTAGAGTAATGAATCGTTAGCTCAAGCTAATTCAAGGGAGGACCTTGCAGAGCTCATGTGCGAGAAATAGTTAGGCAAAATGCGTCGACTACTTGCCCTGTTTCAGAGTGTCCATCACGCTCCGCATCACTGACCCGCCATAGGCCCCCGCAAACCCCGGAAGAAACGCCAGAAACGACCCGTACACCTGCGCCCGCGTAGGCTTCACCGTTCGGACCATGAACGCCGCAAATTCAGTCAGCGGAATGAATGCGCCCACAGTGAGGACCCAGCGCCACGGCCATCGCGGACGCAATACCCCCAGCAGCATGCACGATGACACCACCAGTAGAGCCGTGAACAGCAAGTCATCGACAATCACATCCGCCCACCCCGTCCCGATCCCGCACGCGGCCCCGAGCAGGTAATACCAAATGTCGCGTTGTCGTTTGCCATCCAAAAATCAGCAATCTCCGATCAAGAATCATCAATCAATCAGTCATCAATATTTATAAAAACCCCTCCCGCTCTTCCTGCCCAGCCATCCCGCGTCTACCATCTTGATTAGCAGCGGACACGGTCGGTACTTGGGATCTCCCAATCCCGCTAGCATCACCCGCATGATGTCGAGGCAAACGTCCAGTCCAATAAAATCCGCCAGCGTCAGCGGGCCCATCGGATGCGCCATCCCCAGCTTAAATACTTCATCCACGGCTTCCGGCGTTGCCACGCCTTCCATGACCGCGTACATGGCCTCGTTCAGCAGCGGCATCAGGACGCGATTCGACACAAATCCCGGTGCATCGTTCACTTCCACCGGCGTCTTCTCCAGTTTTACTGATAAATCACGCACAGCCTCAAACGTCTCCTGCGAGGTCGCCAAGCCACGAATCACCTCTACCAGTTTCATCACCGGCACGGGATTGAAGAAGTGCATCCCGATTACTTTTTCCGGACGCTTCGTCAAAGCCGCCAGCTTCGTGATCGAAATCGACGACGTATTCGACGCGAGGATAATTTCTGGACGTGTCAGTCGATCAAGATCGCGAAAAATCTCCGTCTTGATCTCAAATCTTTCCGTCGCCGCCTCAACTACGAAATCGCAGTCCGCGAGCTTGCCGCGATCGGTTACCGCTTGAATCCGTACAACAGCTGCGTCTTTGTCCGCGGACGTGATCTTGTTCTTCGCCACTTCGCGATCCAGATTCTTGCTAATCGTTCCCAGCGCGCGATCCAGGAATCTCTGCTCCACGTCGCATAGCACGACGTCGAATCCTCCTCGTGCAAACACATGCGCGATACCGTTTCCCATCGTCCCCGCGCCCACTACGCCTACTCGTTGAATGGCCATATTCTTTGCCTCACTCAAAACGTTCGAGTCTAACACTCGACCCAGGATCTTAGTATCGGACACTCCGATGCCACGGCGGGGAGTTGAGCCCTTTCCAGCGATGCCTGAGTTCGCTCGAGGACAGACAGTCAATCCAGTAACTCGCTCAGACCGTTCGTATCCGACGATCTCGCGTACAGCCAACCTGTGTACGCCGCGTTTGCGCAAAGAATCCGTGAGATGTGTATCAGGTGATGTCTTTAGGCATAGCGCAAAGACTCGCAGCAAAGACGCCTTCGGGCGCTGCGCGGAACACAAATCATCCCCAAAAGTTGCGGATTTCTTCAAACATTTAAGGTGTTTTCCGGGACATCAACTGGCTCGGCCTTGGCATCCGATTTCTGTATGCAGACGGCGCCCCTTCGACCGACGGAGGTGATTATGTTTCGCAACTCATTCAAACATTGGATTCGACTGGCAGCCCTGGCGGCGACCGTTTCCCTTGCCTGCGGAAGTGTGGCTTGGGGCCAGTCCTGGGTACAATACGACGACGATCGCGATCGCCACGATCAAGCCCGGGAGCAGGGCTATCACCGAGGTTACGACGACGGCGAGCGTGCTGGGCAGATCGACGCTCAACGCGGGCGCCGCTTTAACTTCAAAAATGATGACTGGGAAGATTCCCGAGGCTACGAACACTGGATGGGCAATAAAGGCCAGTACAAGCAGGCCTACCGTGAAGGTTATGAACGCGGCTACCGCCGTGCCTATGACAATCGTGGCTATCGCGATGACGATCGCTACCGTGACCGCGACGACTGGCGCTAGGCGCTGAAGTCAGTTCGGCTCGATCACAATTCAACGAGGTGCCCCATTTCTCGCGCGTTTGTTACGCGGGAAGTGGGGATTTTTCTTTCAGTGGGCAGGGACTTTCCTGTCCTATTGCAGGCAGCATCGAACTGGCGGTTTAGACGTCGCTTGATAGCCGCGAAGGGACGGAAGAATGCAGCCCATGACGCAAGCCGTTGGAAGCCCTCATTCCGCGTTCGAAATCTCTCCACTCGTTTTTTGCCATCTATAAAAGAATGGTATCCCCAACAAAATCACCGCCAGCCCCAACGACGATCGCACCGGCCGCACCATCCACAAGTTGACCGTCAATGCGATTGCCACCCATGTGAACAGGATAGGAGTCCACGGATAGCCCCATGCCCGGTAAGGCCGCTCTAGTTCCGGTTCAACTCGTCGCAGCCGTAGCAGCGCAACTCCAGTCAATGCGAAGAAGATCCATACCGCGAAAACAAACAGCGAATAAAGCTCTTCAAAGGTGCCGGTCAGCGCAAGCAGTACGGCGACGGTCCCCAGAAAAAGCAAAGCTCCGGTCGGAGTACTAAACGAAGGATGCACTCGCTCTGCAAACTGAAAGAAGACTCCGTCCCGCGCCATCGCGTAAGGGATGCGCGCCCCGGTTAGCACAACCACGTGTAGCGCGCCAAAGGCCGAAAGCGCCATGGCCAGGGTGAGCCAGGCAGCGCCGCGGCTGCCGGCAAAGGCTTGCACCACATCCGACGCGACATGCTGTGAGCTTGCGATCGCTGCAAACGGCAGCACGTGGAAGTACACCATGTTCGCCAGAAGATAAAGGCCGCCCACCGTAAATAGCCCCAGTAAAATGGCTCGAGGAATATTTTTCTCCGGGCGCGAAATCTCTTCGCCTAAGTCGCCCAGATCATTGAATCCGTTGTAGGCCCACATCGCGGGAACGAGAGCCGTCAGCACGGCTCCGATAGTTGCTCCCAGGCCAACCGGAGTGACCGCAACAGAGGGAACGGCGACGTGATTGCGGCCGAACAGCAAGCCGCCCAGCGCAATGATTACAATCGTACCCACTTTGAGTGACGTTATCAGTATCTGGATCGCGCCACTCATCTTCACGCTGAAGTAGTTGATTCCAGTCACGAGTACAACCACCAGCGCGGCTAGCGGCTGCGCCGCAGTGAACGTAAACTCCTGATGCAAGATGTGCCCCGCAAAAAGCGGAGTCATGACTGCGGGGAAAAAGAATCCCATGAATCGTATGAATCCCGCCGCCAATGCGGCCATTGCGACCGGACGATCCAGAAACGAACTCATCCAGCCGAACAGAAATCCCCACAGCGGTCCCAAGCCACGGCCAAGGTAAACGTAAGGGCCTCCCGCTTTCGGAAATGCCGCGCCGAGTTCGGCATAGCAAAATGCGCCCAGAAGCACGATCAGCCCGCCGAGAATCCACGCCAACATCACCAGCGCCGCCGACCCCACGGCTCGCGCCATGTCGCTCGATACCAGAAAAACCCCCGTACCAATCGTGTCTCCAATGACAATGGCGGTTGCGGACCAAAGCCCGAGACCACGAACCAGGTGAGTCCCAGAGAAATTTGATTTTTCGGAACCCGATTTTTCGGGATGACGATGCGTGTGGGCGGCCATTAAGGATTCAGTGAGCCTACTATCCGTGTCGCGCAAGGTCAATCATTCAGCGCTGCCCCCGATCCTTCTGGGAGGCTCCGTGCCGCGTTATGATGAATGCGTTATGGCAACCCAGAAATTCATGTTGCAAGAACTGTCACTCGATGAACGTTATCGAGTTGCAGACGCTGACAATCTGCTGACGCCCGCGCTCGCCATCTATCCCGAGAATATTGCGGCCAATATCGCTTGCACCTTGACCGTGCTCGGCGGAAACGCCGATCGCTGGCGCGCCCACGTCAAGACCGCCAAGCTGAACTTTACGTTGCGTATGCTGATCGATCGCGGCGTGAGCACCTTCAAATGCGCGACCAGCTTCGAGCTTTTACAGGCTTGCCGGAGTGGCGCTCTGGACGTTCTTCTTGCCTATCCAGTCATGGGCGCAAATGCGCGCCGTGTGCGCGACATTGCGAGCCAGTTCCCTCGTGTGCGGATTTCCGTGCTGGCTGAGAACGAAGAACAAGTGCGGCAGTGGCGCGGGACCGACATCGGAATGTTCCTCGACATCAATCCAGGAATGAATCGCACCGGCATCGAGCAGGGCTGCGTCGACCAGGTTGTCGCCGTGGCCCAATCCGTGAAGCAAGCCGGGCTCGAGTTCCGCGGCCTGCACTACTATGACGGACAGTTCGGCGCCGTCGCCGAGCCCGAAAGAACCACCGCCGCGCACGAGGGCTACGACAAACTCATCCAGCTGGTCCGCAAGCTCGAGCATTCGGGTGTGAACGTGCCTGAGGTCATCACCTCCGGAACGCCGACTCTACCGTGCTCCGTCGCTTATAAAGGATTTCAAAACGCCGGGTTCGTTCACCGTGTCTCCCCCGGAACTGTCGTCTACAACGACGCTTCCAGCCTGGCGCAACTTCCATCGCTCGGCTATGCTCCGGCCGCTTTGGTTGTGGCGCGCGTGGTGAGCCATCCGCAACGCGGCATTATTACGTGCGACGCAGGTCACAAAGCAGTTTCGGCCGATGCCGGAGTGCCCACCTGTATCGCTCTAGGACATCCGGAACTGACATCGCTCTCCCCCAGCGAGGAGCATCTTCCTTTCGCGGTGCGCGAAGGATCCAACCCTCCGCACGTGGGAGATCTGCTCTATCTTCTTCCGCGCCACGTTTGCCCTACGGTAAACAATTTCGACGCCGCCCTGATCGTGCGGAATGGAAAGATCGAATCTGTTGAACGAGTGTCCGCTCGCGGGCATGAAGGGCCGCTCTCTGAGGAAGTCGATCTCGCGAAGCGCGAAGCCGAAGTTGTGTCCTCGCGATCCCTGGCGAGATAACGCTGAACCGCCTCGCACGGCGCCTATTTGCGCCCGCGAGTCTTCTTCGCCTTTTTCGCTGCTGTTCGCGCCTTTCGCGCTGGCCTCTTCTCTTCCATGTACGCGATGCAGTCGATCTCAACCAGGATTCCGGGAGAATGTCCCAGATCGCTGCCCACCGTCGTTCGTACCGGATACGGCTTCGCGAAGCGCTTCGCATACACCGCGTTGTAGCGCGCGAAGAGGCTGGTATCGCTGAGGTGTACCGTCACCTTGACCACGTCGGCCAGGGAAGCGCCATCGGCGGACAGGATTGCCGCGATGTTGTCGATGGTCTGCTCCGTCTGCCGCTCGATGTCGTCGCCAACGAGTTTTCCGGTCACCGGATCGATTGGCCCCGTCCCAGTCACAAAGATGAAATCTCCGGCTCGCCATCCCTGGGAGTAAGCGCCTTGTGGTGGCGCGCCGCGATCGCTTTGAATTACATGCTTGCTCATGTCTTTGCCTTAAGTGCCGAATCTGCCCAGCATGCTATCACGTGCCGCACGAGGCAGAGCGTACGGAGAAACGCCCCCCGCGTTGGAGTCGCGGAAAATAATTCTTGACATCTACTACACATGTAGTAATATCGCACACGTCGATAGGAGATTAAATGCTCAGTCCCAAGCTTACAAAGCTGGAAATGCGGATCATGGAGAGGCTGTGGTCGAGCGGCAGCGCCTCTATCCGGGAAATTCAGGAGACTTTCCCCGAAGCTGACCGGCCTGCCTATACCACGATTCAAACGACGGTCTACCGCCTCGAAACCAAGAAGGCAGTTCGCCGCGTAAAAAAAGTCGGGAACTTCCATATTTTCGAGGCAGCGATCTCTCGCGATGCTGCCCAGAGCAAGCTGATCGACGACCTGCTCGCGCTTTTTGGCGGACGCACCCAGCCCGTGATGGCCCATCTGATCGAATCCGGCAGGCTCACCCTTGCCGATGTGAAAGAAGCCGAGAGAACGCTGCGAAAGCTGGAGAAAAGGACAGATCCCAATGGCTGATAAATACTTTTCCGCGATCTGGGAGGCTATCGCCCCCGCCGTTGGCAACCACTTGTGGCAGTCGACACTGGTGGCCGCTGCCGCCGCTCTGCTGACCTTGCTTTTACGTAAGCACCAGGCCCACGTGCGATATTGCATCTGGCTGATCGCGTCCCTGAAATTCCTGATCCCTTTTTCCTTCCTGATCGCAATAGGCAGCCGTCTGACGTGGCAACGCCAATCTGCGGAAGCAGCCAGACCCGCTTTGTATTTCGTCGTAGAGGAAATCAGCCAGCCCTTCACGAAGGCTGCGGTACACGCCGCCGCCCCCCAGACTCCATCCGTTGCGGCCCCAACTCTGACGCAAGTGTTTCCATGGATAGTCGCCGTCTGGTTTGTTGGATTCCTTGCCGTGCTGCTCGTTTGGATTCTTCGCTGGCGACGCATTTCCAATGCGATGAAGGCTGCCACTCCCCTGCATGAAGGCCGTGAAGTCGGAACCCTCCGCCGCATGGAACACGCTGGAGGAATTCGCAGACCGATCGCTTTGTTGCTCTCGCGGGCGTCGCTCGAGCCGGGAATCTTCGGAATCGTACGTCCGATCTTGATCTGGCCTGAAGGCATTTCCCAGCAGTTGCACGATGCACACCTCGAAGCCATTCTCGCGCACGAGGTTTGGCACGTTCGTCGCCGTGACAACTTGGCAGCCGCATTTCACATGCTGGTTGAAGCTGTGTTCTGGTTCTACCCGCTCGTCTGGTGGATGGGGGCGCGTCTCCTCGAAGAGCGCGAGCGTGCTTGCGACGAAGAAGTGTTGGCTTTGGGCAGCGACCGCCAGATCTATGCCGAAAGCATTTTGAAAGTATGTGAATTTTGTCTGGGGTCGCCCTTACCCTGCGTTTCCGGGGTCACGGGCGCAGATCTAAAGAAAAGGATGGTCCGCATTATGAAGAATCGCATCTCGATGAAGCTCGACCTCGCCCGAAAACTCATCCTCATCATGGCAGCATTCCTCGCCATCGCACTCCCCATCACGTTTGGTGTCTTCCATGCAACTCCCGGCCACGCCCAGTCGAACGATGTAACGGCGCCTCCGGCCCGCTCGTTCGAAACGATCACGATCAAGCCAGACCCCTCTACGGAGAATTGGGTCAACCGATCGAAAGTTATGTACCTGAATGATGGCAGCTTCACCGCACACAGTGTTCCGCTGCAACTGCTGGTGAAATTGGCCTACCACGTTCAGGACTCTCAGATCTCGGGCCCGTCGGACTTGTTGAGTCAGCGATATGACGTTGACGCAAAGTTAAGCAGCGCCGACACGAAGGCACTTAGCCAATCGCCGATGCTGGAGCAGGGCGGGGGCGATCAAAGCATACAGGCTCTGTTACGCGATCGATTCAAGCTCGCGGCTCACATGGAGACTCGAAATCTTCCGGTATACGACCTGGTCGTGGACGGGGACGGCCCCAAATTCCAGGAGTCGTCGAACGATCTGCACCTGATGCGCATGTCAAAGGGAGAACTCGATTCCCAGGGAACTCACATGGCCTTCTTGACCGATCAGTTATCGGTTCGCCTCGGGCGCACTGTCGTCGATAAAACTGGCCTCCACGGAAACTACACCTTCAACCTGCACTGGACGCCGGATCCGGACGAAGAAGCCCGCATCAATCGAGACGGCATGCCGTCGCCGCCGTCCTCAGCAGCAGCGTCGGGGCCTCCGCTCGCTACCGCCGTGCAAGAGCAACTCGGCCTGAGACTCGAACCGCAGAATGAGCCGGTACAAATCCTGGTGATCGACCACGTCGAAACTCCTTCGAACTAGCCGTCCCGCAACAGTTGCCTCTCGATAAGAGCGAAACCCTGCCAACGGTGATTTTCTGGGCGGTGCGTGAGCACCGCCTTTTTTGTCGTGCCAGGCCAACGCTGGGGACCATCTTGAAATCTCGATCCCCTGAATGGAATTTTGTAAGGCTCTCCCGCGACTCGATTATCCAACTCGCCCGAACCGATCGCACTGGGCTGCTGTCGATGCGCGAGATCTTCGTCACTGATGATCTTCGCTCCTACGCTTACACAGCCTACTATAAGGTATCGAGCCTCTTCGTCTCCGACTCAACTCAGCAATGAGGAATCCCAAGCTTGCCGCATTTCTCCCGCCGGCACGCCAAGCGCTGATTTTGAACTTTCTCTCACTCCCCAGCCGGGCCACGCGTCAGGCCCATCTCGCGATAAATCGGCCGCATCACGGCTCGAATCTTTGGACGTTCCAGCGTGAACCATATCGATCCGGCAACACAGCACGCGCCGGTCACGATCACCGTGTGCGGCGCGCCGATCCGGTGCGCGAGTGCGCCCGCCAGCAGACTGCCAAACGGTGCCGACCCAAAGAATGCCATCGTGTAATAGCTCATCACTCTCGCGCGTTTGTCTTCTGTCACCAGCGATTGGATGATCGTGTTGCTGGCGGCCGCACACTGCATCAGCCCAAATCCGACAAAGAGCATCAACACCAGCGACGTCCACAACACATGCGACAGTCCAAACAGAATGAGCGCCGTTCCCAGCATTGCCGCGGAGATCTGCACCATGCGCGTCAGTCCCGCGACGGACTTCCGGATCGCCAGCGACAGTCCTGATGCCAGCGCACCCACTCCGGACGCTCCTGTCAGCCAGCCCAACGTGTACGCGCTGCCGTGCAGTACCTGCCCAGCGAAAATTGGCAGCAGCACCGCGTAAGGCCAGCCCATCAGGCTGGTCAGCGCGAACAGCAGCAGGATCGTCCGGATCGGACGAAACGTCCAAACATAATCCCAGCCTTCCCGCATCTGCTCCACCATGCTGCTGGCAGTGCGCCGGATATCCAGTGGCCTGATGCGCATCAGCAGCAGGGATGCGATCACCGCAAAGTAGCTGACCCCATCAATCAGGAAACACCAGCCTTCGCCAAGGGCTCCGATCACCACTCCCGCAATCGCTGGTCCGATGAGCCGCGCGCCATTTGCCATCGAAGAATTGATCGCGATCGCGTTGCTCAAATCTTGTCGATCCTCGACCATCTGGACTAGAAACGATTGCCGCCCCGGCATGTCGAATGCATTAATCAATCCCTGGAACGCGGAGAGGCCAATGATCTCCCACAGGTTGATCACATGCGCTAGCGTCAGCGCGGCCAACGCCAGCGACTGCACGGCGGCGAGTCCCTGTGTCCACAGAAGCAGCTGGCGTCGATTCAGCCGCTCAATCCACACTCCTGCAAACGGACCCAGTAGAAAAGAAACAATCTGTCCTGAGAACCCCACGACTCCCAGCAAGAGCGCCGAGTGTGTCAAGCGATAGACCAGCCAGCTTGTTGCCAATCGCGTCATCCATGTGCCGATGACCGAAATGCCCTGGCCGAAGAAGAACAGCTTGAAATTGCGGTGCCGTAGCGCTCGCCACGCATGCGAGATCGAAAACGGCGACACCGATCCCGTATCCGGAGAACTCACTGCGCCATCGCTTTCAGCACATTTTCTGTGCTGTCAGTTTCACCCAGCCGCGGAAAGATATTCTCTATGCTATGGCGATGCGCGTCGGCGCTCCGGTCCGTCATCGCATCTACGACCAGCACCACGTTATAACCCAGATCGTAGGCGCTGCGGGCGGTCGATTCCACGCCCGCACTCGTCGCAACTCCTGCCAGGAAGATTTG
>Ga0070735_10000456_pt1 | contig 44503 bp, 39 predicted proteins | sample Coa_R1_FD_66443 | JGI IMG/M metagenome (GOLD analysis project Ga0070735, IMG submission 66443) | Surface soil microbial communities from Centralia Pennsylvania, which are recovering from an underground coalmine fire - Coalmine... | ecosystem: Environmental > Terrestrial > Soil > Unclassified ... | reverse complement strand
CAACAGCGTGGCGATTTTGTGCGCGACTTGAAGAAAATCGCCGATCTGTTGAAGAAGAACCCATAAGGAGTATCGCGCAGTTTCGGGTATTCTTTCCGGCTCGCAGGCCTTTTTCAGCTACACGTTCACTCTCTTCATCGCCGACATCCTGCCCGGTGGCGCTCGCATCCTAGATCAAATTCCATTTTGGAGGGAATTATGAAAGCAGTCAGTTATGAAGGCACTCATAAGATGAAAGTGACCGAACGCCCGAAGCCGGAGTTGCAGGCGCCGACCGATGCGATATTACGCGTGACGACGAGCGGAATCTGCGGCAGCGATCTGCACATGTACGACGGCCGCACACCATTGAAGGAAGGCACAGTGGTCGGTCACGAAATCATGGGAGTGATTGAGACGGTGGGCGATGCGGTGCAGAGCATCAAGAAAGGAGACCGCGTTGTTCTTCCCTTCAATATTGCTTGCGGCTTCTGTTTCAATTGCCTGCGCCAACATACGGAAGCGTGCCTGACGATGAATCCGGAAGCGCCCCATGCGGCGTACGGATATGCCGGCATGGGTCCGTATCAAGGGGGGCAGGCGGAGTTCGTGTTGGTTCCTTATGCCGATTTCAATTGCCTTAAGCTGCCCGGAAAGCCTGGCGACGAGTGGGAGGACGATTTCCTTCTGCTGTCGGATGTATTTCCAACCGCGCATCACGCGACCGAATTAGCCAGCGTGAGTCCCGGCAAAACCGTAGCGGTGTTCGGAGCGGGGCCAGTCGGATTGTTGTCGGCGTACTGCTCGCTGCTGAAGGGCGCAGCGGAAGTGTATGTGGTTGACAGCGTGCATGAGCGTTTGCAGAAGGTGAGAGAACTGGGTGCGATTCCGGTGAACTTCAGCGAGGGATCCGGTGGAGCAGATTTTCGAGCTGCGAAAGAAGAATCGCGGAATTCAGCAGAGTTTGCGGCCGGGTGAGGAGAAGATGAAGGGCGTGGATTGCGCCATTGACGCGGTCGGATATCAGGCGCATGACAACGAAAATCCCGAAAAAGAAAAACCGACGCAGGTGCTGGACAACTGCCTGAGAGTGGTGAATGCAACGGGGCACATCGGGATGATTGGCGTGTACATGGCTCCCGATCCCGGAGCGAAAGACGAGAACGCAAAGAAGGGCATCTTCCACTTTCCGCTAGGAGATTACTTTGAAAAGGGGGTGACGATGGGCAGCGGGCAGGCACCCGTAAAGAAGTACAACGAATATTTGCGCGACCTGATCGTCAACGGACGCGCGAAGCCGGGGAAGATCGTGAGCCATCATATCCGGATTGAGGATGCTCCGGACGCGTATTCGAAATTCGATAAGCGCGTTGAGGGGTACACAAAGGTGTTGATCCGGTTTGAGGAAATGAAGGCGGCGTAGCGCGTCTCTACATTGGCGCGGAGATGGGGTGTGAGTTTGCGGAACACAGAGTCCTCTCCACTCCGCGCCGCGTTCTGACTGGTGGAACGCGACAATCCCGTTGAGATGAGAATCCGCAGAATTGCTCTTCGCTCGAAGGCCCCGCTGAAACTTGCACAACCTTAATCTGAGAAACTCTCCTCTAAGCGTCAGGAGGGAAACCACATGCCGAGAAAAAAGAAGTCGTCGGGCCGCAGTTCCTCGGGTCGTAAATCGTCCGGACGGAAGTCATCGGGTCGGAGGTATTCGAAGTCGTCTGGGAAAACCGTGGCCAGCGCAATGCGGCGGAAGAAAAGCGGGACGCTGCGTTCGGGCCGTGGGGGCAAAGGCGGAAAAGTGAAGAGCCGCAAGCAGGCGATCGCGATCGGATTGTCGGAAGCCCGCAAGAAAGGCGCGAAGGTTCCGCGGAAGAAAGCGGCATAACGGCAAGGATAGGGAGCGCGCGGATGTGAAGTGCCGTTCGTCGCGAAGGACGCTCCGCAAGATCTATGACGCGAGATCCGGTCGTAATTGTGATTGGCGGGGGAGTGGCTGGGTTGGCGGCGGCGTGCGAACTGGGCCGCGCGGGAGTGCCGGTGTGTGTCGTTGAAGCGCGCGAGCGGATCGGCGGACGCGTTTTCACACAGAGAATTCCAGGCTGCGATGTGCCGATCGAATTGGGCGCGGAGTTTGTTCATGGGCGTCCGAGGGAGATTCTGGACCCGCTGGAACGCGCACGAGTGGAACTCACCGAAGTGAGCGGCGAGAACTGGTGCGTCTTGGATGGACATCTTTCGCCCTGTGATTTCTGGTCGCAGGTCGAGAAAGTGCTCGAAAGAATGGACGACTCGCATCCGGATGAGTCGTTTCTCGCATTTCTGGATCGCTGCTACGGACAGCCAAGAAATGAAGCGCAACGGAACGTGCGGGAACACGCGCTTGGATATGTAAGTGGATTCAACGCGGCTGATCCGGCGCTCGTGGGAGTTCATTGGCTGGTGCAGCAGACGCGCGCCGAAGAGCGGACAGGCGCCGATCGTTCCTATCGCGCCCGCAACGGCTATGCGGACCTGCTGGATGTTTTTCAAAAACAGATGGAAGCGGACGGCGTCATGTTGCAGACCGAGAGCGTGGTGGAAAACGTGAAATGGCGTCCGGGGAATGCGGAGGTGAGCTTTCACGATCGGGCGGGATCGTCGAGGCTGGAGGCTCCGCGGGTGCTGGTCACGCTGCCGCTGTCGGTACTGAAGGCGCGACGGGCCGAACCTTGCGCGGTAGAGTTCACTCCTTCATTGCCGCAAAGCAAACTAGAAGCGCTCGACAAGATGGAGATGGGGAAGGTCATACGAATCGTGCTGCGATTTCGCGAGCGATTCTGGGAAGAGATTCGACCTCAGGGCTTGGACAGATCGTATCTGGCTGAGATGAGCTTTCTGTTTTCGGAAGATGAATATATTCCGACATGGTGGACGACGATGCCGCGTGTGAGTCCTGTGATCACAGGGTGGGCGCCGTTTCGATCTGCGGAGCGTTTGTCGGGCCAGAGCCGAGGATTTGTTATCGAGCAAGCCCTGAAGAGCCTGAGCATGGCTTTGAAGATGAGCGGGAAGGAACTGGAACGCATGCTCGAGGGCGCGTATTTTCACGACTGGCAGTCGGACCCGTTTTCGCGAGGGGCGTACAGCTACGGAAAAGTGGGAGCAGTCGAAGCGGAGAAAGTTCTCGCGGAGCCAGTGGACGACACGCTCTTTTTTGCCGGCGAGGCGACGGATACGAGCGGAAACAACGGCACCGTCCACGGCGCGATTGCCAGCGGAAAGCGCGCGGCGAATCAGATTTTGGAAGGACTGGAATTCAGCCCGCGGGCACGCATCGCGGTTTGAAATTTTCCGTGATCCGCACCGGGAGCGCCCGCACCCACGTCCGCGCGACAATCAGACGATTCAGTGCATCTGTTTGACTGAGTGCAGGTACGCAACGACCGCGCGTGCATCGGCTTCATTCATGCGGAAGGGCATCATGGGCAGACGCAGAGGCTTGCCATCAGTCCATATCCCGGTCATGAGGAGTTTGACAATGTCCTGATCGTTGGCCGGGGGATTTCCGCCAATGCGTGGTGCTTTCAGCGGCCAGTCGGCATCGGGATGGGGAGGCTGGAAAAATTCCGGCGCTCCATCGAGCGGGCGCTGCGGATCCAGTTGTCCATTGGCAAGGCGCGGCGTATGGCACTCGGGACACATCGCCACATTGTTCACAATGTAACTGCCGCGTTCGACTTCCGTTTGCGTCATGGGAAGAGGCCGCGCGGTCTTATCGTCTTCTTTCTGCGGACGTTGCAGCGACTGCGTCCATCCAGAAGCGGCGAGCATCAGCAAGAATAGCGTCGTAACACAGAAAAAGATGGCAAGGTGAAGGCGGCGTGGTTCCTGACGGGTGTTCCTTTCGGCGTGCATTTGACGTTTGGTCTCCGCAAGGAACGTACGACGGATCGAAACCGGAAGAAATAAGGAGGATCGTGTAGCTCTGCGGTCGCAGGGAGACGGACTTCTCCGCGAGCAAGCATGCGGGCGGCAAGGTGGCCATTGCCGTCCTCGAATCAGTTAGGCTTGTGCGGTCTTCTCCGTCTTTTCGACGTCGCGCAGGCGGGCAGCCTTGCCGCGCAATCCGCGCAGATAAAACAGGCGAGCGCGCCGAACCTTCGACGAGCGAACCAGATCCACTTTGTCGATGACCTTCGAATGGATCGGGAAGATGCGCTCGACGCCCTGACCGAAACTGATCTTGCGGACGGTGAAGCTAGCTTGCGGGCCGTTATCGCGCTTGATCACGACGCCCTCGAACGCCTGGACGCGCTCCTTGTCGCCTTCTTTGATCTTCACGTGAACGCGGACGGTGTCTCCGGGGCGAAACGGAGGGATGTCGGTGCGTTGCGTTTTTGCCAGCAGCTTTTCGATGATTAGGTTTGACATGATCTTTTTCCTTCAATTTCTCTCGCGCTCGTGTTGAACGCGGTCCAAAGTGTTTTTGTCTTCCTTGCCGAGTTCTACTTCCCGCAACAGATCTGGCCGGTTACGGAGCGTTTTTCTCAACGCCTGCTCCCTGCGCCAGCCTCGAATCTCTTCGTGGTTGCCGTTCAACAGCACTTCCGGCACCGGCATCCCACGAAAATCCGCTGGCCGCGTGTAATGCGGATAATCGAGCAATCCGCCAGAACCACAGGTTGAATCCGGACCGTCTGCGGCTTGGGGTGGATGGGCCGTGAACGATTCCTGCCGCGTCGAGGCTTCGTTGCCGACTGCGCCGGGCAAAAGCCGCGTGACCGCTTCGATGATCACGGCTGCTGCCAACTCGCCACCACTGAGCACGTAGTCGCCGATCGACAGTTCCCGGTCGGCGAGGAAATCCGCGACGCGCTCGTCGACGCCTTCGTAGCGGCCGCAGATCAATATGATTCGATCAAGCGCGGCGAGTTCTGCCGCGACTTTCTGCGTGAACCGCTCTCCTTGCGCCGAGAGCAGGATCACGCTTTCGCGGGCCGACCCTGTGAGGCGCTCCTGGCGCGACGCCAGGCCAAAGGGCTCCAAACATTCAAAGATCGGTTCCGGCTTCAGGACCATGCCTTCGCCGCCGCCGAAGGGGCGGTCATCCACGGTGCGGTGCTTGTTTTTCGTGAACTGCCGCAGATCGTGGACTTCGATTTTCGCCAGGCCCATCTCGCAGGCCCGGCGGGTAATACCGTGCTCCAGAGGTCCGCGAAAGAAGTCCGGAAAGATCGTGACAATGTCGGCCTTCATTTTGCGAGCCTGGAACCCTAAACCACCACACAGAGGACGCGGAAGACGCAGAGGAATTAAATCTTAAACTGCCTCTGAGTGCTTGCGAACTGCTCGTCCCACTACTTGCGAAGTCTTCCCGACTGCTCTCTTTTTTCTTCTTCCGTCATCGGGGCGTTGATTTCTAACAGGCCCTCGGGAAGATTCATTCGTACTACTTTCCGCGCTAGATCGACGCCTTCCAGATACGCCTGGGCGAACGGCACGTCGAATTTTTTCTCATCGGCCGAGACGATCAGTAGCGGCGCTTCTCCAGCGCCAAACTGAACGTCTTCAATCCTGCCGATTTCCTGGCCGTGATCCAAAACCATGCATCCGACCAGATCGCTGATGTAGTTCCAACCTTCGTCCAATTGCGCCCGGTCGCTGCTCGGAACTTGCAGTTCCGCTCCGATCAGGGTTTCCGCATCAGAGATCGAATCCACAGCGCAGAATTTCAGGACCAGCAGGCCCTTGTGCGGCCACAGGCCTTCGATTTCCAACTCGCGCCGTGCTTCTCCGGACTTCCCCAGCGCCAGCAACTTCATTCCTTCGCGGAACCGGTCCGGAGCGTCGCTGTGCACTTCTACGGCGACTTCGCCGTGGCGGCCCTGCGTCTTTACGACTCGAGCCAGGGTGATGAACTGGTTCGAATCCGAGTGCCCCATTTCTCGCTGATCGGGCGAGACGCGGGAATTTTTGCCGGCAGTCACGAGGGCTACTCGATGATTTCGAGCGTGTACCGTTTGCGCGCGCGATGTCCGGCGGCATTGAGCAAAGCACGTAAAGCGCGTGCGGTCCGCCCCTGGCGGCCGATCACCTTGCCCACATCGCTCTCGGCGACTTCAAGCTCGATCACGCCGTCGTCGAACTTCTCGACGAACACGTCGTCGGGAGCGTCGACCAAGGACTTGGCGATCATCTCGACGAGCGCGCAAACATCTCCGGAAGACTCATTCATAAATACTCACTGTGGACAAGAAATCAGGAAGCCAGCGTTTGGCGGCTTCTGTCTAGGCGGCCGATCCGGCGGCTGCCGGAGCCGGAGCCTTGGAGAACAGTTTATTCACACGCTCCGACATTTGCGCGCCCTTCGAAACCCAATATTCAACGCGATCGCGCTTCAGTTCGATGCTGGCCGGGTTGGTGCGGGGATTGTAAGTTCCCACGACTTCCACGGGGCGGCCGTTGCGCGCGCGCGCCTTTTCAATGACCACAATGCGATAGTGAGGTTGTTTGCGCGCACCAGTGCGCGAAAGACGAATCATTAACACGAACGTATATCCTTGTTCCGGAAGAGTCCGGCGGGGTCAAGACAAAATCTTATTATGCCGGAGCTTAGGCGGGAATGCAAACTTGTTCCATCCTAGCATCACAGATCGCGCGGGAGTTGCGGGAATCGTTGAAGAACTCCTCGATGCTCCGGAACTCGGATGGAGTGCTACCATAACCAGTTTGTTTATTTCGCCATGAAGGTGCTCCCATGCCAGAGACTCTGCAAGCCGCCCCTCCTGCCCCGCTGACCAACCTTACGGAGGACGAAATCCTGTTCCGCGACAACATTCGCCAGTTCGCGGACGAAAAGGTTCGTCCACTCGTCAAGGAGATGGACGAGAAAGGCGTCTTCGAAAAGGACCTGATCCATGACTTTTTTCAGCTCGGGCTTATGGGGATCGAGATTCCTGAAGAATATGGAGGAGGCGGGGCGAAGTTCTTTGAGGCGATTCTGGCCGTTGAGGAGTTGTCGCGGGTGGATGCTTCTTCGGGCGTGATTGTGGACGTGCAGAATACGCTTGTGAACAACGCGTTGCTGCGCTGGGGGAGTGAAGCGCAAAAGAGGCAGTATCTGCCGAAGATGGCCACTGAAACTGTCGGCGCCTATGCGTTGAGCGAGGCGGGTTCCGGATCGGACGCTTTTGCCTTGCAGACGCGCGCCACGGTGAAGGGCTCCGAATACGTGCTGAATGGACGCAAGCTGTGGATTACGAACAGCAAGGAAGCCGGGGTGTTCGTCTTGTTTGCGACGCTTGATCCCGCCGCGGGATACAAGGGTATCACGGCGTTTCTGGTCGAGAAGGGATTCCCGGGATTTACGGTGGGCAAGAAGGAAGACAAGTTGGGAATAAGGGCGTCGTCCACCTGCGAGCTGATCCTCGAAGATTGCCGCGTTCCGAAGGAGAACGTGTTAGGCGAGGCGGGCAAGGGATACAAGATCGCGATTGAAACGCTGAATGAGGGCCGTATCGGCATCGGCGCGCAGATGATTGGACTGGCGCGGGGCGCATGGGAATTCGCCTGTAAATACGCGGTGGAACGCAAGCAGTTCGGAAAGTCGATTGCGGATTTCCAGGGGATCCAGTTCCAGATCGCGCAGATGGCTACCGAGATCGAGGCGGCCCGACTGATGGTCTACAACTGTGCCCGGATGAAAGATGCGCGGGTGAACTTCGTCAAAGAAGCTGCGATGACCAAGCTGTTCGCGTCGCAAGTGGCGGAGCGGGTCACGTCGCTGGCGATCGAGATATACGGCGGATACGGATACACGAAGGATTATCCGGTAGAGAAATACTGGCGCGACGCCAAGATCGGCAAGATCTACGAGGGCACGTCGAACATGCAGCTGGCGACGATCGCCAAGCTGGTGCTGGGGAAGTAGGGGTTCCGGCTTTCCTGAAAGGAGAGCTGACACGCAGGCGCTAAAGCGCGGGAGCATTTCCGTGCCATTCGGCGCGAGTGAACTGCGCGCCCTTCCCGCTTTCACCGTCTTCGCGCCGATTTCTGCAGCCCGAAAGGCTGTGCCTATGGGTTGAAGCGGAGTTCCACAGTTTCCTTCGATTCACCGCCCGGGGCGAACTTCCACTGCGAAACGGCTGACTCGGCGGCCTCGACCAGGATGGGGCTGCCGCCGAGCGGTTCGACCTTCTTGACGTTTCCGTCTGAGGCGACAGTGGCCACAACCTTGACTGTTCCGCCAAGATTCATTCGCCGGGCAATATCGGGATAACGAGGCTCGACCTTGCGGACGAGCTTGCGTCCTTCATTGGAGGTTTGCTGGTTTTGGGCAACTGCCAGGTTGCCAGCGAAAAAGAAGCAGATAAGGGCCGAAAGAATGACGTACCGCGTTCTCATGCACATCCTTGCGAAAGAGGAGTTGTTGGGTTCTGCAAGGTACTCAACTTGGGATAGTAAGGGCATTCCAAGACTGGGGAAAGTAACAGCAGTAACCAATGCGGGTCGAGAAAGAGCATGTCCGCGAGTAACGTGCCTTCATACACTCCTAAGGCGAAGCAAACCAAAGACCTGCGCGGGTTTCTAGAGCAAATCTTCATTGCTCATAATGTGCATTGGATTGCACTCAAACCCTCAGGAGGACCTGTCTGCGTAGTTCATAAGCTATGTTTTTTCAGGTATTTGACCGATTGCCGGTCATTGGCTTCCGGGGTGCACTTAGCAAGGGTGCCTGAGGGCTCAAGGCACGACACGGAGTGTCACTTGAAGATTGAATTTGAGACTGCCGAACACGAAGTTTTTCAGAGTTTTGAGGCGCCGAGCATTACGAACCCTGCTCCAGAAAAGCCACAGGCAAAGAAGCACACGTTACTGCCAGTTCTGGTGGTTCTGTTCCTTTTCTCGTACGGCCTGATGACGATGCTGATTGTCGAGCAGGGCCGCACGATCGACTCCCAGCGTGCCCTGATTCGCGAACTATTCCGTGACAGCTCAGAACTTTTTGGAATCAAGAGAGCCCAGGCCCTTGAGGGACGCCAACTGCAAGGCCAGGTTCAGAACCCGTCTTCCCAGAGTCCATCTAGCCGTACCCCGTCAAACCAGGTTGCACCGAAGCAGGCCCCGTCTTCCCAGGCAGGTGCTCAAGCAAATGCGCAGTCAGCGAAGCCAAATGTCCAGGTGCCGGCGCCCTCGCGTCCGGCAGCTGATCTTTCGGACATCCGAAGAGCCTTGATCAAAATCTAGGCTGTTTGAAGAAGTAAGAACTGTTGACCCTATTTTGTTCTGTGGATTGAAGCTGTAGAAGCAGAAGAGCAGGAAACAATGAAGGTTCTGACCCTAGCCTTGTTGTTAAGTCTGCCGGTTTTTTCTCCCGTGCCGCGGCAAAAGCCTTTGCGGGAACCCTCTACGCAGTTGACCCGCCACAGCAAGGGCGGCCGGTGGTACTTCGCTGCGACCGGACACGCCGTGTATTGCTATGGTCCGGTGATGACTTTGCCCCGAGCCAACGGAGACCTTCAGCGAGTGGCTACGCTCTGCCGCGATGGCAGCGCGGTGGTGCCTTTGAAAGATTAGCGCCCTTCTTCGCTTCGTTGTAATCTCAGCGAGCGCCCTGGCTTGCGTCCAAGCGACTGTCTACCGCATCCAATCGTTTTGCTGCTAAAACCGGTCGTTAGCCCATAGCCGTTTGCGATTTTGACGCGCGACTATCGTGAACGGCACACGTTCGACATCCACGGAGATCCCATGTCCATTCGTCCTGTTAAACGTCTGATCCAGTCCAAACCCACGCTCGAGGGAGCGGGAGTGCATCTTCGCCGGGCCTTCGGATTCGGCAATACGGGCGAGTTTGATCCCTTCCTACTGCTCGATGATTTCCGCAACGATGTCCCTCAAGACTACCTTGCCGGGTTTCCATGGCACCCGCATCGCGGGATCGAGACCATTACCTATGTGCTCGCAGGAACTGTGGAGCATGGCGACAGCATGGGCAATCGCGGCGCGATCGCTGCGGGCGACGTGCAGTGGATGACGGCGGGCAGCGGCATCATTCATCAGGAGATGCCGAAGGGCGATCCGACCGGACGCATGCACGGCTTCCAGCTGTGGGCGAATCTTCCCTCCTCCTTGAAGATGACCGCGCCGCGGTATCAGGAGGTCAAGACCGGCGAGATTCCGGCGGTGACCGATGACGACGGAACGCATGTTCGCGTTGTCTGCGGAAGTTTCTGGGGCAAGAAGGGACCGGTCGATGGTATTGCGGCCGATCCAATTTATCTCGATGTTTCCGTGCCTCCGGGCAAAAGAAAGACCCTGCCGGTGGAAACGACGCGTCACGCGTTTGCCTATGTCTTTAGCGGAGACGGCAAGTTCTGCAACGCCTCGGGGCCGCTGGCCGTGCCTACCGAGAGTGTGGGCTGGCTCGATACGCATCCGCCGGCTGAGGCGGAGAATCGCTCACTGGTAGTGTTCGATCGCGGTGACGAAGTCGCCGTGCAGGCTGGCGAAGACGGGATCCGATTCCTGCTGGTTTCAGGAAAGCCGCTACAGGAGCCTGTCGCCTGGTACGGGCCGATCGTGATGAACACGCAGCAGGAATTGCAGCAGGCATTTCGTGAACTGGAGCAGGGGACGTTCTTGAAGAAATAGGGCTAGACTCTTTCACGACAACCTGAACAGATGCCCGAACTTCCTGAAGTCGAAACTATTGCCCGCGGACTCGCCAAGCAGGTTACCGGCGATGTCATTGAATCCGTCTGGCTCGGACAGAAGAAGGAGCCGCTGAAGTCGCCCGCCTCGGCGATTGCATCAACACTGGAGCACAGCCGGATCGCTTCGGTCCATCGGATGGGCAAGCACATTGTGTTTGATCTTGATCGCGAGGGGACGCGCTCGTCTGCGAAGGGCGGTAGAACAAAGCAGAAGTTAAAGAAGTGTTCAGAGCCGGATGTTCGCAACGCGCAGGCGCAATGGATTGTTCATCTCGGGATGACCGGACGCCTGCAAGTCTGCGAGCCGCAGGCCGAAGTCGCCAAGCATACTCATGCGATTGCGAAGCTGGCGTCGGGAAGGGAATTGCGCTTTGTCGATCCGCGGAGGTTTGGACGTCTGAGCGTCGCCGATACGCAGTTTGACGCGGCCGGCATAGAACCGCTGGAGATTGATCGTGAACATTTCAACGGCCTTTTCCGCGGCCGCAAGACGCCGATCAAGAGCGCTCTGCTGAATCAAGAGCTGCTGCGAGGGGTGGGGAATATTTATGCGGATGAATCTTTGTTTCGCGCGGGCATCCGCCCGCGGCGGCGGGCGTCGACCATTACGAGAGAACAGTTTGGCAGGCTCTTCCTGGCCGTGCAGGAAGTGCTGAGAGAAGCGATCGCGCTGGGCGGTTCCTCGGTTTCTGATTACGTCAACGCCGAGGGCGAGGAAGGATTTTTCCAACTCCAACATCGCGTCTACGGCCGCGAAGGCGAGCCCTGCCTCGTGTGCAAGACTCCCATCAAGCGGGTCGTGATTGCCGGCCGCAGCAGCCACTACTGTCCAGCCTGCCAGAAATAATCCTTGATTGTTGACTTTGATTGTTGAATGAAACGTTGCCCCTGCAGATAGGGCTTCATTCAACAATCAAAATTCAACAATCAACAATTCTTCTGTTACCCTGTACGGTCCATGCCTGACTTCTCCATCGGCGTCGATCTTGGCGGTACCAACCTGCGCATCGGCGCCGTTACTCCTGACGGAAAGCTGCTCGAGAAAATCAGCGTTAGCACTAAGATTTCGCTCGGCGCCGATCACGTCGTTAACGAAATGTGCGACGCGATCTTGCGTCTCACGAGCCAATACAAAAATGGCAGAAAACTTCTCGGTGCTGGCATCGGCATCCCAGGGATGGTCGATCTGGAAAACGGTACTGTCTGCAAGTCCGCGAATCTGCCAGGCTGGTCGGATTATCCGGTGCGTCAGGAGATCGAACGGCGACTCGGCGCGCCCATCATCCTTGAAAATGACGCGAACGTACACGCCGTTGGAGAGAAATGGTTGGGCGCAGCGCGCGATGTCGACAACATGGCGATGTTCACGCTGGGCACTGGCATTGGAGGCTGCATCATTCTCGACGGGAAGATTTTTCACGGCATGACTGGGATGGCCGGCGAATTCGGGCACGTGACCATCGAGCCCGAGGGCGTTCCATGTGGATGCGGCAATCGGGGCTGCGCGGAGAGATATGCATCCGCCTCCGCTGTCGTGCGGATGGTGCGTGAGATGATTGACTGCGGTCAAGCCCCGGAGTTGGCGAAGGCTGCGAGCGCGGACCCCGAGTTCAGCGCAAAATCCGTGTATAACCTCGCCATGCAGGGTGATCCGGCGGCTCGCGAAATTTTCCACCGTTTCGGCCGGGCTCTCGGAATACTTTTGGCGGGCATGGTCAACGTTCTTAATCTTGAAATGTATGTGATTGGCGGGGGCGTGGCCAGTGCATGGGATGCGTTTGCTCCCACGATGTTTCAGGAGATGCGCGAGCGGTCGCCGATCTACTTCTCCAGCGATCCGGAAAATCCGAAAAACAAACAGGGCACGAAGTCCCGCAAACCGCGCTTGACGGTCGTCACCCGTGCTGTGCTCGGGAGCGATGCCGGACTATACGGCGGGGCGAGGCTGACGCACTTCCCTGCATGACAATTCACTCAGGCTCTGATTCCAAGAGCACCGGTTTGTCTCCGTCCCAATGAATCTGCTCTAACTTCGCAGGCGGAACGGGCGTCTGGTAGGGGACAAGCACGAGTTTTTCATTCTTCGTTCCAGCCTTTGTTGGCATGTCAAAACTTCGTGACTTCGGTGAAGTTGAAATCTTTCACCTTCATTGCGGGGACGACCATGTCGAAAGATTCTTCTCCGCAGGAGCGTACTGGCGTGCTCATGGCTTCGACATTCGAGAGCATGTGGACGAGGCTTTCGTTGAAACGGAAATTGCGAATGCCTCCCTGCACGCGGCCGTTTTCGATCAAGAACGTTCCGTCCCGCGTCATTCCAGTGAGCATCTTCTCGAAGGGCTCGACTTCGCGGATGTACCAGAGGCGCGTGACCAACACGCCGCGTTCGGTGGAGGCGATCATCTGCTCGATCGATTGAGGATTGTTCACCGGAGCAAAGACGATGTTGACCGGCATCTCTCCCATTTCGTTGGGAAGGGAGAAGCCGTGGCCGGTGGCGGCGATGGGGCCGACGCTGTCTTTGTATTCGGAACGCTTCATGCGATCGGCGGTGGCGCGGGCATAGACGACGCGGTCGACGACTCCGTTCTTGACGAGGCAGACTTTCTGGCGGTGGACGCCTTCTCCGTCGAAGGGGACACCGGCTTGGAGCGGGTGCGCGACGTCGTCCCAGATGGTGATGTTGTCGCCAAATAATCTCGTGCCGATGCGGCCGGTCAGGAACGAACGCTGGTCGAGGATGGCCATGCCGGAGTAGTCCCAGAACATGAATCCGACAATGTCGAGGACGGCGGCGGGTTCGAAGATGAGCGTATATTTTCCTGCAGGAATCTCGCGGGGATGCGCCGTGTCGACCGCTTTCTGCGCCGCTACTTCGGCGAGGCGAAGCGGGTCGAGATTATTGATGTCGGGAGAGTTGGCCTTCTGCCATCCGGAGGAATCAGCGGAGAGCATGGTGATCGAAACTTCGGCGGAAGTTTGCGTGTGCCACTTGCTCAGGCCGCTGGAATTGAAGACCCCTTCAAAGAGTTCGCCACTGGAAAAGACTCCCGCGGTGGTGAGTTTATGGCGGTCGGCGACTCCGACAATCTTGCGGACACCTTCGGCGCGGAGTTCGGGAGTGATAGCTGCGGTCTGCTCGAAATAGCGCGAGGTCGACTGCGCGTCCGCCGGGCCGGAGGCTTCGGCGGGATTGGGTACGGGAAGCAGGTCAGGATCGGGATGCTGGACTTTGGCGAGGTTCTCCGAGGACTTAACGACCTGGCGGAGGCTTTCGTCGTCGAACTTGTTGGTGGTCGCGCGAGCCGTTTTGGTGCCGAACGCGGTGCGAACAGAGACAACATGATTTTCTTCTGCGACATTCTGGTGGATGACGTTGTTCGCGAAGCGGGTGAGGGCAAAGCGGCCGCCGGTGAAGAGGACTTCGACTTCGTCCGCGGACGAGAGCTTGCGGATGCGGTCGAAGATGTCGGCGAATTGGTCGAAAGTCAGCATTCAGAATCAGTGGATAGTGGCCAGTGATTAGTGGCTCGAAGTTAGCTCCCTCGAAATGCACTTCCGACTTTGACGCCGCGGAAACGGGCGGGCGACGCGCCGTGGCCTGTGCCCATGACCTGCTGCGGTTGGCCTTTGCCGCAGTTCGGGGTGCCCCAGAGCGTCCACTCGTCGCGGGAGCAGATCGCATCGAGGGAGTTCCAGAATTCTGTGGTGATGCCCGAGTAGGACGGATTTTTCAGCATGCGCGTGCGTTTGCCATTTTTGATTTCCCATCCGATCTCGGTGCCGAACTGAAAGTTGTAGCGCTTGTCGTCGATCGACCACGAGCGATTCGTCTGCATCAGGATCGCGTGATCGGTAGAAGCGATGAGTTGCTCGAGTGTGAGCGGCTTCTCGCCCGGCAGAATGCTGACGTTGGTCATGCGGATCATCGGCAGGCGATTCCAGCTTTCGGCGCGCAATGTTCCGCCGGAACGATCGAGGCCCACCATGTGCGCGGTTTCACGGGAACTCAGGTATCCGGTGAAGAGACCATTAGTGATGATCGACGTGCATTGGGCCGCAACGCCTTCGTCATCGTAGGCGAAAGTGCCGAGGCCGGGACCGTGCTCCTGGCGGGCGTCGGCGACGACGTTGACGAGATCACTGCCGTAACGCAGAGTTCGCAGCTTGTCGAGAGTGAGGAACGAGGTACCGGCGAAATTCGCTTCCATGCCTAGGACGCGGTCGAGTTCGATGGGATGTCCGACGGATTCGTGGATTTGCAGGCCGAGCTGCGAACTATCGAGGATGATGTCGAACTTCCCTTCCGGGCATTGGTCGGCTTTATGCAGCGCGACGGCTTCTTCGGCAATGCGGCGCGCATTCTCGAGCAGCTTCAATTCTTCGATGAGTTCGTATCCTTTGTTCTGCCACTGTCCGCCGAAAGAGTTGGGATACGAACGTTTCTGGATTTCATTGTTGGCGAATGCGTAAGCGGCGTATCCGGCGCCGGTGGTGATCTTGGTTTGATGGATGTTAGCGCCTTCGGAGGAGATGAACCATTGCACCTCGCGATTGAAGTTCAAATTCGTTTCGGCGAGCGTGATTCCGGCAACGGCGCGGAGTTCGGCGTCGATTTTGAGGAGCAGGTCGATATTCTGCTCGACCGAGACGCCGAACGGATCGATTTTGTGTGGCGTGGTCCATTCGGCGATGGCAGGTTTTTCGGCGGCGAGGCGAATGTCTTCGCGCTTCACACGAGCCGAGGCACGGGCGATCTCGACGGCCTGCGCTGCTGTGGCCTCGACGGCGCCGCGACCGAGTTCAGCAGAGGCGGCGAATCCCCAGGCTCCGTCGGCGATCACGCGGACGTTCATGCCGACGGACTCGGCGTCGGAGGCGTTGCCTACTTTGCCGTTCTTTGTGCTGAGGGCGCGGCTGCGTTGCGCGATCACGCGAACGTCAGCGTAGCTGGCGCCGCGCACGGCGGCAGTGCTTAAGGCCCAGTTGGCAACGTGCTTCATCCCGAGAATTTCAATCTAGCACAAGGCGTTGAGATTGCGGGCGCGGGGCGGCATTGCATGGGCTTCACGCACGACTTTGACCCTGTCGCCAGACACACAACGACTTGTGATTGTTATCACGGCTGGGCATTTCTGGCGGAAGTCCAATAGATGAGGAATGTCACTCAACCGGCGATTTCCCTGCCGCCTTCTTTCTGAAGGAATCCCCAGCACAGGAGTCTTCACATGAAACATAAAGGCAGCACTCTGGATCATCCGACTGAAGTAAAAGAGAAGAAGTCTGTAGGTTTCGACCGCGCGAGCCAGGCAAGCAAGAAGGCCGACCTGGCCGGCCCCGGCATTGGCGATTATGCCGAACTGGAAAAAGTCCTGCCCTCGGACTACAAATCGCTGCTGACGCGCAAGGAGACGCAGAAGGCGATTTTCCATTTGCGGAGGTATATCGAAGACAATCTATGTAAAGAACTCGGGCTGCAGATGGTGCAGGTGCCGCTGATTGTCGATGTCGAGAGCGGCGTCAATGACATGCTCGACCGCGATGGGTCGAGAACTCCGATTCAGTTTCACATTTCGAACGACCGCGACAAGCATCCAATCGATGCGCAGGTTGTGCAGGCGGCGACGAAGTGGAAACGGGTGGCCCTGAGGCAGTTTGACTGCAAGCCGGGCGAAGGGATTTGCACCGACATGCGCGCGGTGCGGAAGGACTACTTCCTCGATCACGATCACTCTGCCTATGTGGATCAATGGGACTGGGAGCGAGTCGTGACGGCGAAGGAACGCAATGTGGAATTCCTGAAGATCATCGTCCAAAAAATCTGGAAGGTGCTGGTTGGAGCGGAAAAGTTCGCGCTGGAAATGTTCCCGGCGCTGAAGGATCCGCGGTATCCCACGCTGCCGGAGGAGTTGACGTTTCTTCATGCGGAGGAATTGCTGGATATGTATCCGAATCTTCCGCGGAAGAAGCGGGAAACGGCGATTCTGCAGAAGTATCCGGCGATCTTTATTGTCGGGATCGGGTGGCCGTTGAGAGACGGGTATCCGCATGAGATGCGGGCGGCCGATTACGATGACTGGATCACCGATACGAGCGCGCAAACGAAAAAAGATACACACGGGCTGAACGGCGACATTCTGGTCTGGAATCATGTGACACAGCGGCGGCATGAGCTAAGTTCGATGGGAATCCGCGTGAACGCGGAAACGCTGCGCAAGCAACTGGAGATGTCGAAGCTGCTGGACAATTTGAAATTCCCGTATCACCAGGGAATCGTCAACGATGTACTGCCGCTGTCAGTTGGGGGTGGTATTGGGCAATCGAGAACGCTGATGCTGCTGCTGCGGAAGGCGCATCTGGGCGAGGTCAGCGTGACCGTGTGGCCGAAGGTGCTGAAGGAGATGTGCGCGAAGAAGGAGATTTTTGTGCTGGAGTAAGGTTGGTCGAAGGAAGCAAGACGGGGCGGCGGTGGCCGTACCTTTTAATTTTGAGCGTAACGCCAATTGTGCGCGCGCCACTCTGTTAGTACAGGTGCAACAGCGGGGTCGTTACGGTTTGAGGACTTCTGTCCGCAGTTTGCCGATACGGCCCCTGGGGCCCACCGCGAAGGGGAGGGAGAGGGCGTTCCAGTTTTTGTCAGCGTCGGGAGCTTCAGTGGGGGCGGGTTTAAGGGCACGCCAATTGAGGCCATCGTCGGTGGAAATGTCGCTGCCGTTAGGGCCGACCGTGACCCAAGTGTTGGTGGAAGCGTCATAAGCGACACTCGAGCGATAGCCGTCCGGTGGGGTCACCGGCGTTGTCACAGTGAAGTACGACGAAAAAGGGACATGCACTCCGTCTTTGCTCGAGACAAAGACCGCATTCCCTGAGGACTCATCTGGTTTCGTATAATCGCCGCCAACTACCATTAGCCGGAGAGGGAAATAGGTACTGTTCTTAGCAGCTACGGCGAATGCGCCTGCGGATGAGCTAGCCCGTGCAAGAGGGAGACTGACGGATGAAAATGTGGTCCAACATGGAGGACCGTCGAAGTCGTGAAGATCCGAATACACCAAACGCGCTCCTGATCGACCACCAGTGACAAAAAGGAAGTTACTTGAGAAAAAATGGAATACGGACTCGTTACTAGCGGCAAAAAGAGCTTCATCCTTCCCCGCTTTTGGCTTGCGTTCGCCACAGTCGCCTTTCCAGCCGAAACCGCCTCTTCCCCAGCGGCGCCAAGTTTCGCCGCTGTCCGAGGTTAGGAAGATAGAAAAGCTTCCTGCGACTGGGTCACCAATTAAGACTCCACTGGTTTCGGATTGTCCCGTCGGCCAAGGCTGTGAGAACCTCACCGCATCCCAAAATCCATCCTTGTCGGGATTGGTGAAGACGAGCTTCCATGTTTGGCAACCGTCGACGGTTTTGTAGAGGCGGGAGAGATCACCCTTGCCGCTGGACATGACGATGGCAGTGTTTGCATCGAAGGCTTGGATGCCGCGGAAGTCGAGACCTTCGGCCCCAGAAGGCTTGGTGCATGCCTGCCAGTGCTCGCCGTCGTCAGCAGTGCGCAGGACTGTGCCGTTGGTGCCGCTGGCCCATGCGATGCCATTGCCAATGGAGTGAATGCCGCGCAGGTCGGCGCTAGTGTGCGAGTCTTGCATACGCCACTGCGCGCTTCCGCTGGATGAAAAAGCGAATAGGAGCGCGATAACGAGCAGAAGCCGCCACATACGAAAAAGTATAGTGAAAGACTCAGAGGTTGGACGTTGGAATTATTGCAAGTCGATAATGTTAGGTTGATTTACGGAACCAGATGGCGTTTGCACTCCCTAGCCCCGAACCCCGTGCCTACGGCGTGGCGTGTGCTTCCAGCAGAGCCTTTCTTATCGCGAGCAATTCTTTCAAGACTCCGCGAAGCTTCGTCGATTCGAGAGCATTCGCGCCATCAGATTTCGCTTCTTTTGGGTTGTCGTGGACTTCCATGAAGATGCCGTCGACTCCGGCGGCTACGGCGGCGCGGGCCAGAACCGGGATGAACTCGGGCTGTCCGCCGCTGACGGCGGGACCTTGGTCGTCGGCCTGCGAGGAGGGGAGTTGCACGGAGTGCGTCGCGTCGAAAACTACCGGCGCGAACTTATGCATGATCGCGAGCGAGCGCATGTCGACGACGAGATTGTTGTAGCCGAAGCTGGCTCCGCGCTCGGTGAGGAACACCCGCGTGTTGCCGGCGTCGCGGCACTTTTCCACGGCGTGGCGCATGTCCCAGGGAGCGACGAACTGTCCCTTTTTGATGTTGACAGCGCGGCCGCTGAGGGCGGCGGCGACCACGAGATCGGTCTGGCGACTGAGGAATGCGGGAATCTGGAGGACGTCGGCGACTTCGGCGACTTTACCCACGTCGGCAGTTTCGTGCACGTCGGTGAGGATGGGCAGATGAAGTTCGTCTTTGATCTTCTTGAGAATGCGCAGTCCTTCTTTGAGGCCGGGACCGCGGAAACTGCGGACTGATGTGCGATTCGCCTTGTCGTAACTCGCTTTGAAGATGAACGGGACGTTGAGCGAGCGGACGACGCCCTTGATGATCTCGGCCATGCGGATCGCGTGGTCTTCGCTCTCGATGACGCACGGGCCGGCAATTAGGAAAAGATCGCCGGAGCCGATGTGGATGTCGCCGACTTGGAAGGAGACACTCATTTCGCTGCCAAATGAAAACCGCAGGGGACGCCGAGATCGCAGAGGAAAGGATAAATCATCTTCCTTTGCGGACTCCGCGTTCTCGGCGGTGATCTTCTACAGGCGTCCCACTTTCTCCGGACGGTGGAACATTTCCACTTCGGCCGTTTCTTTTTCTGCACGGCGCTTCAGTCCATGCGCGTAGGCTGCGCCGATGAAGGTGCTGAACAGCGGATGCGGCTCGAGCGGCTTCGACTTGAATTCGGGGTGGAACTGGCATCCGATGAAGTGCGGATGATCGGGCAACTCGACCATTTCGACGTAGGTTCCGTCCGGAGTCGATCCGGAGATGCGCAGGCCTGCGGCGGTCATCGGCTCTTCGTACTCGCGATTGAACTCGTAGCGATGGCGATGGCGCTCGCTGATTTCTGACTTGCCATAGATCTTGTAGGCCAGCGTGTTCGGTTCGATCTTGCAGGGCCACGCGCCCAGGCGCATCGTTCCCCCCAGTTCCTCAACGCCTCGTAGTTCCCGGAGTTTGTAGATCACGCGATGCGGGGTGGCGGGATCGAATTCGCTGGAGTTGGCTTCTTCGAGGCCAACCACGTTGCGGGCGAACTCGATGCAGGCAGTCTGCATGCCGAGGCAGATGCCGAAGTACGGAACTTTTTTCTCGCGCGCATAGCGGATGGCGATCAGCATGCCTTCGATGCCGCGCTTACCGAAACCGCCGGGTACAAGGATGCCGTCGTAGCCCTCGAGTTGGGATTCAACGCTCTTTTCATCAGCTCCCTCAAGTCCCTCGGCTTCGATCCAGTTGAGTTGGAGTTTCAGATTGTGGGCCAGAGAGCCGTGGACGAGCGCTTCTTTCAGCGACTTGTAGGAATCTTCGTACTCGACATACTTGCCGACGATGCCGATGGTGACGGTATCTTTCGGGTTGTAAACGCGGTGGACGATGTCTTCCCACTTCGCGAGGTCGCGATCTTTCGCCTCCATGTGCAGGGATTTCAGCACCAGCGTGTCGACATTTTCGTTCGCGAAGACGAGCGGAACTTCGTAGACAGACGCGACGTCTTTCGCAGTAATGACGGCTTCTTCCGGCACGTTGCAGAACAGCGCGATCTTCGACTTCATTTCCCTCGCCAGGAAACGATCCGTGCGGCAGAGCAGGATGTCGGGCTGAATTCCGATGCTGAGGAGTTCTTTGACCGAGTGCTGCGTGGGCTTGGTCTTGAGCTCTTGCGCTGCGGCGATAAATGGGACAAGCGTGACGTGAACGAACAGAGTGTGGTCGCGGCCCAGTTCCTGGCGCATCTGGCGGATGGCTTCCATGAAAGGCAGCGACTCGATATCGCCGACCGTGCCGCCGATCTCGACGATGGCGACGTCGACGTCCTGCGCGACTTTTTTCATTGCGGCTTTGATTTCGTTGGTGACGTGCGGGATGACCTGGACGGTTTTGCCGAGGTAGTCTCCGCGGCGTTCTTTGGCGATGATCTGTTCGTAGAGGCGGCCGGTGGTCCAATTATTGTCGCGAGAAAGCTTGGCGTGGGTGAAGCGCTCGTAGTGGCCGAGGTCGAGATCGGTTTCGGCGCCGTCGTCGGTGACGAAGACTTCTCCATGCTGGAAGGGCGACATGGTGCCGGGATCGACGTTGAGATAGGGGTCGAACTTCATGATGTTGACTTTGATTCCGCGGCTTTCGAGCAGGCATCCGATCGAAGCCGCGGCCAGGCCCTTGCCGAGTGAAGACACAACTCCGCCGGTCACAAAGATGTACTTCGCTGGCATCTCTTCCTCGCTTTAAATTGTCTTTGGAGAATTGTGCAGGTGGCGTGCACGATCAATTATGTCAGAAAAGTCCTGTGGAAGAAACGGGTGAAATTGTTCCTGACCTAAAAATTTTTGTGTGGGCATGAGACTGATTAAGGCTGATTGTCGGATTCGGGAGCGGTGTGCGTTGACTATCGGGCGCACGTCGGCGAGAATACTTGAGGTTGCGGAGACGCGACCGTAGTGTCCTCACAAGTGGGCCTGTGGCGCAGCTGGGAGCGCGCTTCCATGGCATGGAAGAGGTCGTCGGTTCGATCCCGACCAGGTCCACCAACCTTGGTACCAGAATTCCCGCGGCAACCCTCCTTCATACCCTCTCGGTTTAAGCAGCAGCTGCCGGAACGATCTTGGGCTCGGAACCCTTTATTCGGCGGACCATCCCGATCACAAGCGGGATTGTAGTTGCACCTCCGACGACGGTCAGCGCGATTCCGGCTGCTTTTGCGCTCGTCATTATTCATGGCTCGGGAGACAAGAAATCCGATGCCCATGCCGAGGGCAACCCGGGTTGCCGCAAGAAGTACGAGTTCTGGAATTGAAAATCTGCGCTCATTCATGACGTGACTCCTTAATCCGTTTATTCTTGCCCGCGCTATTCGATGTGCTCAACTTTTTGAGTGCGATTGGTCTCGATGCGGTGGCCGATGGAATTCGGCTGCGAGGGCGCAAGACTGCGAAATCGAATGCGACGAACTTGCGACCGTTCGCAGGTAAGAGTCATCGGAAGTTAGTAAGAGGTGATCGTTGGAAGTTGGAATTCTTCTCGCTTCTTACATTGCATCGAAATATTGGGTTCCCGATAGAGGGAAGACGTCATGGCTAGAGTCGAAGGGATTGATCCGAAACAGACCTCGTTTCTGATGCGGCAGGTTTTTGGAAAAGTCCGCAAGATGCTAGGACGCGATCTGACACCAATGAAAATCACTGCGCGAGTGCCAAGGGTTTTCTGGGCAGAAATAGTTCCCGAGTGGCTCCTCGGGCAGAAGGGGAAGGTTCCGGCGCGGTTGCGATCGCTCATTCTGTTGAGAACGGCTTCGCGGGTTGGACGTCCGTTTTGAATCGACGCAAATTCTGCCGGCGGCAGAATTTCAGGGTTGAGCGATGAGGAGATCTCAGTAGTCCGTGCGGGGAGTATTGATGGCTTTGCTGCCGCCGAGGCCGCGTTGCTGAAGATGGCGGATGCTCTGGCGGAGACGCCGTCGAATGTGAGCGAGGAACTGTATTCCGAATTGCGGCGGCATTTTTCTGAGGAGCAGTTGATTGAGCTTGGGGCCAGCGCTGCGCAGGAAAATTTTCGGGCGCGATTCAACCGAGTGTTCGATGTGGGAAGCGATGGGCTCTATCGCAAGGGATTGCGGTTCAAAGAGAAAACGGTGGCTTGAATCATTTTCACCACGGAAACACGGAGTCATGGAGATTACAAAGGAAGAAAGCGGTGCGCCCTGAGAACAAATTGTAAATATCAATGAGCGCTCAAGATTTCATACAGCCCGTGTCCCTGAGCCTCCGGTCGGGATGGTTTACTGCGTAGGCTTCGCCTGATTTTTCTGCTTTCGGCGCGCAAAAACGAAGAATACCGGGATGCCGAGCAGAATCACGATCACTCCTCCGAGAGAATCGTGGAAGTTGTTCTTGAACGTGTAGTAAAGCAGAACCGCTGCGGTTCCGATGAACAGGGCCGGAACCAGAGGATAGCCTGCGGTGCGGTAGGGACGATGCACGTTGGGCTCGCGGTGACGAAATACGAAGATTGTGCTGGCCGCGACCATGTAGAAGAGCCATTCGGCAAAGATCGCCAGCGAGAAGAGTTCCTGGAAGGCCCCGCCGACTACGACGAGAATGATCGCAACAGCTCCCTGAATGACAAGCGCTACCGAGGGCGTGTGGAATTTCGGATGGACTTCCCCCAGAATCTTGAACAAATATCCATCGCGGGCGACGGCAAATGGAACGCGACCGCCGCTCATGATCGTTCCATTCAATCCCGCGAGCATCGAGATGACCATACCGATGGAGACGAGCGAAATTCCCAATCGTCCGAGAGCGGCTTCGCTGGCAGCGGCGGCCGGAACGGCCGAGTGCGCGATGACCGAGGCGGGAAGCGCTCGTTGGATTCCGGCGTTCATCCCGATATAGAGGACAGCGACAAGCGCCACGCCGGCAATCAGGGCGATCGGAATCGAGCGCTCTGGACGCTGAATTTCTTCGCTGACCATGTTCAGGTCGTTCCAGCCGTCGTATGCCCAGAGCGCAGCAACGAGAGCGGCCATGAATCCGGCCATGCCGCCTTTAGCTCCGGTGAAGGTTGTGGCGAAATTGCTCCAGGAACCGGAAGAAGCGGTGAGCGCGATGAAGGCGATGCCGATGATCATCGCGACTTTCAGAACGGTGAACGCGAATTGGAAATCGCCAGCCTTACGCACGCCGATGTAGTTCAGGGCGGTAATCAGCACGGTCGCGGCAATCGCAACCAGGTGCCCATAGTTGATGACAAGCGCGCGACTCGATGTGACGTGTAGTGCGACGAGTGTTTGGGGCAGGAAACTGAATGTCGAAAACGTGCCGAGGACGCGGACTAATCCGGCGGTGATGCTGGCGATCGAAGCGGGCTTGGCGATGAGGAACCAGGTCCAGCCGTAGAGGAAGCCGGGCAGAGGTCCGTAGGCGTCGCGGACGTAGACGTATTCTCCTCCGGCGTAGGGACGGACCGCGCCGAGTTCGGCGTAGGTAAGTGCGCCGAAGAAAGAGAGGAGGCCGCCGACGATCCAGGCGAGATAGACGAGGCGCGTAGAGCCGACGTCCTGCATCATCTCGGCGGGGACGAGAAATATGCCGCTGCCGATGATGGTGCCGGCAACGATAGAAATGGCGTGCCAGACGTTGAGTCCGCGAACCAGTGAGGGTCCGTTTTGTGCGGGCGCCCGGGTTTCGGCGGAGATTTCTTCCTTCAGAGGACTCCCCATATTGCAGAAACCTGCATGATTCTACGCAATCCCACAAGCGTGTCCAGTCTCGAAGTCTGGCGAGAGACTATCTTCTCATTTACAGATTCGGGAATAGTGTCGTAAGCTCGACGCGCTTCGCGTTGCGTCCCCCCAAGCAGCCAGGCAGGGCCTTCCTAAATCTCAAGAAAAAAGGAATCAGCGCCATGTCTCTTCGTCTTCAGCGCGTACCTTTGCTCGCAACCTTCTCATGCTTGTTCTTTGCGGTCTGTACTGCTTCGTTTGGCCTTGGACAAGCGATTACAACGTATCACGTCGATAACAATCGAACCGGATGGAACTCCCACGAGACCATTCTCACGCCGAGTAACGTTGGGAGTTCCTCATTCCAACAATTGCTGGCCGTCACTTTGAACGACCAGGTCGATGGACAGCCGCTGTACGTTCCGGCCGTGAATATCACGGCGGGATCGCACCAGGGCCTCCACGACGTCCTATACGTGGCTACGGAGTCGAACACGATCTACGCCATCGACGCCGAGAGCGGAACGGTGCTGCTCAATCCAAACTTCGGGACGCCGGTCTTGTATCCGCTCGGTTGCGGGAATAACGGACCCAACGTAGGGATCAATTCGACCCCTGTCATCGACCTGAGCAGCAACACGATGTACGTGATGGTCTACACGCAGGATTCGAGCGGGCCAACGTACCGGATTCACGCCCTTGATTTGGGAAGCCTGACCGACAAAGCCACGGCGCAGGTTGTGGTTGGGGCCCACACACTGCTCGACGGGACGACTTTCAACTTCAATGCTACTTACCAGCGGCAACGTCCGGGATTGTTGCTTGCAAACGGGAATGTTTACGCGGGATTCGGCAGCTTCTGCGATCTTGCGGCGAATCTTTCGCGCGGATGGCTTCTCGGCTGGCAAACGGGCACGCTGGCACCTCTGGCCGGGAATCAGTTGCTGGACACGCAGGCAACTTCTCCGGACAGTTTCTTCCTGTCGTCGATCTGGATGTCAGGCTACGCACCGTCCACAGATGACGAAGGCAACGTTTTGTTCGTCACGGGGAATTCCGACTACTCCGGTACGACCTATGACGGCATCAGCAATATTCAGGAAAGCGTAGTGAAGGTGTCGTCGGACCTGACGACGCTTCTTGATTTGTTCACGCCTTCGAATCAGGCGTCGCTTGACGAGGCGGACAATGATTTCGGCTCCGGCGGAGTGTTAGTGCTTCCGGACCAGCCCGGCTCGACTCCGCATTTGGCAGTGGCCGCCGGTAAGGTCGGAAGCCTGTTCCTGATGAACGAGGACGATCTCGGAGGGTATTCAACGCGGAAGAACAATGTGCTCGGAACCTACAACATTGGCGGTTGCTGGTGCGGGGAGTCGTATTTTGTCGATCTCGCGGATGGACTGGGCCGTGTGGTGTCAAGCGGCGGCCAGCACGTGCTCGTTTATAAAGTGCAAACATCGCCGAAGGTCGCACTGGTGAAAGTCTCGCAATCTCATGGGATCGTGAGCACGGTGCAGTTTCCCGGATTCTTCACAAGCATCTCTTCGAACGGAACGTCGAATCCGATCATCTGGGCACTGTCGCGGCCGACGAGCGCGCCGGCGCATCCCATTTACCTGTACGCGTTTAATCCTGAATCGGTAACCAAGGGCACCATGCAGCAACTGGCAAAAGTGCGTGCCGGAACATGGCCGAATACGGGAGGCAACTCAAACCTCGTGCCTCTGGTAGCGAACGGGGAGGTTTTTGTGGCAAGCCACAACCAGTTGCGGGTGTTTGGAATCAAGTCGGCGCACAAGAGATGATTCTCGTGAGATGGGATTCGCGACATCAGGGGCGTATTTCAATGGGTGTGCCGTTGGGAACGGCACGCCAAATTTCGTCCATCTCCTGGTCGGTCACGGCGATGCAGCCGTCCGTCCAGTCCTTCATGCGATGTTCCTTCCCGATCCAGCCGTATCCGTTGGGCAAGCCGTGGATAAAGACGTCTCCTCCGGGAGAAACGCCTTGCTTGCGCGCGGCTGCGCGATCTTGCGCGTTCGGATACGAGATGTGAATCGATTTGTAGAACTGGCTGTGGAGGTTGCGCGAATCGAGGATGTAGGTTCCTTCGGGAGTCTTATGGTCGCCTTGCCTCGTTTTTGGGCCGAGGGGATTTCCGCCGAGCGCGATCTTGTAGGTCTTGATTACCTTGCCGGCGCTCATTAGCCGGAGAGTGCGCTCCTGCTTCAATACAAGGACGCGGTCGGCTCGGAGCGCGTTGCTCAAGGCCTGAGCCGCGCCCATCCCGCACAGCGCAAAAACCAGAAACGCGGCTAAGACGCGGGTGCGCATCGGCGCGATTATATGGCCCGCTTGCCCAAAGTGCTACGCTGGAACGGTGAAGCTTCTTCCCCGGCGACCTTCTATTTGGATCTTTCTTATCGTGGCTCCGTTCTTCGCCTGTCTCATTTCTCCGGCCGTTGCTGCGACATGGACGGTTCGCGCGGCTCCCATAAAACTGGTAAATGGCGGGCCCGTGTTGTTTCAGGTGAAGTCCCCAGTGAAGCTGAGTTCTCTGGACGGGATGTGGTTCGGCCACAAAATCAGCTTCAGCTTCAACAAAGCGAAGATGACGTGGTTCGCGCTGGCAGGTATCAGCATTGAGACTGCGCCGGGCACTTATACCCTGGAGCTTTCTGGACAGCGGCCGACCAGCGATACCCCGCTGACATTCAAACATTCATTTCTCATTGGACGCGCCAATTATCCGAAAATCCGAGTTGAACTGGCGGTCGAAAAAAAATTCACCGAACCGTCGCCGGAGCAACTTCAGCAGATCGACGAGGCGAAGAAGGTTAAGGACGAATATCTCAACCGGATCACTCCCGATCGTGAGTGGAATGGGAAATTCGCGGCGCCGGTGGATGCCTCGATCTCCGATGTTTTTGGCTCGCAGCGCATTTTTAATGGGGTAGCTCAACGGCCGCATCTTGGGCTCGATTTCCGGGTTCCGACTGGCACTCCGGTTCACGCGATGAACGACGGAACGGTGCTGCTCGCGCGTCCGTTGTATTACGAGGGCAATTTCATCGTCATCGATCATGGACAGGGACTGCTTACGCTGTACCTGCATCTTTCGGAATTCAAAGTGAAAGAAGGAGATACGGTGAAGCGCGGGCAGGTGATCGGGTTGAGCGGAGGAACCGGCAGGGCAACTGGACCACACTTACACGCGGCCGTCCGGTGGCAAGGGACGTACCTGGACCCGGGGCGCCTGCTACAACTCTCGCTTCCCTAGGAGCTTCGGGAACATCCCTACGAGTCACGGAAGTAATCCACAGGAACCGGCCCCGATCTTGCAGTACTTGATCCCACTGAAAATAAGTTACTTACGATGGGAACTCCAAAAGGGGTGGCGGAGTCTATGTTGAGTGAAGGCTTTTAAGCCATTTGCAGTAAACAGGGACTGGCCAGGTTGTGAGATTTCAGGGCGCGGTGGAGCGAAAAATCCTATAATCAGAGGACGCCATTATGGCGGGAGCAACCACCTTGGGAGATCTGGCGAGTGCGATAGGGTTACGGTCGCAGGAAGAAGCGGCGATCGTAGCCGAATTGAAGGCCGGTTCGGAAGCGGCCTATACGTGGCTGATTGGGGAATTTCAACAGCCGGTGTACGGACTTGTCTACAGGATCGTGAACGATACTGCGGACGCGGCCGATACCACGCAGGACGTTTTCCTCAAAGTGTTTCGAGGCATGAAGCAGTTTCATGGGGAGTCGAGCCTGAAGACGTGGATCTACCGGATCGCTCTGCACGAGGCGGCCAATCGCCGACGGTGGTGGTTCCGTCACAAGGGGCGAGAGACTTCGATCGAGCCGGTGGAGTCGGAAACTCCGGGCGCAGTGGACAATGCGATGCAGGTTGCATTGACCGATCATGCGAACACTCCGTTTGAGAACGTGGCGCATCACGAGGTGCAGCACCGGGTCGAAGAAGAGTTGAGGAAGGTGCCGGAGCCGTATCGAACGGCGCTGGTTTTGCGGGATCTGGAAGAAATGTCGTACGAGGAGATAGCCGAGGTACTGGAGATTTCGCTGGGAACAGTGAAGTCCCGGCTAACCCGCGGCAGAGAGGCACTGCGGCAGAGATTGGCGCCGTATGTCCGCGAAGTAGGAAACGAACTGGGGTTGACTGCTCCGGAAGATTCACGGGTGCGGGTTGCTGGAGGGGGTAGAAGGGTTGAGGTGATGCCATGATTGGAATGAATGGCATTGGGACGGCGGCTAGGCTCAAGCTTGCGGGACTGCAGTGCGCGCAGGCGAAACGGCTGTTTTCGCCGTACCTGGATGGTGCGGTGACGGGCACAGAGATGCTCGCACTGCAGCAGCATCTGTCGAATTGCGCATCGTGCAGCGGCGAATATCAGGCCCTGTGCAAAACGCAGCAGCTGTTGATGAGTGTAGGGCGGCCAAAGGCTCCTGAGGATCTCGGGCTGAAATTGCGGCTGGCGATCTCTCACGAGGTCGCGCAAGCCAAGCGCGCAAAGTTTGAAGGACTGATGGTGCGGCTGGAAAATTTGCTCGAGGCATTTATGGTTCCGGCCACGGCTGGATTTCTCAGCGCATTAATTATTTTCGGTATTGCGATGGTTTATTTTGTCAGCCCGGCGTCATTGCAGGCGAAAAATGACGTGCCGCTCGTCATGGTGAATACGGCTCCGGAACTGCAGCCAAGCGCTTTCGGCATCTCGATGGATACGATCGACGCGGAATCGCTGGTCATTGAAGCCTACGTGGACGCGAACGGAAGGATTCAGGATTACCGGATTCTTTCGGACTCCAGCGATTCGAAGCAAGTGTTACCGGAAGTGAAGCGAATGCTGATCTTCACGACATTCCGTCCTGCGCTATCCATGGGGCGTCCAACCCCGAGCCGGGCTGTGCTGTCGTTCTCCAAGATCAACGTGCACGGATAAGAAAAACGTTCTCCAGGGAAAACGCCGCGAAGTCACGCTTCGCGGCTCTTTTCGCATTATCCATTCATCTAGGGGCATGCGCCTTCAATTCGACGGATGCTGTTGGCCTTCATGTGTCCGTGAACATGCTTCTTCTGATTTCCAGCCTGCTTTGTTTCTGCCTTCTTGCCGGAGCTTTCCGGGGATACGGCACCTTTGGCTTCCACCCGCTTACCGATGAGGCTCGTCAGGTCGATCGGTTTTTTCGACTTGGATCTCCCAGAAACTGCCGTCGGAGCCAAGCAAGCGATATTCACTGCCGGACCGGGTCAGGCATCCGGCGATGGCATTCAGTTCCTTTTTTGAAATCTTTGCACTGGCTTGGGTTTGCGCGATCGCACATCCTGAACTCAAGGTCCCCAGCAGGATTGCTAGCAAGACATGACTGCATCGGCGCATCACTGGCGTTTCCCTCGACGGCTCGCGGAAGCGGATTCTCTTCAACGGAGAAGTTTCCACCATGCAATGAGGTGCGATTCGAAATGCAGGAGTTGCCGGTGGAGGAGAGGAATAAGGGGATCGGAGGCGCATTCCGCCGCGGCTGAGCTTTGCTCCGCCGGACGCCGAGGCGGTTGTCCCTGTATACGATCTAGCTGCCTGGATGCAACATGCGGATCAGCATGAATGTGCCGGAGGCTACGAGAGCGGAGGCAGGAATGGTCAGAACCCACGCCCAGACGATACGGCCGGCGACGCCCCAGCGGACGGCGGAGAGGCGGTGCAGCGAGCCGACTCCTACGATCGCGCCAGTGATCGTGTGCGTTGTGCTGACCGGAATACCCGCCAGTGCCGTGCCGAACAGGGTGATAGCTCCGGCACTCTCGGCACAGAATCCGCCGAGGGGTTTCAGCTTGGTAATTTTCTGGCCCATGGTGTGGACGATCCGCCATCCGCCGAAGTACGTGCCCGCTGCGATGGCGGCATGAGCGGCGAGAATAATCGGCCAGTGAAAGTGCCCCCAGTTGGAAAGCATGTCGGACTTGCTCATGAATCCGGCGGTATAGAGAGCGCCGGCGACAATGCCCATTGTTTTCTGCGCATCGTTGCCGCCGTGGCCGAGGCTGTAGGCAGCGGCGGACAACAGTTGAAGTTTCCGGAACCATTTGTCGACAGTCTGCGGAGCCTTGTTTTGCAGAATCCAGTGCGCCGCGATCATGAAAACAAGTCCGAGAAACATGCCCATGATGGGAGCGACGACGATGAAGATCAGGGTCTTGTACCAGCCCTCGGGAATGATCACCGAAAACATGGAAGAGGCGCCCGTGTGAATGGCGGCATGCATCATGGCCGCGCCAGCGTATCCGCCGATCAGCGCGTGCGAAGAGGAAGTAGGCAGCCCCCACCACCAGGTGAGCAAATCCCAGACGATAGCTCCGAAAAGACCCGCCAACACAACGTACTGATCCACATGTTCGAGGCGAATCATGCCGCGCCCGATCGTATTAGCGACGGCGGTGCCAAGAAAGAATGCGGCAAGGAAATTGAAGACCGCAGCCCAGAGAACCGCCAGCTTGGGAGACAGAACGCGCGTCGAAACTACAGTCGCAATGCTGTTCGCGGAATCGTGGAAGCCGTTGAGAAAATCAAAGATCAGGGCTACCACGATCGTGATCAGGACCAGGACTAGATCTTTATTCATGTCTCAAAGTTTCAAGGTTGCACAAGTTGCAGCGTGTCGTTTTTCCGAGGTTCTGGTTTCATCATTGAAACCTTGAAAGATTGAAATCTCTGAAACCTAGCTAGGTGCTCTTGACCACGATGGCTTCCAGGACGTTGGCCGCGTCTTCGGCTTTGTCTGTGGCGAATTCCAACTCTTCATAAAGTTCTTTCAGCTTGATGAGATGGATCGGATCTTTTTCGTGCTCAAACAGATCGGCAATGGCTTTCCGGCTGATGTGATCGGCCATGTCTTCCAGACGATTGACCTCTTCGCAGTACTCCATAACGTGTCCATTTTTCTCGAGCAGAGAAACGCCTTTCGCCAGCGCCTCGCATTGCTGAACGATGATGCCGGCGAGTTCGGCTGAGACCGGTGGCGGACTGGCAATCTTGTACATCACAAGCCGCAGGGCGGCGGAGTTCACGAAATCGAGGACGTCATCGAGGGAAGAGGCGAGGCGGTGAATATCTTCGCGATCAAAGGGCGTGATAAACGTCTGGTTCAGCTTAACAATGATCGAGTAGGTGGCTTTGTCGCCTTTATGCTCGATCCCTTGTACCTGGCTCACTCGCATGGCCAAGTCGTGGGGATCGGCCAGAATGCTGTGAAGAAGCTTCGCTCCCTCGGTTAAGTTGGAAGAAAGCTCGGCGAAGAGATCAAAGAACTTTGTATCTCGAGGGATGAGGCGCATTTTTAAGAAGGCTCAGGCACACGTTGCCTATCAAGATGCAGGGCAATGCCAGGAGCAGAGTAATATCTCACGCTCGGTGTGGAAGAGGCAAACGGCGGATGATTAGCGCCGTGGCCTTCGGGTGGCGAGTGCGGGAGACCGGTGGGAACTATTGAGCCGGACAATTCCCAGTAGAACAAAGACCGCGGCCGAGCCAATCGCTACCGGCTGGAGAAATCCTACGAAGAGTCGCGCCAAATCCATTGCCGGATTATGAGCGCATTGGGGCCGGGAATCGATATTACGCATAGGCTAGACCGATAGTGCCATCCATACTCGACGGTGCACGTTCTGATCGAACTGGTGAGTATCGCCACAGTTGGTGCACTCCAAAGTCGTGAGCCAAAACGCTGGTCCGCCAGAATGACGTTCGTAACCTTGTCTGCTGGTTACGGCAGCCCTACCATCGGCGTGGGATACGAGTTTCTTTGCTGTCTCTCGGCTGAATCCAGAATTTCCCAGGAATACAGCGAAATCTGCGTTCGGAACTGAAGCAAACGGGCAATTCGGTTGAGGACTGACGAAGGGGATCCCGGGTGGAGGCGGTTCATGATATTGAAAGTTCGGCTGCTCCTGAGTCTAACGGCGGTTGCGGTCACGATGTCGCTTTCCGGTTGCGGTCACTATGTGTGCAGTTCCGGCGCCACATTCGGGGGTTCGTGCACGTCTTCCGGGGGCGGAATCAATCAAGGTGGTGGTGGCACCACCAGCGCCTCGGCATTCGCGTTTGCTGTCGATACCGCGGGCACGATTGACGGCTATACGCTGGATGCGACCAATTCCGTCTTCGGGCCCACAGCGGGCTATACTGCACCCGTCATCCCGACTCAAGACGACGGCAGCGGAATGGTCGTCGCGCAAAAGAAATATCTTTACGTCGGAATTCCCTCGACATTTCAGGTTTTTGGCTATTCCGTCGACTCGAATGGTGGCCTGACAGCGCTGAGTGGAAGCCCGTTCGGCGCGAACTATCTTTCGACAGCGGTCGGAACCAAGAACATGATTACCAATCCCGCCGGCACGTTTCTCTTCGTGCTCAGCGGAGTGTCAAATCAGATTTACGTCTATCAGATCGGCAGTTCAGGTAGTTTATCGGTGGTGAGCGGTTCCCCTTTCACAATTCCATTCCTGGGAGCCAACCTGGCGATCGACGGACTCGGCAAATATCTCTACATCACGCAGAATCTGGGCTCCCACACGGGACTGCAGATGGCAGCATATAGCATCAGCAGCAGTGGCGGGCTGACGGCAGTTCAGGGAAGCCCGTTCGCTTATCCGATGTGGGAAGTCGCTGCGGATCCCACGGGCAAATACCTGATTGGGGCGACGGGGCGCACACTCTCCGTGAATGGAATGGATGACTTCCATCTCTACGTTTTCTCGATTCAACAGTCGGGATCCAATGCGGGGGCTTTAACTCAGGTTTCCGGATCGCCGTTTACGACGGTCTACTCGCCGTACGGGATTGCGATGCAACCGAATTCAACCGGAAATCTCGTCTATTCGTTCAGCATCAACGACACAGATACAGGCTACAACGCGGTCGAAGGATTCTCGTTGGATTCAACCACCGGCTCCCTGACCGCCCTTAGCCAATCGCCATTCAGCGGAATATCGGACGGTTTCTGGGGACAAATTGATCAGAGCGGTGCGTATCTGTTTGTTTACGGAGGAGTTCTCAATAACGGCACCGTGACCGCCGATCTGGGTGCAATGAACATCGGTACTGGGGGAGCATTGACCGAACCAACATCCCAACTGACGCTTCCAACTTCGGGATTCTGGACGGTCACGGATCCGCAGTAAGTCTCAGGGGTAATCCGTTTTGCCTGGTGTTAGCAATCAAGAGACTCGCATGTACCGCGGGTCTCTTTTCGTTTCGATTGGCGGGGGTACAATAGAAACATCCCAACCCATCCGAGTAAGGTGGCCGAACCATCGGCATGAGGGCTGGAGAGTTTCTGGTGGAAGGGCGATGCAAACCTTTTTGCCCGTCCTGACGTCTGAAAGAGTAAGCGAGAGTTTCCGAGGGCGTCATCTTCAGAATCGGCTAACACCATCGAGAGCGCCCAAACTGTGACGATCAAAATCAGGATCCCGAAGACGATCGGGGAAACGCCGGGCAAGGGAGTCCGCGGTTTGCCGCGGGACCCGCTTTTGCGCGCGGCACTCATTTTGTTCATCATCCTGGCTGTTTCATTTACGGCTGTATTTTCCTACTACTACATAAAGTACGACCGCATCATCCAGCGACGGTTCAGTACTCCCGTCTTCGCCAATACAGCCAAAATCTATGCGCTGCCGAGGGTATTGCGCGAAGGCGAGAAGATCGAACCACGTGAGATTGCCTCAGAACTGCGCGCTGCCGGCTATTCGGACAAGGACGGCCAGTCAAAGATGGGGACTTACCACCTCTTCAGTGGTGGGATTGAGATCACCCCGGGCCCCGAGTCCTATCACAGCCCTGAAGAAGCGAGAATCACCATCGCCGATGGAGAGATTGAGCGAATCTCGAGCAAGGGAGTGGAACTTTCCGCCTACGAACTCGAACCGCAGCTCGTAACGGCGCTGTTTGACTCCGAACAGCGCTCCAAGCGAGTGATCGTTAAGTACAACGACATTCCACCCGTGATGGTACAGGCCGTGCTGGCGATCGAGGACCGGCGCTTCTTCGAGCATGGCGGCGTGAACTTCGCAAGGACGCTCGAGGCGGTTTGGGAAGACGTACTTCGTCAGCGGCGCGCTCAGGGCGGGTCGACCCTCACGCAGCAACTGGCCCGCGGATTCTTTCTTACTCCGGAAAAGTCCATCAAGCGCAAGTTGACGGAAATGATCATCGCGGAGGAGATGGAGCAGAAATTCTCGAAGCAGCAGATCTTCGAGTTTTACGCGAATTGGGTGGATCTGGGCCAGCGTGGATCGTTTGCCATCAGCGGATTCGCCGAGGCATCCAAGGCCTATTTCAATAAGGATCTGAAAGACATCACTCTTCCCGAAGCGGCTCTGCTGGCCGGGTTGATTCAGCGGCCGAGTTATCTTTCGCCCTACCGGCATCCCGAGCGCGCCATGGAGCGCCGGAATCTGGTGCTGGAGGCGATGGTCGAAACACACGCCATTACGCGCGAGCAGGCGGACAAAGCCAAGGCCACTCCCCTGAAACTCGCCCCTCCGAATGTGGAAGGGATGGATGCGCCATATTTCGTGGACATGGTTCGTGACTCGCTGATCGGCAAATTCAGCGAGAACGAATTGAACGACAGCTCCTACCGCATCTATACGACGCTGGATCCGGACCTGCAGAAGGCAGCGGCGCTGGCGGTGGAGAGCGGCATTAAGAACGTCGACGAACAAGTCAAAAAGCTGCGGACCAAGCGCGTCAAGGTAGGGAAGAAATACGAGACCACAGTTTTGCCGGGCCCCCAGGCGCAGGTGGCGCTGGTGGCTCTTGATCCTCACACGGGAGCGGTTCTGGCGTTGGTCGGGGGGCGTGATTACGGATGGAGCCAACTGGATCACGCGGTTTCGAAGCGTCCGACAGGATCGATCTTCAAGCCATTTGTGTATGCGGCGGCTATGAATACGGCCTTGGATGGCTCGCAGACTGTGATTACTCCGGCCTCGACCGTGACAGATGAGCCAACCAGCTTTGCCTACGGCGATCAGATTTACGAGCCGCGGAATTACAAAGAGGAATATCACGGCGACGTTACGCTGCGATATGCCCTGGCGATGTCCTTGAACAATGCCACGGTAAAAGTCGCCGAGGAAGTCGGATACGACAAGGTAGCGGAGCTGGCGCGAGCGGCCGGCATCACTTCGGTGAAGGCCACACCGGCGATGGCTTTAGGATCGTACGACGCGTCGCCTCTCGAAATGGCCGGGGCATACACGATCTTCGCAAACAATGGCGTCCGGCTGTCGCCGACGTTGTTGCGGTCCGTGCGAAACGCAAAAGGCGACGTGATCGCGAACTACACCACCGATCAAAAGCAGGTGCTCGATCCCCGCATCGCGTACGTCATGACCAACATGATGGAAGGCGTGATCAACAACGGCCTGGGGTATACCGCGGTGCGTTTGCGGGGCTTTACGCCTCCTGCGGCGGGCAAGACTGGCACTTCGCATGACGGGTGGTTCGCCGGATATACGTCAAACCTGCTGTGCATTGTGTGGGTCGGCTATGACGACTATAGCGACATTCGCCTGACTGGGGCGCAGACTTCCGGTCCGATCTGGACCGACTTCATGAAGAAGGCTTCGGCTCTGCCGGAATACTCCAGTATGGTGGAGTTTTCGCAACCCTCGGGCGTGGTCGATGTGCAGTTGGACAAAGCCACAAATCGGCTCGCCACTCCAACCTGTCCGGATGACTATACTTCGGCTTTCGTAGCCGGAACGGAGCCGAGCGACACCTGTGACCAGCAAGCGGGCATGAAGGGGTTCTTTTCTCGCATTTTCTCTGGAGGGGAAAAGCCCACTTTAGCTCCACAGCCTCCCAACACCCAGGATGCCAATGCCCAGGACCCGAAGAAAAAGAAGGGCTTTTTCGGGAAATTGGCTGGGATTTTCAAGGATGACAAAAGCTCGGCTCCGGTGTCTAAACCTCCAGACAATAGTCAGACTGGGCCGCACTGATTACCATTGGCTGGGTCTGTAACGTTCGAAGTACAGCATCAGGCCCGCCCTAAAATCTTCGCCGCCCCGTCAAAACTGTGTCAAAATAGGCGCAACAGCTGGGGGTTGCCTGTGGCTCTCTACCCGAAAGTTCTTCCCGTCACGTTTATTGCCGTTTTTGTTTTTAGCCTTTCGCCTGTCACTTCGGCACAAGTTTCCGAACAAGTTCAGATCAAGCCGCCGCTTTTACGATCAATCGATCCGCCGAAGCCGGACGCGACTCCCGCAGCACTTGAGGCGACCGGCGATCAACTGCGCGCGCAGAAGCTTTTTCTCGATGCGCTCGACTATTATCGTGCGGCGTTGGCAAAGCAACCGCGCTCTGCTGCCTTGCTGAACAAGATCGGCATCACCGAACTGATGATGCAGCGTTATCGCGAAGCCAAGAAGTCCTTCGATCAATCGATCAAGACCGACCGCAGGTTTGCGGACGCGTACAACAACCTGGGCGTGGTGTTTTATGAAGAGCGCAAGTATAGCGGCGCGGTGAAGCAATATAGAAAAGCGATCGCGATTGACGGCACATCAGCATCGTTCTATAGCAACCTGGGAGCGGCATTGTTCTCGAAGAAAAAATTCGAGCCAGCCGTAGTTGCATATCAAAAGGCGGTGGAACTCGATCCCGACGTTTTCGAGCGCACGTCGCGTGCCGGAGTGCAGGCGCAGTTGCCGAGCCCGGAAGATCGCGCGCGCTACGATTTCACAGTTGCCAAGCTCTACGCAAAGATGGGATTCTCCGACCGGTCGCTGGAATATCTGCGCAAGGCTATGGAGGAGGGATACAAAGATTACAAGGATGTCTACAAAGACGCGGAATTTGCGCAATTGCGCAAGGACAAGCGATTCACCGAATTAATGGCGGAAAAATTCCCGGCCATTCCTGAATAGTTGCGCTAGCAACAAGGACTCGCTGTCTGGCGCCACGATTTTAGTTCTTGAGAATGCGTGGAAGAGTCGCGTGAAGACAGGGTCGCGACGCTTTCGAAAGACATTTGCGAATCGTTGTGTCTGGTTACGTTCGCGTGTTTTACAAACCTTTACAAAATTAGACGGAACTTCTCTGGAATCGGGTGTTTAATTTTCGTACATACTCCTGAAAACAACAGGGTGAGTAAGGAGAAACGGTAGCCCATCGGATGCTGACCCGAGCACGCCCCAAGCAAGCATCCGGTGGGTTTTCTGTTTCGGCTGCCAGCAAAAGAAACAACCGCGGAGGACATTGGGAATTCTGCGCTGCCGTCCTCCCGAATAGTGTTTTCGAGTCAAGCCTGCTTAATAAAATCCCTCTGCGTCCTCGGCGGTCTTTCCTTTGGTTTCACTGGACTGTCGGGCTGCGTTCGCCGATGTAGGCTTCTATCACCTTTTTCCATTTTCCTTGTGCTTTGAGGATGAACTCGACGGCATCGCGCAGTGCGCCATCTCCGCCTGAATGTTGCGTGATGTAGTGCGATTCTTTCTTCACATCAGCGCGCGCATTTCTTACGGCGATCGCAAGTCCTGCAGCGCGCATGGCGGGCAGATCGATTACATCATCTCCAACGAAAGCTGCCCCTTCGGCTTGAATGCCTTCCTCTTTGAGAATCTCGTTGAAGGCGGCGCGCTTGTCCTGAATTCCCTGCCGCACGTATTCGAGTTTCAAATCCCGAGCACGGAGAGCGACCGTCTCGGAGATGCGCTTGGTAATTAAGCCGGTCTTGATGCCGGCCAATCTCGCGAGAGAAATCGATGTGCCGTCATGCGCGTGGAAACCCTTGGCTTCGATCAGGGACTGGCTGTGAAGTCCAAACCCACCTTGCCCACCATGCCTGGCGGACTGTTCGAGTACGGTTTGTTGCGCTCCGGCAGGAGCGGGGAAGATGAAAAGTTTGCCGTCGGTGAGAACTCCGTCGACGTCGAAGAGGAGGAGTTTAATTTTGCGCGCGCGGGCTTCAGTAGAAAGTTTTCTGGCCATCGACGGGCATTTTATAGCCAGTGTGCAAACGATTGCGCATGAAAATCTTCCGCATCCACCGAACTCCGCTGTGGGCGCGGCCTTTGCGTGTATAATCTGTGGACTTTGCGCGGGAGCGTGCCGCTGCAGTTTTTCAAAAAAATGTGCGACACGAGTGAGAAGCCGCTCGCCGATCCATCCCAGGCAAAAAGGAGCCGACCCCATGCGTTTCCCGATCGTGCGATTGATGTGTCCTGCCACGCCATTTATTTTCATGCGCACCGCTGTAATCCTTTTAGTCTCTGCACTGGTGTTCGCGGTCGCTCCTGCGTCCGGGCAGACGGGATACACGGGAATTTTCGGCGGCGGACCGTTCTATAAAAATGCCTCGGCCATAACCGAAATTCAAAACTCGGGATTCACCGAGGCGATCGTATGGAGCGTCGAGGTGAGCAGCACCGGCGACTTAAACTTCAATGGCGAATTCCCGTTGACGTCGGGCGGAGCATACGTTGGAGATCAGTACTATCCCAATTTCGCTTCCGATATGGCGACGCTGAAACAAGGCACCGTGAAGCGCGTGACCTTCAGCATTGGATCTTCGAATTATGGAGACTGGGAGAACATCAAGGCGCTGGTCGATGCTCAGGGCACCGGGTCTGGCAGCATTCTTTATCAGGATTTCCAGGCGCTGAAGACCGCGATTCCTGCATTGGACGCGATCGATTTTGACGATGAGAACAGCTTTGATTCGTCGAGCACAATCTCGTTTGGCGTGATGCTCGGCGGCCTTGGATATCACGTCATGCCTGATGCTTTTGATGACGCCAGCTATTGGACGAATGTTGTGTCGTCAATCAATGCGCAGCTTCCGGGAACCGCGGACGGCGTTCATCTCCAGGCCTATGCCGGGGGAGCGGGAAATAATCCGTGCGTAGGATGGAATTTTGGAACTGTTCCCGTGTTTCCGGGGTTGTGGGATCAGTACGACACGCCGAGCCAGGTTCAGACCACGATGAGCGGATGGCACAGTCAGTGCGGCATTCTCGGTGGATTCATGTGGCTCTATGACGACTTTGTGGGCACTGGAGAAGCGGCGCAATATGCGAGCGCCATCAATAACGCAGTGGCGAGCACTGGATTCACGCTATCCGGCCCGACAAACGTATACCTGAACCAGAACTCGACGGCTAATGCCACAATTACGATCACCGACTTCGGTGGATTCAATGGCACCGTTACGCTAAGTCTTTCGGCGCTACCAAAAGGAGTGCAGGCGTCGATTCAAGGTCAGACGAATTCCCGGAAGATCGTGTTGAAAGGGAATGCTTCGGCTGCCTCCGGATTTACAACTGTGAGCGTCACAGGTACTTCCGGGAGCATTACCGAGACTGCGTCGTTCACGCTGGCAATAAGCGCGGGAGTAGGGAAGACAGGACTCGGTACGCAGGTCGATCTAACCTCGGAATTCAACCTCAATGGGATCTATACGGATGGTTCGATCTTTACGACAGGCGGAATTGACGGCACGGGCTATTCGTATTCCGCGAATCTGCTGACGAGTTCGCGAGTCTATAACAGCGTTTTGTTTAACCTTGGATCAGCCAATGTTCCCGATGCGATAGGCTGCAGCGGACAGGTCGTCACTCTGCCGCCGGGCAAATTCTCGAGCTTGATGCTATTCGCGACCGGCGTCCAAGGAAATCAGCCATCGCAGGCGCTGACGGTCACTTACACCGATGGTACGAAAACGAAATTTGTGCAGAGTTTCAGCGACTGGTTCACTCCGCAGAAGTATTCGCGGGAGTCCGAAGCGGTCGCCATGGCCTACCGCAACTTCGATAACGGTACGAAGGATCAGCGGACCTTCAATCTCTACGAATATCAACTCACACTGAATTCGAATAAGACGGTCAAGAGCGTAACGCTACCGAATAACTCGCACGTGGTGGTACTGGCAGCGACGGTGAGGTGATCTGTTAAGGTTTCGTCGCAAGTGCCTCCGCAGGAGTAGGCCCTTTAGGCGAACACTTGGCGAAAATCTGGCCTGCGGCTACAATAGGTAAATGCTGTCCCCTCCTGCCTCACTGATCTGGGCTCATCCTCTCGTGGCGGAGTGGTTTGTCCGCCGGTTCGGGACTCCTACTGAGCCACAAGAGCAAGGCTGGCCTCACATTTTGGCCGGTCGGACGACGCTGATTTCCGCTCCCACAGGATCGGGCAAAACGCTGGCAGCATTCCTGGCCTGCATTGACCGGCTTGTGCGCAAAGCGCTTGCCGGAGAACTGACCGACCGCACCGAAGTGCTCTACATTTCGCCGCTGAAAGCTCTCGGCAACGACATTCAGAAGAATCTGGAGATCCCTCTCGGGGAGATCCTCGCCATGGCGGGCGAACGCGGGTTGCTGATGCCGGAAATCCGCACCGCTGTGCGTACGGGCGACACGCTGATGCCGGAGCGGCGCGCCATGCTGAAACGGCCTCCACACATTCTGGTGACGACTCCCGAGTCCCTCTACATCTTGCTCACGGCTGACAAGAGCCGCGCGATTCTGCGCGATGTCGAAACTGTGATCGTCGACGAAATTCACGCGGTTGCCGACGACAAACGCGGCGCGCACCTCACGCTCTCTCTGGAACGCTTGGATGCGCTGACATATCAGCAGGCGACGCGCATCGGATTATCGGCAACGCAGAAACCGATCGAAGAAGTTGCCCATTTTCTGACGGGCGCCGGCCGTCCCGCCCCGGTGATCGTGAATATCGGCCACAAGCGCCAACTCGATCTCGGCATCGAAGTTCCACCGATGCCTCTCGGACCGGTGGCTTCGAACGAAATGTGGGACACCGTATATGACCGGCTGGTTCACTTGGTCGAGCAGCACCGCTCGACGCTGGTTTTTGTCAATACTCGCCGGATGGCGGAGCGCATCGCGCATCATCTCGGGGAACGCATCGGGGAGGAGAATGTCGCAGCGCACCATGGAAGCCTGTCGCGGAAATTGCGACTCGCAGCAGAACGAAAGCTGAAAGAAGGCCAGATACGCGTTCTGGTTGCGACGGCCTCGCTTGAGCTTGGAATCGATGTGGGGACGGTCGATCTGGCGGTGCAGGTCAATTCTGCGCGGTCGATTGCCGTTGCATTACAGCGAGTCGGCCGGTCCGGACACTGGCGCGGAGCCGTTCCCAAGGGACGTTTCTTCGCGACGACGCGCGACGACCTCATGGAATGCGCCTCTTTGGTCCGCGCGATCAAGATGGGTGATCTCGACCGGTTGATGATTCCTGAAGCGCCGCTCGACGTGCTGGCGCAACAGATCGTCGCAGCTTGTTCGGCGGAAGAGTGGGACGAAGATGACATGTTTGCGATGGCTCGGCGCGCGCATCCATATCGGGACCTGAAGCGCGAGACGTTCGATGGCATCCTTGAAATGCTCTCAGAGGGAATCGCCGCCCGGCGTGGACGTTATGGCGCCTATATCCACCGTGATCGAGTGAATGGGAAGCTTCGTGCACGTCGGGGAGCACGGCTGGCTGCCATCACCAGCGGTGGCGCGATTCCCGACAATTCCCTTTACACAGTCGTAGCCGAGCCCGATGGAGCTGTCGTCGGCACCGTCGATGAGGATTTCGCGGTGGAGAGCAATCGTGGCGACATCATGCTGCTTGGCAATACGTCGTGGATGATCCATCGCATTGAAACGAACTCCGGGCGCATGCTCGTGCAGGATGCACACGGGGCACCTCCGAGCGTTCCGTTCTGGCGCGGCGAAGCGCCGGCCCGAACCCAGGAATTGTCCTTTCAAGTAGGAGAGCTGCGCCAGAAGATCAGCGACATGCTGCTGCGGACCTCTCCGGTCGGATTCTCTGCGACTCAGCCGGAAGTAGCCGCGGTGGTAAGTTGGCTCAAAGAAGAGTGCGGGCTCGACGATTCCGGTGCCGAGCAAGCGATTGAATACATTCTTCAGGGACGCGCCGTTCTCGGTGCTGTGCCGACGCAGAACACCGTGATTGCAGAGCGCTTCTTCGATGAAGGCGGCGGGATGCAGCTGGTCATTCACGCGCCTTTCGGCGGGAGAATCAACAAGGCCTGGGGACTTTCTCTGCGCAAGCGTTTCTGCCGCGGATTCAATTTCGAACTACAGGCTGCCGCAACCGATAACGGCCTCAACATCGCTCTAGCGGAGCAGCACAGCTTCCCGCTCGGCGATGTTTTTCATTTCCTGCAGGCCGAGACAGTTCAGCCGATTCTCGAGCAGGCGGCGCTGGATTCTCCGATTTTCGGTACGCGCTGGCGTTGGGATGCAAACCGCGCGCTTGCTTTGCTGCGTTTTCAGCATGGCAAGAAGGTTCCTCCGCAGATTCAGCGCATGCGTTCGGACGATTTGCTCGCATCGGTTTTCCCCGATGCGGCGGCATGTTTCGAGAACATTGAGGGCGATCGGCAGATCCCCGATCATCCGCTCGTACGCGAAGTGATGAAGGACGTGCTCACCGAGGCCATGGATATCGATGGGCTCAAGTCCCTGCTGCGTGGTATGGCATCTGGAGAGATCCGCGTGCTCGCCGTCGATACTCCGGTTCCATCGCAGTTTTCGCACGAAATTCTGAATGCAAATCCCTATGCGTACCTGGATGACGCTCCGCTGGAAGAACGGCGGGCGCGTGCGGTCGAGATGCGCCGAGTACTACCTGAATCCGTGCTGGAGGAAGTCGGCAAACTCGATCGCGGGGCGATCGCTCAAGTACGTGAGGAAGCTTGGCCGGATGTTCGTGACGCCGACGAATTGCATGATGTGCTGCACACGCTCGTGGGATTGCCGGAGGAGCACTTAGCACTCAGCAGTCAGCATTCAGTCGCTGAGAGTGCTGGTGTGCTCCCGGAACATTCCTTGGAATCGCCCAGAGGCAGCAGCAATTGGACCGACTTCTTCGATCGTTTGCAGAAACAGGGACGGGCTGCACTTGCATCTGGCGAAGGCCGCCGATACTGGGTCGCGGCCGAGCGGGTTCGGAGCTTCAAAGCGTTGTTTCCTTCGGCTCAGTTAGAGCAAGAATTGGCCGATGTGGAAACCGGTACCTCTCGCGATGACGCATTGCTGACGCTTGTCACCGGATGGATGTCGCACATCGGGCCCACTACCGCTTCGCAATTAGGGAATGCTCTCGGCCTGGCCGCATCGGATATTGAAAGGGCTTTGCTGCGCATGGAGGCCAGCGGCACGGTCTTGCGGGGGAAGTTCGCAGGCTCACCGCAAGAAGAAATTGAATGGTGCGAGCGCAGGTTGCTGGCCCGCATCCACCGCTTGACCGTCGGAATGCTTCGGAAGCAGATCGAGCCGGTCACCGCGGCGCAGTTCATGCGGTGGCTGTTGCGGTGGCAGCATGTCGCTCCGGGATCGCAGGTCTCCGGCGAACGCGGCACGATGGAAGTTCTCGAGCAGTTGCAGGGGTTTGAAATTCCTGCAAATGCCTGGGAACGGCAGGTGCTCGCCCGCCGCATCGTCGATTACGATCCGAAGTGGCTCGACCATCTTTGCCTCACGGGTGCGGTCGGGTGGGGACGGCTCTCACCACACCCGGCAACTTTGGATTCGGCTGCCGATGCGACTTCCCCACGACAGCGGCGTGTCATTCCGACTTCGGTCGCTCCGATCACATTCTTCGTGCGGGAACAGGCCGACTGGATGATCGCCCGCCATCCCGCAGAAGATGACTCCGAAAAGCGCGGATTGAGCCACGGAGCACAGCTGGTTCTCGATTTCCTTCGTCACCGGGGGGCGTCGTTCTTCGCCGACATTGTGCGCGGTACGGGCAAATTGAAGGCGGAGATCGAAACGGCGCTCTGGGAACTCGTCGCTGCGGGAGTTGTCACGGCCGATGGCTTCGATAACCTGCGCTCTTTGATAGATCCGAAGCGCCGGGCGGGCCAAGGGAGCGGTAGAGCGACGCGGCCGCGACACAGTACGGGACGTTGGGCGCTGCTTCACGCGGATACGACAACCGAGCGCACGCGGGCGGTTGAAGCAGGCTGCTGGATGCTGCTGCGGCGGTATGGCATTGTCATTCGAGATCTTTTAGCGCGTGAATCGAACCTGCCGCCGTGGCGCGAACTGCTGGCGGGATTCCGACGGCTCGAAGATCGCGGCGAAATTCGCGGGGGGCGCTTCGTCGACGGATTCCTTGGTGAGCAATTCGCGCTCCCGGTGGCAGTCGAATCGGTCCGTGCCATGCGGAGCTTGCCTCTGAGCGGCGACGTTTTGACGATATCTGCTGCAGATCCGCTGAATCTGGTCGGGATTCTCGTTCCCGGAGAGCGAGTGCCGGCAATTTCAGGACGAACGGTCAGCTACAAAGACGGAATCGCGGTCATGCCGTCGGAAGA
>Ga0070735_10000454_pt1 | contig 44578 bp, 41 predicted proteins | sample Coa_R1_FD_66443 | JGI IMG/M metagenome (GOLD analysis project Ga0070735, IMG submission 66443) | Surface soil microbial communities from Centralia Pennsylvania, which are recovering from an underground coalmine fire - Coalmine... | ecosystem: Environmental > Terrestrial > Soil > Unclassified ... | reverse complement strand
TCTGGCACGGCACAGTCAGGTTCCCGTGCGGACTGTGCGTTGTCGCGGAAACCTGCGCGCGAACATTCCCTGAAAACGAGGGGAACGCGAACAGCAAGATCACAATTGTCTTGAGTACGCCCCCAGGCCCCGACATTGTCTTGCCCCTTACCTCACGCCCTACTTCTACCTGACGCCCTGCTTCAGAATGAAGCCGAAGAATACTGATCACGCGAGATGCAATTACTTGTCCAACTAGAGTAGCGATTTGATTCCGTGTGCCGAAAGTTACCGCAGTGCCTATTCATGCGTCATTCGGTCAATGTCCGGAATCGCATCGTTGCCGAATGTTAACTATGAGTGAATGGTAACTTCTTCGCGTTGCCTGAAGTTTTTGCGTATCTCACTTTAGCGTCAAGAAACCTGAACGCGTACAAAAACTCAGCTGCGAGTGTGTGAAAGATTCGACTTTGCTCATAGATATAGGCTAACTCTGGCGTGAGAATTTCAATGAGAAGTTGTACAACTTCGAGCGGTTGCCGACCCTGGTTCTTTATGACTAGTCAGAATGCCGCATTTGTCTCAATCAGAATCCGGATTGTTTGACTTTCGGGGCAGGAATAGTCGGGCCGTGGCAAGCAGCGCAATCTTTCGGTGTCGGCTTGTAGAATAGAACAGTCTTGGCCGCAACGACTCTCGTCAGTTTGTGGCAGTCTCCACAGCGCACATTCTGGTGCGCGCCTCGCAGCGGGAACTGGGTTCCTTTCTCGTGATCAAAGAGCGACGGCCTCCATTTCGCGCTATTGTGGCACTCCGCACAGCGGGTAACGTCCGCCTTTGCAAACTGCTTGCCATGGATATCTTCATGGCAGTTCTCGCATTGTGTCGGAGCCGCTTTGAAGTCCACATTGATCAGCTTCGTCTCAAGATTCGGCGGCTTGTGACAGTCCATGCAAGCTGTAGCGCGATGTGCTCCTAGCAAAGGAAACTTCGTCTTAGAGTGATCGAATCCGGAAAGTTCTTTCCATGATTTGGTCGTGTGACAGGCTTCGCATCCGGCGACGGAGCCGTCGGCACGAATGAGTTGCATTCGTTCCTTGAACTGCCCCTTGTGGGGATCAGCATGACAGCTTGTGCAATTCAAATTTGTCCAGCGGTAGATCACGGCCGGCTTCGGCTGAAACTCTGCCGATTCTCTGTGGCAGTCCGAGCACGGGACTGCAAGGTGGCTGCCGGTCAACGCGAAGTGCGTCTGCTTATGATTCGCAAATGTGAATGTCGAAGGCCGATATCCCTCGAGATTGTGGCAACGATCACAGCTGTTGAAATACGGTGCGGCGGCAAACTGGCCGGCGTGGCGATCGGCGTGGCACTCAGTGCATCGATCAAACTTGATCTTGAATAAAGTGTCCTTCCCTTTCGGGACGTGGCACTGCGCACACTGCAAACGCGCATGGCCGCCTTGCAAAGGATAGGCCGTCGACGCGTGTTCCTTCACAGTGAATATCGAAGGCTTCCATCCGTTCACAGTGTGGCAGGCGGCACATTCTCCGCCGTCAGGTCGCTTTGCAAACTGCCCATTGTGAGGGTCGGGCTTGTGGCAATCCATACATTTTGCGAAAGCAAGCGGTTTCTTGAAATCGCCATTGGCGTGGCACTGGGCGCATTCGACGCCCGCGTGCTTGCCTTGTAGCGGGAACTTTGTCTTCGAGTGATCGAAGCGTTCATTCACTGCTTGCAGAGAAATTTTCTTCCAGCCCGCGGTACTGTGGCACGACTGACAGGTTTGCGGGAAGCTGCCATGGTGAGGATCGCGGTGGCAATCCGAGCACTGATTGAACGGAATTCCGGTGTACTGCGGCTTGCCGTCCGATCCATTCGTGTGGCACTTCGCGCACTGCACTTGCGCGTGAAGTCCTGTGAGCGGATACCGCGTCCTGGAGTGGTCGAACTGGCCGATGTTGATCGATTTCCAGTCCTGAAAGTTGTGACAGGATTGGCAATTTTGTCCCAGCCGTCCCTTGTGCTGATCCTCGTGACATGTTGTACATGTCGTAGAAAGGCCCAGATAAGTGCGGTTCAGATCTTTGATCTTGATAGCACCACGCTCTGGCGGCGAAATGTGAGACGGATTGTGGCACTTGTTGCACGTTAATCCCGCGTGCTTGCCTTCGAGGGGGTACCCCGCTTCTTTGTGATTGAAGGTTTTGACATCCCACTTGATCAGTGGAAAATCTTCGCCGTTGTGCTCGGAGTGGCAGCGGGCGCACTCCTGACTGGAACCGGGCGAGATGTTGTACGTCGCATGTAGACCACCTCGCGCCGAAAGACGCGCGGCAATTTCTGTGTGGCAGTCAAGACACTTCAGCGCGGCCTGTCCGCCGAATTTATGGCATGTGGCACAGTTGGTCGATCCGTTTAGAGATTGGTGCGGACGAGAAAGCGGCCCAGGAGAGATTTGAGAGTAGGCGAGCGGATGCAGTAAGACGTGGAAGAAAAGCAGACTGATGAAGTAGATGCTCGCTTGTGAGAAGAAGACAGGTTTCCCCTTCGCGATCGATCCTTCGGTCCTTGTGAGTGCTTGCGCCGTGCCTTCAGTCTTGCTGAGCAACACGCCCCCGCGATATCGCCTCGGTTTGTACCGATAATTATCCGCAGTCTATTTGCCACTGCAGCGATGCACCAGTGACCAGAGGTACACCCCGTGTTGGGGCATTCGTACAGGGAATCGCGTTCGACCGGGAACAGCAGAAAGGCGAGATCAGCACTCGTGCCACTGCTGTGTACGTAAAGATTCCTGAACTTCTGTGCAAAAACTGTTCGCTACAAGGGGGTTGGTTTCGGAGCGATATAGATGCATGCCTGATTTGCACGTCTTGGCTTGGAAAGGACGACCGCGATTAACGTCTAAGCAGCATTTCTGAGGTGTCGCTCTCTATATCGATGTTTTTGCCGTCGCCAGATGAGGTATCCGACCGTGATCAATCCCGCGGCGATCGCCCAACTGGCTTTCTCGATATAGCCTAAAAGCGTATTGAATTCGTTGGCAAAGGAATGTCCGATAAATGCCATCGCGACGACCCACGTGGCAGCGCCGAGGAAATTGAATTCGAAGAAACGGCGCCACGGCATTCCCAGACTGCCCGCCATTGGTCCGGCAATCGTTCGCAGACAAAAAATCCACCGGGAAAGGAAAATCGTTTTCCCTCCATGCCTGGAGATAAGGTCCATGGCCGCATCGACATCGAGATCGTCGAGGCGTAGAAGTTTCTTGATCCAGCGAATGAACGTCTTCCCGAAGCGACGGCCGAGCAAGTATCCAAGATTGTCTCCCATTACAGCCGCGAAGATGCCAACCAAGATTACCCACTGTATGTGCGATGACTCTGTTTGCGTGTCAGGAAGCTGGAGAACGTCAGGAGGGTCTCTCCCGGTAGTGGGAGCCCCATGCCCTCGCCAAACAGTCCAGCCAGCAGAGCCCAATAACCCCATGAAGTCAGTAGATGCCGCACCGTGTGATAAAACCAATGCATTTCACGGGCTTAGATGCCATTGCGATGAGAGAGGCGATGGACTAAGCATGAGAACGGGTGCCGAAAACTCGATTCGGGGCGCGAAGTATCTTAGCCACGTTCACCGTATGCCATCGACAATAGTGAGATGATGGCGTGTGCGCTGCTCCAGCTCCGGCATTTGGAAGTTAACGCTTAGTCTGCATGAACTCTGCTTTCGGCCTCTGCGATGTCCCGTTCTGGAGATCACCCGTCCGCTAGCGGACAGCCATGACCGCAAACGGACGCGTTCTAGTCTAGAGATTGTGTTTTATTTGTTGAAAACAGAATATTTATTCGTAATCCACGGTTGGTGTTCCGAGTGCTCGTTTTCTCAAATGGAGATCCTTTCGCAGTCGGTGTTCTCCAGGGGAGTTGTCCATGAACCTCCGCCAAAATCTGCTATACGCGTTGCGTCAGTCGCGCAAGAACCCAGGATTCACAATGATCGCCATCATCACGTTGGCCCTGGGTATCGGCGCGAACACGGCCATCTTCAGCAACGTGAACGCCTTGCTGCTTCGCCCCTTTGATCTTCCGGATCTGAATCGAGTCGTTGCCATTTGGGAAACCGTCCCAGAGGAAAATATCACTCAGGCAAAAGCCGCGCCGGCAAACTTTCGGGACTGGCGAGAACAAAGCCACTCCTTTGATCAGCTAGCGGCCGTTCAAGGCTGGGACGCAAATCTGACCGGCGAAGGCATCGCCGAGCGCGCGGAAGGCTATCGCGTCAGCTCTGATTTCTTTTCGTTGTTAGGCGTTGCGCCACTGATGGGACGAAACATTGGCGATGAGGATTTTCAGCAGGGAGCAGCTCCAGTCGTGGTCTTGAGTCAAAAATTCTGGCGCAATCATCTGGGAGCCAACGCGGAAATTGTGGGTAAGAATCTACTTCTGAATGGCGAGAAATTTACTGTGATCGGAGTCGCCAGACAAGAGGTTGATTTCCCTGCAGGCGCGGACGTTTGGGCTCCTCTTGAGCTGACCTCGGTGGACCGAGCCGACCGGCAGGATCATTATCTGATGACCGTTGGACGAATCAATCGGAATGCGTCCATTGCGAGTGCGAACGCCGACCTGCAAACAATCGCCAAACGCCTGGGTGTGCAATTTCCGCAGACGAACGGTGGCCACAGCGTTCGCGTGATTCGACTCGTTGATGATGTCACCAATGGCACTCGTCAATTTGTGCTTGTGCTAATGGGCGCCGCAGTGTTCGTTCTTATGCTTGCCTGCGTGAACGTTGCGAATCTGCAGTTGGCCCGCGGCGCGACTCGCCAGAAGGAAATCGCAGTCCGAATCGGGCTCGGAGCCAGCCGCTGGCAGCTGATCTCGCAGTTGCTGGTGGAAAGCACGGCGCTGTCTCTAACGGGAGCAGCAGCCGGAGTTCTACTCGCAAATTGGGGAGTGGGCCTGCTCCGGCGTGACATCCCTCCATTCATTCTGGAGCACGTCCCCGGACTTAAAGATGTGCACACTGATTTCACGGTGCTGGCATTCACGGCAGCTGTGGCTTTCGCCACCGGAATTTTGTCTGGCCTCGCTCCTGCACTCCGCTTCTCACGTTCCGAGGTCGGCGACGCGCTCAAAGAAAATTCACGCGGCACGATCGCAAGCCCCTCTGCCAGCACCTTACGAGCTGTCCTGGTGACTTCCGAAGTCGCGTTGGCACTGGTCTTGCTCGTGGGGGCCGGCCTAATGATGAAAGGCTTCCGCAATCTCCTCACGATTAACATGGGATTCGACCGCACGCACGTGCTGACCTTGCACGTTTCTCTGCCGGAGGCGAAGTACCACACTGCTGACGCGATTCTGGGCTACTACGGCCGCGCCCGGCAAAGTTTGCAGTCGATTCCTGGGGTGCGCTCTGCTGCTGTCGTATTCAGTCTGCCCTCCAGTTGGTCATGGACGTGGGCGGAATATCGGGCTGAAGGTATGGCTCCGCCCGCTCCGGGCGAGGTGCGTTACACGGTTCAGCAAATCGCGACACCTGATTTCTTTTCGACCTTGCGCATTCCATTGATCGAGGGGCGGTTTCTCTCCGCCGAGGATACTCGCGATTCTGCTCCGGTGGCTGTTATCAGTGCGAGCATGGCTCGGCAGGTCTGGCCGCACGAAAATCCGATTGGCAAGCACCTTCAACTTGGTGCACCCGAAAAGCGCGAACCGGAACGCCGGATCGTGGGAGTTGTGGCAGACATTCGCACGAATGTATTCGACAACAGCTTGAATCCAACTACTTATGTTCCGCTCGAACAGGTTCCGATAATGTCATCTGCGTTCGTTCTGCGAACTGCGGGAGATCCGGGAGATGTAGCCGCAGCGGCGGCTGCCCAATTGCGCTCGGTAGACGCAGACGCACCGGCCTACGATGTGCGGACTCTTGAGCAGGCAATTTCGGATAATGCGAGTGGAGTGGAGTCTTCCGCCCGCATGATGCTCATCTTCGGCGTTGTCGCCCTCGTATTGGCCGCGGCTGGGATTTTTGCGGTCATGGCGTACTCGGTAAACCAGCGTACTCACGAAATTGGCCTGCGCATGGCATTGGGAGCGCAGCGCATCAGTGTTCTGAAACTTGTCATGACTTCCGCGGTAAAGATGGCGGTGATTGGTTTGGCCATCGGGCTTTGCGTCTCGGCTCTTCTGGCCAGAGCCCTTTCCAGTGCCCTCTTTGGAGTTGTTCAGTTCGATCCGCCGATCTTCGCTTTGCTGACGTTGATTCTGGCAATCGTTTCTGCTGTGGCTGCTTTTATACCGGCACGCTCGGCCACACGGGTCGATCCCATGAAGGCACTTCATCACGAATGAGCGAGTGATCGAGATTCCTGTTGTCAGACTGTAAGGTGCGCGAGTAGGTGCTCAGCGCAATGCGGGTTTCGGACGGATCGCTTCCGGTGGAACAACTCCCTTCCCTTCGAGAACGGAGTAGAACTGATCGGGCGCCAGATTCTTAAGAACGTCCACAGCGCCAGACGGCCAATGGACTTCAACCGAGTCGATCTTAGTAGCCGTTCCCAGCCCGAAGTGGATACGCAGATCATGTTGCGAAAGATAACTGCCCCCACTGTGAATCTGTGCGGTCTGAGTCATTCCACCCGCGACAATCTTGAGCCGTGCACCGATCGCAAGGCGATTCGTCCTGGTACCTGCCAACTCAAAGCTCACCCATTGGTTTCCAGCGATGCCATGATTTCGCAGAACCATCGGCTTGCCATCGAGATCCTCAACGACGATGTCCATCCGCCCGTCATTAAACAGGTCTCCAACAGCAACGCCGCGCGAGACTCGTTTTTCCGTCAGCGCTGGGCCGGCTTCTGAGCTGGCATCGCAGAACGTTCCATCCCTCTGGTTCAGTTGGAGCAGCTTTGGTTCAGCATAGCCAGCCGTGGCGGGCAAACTCGCCGCTTGAGGATAAACATGACCCGTAACGGCGAAGAGATCGAGCCATCCGTCGTTATCAACGTCGATGAAAGCGTTCCCCCATTTCACCAAGGACATGGACGGGAGAGCTTCCCCCGACTTATACGACACATCATCAAAACTCCAGTCCCCGTTGTTGCGGTAAAGAGTGTCGTATTCATCGGCGAAGTTAGTTATGAATATCGATGGATAACCATTGTGCAGGTAATCGCCGATCGCGAGACCCATGCAGGCTTGCTCCGCGCCGTCCTGACTAACAGCCGTTCCGGACTCCAGGCCGATCTCGGTGAATTTGCCATTGCCCTCGTTCTTGTAGAGATAATTCGGCGTGGCATCGTTATTGACAAATATGTCTTGCTTGCCCGTGTTGTTGAAGTCGACCCACGTCACGCCGAGTCCGTAATAGCCGCCCGGATCGTCGACGCCTGCTCTCTTCGAGACGTCAGTGAAAGTTCCATCGCCGTTGTTATGGAATAACGCGTCGCCGTCTCCGGGCAGGCCCCGGGGACCACACTGAACATCGATGCCACGGTATTTGCAGGTTGGGATACCACCGAAGCCCGGCAGTTTGTTGAGGCTAAATCCAACGTAGTTGGTGACCATCAAATCGACAAACCCATCATTGTCGTAGTCGCCAAAAGCCGCACCCATCGAATTACGGCCATCGGCTACTCCTGCTCTGGCTGTAACGTCTGTGAACGTGCCATCGCCATTGTTACGGTAAAGCACATTTCCACCCATGCAGGTGATATAGAGATCGGGCCAGCCATCGTTGTTGTAGTCGCCGACTGCGCCGCCATTGGCAAAAGCACATGGCGTAGCAATGCCGGCTTTGTCGGTTACATCAGTGAATGTGCCGTCGTGGTTGTTGCGGTAGAGAGCGCCCCGCGCCCGCTGGTGTCTCTTCATCATCTCGACTGTCGGCGCGTTAGTGAAATAGATATCCGGCCAGCCATCGCGATCGTAATCAAGCAGCAGGACTCCTCCGCTCATCGACTCGACGATGTATCTCTTTTCCGCGGAGGAAACGTGCTCAAAATGAATACCGGCTTTCTCAGTCACATCTTCCAACTGCGGCGCGAGGCGATTCTTGCAGATGACGCTCTTGGCTCCAGCAGGAGGCGGAGGCGCCACATCATGTCCACCCTGCGCATAGAGTTGCCCGAGCAGATGTCGGCCCGCGGAATGACTCCCCGTTCGCGGGTACTAAAGATGGAAATCACTGAACACGAAGCCGAAGTCGCCGGACGGCTTCGGTTGCCCGCAGGAAGCAAGATCGTCAAGATTGAGCGCCTGCGCGAAAGCAGCGAGGAACCGCTCGCGCTGGAAACCTGCTATCTTCCGGCGAAGGAATTCGCCGGTCTGATGCGTGTCCCATTGGAGAAAGTTTCACTTTTTGTGGCTCTGCAACAGAAGTACGGCATGGATCTGGCCTATGCGGATGAGGAGGTCGATGCTACCGCGGCGGAGACCGGTGTAGCCGATTTACTGGCGGTCCCGCCCGGAACCTCTCTATTGCGTATTCGCCAAGTCATTTACTCAACCAGCGGAAAAGCAATCATGTATGTCGTTGGTTTCTATCGGTCCGAGTGCCACTCCTTATATATCCGCCGCTTCCGCTAGAACGCCGAACGATGAGGTCAGAGCAGCAATGATCCGCTCTTGCCGCATCGACGAGTCAATTTGCTCTTGCCGCGTGCGGATGTCCTGCAGCGGCAAATCCAGATCAATTCCCTGCACCGCTTTGCGCAGCACCGTAGCGATCGACTCCGGACGAAGGCTGTGGCCCCAAAATTCCGCTAGTCCCGAGATCACGGCCCTATAAAAATTTAGAAGTGAGATAGTCCTCGGCGAGCGCGTTAGCCGCGCCCATTTTGTACGAACGGAACTGGTTCGAAGTTCCGTGTGAAACGATGCCGATCCGCTGCCCACAATCTATGAAGTGCGCACATCGGCGACGAGCTATCAGGAATGCGCTAGAAAGTAACGATGGTTTTGCGAATTTTCGTGGTACTCTGCTCCGCTAAAGGAGCGGTTCGCCGCATGTTTCTTCGATCCCATCCAGTTCTGATTTCAGTCCTTCTCCTGCTGTCGATGCGGCTCACTGCCTTCGATGACAACGCGAAAGCTCCTGCTCCCGATCCGGATCTTGCGGCTGCCGACCAGCTTTTTCGGTCGGGCAAATTCGTCGAGGCGGAAAGCAGCTATCAGGCCATCGTTCAAAGAGACGCCAAACTGGTTCCCGCACAAGTCGGGCTGGTGCGCTCGATGTTGAAGCAGCAGAAGATCGATGAATCGCTCGAGGCCGCGAACAAAGCATTAATGCTGGTGCCCGATTCCGCGGCATTGCTCGCTGTGAAGGGCGACGTTCAGTTCCGTCGCGGCGAGATGGCACGGGCGGAAATCTCGTATCTGCGCGCAAAAGTCGTCGATCCGAAGGAAGTGCGCGCTTATCTCGGGCTGGCGCGGCTCTACTCTTCCTACTCGCTTTACCGCAAAGCCTACGACTTGTTACAGGCTGCGCACACAATCGCGCCGACAGACATTGAAGTGCAGCGGGCTTGGCTGCGGATGCTCCCTCGGAAAGAAAAGCTTACGGCGTTAGAGGCCTATCTCGCCGAACCGCATCCGGACGACCCGGAAGAAACTCAATGGATGCAGGAGTACGTCGATTTCCTGAAGGTCACGGTGGACAAGCCAGTCCACGCATGCAGGCTGGTCAGCAAGGTGGAGCAGACCGAGACGAAACTGGAAGTCATGTACGGTGCGGACATACATCGTGTGAGAGGAATAGGACTTTCAGTAACTCTCAACGACCGCCGCTCGCGTCTGCAACTCGACACTGGGGCTGGGGGCATAATAATCAGCCGCAAGGTCGCTGAGAAGGCCGGCCTCACGCGTATATCCGCCGAGCACTACAGCGGTATCGGGGACAAAGGATTGCAAACTGGCTACACCGCAGTCGCTGACCACATCCGAATCGGAGAGTTAGAGTTCCAGGACTGCGTAGTATCCGTGAGTGACAAACGCTCCATAGCAGACGAGGACGGATTGATCGGCGCCGACGTATTTGGCGCCTATTTAGTAGACATCGACCTGCCGGGGATGAAGCTGAAATTGTCGCCGCTGCCGAAACGTCCTGAAGATGCTGTGGCTCCAAAATCTCTGAATAGCGAGGGCGAGGACCAGGCCAGCGCGGAACGGAAAGAAGAGAACTCGGCAGAGCAGGATCCCAAGCAGCCAAAGAGTTCTAGAGTGGAATCAAAGCCTGCTCGCCGCCTTCCGAAGGATCGATATATTGCACCAGAAATGGCGAACTGGACGAAGGTCTTCCGATTCGGCCACATGATGCTTGTGCCCACGTTCGTTAACGACTCTCCGGCGATGCTATTTGGCCTCGACACAGGGGCATTTGCCAACATTCTGTCTCTTCGCGAGGGACGTCTACTGGGAAAGGTGAATTCCGAAGAACGCCTTCGGGTGCACGGCTTGAGCGGCGACGTAAATAAGGTGTACTCCGCGAAGGCCACTCTGCGCTTTGGTCACTTACAACAGCCAAGCATGGATGTAGTTACGTTCGACATCTCCTCACAGAGCCGCAGGATTGGAACCGAGGTCTCCGGGTTTCTAGGTTTCGCGATGCTGCGGATACTGGATATAAGACTAGACTACCGCGACGGGCTAGTTGATTTCGGATACGACCCGAAACGTGTGTCTAATTTTGCGAGGTAGCCATCGGCCATCTGCTATTGGGTGGCAAGCTTCTCTGGCTTATAGCTGAAATAAACGGCTGCTCCAAGGATCAGCCCTCCTCCCACGAGAGCCATCCTCTTGGATTGGGGCGTTAGTGCATCCATGGTCTTGCTCGGGATAAGTTCAAAGCCTTGGGCCGCGGATACCGGTTTAACGAATTACTCGTGCCTGAGAGCAACGATCGGATCGACGCGCATAGCGCGGCGAGCCGGAATGTAACAGGCGATCAGTGCAACACCTGGCAGGATGATCATCACGGCAACGAAAGTCACTGGATCAGTTGCGGAAATGGCGTAGAGAAGGCTCGACATGAGGCGCGTCAACAAAAATGACGCAACGACTCCGATTGCCAGGCCGTACAAAGCAAGCCTGGTTCCCTGCCCCAGCACCAACCTCAACACGGTACCCCGATCAGCGCCGAGCGCCATACGAATTCCGATTTCGTGTGTGCGTTGGGCAACCGAATAGGAAATCACTCCGAAAATTCCAATGGCAGCAAGGAGCAGAGCAATCGCGCTGAAACAACCCAGAAGAAAAGTGCGGAAGCGTTCCTGAGCAATCGATTTGCCGACGGCATCGTTTAACGATTCGACGTCGGTCACAGGCAGGTTCTTATCGATTGAATTAACTGCCTCGCGAATGCCGGCGGCCACGCTCGACGCGCTCAACGAGGTTCGAACCACGACCTCGCCTCCATAAAGAGGCGCCTGCGCAAAGGGCACATACATCATCGGTCCCGGTCGACGGCTAAGGGCGGAATCCCGCACGTCGCCGACAATGCCGACGATTTCCCGCGACACGTCGGTGTCCGGCGGAAAGCCGAATCTCATTTGCCTCCCCAGAGGATTCTTATTCGGAAAATACCGCCGCGCGAGCGCTTCGCTGATAATCGCCACTTTCGGGCCGGACGGCGAATCCTGATCCGAGAAAAGACGCCCTTTCAGCAACGGGATTCGCATAGTTCGAAAATAATCGGGACTTACCGTTGCGTAATCGGCTGTCGGCGATTTTCCCGGAGGGAGCGGAGGGTCTCCGACGATGCTGAATGGAAAGTTGGCTTCGCCTTGGCGGTCCATCGGCAGCGGAGCAGCTAGCGCGGAATCTTGAAGTCCCGGCTGCCCGTGCAGGCGCAGCAGCAATTCATTCGAGAAGGCGGTCCATTGCTGTGGAGTGGCGTATTGAAACTGCGGCAGCGAGACCTCCGCTTCCATGACATTGCCTGGGTCGAAGCCCGGATTGACGGAGGTGACCAGCACGAAGCTACGGAGTAACAGGCCACCGGCAACCAAGAGAACCATGGCCAACGAGACTTCCGCAATCACCAGGAAAGTCCGCACACCTTGCCCGGCACTCTGAGTCGTGCGTTCGCCGCTCTCCTTAATATTCGTCTGAAACCTGGACGACGTTGACAATAGTGCAGGCGCAAGGCCGAATGTCAGCGCGGCGGCGAGAGATAGCAAAAGGGCGAAAGCAAGAACGGGGCCTCCTACGTGAATCGAATTGATCTGGACCACGTTGGATGGCAAGAAGGATCGAAGGCCCCAAACACCCCAGGCACCCACCGCCACTCCAGCAATACCGCCGAGCAATCCGAGCAGAACGCTCTCGGTCAGCAGTTGGCGGGCGATGCGGGTACGGCCTGCGCCAAGCGCGATTCGCACCGCAATCTCTCTTCCGCGAGATGTGGCGCGCGAAAGAAGCAGATTCGCAATATTCGCGCAAGCGATCAAGAGCAGCAAGCCAACTGCTCCGAACAGAATCCAAAGCGGGCCCTTCACATCTCCGACGACAAACTTCCGATATGGCTCAATACGGACGGTCAATCCTGAATCTTCGCCGGGAAACTCCTGCGCCAGACGAGCGCCCAGAGTGTTCATCTCGGCCTGAGCTTGCTGCAGAGAAACACCCGGCTTGAGGCGTCCGATTCCAGCCAGCACACGTGAACCGGGCTGAAACAGTCGAGGCCCAAACAACGGATCTTGGGTAACGGAAATCCACACATCTTGATGAGGACCGCCATCTGGATAGCGAAAGCTTTCTGGCAGAATTCCGACGACGGTGAAGGGACGCATGTCGAGGTTGATGGATCGGCCAATGAGAGCCGGGTCGGAACCAAAGCGGCTGCGCCAGAGATTCTCACTGATAACTGCGACGGGCGCTGCCCCTTGCTTTCCATCCTCGGGGAGTAACGTGCGACCCGCCAGCGGTTTTGCACCGAGCACAGAGAATATCTGCGGAGTCACGTCCGCGGTATTCACGATCGAGGGCTCGCCTGCTCCGGTCAGGGTAAGATAATGAAACGCATTTCCTGCCATCTCGCTAAACACGCGGTTCTGCTCGCGGCACTCGTTGAAGTCCCTGTAGGTGAGACCCGATAGCGCGTCCGGCTGATTGCGCGGGACATTGAAGATCAGGACAAGTTGATCAGGATCGGGGTACCCAAACGCTTGCAAGAGCACCGCATGCACGATGCTGAAAATAGCCGTGTTGGCCCCGATGCCGAGGGCAAGCGTGATGACGGCGACGCCAGTGAAGCCCGGGGTCTTCTGCAGCTGCCGCAGAGCATACCGGAGATCTTGAACTAACCCACTCATCCCACAGCCTCCCATAACAGGAAAGGACCCATGAAGCATTGGGGAATAGACGGCAATTTTCCTACCATCTCTTTGCAGCTGCAAACCATGGAGAGCGAATGCGCTACACTGAGCTCAAGGTGACGGGGATCATACAAAAACGTTCGCTCGTGAAAGGTGGTGTCCGGAAGCGGACACCTCGCGTGAATGATTAGGACGGCGGATACCGCCCCAGGGAGAGGACTCGAAATCGATATTCGCCTCAACAACTTCAGGAACAGGCCCAGGGGAGCGCAGTTCTGCTGCAGAGTGTGGAACTCTTCCTTCGTCAAACCCAGCTTGAACCGTCACCGGATTTCGGAGGACTTTCGGGGTACTTGCGTGAGGGAAGACTAGCCTCTTCTGCTATAATCCTCACAACGCTATTGCTACGGTTTGCTCGTCACGCGGTGGTCACTTCTTTCGACCAGATTCATCTCCGCATTTCCTGCCCGCCGTTTATTGCGCGTGAAATCCAAAATCAAATGTGAGCGGCTTCGCGGCTCCTGACGTGTGTCCGGGGTGCGCGACAACCAGCTCCACAAGAAAGAAACAAATTCGAATGACCACATTTTCAGAACTGCCCCTGTCTGCTGCGCTACAGCGGAAACTGGCGGCAGCTCGATTCGTCAACCTCACACCAATTCAGGAACGTGCGATCCCACCAGCCCTCGAGGGCCGCGATGTCATCGGGACCGCCGACACAGGAACGGGTAAGACACTGGCATTCCTCGTTCCCGTGATTGAAACCCTGAGCAAGGGGCCCGCTCGCGATACGGTCGCTCTAGTGCTGCTGCCCACGCGTGAACTTGCGATGCAGGTGCACGAGCAATACGAGCAATTGCGCACGAAAGTCATGCCCAGGGCTACGCTCATTATCGGCGGCGTGTCCGAGAAGGTGCAAATTCAAAGTCTGCGTGCAGGGTCGGAATTGGTAATTGCCACTCCGGGACGGTTGCAGGATCTTGTCGACCGTAATTTCGCTGACCTGCGCCACATCAATTTGCTCGTACTCGACGAAGCCGATCGCATGCTGGATATGGGATTCTTGCCGGCGATCCGGCGGATTCTCTCCACCCTGCCCGATCGGCGCCAGACACTGTGTTTCTCGGCCACGATGGAGCAGTCGGTTGCGGGCCTCATCCATGACTACATGCGCGATCCGGTTCGAGTCGCTCTAGGGTCCGTGCTCAAGCCTGCCGAGAGTGTACAACTCCGGGCTTACGAAGTACGCCCGGGAGAGAAACTCGACGTTCTCCGTCAACTGCTCTATGCAGAAACGGGCCAAACGTTAGTCTTCACGCGCACCAAGCGGGGCACCGAACGACTGGCGAAGGAACTGGCACGCGACGGTTTTGCGGCCGCAATGATTCACGGCAATCGCTCGCAGTCGCAGCGTAACGCGGCTTTGAGCGGCTTCCAGGAGGGCCGATTCCAGGTGCTCGTGGCGACCGACATCGCATCACGCGGTCTGCATGTGGATGACGTGGCGCACGTCATTAACTACGATGTTCCCAAGATGGCGGAGGACTTCATCCACCGAGTGGGAAGGACGGGCAGAGCGGGACTGCAAGGACGCGCATCGACGTTGGCGGCGGGAGCCGAGGTGCTGGAACTTCGTCAGATCGAACGCACTCTGAAGCTGAAGATCGAACGCCTGCGCTGCGATACCGCACCGGCCGAGCCCTCGCGCCGAATCATTCAGAACACGCTGGCTTCGCGGACGCTGACCGCTTTGCCAGGAGAGGTATTTGTGTAGAGCCCGCCAGCCGTCGTTGCCGGAGCATCAAGCTCCGGCAACTCGTACGCATCAGCTTACTCTCCGGAGCTATTTATCATTCCGGCGCGAGTCTGTCGTAGGCGAACCTTCTCGGCGATTCTTTTTCCGGGCGCGCTTGCGCGCCAAGGCTTGTTTCACTCGGCGCTTTTCGCCAGGTTTCAAGTAGTACGAGTGACGTTTGACTTCTTTAATAATGTCTTCCGACTGAACCTTACGCTTGAATCTGCGGAGTGCGTTCTCTAAGGACTCGCCCTCTTGCAATCGAATTTCTGCCACGCTTACCCTCCCTCAACACAATTATGACGATTCGGATTTCTGAAAACCGAACGTTTTGTACGGTATATCTAGCTGCCAGGAATTTAGTCCCGGCAGGCCTACAAACCCAAGTTACTCGCCGCGGTCACCGTGGGTCGCGTCCTCTGCTCCCACGTTGAAAAGCGCTGCTTGCTCGGCCGCATGTCGCCGCAGTTCGGCCATCTCGTCCACGCTGCCGTCCTCAGGCTTCTCCTGTTTGCGCTGAGTCCTGCGCTCTGCTTTGTCCCGTTGTCTCTGTTGCCGCGTGTGTTCCTTCTGACGCTTTGTGAATGTCGCTCGGCCTCTTGGCATACGTATCCCCCGGATCCATTATTCACCGCCGGCAGGCATTTTGCAGCCTGACCGTACTTTGTGCATCCAAAAGCTACCAGCGCGGTTCGCGTGGCTGCCGCGGGTGACCGCGATAGTCGTCACGTCCGCGGCCTCCGCCACCACCACCGCCAAAACGATGGCCTCCGCCCCTCGGACGGTCCGCCTTCGGCTTGGCCTCGTTGATGGTCAACGTGCGTCCGCCCAGATCCGTCCCATTGAGCGTCGCGATAGCCTTATCGGCCTCCGTAGCATTGCTCATTTCCACGAACCCGAATCCCCGAGACCGGCCAGTCTCACGGTCGGTTACGAGTGTGATTTTTTCCACCGGACCGTGCGCCTCGAAAAGACTTCGCAAGTCGGCTTCAGTTGTGCTGTGCGGCAGATTCCCAACGTAAAGGTTCTTCATAGCAATTCCTCTTTCAGTAAGTCGTCCAGGCTGGTCGGTGGCAAACTTGATTTCGGTGGCCGCCCTTCAGTATCCCGAGGCGGGGGAGGCAAAGCGCGCATCGCTTGGGAGCGAGCAATGGATGAGGAACGGACCGCGGAGATCTGTCGTGAAGCTTCCAGAATGCCCCACCTCTGATTCGTATCTGCCGCATCGGCCGCAACGATGCTTTTCGCACCGATGGTGGCCTGTTCATCACTGCTCTCCATTGCCACTTCTTGATCCTGGTTGGGCGAATCCGTGAGATATCCTGGCCGGCCAACCAGGAAGGCCAACCGCTGCGGGGGAGTCGCGCTTCGAACGTCATCACAAAACTTGTCGCGTTGGCCTCGTCCCTTTTCCATATTGATCAACACGAGATCGTACAGCGCGGGTCTCCACCAGACCCGGGCTTCTACGATGTCGGCCGCGCTATCGACGTCCATTCCAAGCTTCCGCATCGCTTCAGCCCGCAAATCGCGCGTCGCACGTGAAGTGTCGATCAACAGCACTCGTTTCTTTTTGACGGCATCGGGAAGCGGCGCCGAAACCGGCAAAGACAGCAGCGGCGTATTCATGCCGACACCGACTGTGGACGCGCACTGACTGCGGTGCGTGCTGACTTGCGTGTGCCTGCGGTGCGCTCCAGCAGTTGCTGGTTTCGCTTTCGCCGGGCGATCTTTTGTTTTCGCTCCCGGTTGAATCTGGACTTGTCTCCGTTCCGTGCGGACATGGTGGACTCCTGGTATGAAGTGGTTAGCCAGCGTTGGGGACTGCACGATCTGCAGTCGATCGCGCGGATCCGCGTAAGAGCGAAGTGGAACGTCACGGACAAAACAAACCAGTTTGAGGGTTGCGCCTCTCGATCTCTCAATCGCGAAGGGCGCAAGATTCTCAGGCGTGTCTTCGGGGTTAAGTATTGATAGTATATCGCGTTTCGAATCGTATGGTGGAAGCAGCGCCGATCGCACGGCGGATTTCGACTCTCATTTGGTCTTGATGCTTGCCAGTTGCGAGTCTGGAGCGTAGGCTGTTAGTGCGTTTGACCGAATCGGTCGTGAGCAGCTCTCGCCCAAGAAGCTAGCAACCTGCCTTCCGTACCTCCGAATCTCTCCAGCGTAAATTCATCAAAAGGAACACGAGTATCCATATGGCAGAACAAGGAACAGTGAAGTGGTTCAACGACGCGAAAGGCTACGGTTTCATTAGCCGCCAGAGCGGTGAGGATGTTTTTGTGCACTTCTCCGCGATCCAGGCGGGCGGGTTTAGGAGTCTTCAGGAAGGGCAAACCGTGCAGTTCGACGTTACGAAGGGGCCCAAGGGCTGGCAGGCTGAAAACGTGCGGCCACTCTGAGAGGTGCGTCTTTGCGAAAGGCGATCTGCATCGAGATCGCCTTTCCGTGTTTGCCCGCATCGCAAGAGCTCGCAACGATCAAGAAGAGAATGGATTCGTGACTAACGTTTTTGTCGGAAATCTGGATATCACGGTGACGGAGCAGCAACTGCGGGAACTCTTTGCCGCCCACGGGACCGTCGAAAATATTGCTATGGTCAGGAACAGGGATACAGGCGAACCTCGCGGAATGGCCTTTGTGGAGATGGCGCAGGCGACGGAAGCTCAGGCTGCGATCTCTGCACTGAATGGAACCATGCTGAACGGGCGCCCAATCAATGTGAATGAAGCTCGCCCAAAGCGTGATCAGGATCCAACGCGCGATGCGGGACGCAGAGATCATCGGCGACACAGGATGTGAAATTGCGAACTCGTCAACTATTCCTCCATGGATTCTCAGCACAGGAAATGGGCTCACTCTGACACGCGACGATCTCACATCTTTCTACGCCATCATCCGGCACAACATCCGAACCTACCGCTCCGCCGGAGTGCTTGCGGTTGTCAGAGGCAGGCATATGGCAGAGTCAGAATTGAAGAATTTTGAGTCTTCCCAGGACTCCTCCGATCGGCATGAGGGCTGGCGCTACTTCATTGAAAAAACCGAGCTGCTGCCGGGAACAGATCCCATAAAAGCTACCGAACAGCGCCAAACGGAATTGGAGCAGCGAGAATCCAAGGCTCTTAGTGAAACGAAGACTCCCACCTTCCCTTTGCCCGATCCTAACCGATGAGGCTGGCCAGCGGGAACTCGGGCTGCCGCTCGCAACTGCTTTTTAAGAATGAGAATCGGGGCGAGCTAGTTGTCCTTGGTCCGACGACTCCCGTTCGCTCGTGTGTTGGGTCCCGCCTTGACAAGGCGTTCAGCAACAATTTCGTAGACGGAAGGATTGAATACCATCCCAACATGGGTTCCCGAGACTGAGAAGTCCGATTCAGTGCAGTCTGTTTTGCAATACCGCCAGTCCACGACTCCGTCGTCCTCGCTATAGACAGCGGTCTGTGCCACCGATGCAGGCATGGCGTGCCGCAACGAGTTCAGGAAATCGCAAGTGCAATGTCCGGTGTAGCAGTCCGGAAGCACGCTGCTGCCATTTTTTTCGTGGATATGGCGGCGAACCATTTCCGCCGCCCGCAAAATGCTGGGATGAGCGACTGTTCCGCGAAATGGCGAACCCAGGGTGATCACCGACCCGACATCCGATGGCCTCTGCGCGGCTATGGCGCGCGCGATGATCCCACCCAGACTGTGACCGACCAGATGGACTTTGCGCCCGGATGTTGCTAAGGCCTTCTCGATGGTCGCGTTCAGCTGCTGTTGGATCAGGAGATTCGGGCACTGGGCGTTGAAACCAATCCCGGAAAAGAACGGTTTGTATCCAATTCTCGCCAGCCACTGATGCAACGGCGCCAAGTAAGCGTCTGGGCAAAGGAAAGCAGGAAGGAGAATCACGGCAGACCCGTCGCCATGCGGTATTCCCAGCCCGTAATATACGGGCGCGGCATGCAGAAGAAGCAACTCGGCCGCACACAGTACTTCGCCCAGGATAGGAACGTCAGCTTCTTGATATTCCTGAATGCGGATAGGGGAACCGCTGTCCTTCGCTCCACCGTGGGTTCTTCTCATTCGACAGTGCTTCACTCTACGTGAGAACACAATTTTCCACAATGACACTTTTTTCCAACTCTTCGCACACGTAAACCTTCGATCGGGCGTTGACAAGCAGGTAGGTACGGCTCACGATTCACAAAAGGTCAAGTAATGGCGCTCACTGTGAAACCCGTGCAATTGAACCCAAAGACTTTGGAAGCGTTTGCTGCTTATATTCGCAACACTGAAAGGGAGATGGAGAAAAGTCTGCACATACCCGAATCGTTTTTGTGGTCTCAACATGCGCCTGGCAGAACTCAGTTAGTCGATCAGGGACAGGTCGTGGCCCAATTTTCGTCAGGGCAAGGACCGGTCAAAGTTTCAGACGGTTTGATTCACGACTGGATCACTGCTGCATGGATTCCTGATTCGAACATCCGGAAAATACTTGCGGTGATCCAGGACTACGATAACCACAAGAACACGTACAAGCCCGAGGTCACTGATTCAAAACTCATCCGCCGTGACGGGAACGATTTCCAAGTCTATCTGCGGCTTCTGAAAAAAAAGATCATTACAGTCGTTCTCGACACCGACCATGAGGTGCATTATTGCCCTGTGGATCAGGTTCGATGGGTGTGCCGCTCATACACAACCAGGATTGCAGAGGTGGAAAATGCTGGAAAGCCGGACGAGCGCGTCTTGGAGGCTGACTTCGGTTACGGATTCTTATGGCGCCTGTATTCCTATTGGCGATTCGAGGAGCGGAATGCCGGAGTGGTCGTCGAATGCCGAGCCATCTCGCTGACGCGTGACGTGCCATTTGGGTTGGGATGGGCTGTTGAACCGATCATTCAAAAGCTCCCGAGGGAGTCGCTCATCAAGACCCTCGAAGCTACCCGTCAAGCGCTGCATGGCAGGCCAGAATAGTTCGCGGTTCGCTACATTCACCATGCGAAATGCCTAATTCTTCGCATAGATAGGCCCGCTATTCCGTGAGGGCGGATCGGCTACAGCACGAATGTACGAGATGAGAGCCTGAATCTCCGTTTTGCTGAGAGTATTTCCCCAAGCTGGCATCAGGGCTGACTTATTGAGCGCTGGACCGCCGTAGGTGATGATGGCGGTGAGGTCCGCATCCGTCATTTTATTCAGCGTTTCTCCCTCGGTGAATGGATGCGGCTTGACCTCCAGGTTGTCGTAGTTCGAGACGCGTTCCACAGTCGATTCGGGATTGTGGCAGCGGTCGCAATACTGGTCGTTGAGGCGACGGCCAAGCGTTTGCTGATATCCGAGCGCAATTTCCTGGAGGACGAGATCGATTCTCTTGTGGGATTTGTCAAAGGTAAAAGCGGTAAGCTGATAACGACCTGCCATTCCGCCGAGTGAAACGTTCGTTGTGAATTGTCCGCTGGAATCGGTCAGACCGTTTGGTGGATCGAACGAGACCCCGGCTGCGGATTCGAATTGTACGAGCGCTCCCGTAACTCCATTTCCCTGCTCATCGTTCACCTGCACGACCACAGGCTGAGGCAACAGGCTGCCGGTCTGAGCAACCTGTTTTCCGCCGCTCGATTCGACGACTGCGACGCCAAATGCGGTAGGCTTAGGCAAAGTCACAGAGGCATTCTTCCGCGAGCACGACGTAGTAAGAGATGCCGTCAGCGCAATAAAGAGGATGACGATGCTCCAACAATCCCGAGTCATTTCTTTGCAACCTCCTGTTTTCCTCCACCTTTCTGCGAGATCAGGAACGCGGTAAGCGCCCGGGCGTCTTCATCGCTCATGGCGCGGTTGGGTTCGACTGTGCCCGGACGCAGAGCCTGAGGGTTCTTCATCCATTGATAGATCCAGGCCGCTGTGAGCCGCGAGCCCACATGAGTGAGAGTCGGGCCGATGTAACCCTTATCCGTTTTCGTGTCGACGATGTGGCAGCCCTGACAGGAGTATTTTCCATAAAACAGCTGCTTGCCGAGTTCGATATCGCCTTGTGAATAGCCGCTGAGCGGCATGGAATCACGATCGACTGCAGGACTCTGATAAACGGTCATTATGTAGTCAGCGAGTTCGTTCGTTTCGGCGTCGGTCAGGTTGAAGCGCGGCATGCGCCGGATTAACGCCGGACGCAGGGTGTTCGGATTCTTCAGGAAATCCACCAGCCATTGCCTCTGCACCGAACTACCCTCCCAGGTGAGGTCAGGGGCCATGTCGCCGCCGTGACCATTGATGCGATGGCAACTGAAGCACGCAAGATCGGTCATCAGTTTGCCGGCTTTGCCTGCTGGCTGGTAATTCGTTTCGGGAACCGCGGATACGGTGAGCGACGGGGGAAGCGTGTTGGCGCGCTCATTCAATGCAAGCAGCGCCGTTGTCAGCGCATCGATTTGCGTCGCAGTGAAGATGTACTGCGGCATCTTCAGTCCAGGAGAAAATGCTCGCGGCTGTTTAATCTTGCCGGCAATGTAGTCCGGCAACGTGTGTGGCATACCAGGCAGGAAGAGCAGTTGGGTCACTGGCTTGCTGCCGATGCGGCTGAGTTCGGGGGCGAAGTTGTCTGGCTTCTTTATCCCGGCGATCTCGTGACAAGATGCGCAGCCATAATCGGAGACCAGGCGTTTGCCGTGCGCAATCTGTTCGGGCGTCGCGGAATCGAGATGGATGCTACCCAGGAGATCGGAGTCGGCCTTGGCTTCCAGAAATCCAGCGAGCGTCGCGACCTGGGCATCGTTGAAACGATAGTGCGGCATCGCGGTTGTGGGGTCATAGATTCGCGGATTCTTCAGCCAGCCCTGCAACCACTCCGGTTTCGCCTTGCTGCCGATCCGCGTCAGTTCCGGGCCTACGTTTCCTCCAACAACATTTCCTGCCGCATTCTGCACGGCGTGGCACGAGGCGCAAAAGGATTCTCCATAAAGGCTGGCTCCGGCCGTTGGATCTGCCGCCGCTTTGCCCGAGACCGCAACAGAATCTCCCGCAAGCGGCGTGCTGTTGGCGATCAGAAACGCCGACATGTCACGTGCATCGTCATCGCTCAACTTGAAATTCGGCATCGTGGCTGTGGTCGCGTAAGCTTGCGGATCCTTCAGCCAGGCATAGATCCACTCGCGCGTAGTTTTGTCTGCGATGTGCGAAAGCGATGGAGGATCGTCCGTCGCCTTCATGGTGCTGCCATCAGGCAACTTCACCATGTGGCAGTTCACGCAACCATATCGCGCCAGCATGGCACGTCCCTCGTTCAGGACCGGAGTACCCAGCTGCGAATTGCGGTGACACTCCCCGCAGGATGATTCGTTGTACTTTGCCGGAAGAATCGGCTGCTCCCATGCGAGCGTGCTGTTGTGAGCCTCGGAAACCGTTGTTGCGGCGCCCTGTCCACGATGGCAGGTCGTGCAACCGAACTCGTCAAGCTTGTGCGGAATCACCGGATGTGCGCGGAACGGCTGCGTAGCAACATCCGTGAGGCTTGTCTCCTTCAGAGCAACGTGGCAACTTGTGCAGCGATCGACAACGCCCAACTCCGGAAGCCAGATTTGCTGGATGCCGCCCCGAAAGTGCCGTTGCAGCGTATTGGCTTCGCTGCGATTACGGATCATCTTCAAGTAGCCATGCTGATAATGACGCCACTCGCTGAAATGATTCTTGGCCGGAGCGATGGCCAACGAGAGGAGAAAAACCAGGCTGACCACGCCAAAAGCGCGAACGCTGTCTCCGAATAGCTTTTGCCAAAGCGACTTAAGGTTTGCTTTCATGCGCGGTGCATCCTCGTCCTTATGCTCCCTGCCAAGGCCATATCCATGACCAGCCCGGCCCGCGGAAGAATGTGCCCACCGCGGTGAGCACGATCAATTCGAATAAGAACCATGTCATGACCCAATAAGAAAGTGGTCTTGTCGCCAGATAGCGGCGGAAGGCTGAAGCGGACTTCGGCGGACTCTGAGATGCCACAAGCATCAGGCCAGCCATGATGAGAGTTGGAACCAACGCCACAATCACATGAAACCAACCTAAAAAAATCGAGAGCAGCACTGCCACGAGATAGAACACCCGCACCCGTCGCTTGCGATCCTTCAGAAAAAATCCGTCCGCCTCGATGTTGACTTTGAAATATGGGATGACAACGAGCGCCATCACCACGAGTCCTGGGACTAGCACGCCCGCGACGACCGGCGGAAAATAATGCAGCATCTCCTGCAATCCGAGGAAATACCACGGAGCTTTCGCTGGATTCGGAGTGTGGGACGGATCCGCCAGCCCCTCCAACGGAGCATTGAATATCAGCGCAATCCAAATCAGAGCTGTTGCGAGGGCCATGATTGCCACTGCCGCACGGAACAGCACCTCGGGAAAAGTCTGGATCTGCTCTTCGGTCTCAGCCTTTACCTGCGCCGACGTTCGCCGCGTCACGAAAACAATGCGACGCGGAGAGCGTTTCGCGTTCGAGTCGAAGCCGGCTACAAAGTCTTTGGTATCGGCCATGACTATTTACCCTCCTTTACACCGGCAGGGCTGGGTGTACCGCGCTGCTCGCCAATGTTGCGCGAAGCCGTAATCGTACCCGGCATTTCGCCCGCAGTCCGTGCTCGGACTACGCCCGGCTCGCTCGAATGTGAGTAGAGACCACCATCTTTGCGAATTCGCCAGAAATGAATCGCGACGAAGAACATCGCGGTCAGAGGAAGGATCATGCAGTGAAGCACATAAAATCGCAGCAGCGCATTGGCATTAACAGCGTGGCCACCGAGAAGCAGGAAATGGATCTTGTCGCCGACGAGTGGTACGGCGGAAGCGATGTTCGATCCAACCGTGATGGCCCAGTAAGCCAACTGATCCCACGGCAGCAGGTATCCGGTATAGCTGAGCAGCAGGGTTATAAGAAGAAGGACGACGCCGATGACCCAATTGAACTCGCGCGGCGGACGATACGCCCCGCGATAGAAAACTTTGAACATGTGCGCGAACACCAGAAAGACCATCGCATGCGCCGACCAGCGGTGCAGGTTGCGCAGGAACAGTCCGGACGATACGACGAACTGCAGATCCTTCGTGTCCGCGTATGCCTGCGGCACCGAGGGATGGTAATAAAGCATAAGTGGAATTCCAGTGGCGACCAGCAGCAGGAATGTGCCGAGAGTCAGCGTGCCCAGGTACCAGGTCGCGCTGAAGCTGAGCATGCGAGTACGCACTTTGGTCGAGAACAGGTGCAGGAACACGTTCTGCTGGATTGCCAGTGCGCGCTTGAGCGTGCTCGATCCTGTGCCGCTACGGAAAACCGAGCGCCAGACCCGCGTTTCGCGCACATCTTCGAAATATTGGTCCACAGTTTTCGCCATGTCAGACCCTCACAAAGGAATCGCGTGCGAGCGGCGGCACGTCAGTTGATCGATCGACGAGGAGATCGCCGTCGTCATTGATCCAGATGCGCTTCCACGGGAGCGGCTTAGGCGCGGGCCCTTCGATTTTGTCGCCGGGCTTGTGTCCATCTTGCTGGAAAGCGAAAAACTTGCTGCCGTGACAGGGACAGGCAATGATGCCCTGCTCCGGTTTCCACGCCGTCAGGCAGCCGAGGTGTGTGCACACTGCGCTCAACGAGAAGAAACCTTCTTGCGAGTGGATGATGTAAATTCCAGTCGTAACGTCGAGCGTCACCGAATCGAGCGGATAGCGATCCGGCTTGCCCGCATTGACCACGGGCGAAGGTTCGTATAGAACGTTGGGTTCGAGATACTGATATGCAAACGCCACGCTGCCTGCCGCGGCTATGCTTAGCGAGCCCAACCCCAGCTTGGCAAAGAATTGCCGCCGGCTCACATCGTCTTTATTCTTTGTTTCTTCTGGCATAAGGACCTTGGGTCTTGAATCTATTTCTGCAATCCCGCTCCAATCGAGGCGACCGAAATCAATCCGGTCGGTTCGGCTGGAAGCAGGTTGTACGACTCCATCGTGATTGTTCCGACAGGGCAGCGCATCGCGCATAAGCCGCAACGGATGCAGCGTGTCTCGTCTTTCAACATCGCGGAACCGGTAACAACTCCGAGCTCGTCGGCGGCAACTTCATCGAACTCGACACCAAAGAATTCCTGGTTCTCGCCAATCTGTTTAACCGCTTCAGGCTCGAAGGCGATGCGATCGAGCGAAACCAGTTCCAGGCACTTCTCCGGGCAAACATCGACGCAGCCGCCGCACAGGATGCACATGCTGCCGTCTTCCGGAACGCCTTCGAAGATCGTGTTCACCCAACAATGCAGGCAGCGCTGCGCTTCGGCCATGGCGCTCTTCGCGTCATAACCAACTTCGACCTCGGTCATGCCTGTACGCCGTTCGAGAGGAAGCATCGGTACAGCCTGCCGATCGAGATCGAGGTAACCGAGCGGCATCGCATGGCGCCTCAGGACTTCCACTTCGATCACTGGATCCGGATGCTTACCGCCGCGCAGATATTCATCGATTCCGATAGCGGCGCGCTTGCCGTCGCCGACACTGTCGATGATCAGACGCGGGCCGAAGACACAATCGCCGCCCGCAAAAATTCCGGGAGCAGACGTCATCAATGTCTGAGGGTTGACCGCGATCAAGCCGCGGGGGGAGAGCTCAACCTTGTCTTCCGGGGTGAAGAAGTCCAGCCGCGGAGCCTGGCCGATCGCCATGATGATCGTGTCGCATTCGATCTGACTTTCGCTGCCCTCGTAGAACGCCGGATTGAACCGGCGATTCTCGTCGAAGACCCATTTCGTCTTGAGCGCTTCGAGAGCAGTGACCTTGCCGTCTCTGCCTATGATTCGCTTCGGCCCGAATCCTGGGTGAATAATGATGCCTTCCTGCTCTGCCTCTTCAATCTCTTCGAGCGCGGCGGGCATTTCGTTGCGCCGCTCGAGGCAGACCAGGTTCACCTCGCGCGCCCCCATCCGCAGAGCAGAAAGTGAGATGTCGACCATTTCCTTGGTCGCAACGGCGGAAACATTCTCGGCGGAGGGCACAACCTCTTCGATTCCGCCTGCATGTTGCCGTACGACTTCCCGGGCGGCGGAACGGGCAACGTCCATCGCGACGTTACCGCCGCCGATCACGATTACCTTTTTCCCAATCGTGAACTTGTAGCCAAGATTCACGTTCAGCAGGAAGTCGATTCCCTTGTGAACTCCATCAAGATCGACGCCCGGAATGCTGAGATCACGGCTGCGATGTGCTCCAACCGCAATCAGAACCGCGTCAAACCCTTGGCGTCGCAGTTCGGAGATGGTGAAGTCGCGCCCCGCGGCATGATTCAGCTTCAAGGTGATGTCGCCCGCTTCCAGGATCTCCCGGACCTGGGCTTCGACCACATCCCGCGGCAATCGATATTCAGGGATTCCGAGATACAACATGCCACCGGCCACCGGAGCCGCTTCGAAGAGCGTGATTGAATAACCCATCAAGGCGAGGTCATGGGCAGCGGAAAGCCCCACGGGACCCGCTCCGATGATTGCGACCTTATATGGAAGCTTTTTCTGGCCTCGCCCTTCGTTGATGTGGACCGGATGCTTCGATTCGGGCCCGTATTGCTCGGTCAAAAACCGTTTGAGTGCGCGAATGGAAATCGGCTTGTCGATCTCCCCCCGCCGGCACGCGGTCTCGCACGGATGCGCGCAGACCCTGCCACAAATACTCGCCAGAGGGTTCGGATCCCGTGCCAGACGATAGGCTTCCTCGAACCGTCCCTCGGCAATCAGGCCAACGTAGCGCCCGGCATTCGTGTGCGCCGGACATGCCATCATGCAGGGGAAATTCGTGTGCAGCCAATCCGCGTCGACCTTTTTGTCTCGGAATCTTTTCAGCATCGCGCCACTCGGTTTCACATACCGGGAACTGCATGCGACTTCGGTTGACTTGTAAGAAGCGGCGGGAGCGGGCGATTCACGCCCCCGCGCGCAGCTATTTCTTCACTGTGAAGTCCGCTTTGGTGCTACCGGACACCGTGACGGGCTTTGATTGGTCTTTTGCCCCTTCGTGCCATATCGTTAGCGTGTAGCTTCCATCCGGAACGTCTTTGATTGTGTAATTGCCGCTGTCATCCGTCTCAGCAAAGTAGGGGGTGGGACTGACGATGATGTATCCGGCCATGTCAGGGTGGACATTACAGTACAAGGGCACGGCTCCTGGCTTGTCGAAAGTGAATGGACGCTTCTCGCCCTTGGGCCAGGTTCCAAGATTATGTCCGGCTTTTTTGTCGCCGCCGACCGAGGTCCAGAAGACGTTGTGTGCCACGTTGTCGCTGTTCAGGAAGTCGACCGTGGTGCCCTGCTGTACCGCCATAATATGAGGCGCGAATAAAAGCCCCTTTTGATCCATGACTGGGCGATCTTTGGGAGCGGGGAAAGTCTTGCCGGCAATCGCGTCAACGTAGACCACCGATTTTCCCTTCATGCCAGTAACCTTGCCCGTGATCTCACCAGCAAAGGCTGTCATGCTCAATCCAACTACCAGCATCAATACGAGTCCTTTGTATTTCATTTCACCGTTCTCCTTTGTATTAGCACTTGATCATTCCATGCGATCTCAGAAGATAAATCTCGCGACCAGATAAACCGTGTTGTTGCCGTCCGCATTGCGGCCAGCCGCGTCATAATTAGTCGAACCGCCATTGAACTTCGTGTATCCCGTGTATTGTGCGGCGAGTTGCAGGTTCTGCCACGGCCAATATGAGAAATTCAGAATGTAGCCCGAGCCTCTGGGGTCGCCGTTTGCACTTCCGCTTACAGCAGCTTGTGGAAAGAGTAGAGCGTCGATCGTGCCTGAGGTGTCGAACCATCCGAAAGCACCTGAGTACTTGTTACCGAAGTGGTATTCGGCATTAGTCAGAAAAGTGTTCAGGTGGTGGTTGCCGGGCGAGGCTGCCCCAAGAATTACGCTGGCCGGCAGATTAGAGTTTTCGCGAATGTAGGTGGCGCGGAACGAAAGCACGTCAGTTCTGGCGATAGTGCGATCGATCTGAGTATCGACTGCGTAATCCGTGTAGTCATCCTCGGGCCCAGTGATAGCTCCGGGGCTGGACCGCATATGCATGCCGTAGGTACCGAACTCGTACTGCGTCTTTCCCGTAAGCTGTTGCCATGCGACGCGCCAGTAAGGAGCCAGACCCCGGATGTTGTAGGAGAACCCACTTCCGTCAGTCGGTTGAGCAGCACCAACGTGGCCAGAGCGGTAAAGAGCAGCATCCGCATAGAGGTGGTTGTCCCACATCATGTAACCACCGAAGCCGGCAACGTCCTGGGCCAAGGAAGAAATGATGGGAGCGGCGCTGGGAGTCGGCGCCCAGTCGTCGGCCACAAATGGATACCCCCACGCCGGGGTACTATTCCAGAGATCCTCAACGGTTGGATTGTTATTGAGATCCAATCCGTAAACGAATTCCTTTCCGCCCAACTTCGTCAGATTGGCGTACCGGATATCGGTGTTATCCATGCTGAAGTGGTCACTTTGTGTGTCATAAGTGACTTGCAGGAAGCTGCCAACGTGCGATGTCCAGGCTCCGGAAAGAAAAAGGGATACATCCTGCGGCAGTTCGACGCTTCCGTTTTGCGTCCCGGGAACAGGCGACTTTGTTGACGTGAAGGAGGTCTCGAGCCATGCCGATAGTGGCAGAGTCTCCAACAGATCTAACGCGGCGCGCTTTTTTCCCCCATCTGTTTTTACGACCTTCGTTTCGTCTGCCCGATCCACATAGCCGAGCAGCTTGAATCTGCGGCCGGCCGGATTGAGCTCCGGAGGAGTGTAGTGACATCCGCTGCATGGCAAGCCGGTTTGCCGCGCATAGCTTGGGAGCGCCTCAGCCTTGGGCGGCCTTAGCAAGAACAACAAGCTGACTGCTAAAAGTAGATGAATGCACAATTTCTTCATTCGAATCCTCTTCGCGTTCCAATCCGCGCCCTGAAATCTCACGGCTGCAGAGTTCACTTATCCCCATACGGCACAGGGTGGTCGCGTTGCGACGCTCACGCCGTGTGCACTTGCCGCTGCATGTCTAGGTGAAAAACCGTTTCACTTGGATCCAAGTGAACCTGATACTACCGGGTGTAGTGAAGCTCTGCGACGCACTGAATCACATGCTCATGTGATTTGAATCACACTTTTGGAGAACGCTATGAATTTGGGATTTTCCTGCTAAGCCAATACTTTTAAAAGGCGTTACGCGCTATGCAACATTATGAGTGACCGCTATCGCAGACATAACAAGGTCTGTGAATCACGGGTGCGCGTGATCAAACTCACAGGCTCCGGTTGCCACATGACGTCAACGTTTACCTGCTTTTCCAACTTTCTGGTAGGCAAATGAGGCGGGTGAGTGTGGCGGCAACCTCCTGGACGACTAATCGTTTCTTGATAGTGACTCCGTTCTCGTGCGCCAGTAAAATCGTGCCCTTGTTTCGCCGAATGCCATGAAACAACAAGAAGCAATTCAACAAACGAAACTGGCTGCTCTCGCAGACGGGCTGAATTTAAATTCAATTGCAGTGCTCGCGTTAATGCTCTTCGCATCCGTGCAAATGTCGGCGGGCGAGAGTCGCAGGGTGGAACACCCAGGCAGCATTAACGCCAATGACGACTGTTCGGTTTGTCACGCGGACAAGTCACGTGGCAAGTCCGTGCACTCTGCCATGGCGCTTCCCTGCACTGTTTGTCATGTCGCAGAAAGTCAGGGGGACATGACAACTCTGATACTGTTCATGCCGAAGCCAAAGGTCTGTTTCGCGTGCCACGAGCAATCCAAGTCCGTGGCGCAACACAAGACCAAGGCCAATGAACGGTGCCTAAACTGTCATGAAGCCCACAGCAGTAACCAGCCCAACTTGTTACGAGAGCTGACCTCATTACCCGAGAGGTAGTTCTCTCTCTCCGATCCTCTCGTCCAGCTACGTTCGGAATCCTCAGTGTGATCCGCCCATTTCCGCGGCGAGATTGCAAAGAGCTCGGATTTGTCTGACTCCGCCGTCGATGGCCGCATCGTGAAGTCACCATCTGGTCGTGACCTTCATCACATGCTCCTGTGATCCAGATCATCGTGCAAAACAGAAGGACAACGTAAGGAAGAGCATCCCGGTTCCAGCAATACAGCGCCAGGGATCAGCTAATCTTCGCTTCGTGATGGCGGATGCGGAGGCAGAGTATGCCGCGAGCGGTGGACAACAAGACCTGCGACGTAGAGCAAATCGCAGCACGTGTCTTCGAGCTGGAACGCAGAGTTGCAGCTCTGGAAGAACACTCCGGGCACTCCCTGTCGCTTCAGCCAGCCTCTCCCACCAGATCTCTCCAAAATGAGTCAGCCGACGTGTTCTGGGGATTTCTGCCGATCGAACTGCCCAGCGGAGCTGTACCGGTGCTGGGAAAGGCGGTTCTTGGCGTCGCGGGCGCTTACCTTCTCCGTGCTATCGCTGAAGCTGGCCCAATTCCCAAATTACCGGTTTTGATCGTTGCTATTACCTATGCCGCTTTTTGGATGGTATGGGCAGTCAGAACGCACGACACGAACCGGCTTGCCAGCGCGACGTACGGCGTCACGTCAGTTCTGATTCTCGCACCCCTGCTCTGGGAGTCGACCGTGCGCTTCCAGGTGATTGCGCCGGGACTCACCGCCATGGTGCTGGTCGCTTTTATAGTTCTGGTTTTGACACTCTCGTGGCAAAGACAGCTTCAGATGATTCCCTGGGTCGCGACCCTTACAGTCGTGATCACTGCGCTGGCGTTGATCATCGAAACCCGGGACTTGGTGCCCTTCACTGCGGCAATGTTGGCCGTGGCGGCAATCACCGAGATCGCAGGTTGCCTTGGGCATCGCCTCAGCTTGCGCTTTGTACCAGCCCTGGCGGCCGACTTCGTCGTTTGGCTACTTGCGTACGTGATGACATCTGCAGAGGGAGTGCCAGAAGGTTACCGGCCAGCAAGCGCGATCATTATAGCCACCCTGTCTTTCGTTTTGCTTGCCATTTATGGCGCTGGCATCGGAGTTCGCGTTTTTGGGCTGCGTCAACAGATATCGGTTTTCGAAATGGTCCAGGCTGTTCTGGCTTTTACCCTTGCAACATTCGGCATTCTTCGCACCTTCAATTCAGCATCTTTCGTTCTCGGCGGCTTGTTTCTGCTGCTCGCGGCCGCATTTTATTGGGGAGCCTTGTCGCTTTTCGCAGATGAATCGTGCGCTCGAAATCGGCGTGTCAGCGCCAGTTCGGCTGCCGCCCTGTTCCTGGCAGGTACATTTCTCATATCCACCGCAAAGCTTCAGGTTCCTTTGTTGTGCATCGCGGCGGTGGCGTCGGCTTTCCTGTATTCCCACTCGCGGAAGTTCAGCCTGGGATTGCATGCGTCTTTCTACCTGGCTGCTGCTTTTGCAGCCTCACCTCTTCTCGTCTTCGGCGTGAACGCCATGGCGGGAGCGGTACCGTCCGCACCCAACAGGGATGTCTGGACCGTAGGAATTGCGGCCCTCCTCTGTTATCTGGTGGGTTCGCGAGTTCAGGAGACGCGTATCCGGCGGCGATGGTTATGGGTTGTTCCCACCGTGCTGTTCGGATTCGCAAGTGCGGCGATTGTGGTAGTCGCAATCTCCACCTATGCCGGCGGTCAGATGGAACTCACGCCACCCCGCCTTTCAGTGATTCGCACGATAGTGAACTGTGCGCTGGCCGTGATCCTTGGCTTCGCGGGTTTGAGCTGGAAACGCGCGGAACTCAGCTGGGTTGCCTATGCAGCGGTAGCATTCGGCACGCTTAAACTCCTGTTGGAAGATCTGCGGTTTGGCAACGCTGCATCGCTGGTAGCTTCGCTTCTCTGCTACGGGTCGATCTTGATCCTACTCCCACGCCTCACTCGCAGGGCGGCGGCCAAGCTTTGAAAGTAGAAAAAGTAAGTACCCGATAAAGCGAGGTGCGTCCGCACTCGAAATGGTTGTTGCCTTACCGGCGGGGGATCGCATCCGACTTGAACTTTTCATATCCGGGTCACGGCGAGACGCTTTCAGCTTCGCCAATTAAGGAGGACTGATCACGTTTGAAAGGACCTCTGAAAGACCTGGGCGCGGACTAAACATATCAAGGTCTGACCGACAGCCGCTTCTGCCCTCTAACCCTTGGCTTCGCTGAAGATCTCCACCAGGCGGTCGGCAATCAATTTGTCCTCGGCGTCTTTGAGCTGCCACACAGCAAAACCGAAACTGTCCGGATCGCGCGGAGGGCCGTGATGAATGGCTGGAGCGGCGGGCACGGTCTCCTGGGGGTCCCTTCCGCGCATGCCGCTCACTCCGGCGCCCAGGCTTCCGATGCCGATGGGCCGAGTGTCGGCTAATTTCTGCATGACTTCATGTCCGCTGATGTTGAGTTTGGAGCGATCGATTTTCCAGCTGTAATGTGGCGTCACGTTTCCGAGTGCCTGAGGATTGAATTGCCGAGGCAGCGCATTCACTCCAAATCGCCGCACAGCATCGGTGATCCTCTGGGCGCGCTCGTCGTAGCTGCGCAGGGTGGCCTCATAATTCTGGCCAACGAAAATCTCAAGCGCCTTCAGCATGCCGAAAATAGTTTCCTTGCCAACTTTGCAGCAACGCCCGATACGGTCTTCCTGGGGGCTCATGTTGAGCAACGCATAGCGCATTAATTCTTGCCTGCCGATCAGTATTCCGGCTGCCTGCGGACCGCGGATGTCCTTTCCACCGCTGAAAGCGACCATGTCGAAGCCCATGCCGGGATACTCCCAAAGCCGCTCGACGGGAGGAACATCAGCCGCCGCATCATTGAAGGTATAGAGGCTGTGCTCCTTCGCAATGGCGATGGTTTCCGGGCCGCTGACTTTGCCCTTGTCAGAGAGAATGTTGGTGAAGTGGATGGCTACCGTTTTTGGATTTATGGCGGCAATCATCTCCTCGCGCGTCTCGACCTCGACCAGCTTTGCACCCGTCTGGCGGATCTGGTGGTCGAACGGGTAGCGATGGCTTTTTTGAATGATCACTTCATTTCGAGGGAAATCGCTGACATCGGGAATCACTCGCATGCGAGGCTCAAGGTCTTCCGTCATCATGCCGGCGTAGCCGACAACCAGCGCCGCGGCCGCGCCGCCTGTTACCAGGCCCGTATAACCAGCAGGGGACTTGCAAAGACTGGCGATGAACTTTCCGGCTGCGATTTCGAGTTCGTCGATCAGAACGAAGTGTTCATTCCCTCGCCGCATCAGTTCCATGACTTCGGGAGGCATCACGGATCCGCCAATTACGGTGATGGTGCCGTTGATATTAATAAGAGGCGTCACGCCCAGCTCAGCGTAAATGTCTCCGGTCGAACCGAGCCCGGATGTGATCGGCACAATGGGGGATCCGTCGACAGACAACGCTGTAACCGGCTTGCGCGTCTTCCCGAGCATTGCGGCGTTCAGCCCTAAAGGTGCGAAGACACTGCTCGCCGTACCCAGAGCGGCAAGAAATGAGCGCCGGCTCCAACCAAGCTTCATATTTGGCCTCCCTATGGTTCGCTCTATCTCACCACCGGCACTACTGATGGATTCACGACCTTTGCGCTGCCCACAATTTCAATCAGAGAATCGCCAGGAATCCATTCGACCGCCATGCAGGCGCGCGATGGAGCCTTCCCGGGAGAAAAATAGGTACCGTAAATCTTGTTCAGGGCGTCGTATTGAGCCTTGTGGGCATCGAACCGAGCCTTACCCGTGGGCATTAGGATATTTTCGGCCAGAGGCAGACAGAGAAATACTTGAAGGTGGAGTATGTTGTCCATATTGCTGCCTGCCCGCTCGACGGATTTCTTCAGCGCGTCCATGGTACGGGTAACATGCTTTTCGAAGGGATCCGTGACCAGCACGTGATCTTCTTTGGGATAGCCATCGTTGGCGCCTGTACCCGAGAAGTAGTAAATTCCTTCGTGGACGTGATGATCGGCATTGGACCGGCGAGACGCATCTTTGTCGGCATTTTGCGGCATGGATGCAGCGGCAGAAGTGCCAGCACCTGGCGCCTGTTGCGCGAACAGCTTCGCTCCGGTTGCAAACGCTGCCAGCGCTGTCATCTTGCCAACGAACTTTCGTCGTGTGTTGATGTCCATTCAATGTCTCCTTTTTTTATCCAGAGAAGAGCGCAGAATTCAAAACAATTTTCGTTCACGGTATTTTACGTCGGGTTTCTCACCGAGTGATGCCCAAATCAGAAATCAAGCCACAAGGGTTATCAGTCTGCCTTTGGCAAGCCTTCGCAGAGTAACTCCGGTGGTATGCGATTTACCGGGAATCAGCGGCGGTTTCGTGATCAAGCGGAATGCGATGTTCTGCTTTCTAAGGCCAGTTTCACCGGACTGACCTGTGCTTAAGTGGAACCGGCGCACTTCTCAATCTGCTTCAGTGTCTTCGTCAGCAACTCCTGTTCCCGCAGGTTTTGCGTCAGCGCAATAGCACGTTCAATTTCTTCGCGCGCCTCACCGAACCTGCCCATTTTCTTCAGCAGATCTCCGCGAACACTGTGAAACAGATGATAGCCAGCCAGCGCAGAGTCAGCAGCATGCGTGGCTATCGCGTCGACTGCATCAAGCCCAGCCGCCGGGCCCTGCGCCATACCCACAGCGACTGCTCGATTCAAAGCGACGATCGGAGATTGCGTGGTTCGCATCAGAGCGTCGTACAGAAGAACGATCCGCTGCCAGTCGGTCTCTTCGGCTGTGCGAGCTCGCATGTGACATGCAGCTATAGCTGCTTGCAAAGCATAATACTTTGCGCCGCCTCCTAGCCTTTGGGCATGTTCGAGCGCGCTCATCCCCCGCAGAATCTGCGCGTCATCCCATAGTGAGCGGTCCTGCTCCGGTAACAAGACCGCCTCACCGTTGCTTCCCCGCCGAGCCGCAGTGCGCGACGCATTAAGTTCCATCAGAGCCAGAAGCGCGTGAACTTCAGATTCGCCGGGAAGAAGCTGCGCCAGCATGCGTCCGAGCCGCAGAGCCTCGTCGCAGAGTGCAGCCCGCATCCACTCCTCTCCTGCGGTCGCGGTATAGCCCTCATTAAAGATCAGGTAGACGGTGGAGAGTACCGACGTCACTCTGCGGCGCAACTCCTCCCCGCGCGGCGTCTCGTAGGGCAGATGAGCTTCCGAGAGAGTCTTCTTGGCTCGAAAGATCCGTTGTCCTATCGTCTTCTCCGATACAAGAAACGCGCGGGCAATCTCCGCCGTAGTGAGGCCGCCAATCAAACGCAACGTAAGCGCGACGCGCCCTTCCACCGCAAGCACCGGATGACACGCGGTGAAGATAAGCCGCAGCACGTCATCGTCGATGACTTGATCCAGTGCGTGGTCCATCGCCTCTCCGAGCCGCTGCTGTTGCACCTCAAGCTCGCGAGCAATTTCTTCGTGCTTTTGTACAAGCATCTGCCCACGGCGCAGACTGTCGATGGCACGCCGCTTTGCCGCGATCATCAGCCACGCAGCGGGATTTTCAGGGATACCTTCTTCGGGCCAACGCTCAAGGGCCGTAACCAGCGCGTCCTGGGCCAGTTCCTCGGCAATACCGATATCTCGGGTGACGCGGGCAATCGCGGCGATGAGCCGCGCAGACTCGATCTTCAGCACGGCCTCGATCGCCTTGTGGACATCGCTCATGTTCGCCTGACTCCATCTTAACGGCAGTCAGGCAAACAGGTTACTAATGCACGTGACTCGGCGATGCCGTAAGATCTTCAATCCCGTCGGACCACCATTGCGTGGGAATCACGAACTGCGTCAGGTGCTCCGAGGGGTCGGCAATCCCGAGAACGGGAGAACGGAACTTTTCAACTCAACCGGCATCCTGCACGCGACGGCGGCCCAGCGCGCCCACTCCATCGGCTTTGTCCATGTGCCTACACTTCAGCAGGCCGCGAATCCGGCATTCACTCTAACGACGAACGGGCAGGCCGGAATTCTACAAGCCGTCGGGGAAATTCTATTTCTAGGAGTTTCTTAATTCCGGCCACGGACGCCCCCGCGAAGAAAAATCCACAACAGGAACGAACCTTTCTTTGCCTCATAGATGCACTGCTCGTTTGCAGTCGGATCAATTTGGTGCGCATTGCCGGTCGAGTCAAGATTGCGTGGTGCCCCGCTGGTCAATGGGATCGCCTCCGATCATGACCAATGCCGATGACTTGTTCCCCCAGACCATCTATCATCCGTATGGCTGGGGACTTGCAGTTTGCAAAAAGAGCAGTGCTGAACCCATTGGTCGAATTCGCGGTTTCAAGCGCAAGTGGAGGAAAGACAAGCTTTCAGGTACCAGCTCGACCGTATACCGTGATTCAGCCGTCGCTCCGAGAATGGGAATTGACTAAAAACAACGGGGGGCGATGCCTACAGTGCCCAACGAGTTTCCTCGTTTTGACCTGACCGGTGACGTGGCATTAGTAACTGGCGCTGCGCGCGGCCTGGGCCGTGCCATTTCTCTGGCTCTTGCTCACGCTGGTGCTGATGTGGCGCTTGGACTGCGAGACGTGAACACGGGAAGTGAGTTGGCTCGCGAGATTGAATCCATCGGCCGTCGCGTATTGCCATTGCAGATGGACATGACTCGACTGGATCAGGTCTCTCGCGCCGTCGACGAAACCGTCGCGCGTTTCGGCCGCATCGACATTCTTGTGAACAACGCCGGTCTATCCCCCGAAAACCTCGCGGAGAATGTGCGCGAAGAAGATTTTGATTTGACGCTGCGAGTTAATCTCAAAGGAACGTTCTTCGCGAGCCAGGCGGCTGGGCGCGTGATGATTGGACAAAAGCGCGGCAGCATCATCAACATGAGCTCGCAGGCCGGATTCGTGGCACTGCCGACTGAATCGGTTTATTGCATGACGAAAGCTGCCATCGCGCACTTAACCAAATGTCTGGCAGTTGAGTGGGGCAAGCACAACATCAGAGTCAACGCGGTTGCGCCCACATTCATCCGCACGCCCGGCACGGAAGCAGTCCTGGCAGATCCCGCATTTCGCAGAAACATCGTTGAGAGCATCGCGGCGTTGCACCGTATTGGTGAGCCCATGGACGTTGCAGGTGCCGTCGTGTTTCTTGCGTCGCCCGCTGCATCCTTGATCACCGGTCATACTCTTCTCATCGATGGTGGCTGGACCGCCATATAAGACTCTCAGGGCCAGTCGCCTTGATCAACTGTCAATGGTCCTGCGCAGGCACTACCGACTCCTTACGTCTCAAGCCCGCGTGCTCTTTTCAGGCAGCCAGAGAACACAACATTACCCGGCTTTGTGGCGGCAGTTGCGAAAGCAAGGAACGCCTGTCCGAAGGATTGAGATGTGAATCACAGCTCTTGTCCTGTAATATCCGCGTGTGTGTTTGCCTGTGACTGCACTTCGACGTTCTTTCCCAGCCGCCCGATAGTGGCAGTCGATTGTCTGCACCAACGCGACCGGCTGATCTATCCTGTGGAGACTTGGTAGGACTCGCGGAAATGGATCTATCGGCCCTTCCCAACAAGCGGCGCTGGTCGATTGTCACCTTGCTTTTTGCCGCGTCGCTTATCAACTACCTGGATCGCGCAACAATCTCGTTCGCGCTGCCTCTCATCTCCAGGGATTTCCACCTCACCCCCGAATCCAAAGGCCTTCTGCTGTCTTCCTTTTTCTGGTCGTACGCGCTGATGCAGATTCCAATCGGTTTTTGCGCCGATCGATTTAATCTGCGCTGGCTTTATGCCGGAGCGTTTGCAATCTGGTCATTCGCACAAGGACTCACCGGTCTTGCCGGCAGTTTCACAGTGTTAATCGCGTTCCGGATTCTCCTCGGGGTCGGAGAATCCATTTACCTCCCCGGAGGAACGAAGATCGTCAGCCTGCTATTCGCGCCAGATGAGCGAGGCCTTCCCTCAGGACTCTTCGATTTCGGAACTCGAACCGGCCTGGTCCTCGAAGGCGTTCTAGTCCCTTGGCTGTTGATGCATTTCGGGTGGCGACGCACTTTCGTCATCTTAGGCTTTACCGCTCTCGTCTGGATCGTGCCCTGGTTTTTGGCCTTTCCTCGCCATTTGCAAGCGGCTGAGGCCAACGTGGCTCCCGCTGACGTGGCGTTGCGCTCCGTACTTCGCGGCCTGTTCAATCGCAATTTGCTGGGAATATGTCTGGGATTTTTCTGTTTTGATTATTACTGGTATGTGTTGGTGACGTGGCTGCCCGACTACCTGATGACGGTGCGTCATCTCAACATCGTACGAGCAGGGTTTTATGCTTCACTCGCGTTCTTCACCTTTGGGATCGCCGAGCCGATTGGCGGTTGGATCGCTGATAGCCTGATCCGTCGCGGTTGGAATGAAACGGCCACTCGGAAAGGCATTGTCGGCGTTGCTTTCGGCATGGGTGTTTTTTTGATCGCAGCGATGCATGCCAGCCACACCGGGATCGCAATCGCTCTATTGATTGGAGCTTCCCTCGTCGGTCTTGCTACCGGCAACCTGCTAACGATCCTCCAGTCTTGTGCACCGGCAGAAGCTGTGGGAGTTTGGACTGGCGCGGAAAATTTCGCGGGTAACCTGGCGGGAATCATCGCGCCGCTCGCAGTTGGGTTCCTCATTACATCGTTCCGCTCGTATGTTCCTGGTTTTGAGCTCGCTTCAATCGTCCTTTTTACAGGAGTGCCCGCCTACTGGTTCGTTGTCGGCGACTTGAAACGAGCCTCTTAGGCCCGCTGGATTCGTTGATATTCTTGTCTCACGGAACTTGAGCTCCCTCCGTTCCAACATAGACTGAGTATAGAGACTGGCTGGCGGCCATAAACAACCTGTTCTTCTTGACTCCTCCAAAGCACAGGTTGGCGCAAGCTTCAGGCAGATGGATTTTCCCGATCAACGTACCATCGGGCGCAAACACGTGCACGCCGTTGTACTTTTCGTCTCCCCATCCCGCCGCAGACCAGACGTTGCCATCCACGTCGCAACGGATACCATCAGAGGTTCCGGGAGCCATATTCACGAAAAGCCATCGATTTGTCAGGCGCGAGCCATCAACCACGTCATACACGTAAATGGGATGGGGATCGGTGGGATGCTTCGGAGTGCCGGTATCCACAAGGTAGAGCTTCTTCCCGTCAGGAGAAAAGCAAATCCCGTTGGGCTTGTCCAAATCACCAGCAACGACAACCGCTTCGAGTGTCCTTGGGTCGAGGCGGTACACATTGTCCGGCAACTCGAATGTAGCCTTATGGCCTTCGTAGTTCGACATGATTCCGTAGCCGGGATCGGTAAACCAGATCGCACCGTCAGAGTGCACCGTCAGATCATTCGGGGCGTTAAGCATTTTTCCCTGGAAGCGATCCATCAACACCGTGATCGTGCCGTCGTATTCTGTCCGCGTGAGCCGCCGCGAGTCGTGCTCGCAGGTGAGCAATCTGCCCTGCCGGTCGCGGTAGTTGCCATTGCTGTAGTTCGATGGATTACGGAAAACGGTGACCTCTCCGGTGTCTTCCAGCCAGCGCAGCATGCGGTTATTCGGAATGTCGCTGAACAAAAGATACCGCCCATCGCCAAACCATACCGGTCCTTCTGCCCATCGGGCACCCGTGTAGAGGCGCTCGACCGCGGCGTTGTTGATCTTGTATTTCGCGAAGCGCGGGTCAATCACTTCGACAGCCGCGTCGGGATAGAGCACCAGATTCTTCCGGTCTTGCTCCCCTCCAAAAGCGAATGGTTCGAATGCAAGCGCCGATGTGAAACCTGCCGCCATATTCATAAATGTGCGTCTCTGCATTGTTTCCTCCTGCAGACGAAAACCAGTGCGGGAGCAACTTATCATGGCCGCTGCCGGACCGCACGTTCAGCAGTACGACGGCTTCCGCACGTAGGATTCATCCAAAACTTCGACGGAAGGACAGCCCAACAGCTTGAGGCACCTCTCCATATCGACCCGCAATATTTCGAGCGCTCGTGCGACGCCCAGTTCACCGCCGGCAGCAAGTCCGTAGGCATAGGCGCGCCCGCAGAGCACGGCACGCGCTCCGAGGCAGATTGCTTTGACGATGTCAGATCCCCGTCGGATCCCGCTATCCATCAGCACTTCCGCCTGACCATTGACTGCTGCGACTATTTCCGGAAGCACGCTCAAGCTCGCAGGGACACAGTCGAGTTGCCGGCCTCCGTGGTTCGAAACAACTACGGCAGCCGCACCATGGTCAAGTGACCGCTTCGCTTCTTCTGCCGAGAGAACGCCCTTGATGACGATTGGCCCTTTCCATAACGCTCGAATCCACGTCATGTCGTTCCAGGAAAATGCCTCACGCTTCATGGCAGTATGCGCGTCACGAACCCGGAGTACACCGCGTTCCGAAGTGACAATGTTGGGCATGTCGGGGAGGCCCCCATCGAGCAGGAAGCGCACCACCCAGCGTGGACGAGCGAAGACCTGCGGCACAAATGGAATCTTGGACCAGACATTCCCGCGCAGAAGCTGTTCCATGCCATCTCGTGCCTCTCGTTCGCGGAATCCGATGACGTTCGAATCGATCGTAATCACCAAAACCTCGTAACCCACGTCCATCGCTCGCCGCATCGCACTCTCGGCTGCGGCACGGCCACCGGTGAGATAGAGCTGATACCAGACTTGGCCGGGAGAAGCAGTCTTCACATCTTCCAGTCGGTGACCGGAGACCGTCGACAGGATCACTCCAACCCCGGCCTTCCCCGCCGCGCGGGCAGCTGCGATCTCACCGTCAGGGTGCATAACCCGCAGATATCCCACGGGCGCCAGGAGCAATGGCATGGACAGTTCCCGGCCGAGCACATGCGCCCGCAGGTCACTCGCTGGTACTTCGATCGCGTGATGCGGCCGAAATGTAACGGCTTCGAACGCCCGGCGATTTTCGCGAAGCGTCCACTCGCCTTCCGCCCCGCCATCGATGTAGTTGAAGACAATTCTTGGCACGCGGCGGCGCGCAAGTTCGCGGAGATCGTCGATGTTTACGGCTTTCGAAAGGCGCAAGGCCGATGAAGATGAAGTCATCAGGGGCATTCCAACATGTTTCAATCTACGCCACGCCGCCGCACGCGTTCCAGGGCATCCGAATCATGCCTCGTGAGAACACTTGCTGGTACGATCGTCGCCAGGCCCCATCAAAAGACCTGATTACCGCGCCGGTGAAAACATAAAAGCAGCAGCCGACTACTTCGGTAAAATCTGCAACGTAGTATAGAGGTTCTTCCGCAAATATTCGCCCCGAAAGAGCATGTGGACAACGCACCAATTTGATAACTCCGGGAGACGAACTCATGAACAATAATCCGATCCTCGTTCTGACTGCGCCCGGCGATGAGAACATTCCATTTCTTGCCGAGTTGCGCGACGCGGCTACGATCGTGGTCGGAGATTGGGCAAGCGAGTTCACCAACGCCGCACTCGACGCCCAAATTATTCTGAATTGGTCGGGTTCTCTTGCGCTTCTCCGAGACGTGTTTCTGATGTCGCGCGGCGTGGGATGGGTCCATTCCCGTTCTGCCGGCTTGGAACAGGTGCTTTTCCCCGAACTGATCGAAAGCGACGTTATCCTCACCAACGGAAGTGGTGTTTTCAGCCCATCCCTTGGGGAGTTCGCTTTGGCCGCGATTCTTTACTTCGCTAAGGACTTTCGGCGGATGATTCGCAATCAGATCGCTGGGGTATGGGAGCCCTTCGACGTAACGATGGTCTCTGGACAGACCCTGGGCATTATCGGATATGGAAGCATCGGAAGCGCTGTAGCTGCGAGAGCGAGAGCGCTGGGCATGCATGTACTCGGCCTAAGGCGGCGTGCGTCCCGCGAGTCGGCACAAGATCTATACGTAGACCAGTTCTACGGATCGGACCGGCGTCTGGAAATGATTTCACGGTGCGACTATATCGTCGTAACGCTGCCGATGACAGAGCAAACACGAGGTTTCATTGCAGATGCCGAATTCGCCACCATGAAAACGAATGCCGTATTCATCAACATCGGCCGCGGACCCACGGTAGACGAGCGAGCAATGATCAGGGCACTCTCAGACAATCGGATTCGAGGTGCAGCCCTCGACGTGTTTGATCAAGAACCATTGCCGCAAGGACATCCTCTTTATTCGATGGAAAATGTCCTGTTGTCTCCACATTGTGCGGATCACACGCCCGACTGGCTGGACAACGCTATGCGTTTCTTTCTGGCGCAGCTGGAACGATTCAAGCGTGGAGATACTCTTTTGAATATCGCAGACAAAGCGATCGGATATTAAGATCGCGATTTCCCTTGACCACACGGGACGCCTTTTTGCAAGCGCTGGACGCCAAGTTCGGCCTTAGAATCAAGGCATCGGCGATTGTGCTGACGCGGACCTTCACCGGAGGGAGTGCATGTTACAGGCAAGCGAATTCCTACTGACATCGGAGCAGCGGGCTCGCTGGATGCGATTCGACACGGCACAACTGCTCAAGCGCTTCTTTTTCTGTGAGCGTTCTCTTCTTGTGAGCGAGGCCGCATGGCTTCCCGCCATTGCATCTCTTGAGATCAAGAGCAGCCTGGCTCGGTTCATCTGGCAAAGTTCGGAAACTGCCAACTGCTTGCGAGAGCGCGTTTTCGAACTTCGCTTCCCAAACCGCCTTCTGGAAGAAGAGGGGAACGATCGCGCCCTGATCGAACTTCTCGACACAGTCAAGGATTCTCCCTCTGTCTCGGCATTCTTGTTGAGCGTGGGAAAGATTCTGTTGCCAAATCTGCGAGACGCCTATCACGCATATCTCCTGGCCTCGGATTCTATCGCGGACGGTCCCACGCACCGGTTTCTGAAACTGGCATTGGCAGAAAAGGTGGAAGCGATCACGGCATTTGACCAGTGGATCAAGATCGACATGTCGCAGAATCCTGGAGCGCATGCTGACGCGGTTGCCTGGGCAAACGAAGTCGCGAGGCGGCTTTCTGCCGCAGGTGGCGTGGGAGTAGAGCCGTCGGCCGCTTCTGTGCCCGCCGGACCAGTGCCGGGTGCCAGGCATTATTCCATTCCGGTGCATCCCGCGAGAGACCCGCGATTTTGGCCATGCCGCTTCTATTGGCCCGATATTGTGGATCCGTCATACCCTTACGGCGAAGGAATTCAGCTACAGTTGCGTTCGGCCATCAGCCATTTGAATGAAGTCTGGGCATTGGAGGCCGGTGGAGTAATGTTGAGTGCTTTCGCGGACGTGCTGCCTTGGGAGTGGATCTACAACTCCGCGCGTTGGACGTACGACGAATCCCGCCATTGCCGCATGGGTTATGAGCGGCTGCTGGCATGGGAACTCGACCCGGCCGAAATACCTCTTGGAACTTACATCTATGAAAGCGCGACGACGGCGAATGAGTCCGACGCGGCCACCAGCCTGCTGGGCATGCTGTACTTTTTCGAAACGAAGAATATCCGGCACAAACCGCAGCGGAGAGAGTTGTTTCATTCCTATGGTGATTCACTTAGCGAGCACGATATGGATTTCGACTGGGCCGACGAAACAATCCACGCCGGTTACGGCAAGCGTTGGCTAAGGGAACTCCTTGCCGCGCAGGGGCAAGATCCGGGAGCTTACGAAGACGTTCGCAAGAACTGCGAAACACTGGTCGCTCGCTATGTGGGTACCGCAACTTCGGGCGAGATAACTGAGCTCAAGACCGTCGCCGCCCGCTTGCTGGGGAAAGCGCAGCAATTCCGGCGACGTCTCTGAGTTGCGCGATCGCCTGCCTGGAGGACTAAATTTTTCTGGGCAATTTGTCGAAATCCGGTCTCGCCGTTCGTCGTTATAGTGAAGGCAGGGCAAAGAGCCCGGCTGAAGACCATTATCAGGAGACGACATGCCGCAATATCTGGTTTCTGGTTACCTACCCGATAACTACGACCCGTCCGCGGAAACCGAAGAGACGATCGAGGCGATCCACGCGCTGAATCGCGAAATGATCGCTGCTGGTGTCAGGAAGTTCGCCGGCGGACTAGGCAAGGCCCACACACTGCGGGCGCAGCCCAACGGGGAGTTGCTTCTCACCGACGGGCCGTACCTGGAGACCAAGGAACACGTGGGCGGTTTATGGATACTGGAATGCGCGGACATTGACGAGGCGCTGGCGTGGGCGCGCAAGGGCGCCAAAGCGTGCCGTACGGCGATCGAGGTGCGAGAGATTTTCTTCATGCCCGCCCCCGAAAAGAACTGAGGGTCAGGGCAACAACTAACGGGCGCTGCGGTGTGGCGTCCTCGGGACTCGGCTCTCAAAGACGAAAAGAAACGAAGAAAGACAAGTGAGCGGCGGCGACTTGCCGCTGCACGCTGAAGGATAGCCTTGCGTAAAACGACTGATTCTCAGGAGGGGAAATTGTGCACGAAAACAAGGTTAGCTCACTCGTAGTCAGGATCTTCACACTGCTGGTGGTGCTCGGTGCGGCGTACCAGACCGTGGCGCAGGATGTCGCGACATCTTATCCAAAGATGGCCCCGATCGACCAATACCT
>Ga0070735_10000452_pt1 | contig 44733 bp, 36 predicted proteins | sample Coa_R1_FD_66443 | JGI IMG/M metagenome (GOLD analysis project Ga0070735, IMG submission 66443) | Surface soil microbial communities from Centralia Pennsylvania, which are recovering from an underground coalmine fire - Coalmine... | ecosystem: Environmental > Terrestrial > Soil > Unclassified ... | reverse complement strand
ACCGGAGCCACGCCCCAGTCCCCGCCGGATCTACCGAACGAGCGCAAGCAGCGCCGCGCCGGCAAAGGAGAACGTGCCCAGGAGACGGTGCGCCTCTTCCGCGGCGGCCTCTCGATCGAGGAGATCGCCGGGGCTCGCGGCCGGGCGCCGAGCACCATCGTCAGCCACCTGGCCGACGCCTTGATGGCCGGCGAAACCCTCGACATGGACCGGCTCGTGCCTCCGCAGCGACGCGCCGCGATTGAGGCCGCCATGCACGAGCTTGGCTACGAGCTGCTCGGCCCCATCAAAGAGCGCCTGGGCGACGACTACAGCTACGCCGAGCTGCATCTGGTGCGTGCAGCGCTGCGGGCCAGATCGACGACGTAATCATCCGGGTGGAGTCTGGGGCGTTCCCCGATCAGGTTCTGGCGCTGGCGTCCGGATGCGGAGCATGCGACGTCGGAGAGAGCCTTGCCTTCGGTCAGAGCATGGTAGAGGACCGTTCCACGAAGATGACTCCGTTCGCGGACCTCGTCAGCCGAGTACACGACCACGTCGCCCGGCAGGTCGAGCGACAGAAGTATCTGTTCGAGGCGGTCCATCTCGCCGAATGCATCGTCGACCTGTGGCAGGATCACGAGGAGATCAAGTTCACTTCGCCCGTCGACGTTTCCCTGCGCATAGGAGCCGAAGAGGATGAGTTTCTGCGGGTGTACAGCCTCGACGAGCCGCCGAGTCGCCTCCTCGATCACTCCATCGATCCCAGTTGCGGGCATTCGCGTTCTGTAGCGTGCCATCGCTCCACGTCCCCGGTCTATCCCACTCTGCAGGATGCGCCTGTCAGAGCCGGCATCAGCGTCCGCTCGCTCATGTAGCCCCTTGAGCCGTTGCGCCTGCCGAGCATCTGGTAACCACGCGAAGGGGAGCGTCTCGACAGAGTGAACGCCCGCGCTCCCGATCTTCGGGAATCAGCTCGATCCCCCGCTGCAAGACGGTGACGGCCCAGGTAGGGCTGATCGGTCACCATCTGGTGCGGCTGGGTGTTGTCCCCATGAGTCGTCCGGTGCTGGCGTGGCGCTCCAGCGTGCCGACCTCCCGACCGCGATGGCGCGAAAGGGCAAACTCCTCTATGGCGTTACCCAGCCTCGGCGCGCTTCGCGAATCATCATTGCTCGGGTAGGTGCACAGTGCCGTCTGCGTCGCCAAGAGTGTGTGCGCACTCAAGAAGGAAACATAGTTGGTGCCGCTCTTGTCATCTCGCGACAACCACGAGGGCGGACTCCGCGGCACGTGCACCAAAAGATCCGGACGGGCTATCGAAGCTGGGAGAGACGAGAAATCGGACCAGTTCCACGCCTCGTTCGTCCTCGGTCAGGCCGACCGCGTGTGTTCAGCTCACCGCTCGCCGCCCAGCCCTCACCGCTACAATGAGAGCAGCATCAGCTTCGTTCGCAGCGAAATCGAGCATCCCCCATGCGGGTCCAGTCAGTCCGCTGGAAGATCGCCCGGCGGCATCTCAATCAACCGTCTCCTCACCGGCTGCGCTGGATCTTCGCCCTGGTCCTGGTGCTTCTCTTGCTGCTCACCGGAGCAGGCGGCGCCGGCGCGATGTATTTCGTCTCGCGCCTCCCGTCGATCGACCGCTTCCATGTCCACTACACCTTCCAGGACGCGCGGTTTTACGACTCGCAGGGCCACCTGCTCTACCAGATGGCCGACCTGTCGAAGCGGCGGGGCGGGCAGCGCATCGTCGAGCCACTCCAGGACCGGGGTGACTACCGGCCGGCCTGCCGCGGCGGGACCAATCGCATTCCGCTCGTGTTGCAGAACGCGACCATCGCCACCGAAGACGCCACCTTCTACACGAACCCCGGGTTCGACTTTCTCAGCATCGTCCGGGCAGCGTACGACGATCTGACCCGGGGCCACATCGTCTCGGGAGCCAGCACCATCACGCAGCAGGTGGTGCGCGCCAACCTCCTGAACGACAAGCAAACCTTCAGCCGCAAAGCACAGGAGGTCGCCCTCGCCTACCTTCTCAGCAAGCGACTCGCCAAGCAGCAGATTCTGGCGTATTACCTCAACAGCGTTCCGTACGGCAACACTGCCGTCGGCGCCGAAGCCGGCGCCGAGGTGTACTTTCGCCGCCCCGTCTGCTCCATCGACCTCGCCCAGGCCGCTCTCCTGGCCGGCCTGCCCCAGGCGCCGACGACCTACGACCCGGTGCGCCACCGCGCAGCCGCCATGGCACGCCTGCGCGAGGTGCTCACGCTCATGCGCCGGCATGGCTACATCCGCTCCCGGCGCGCCGTCAATGCAGTCCTGGCTGAGGCGCGCACCTGGAGCTTCTCACCCCCGTCGGCGCCGATGAGGTACCCACAGTTCGTGCGCTATGCGCTCGCGCAAATCCGGCACATGCCGCGGTTCGCGCCGAAGCTCTACCAGGGGATCGATATCTACACGACACTCGATCCACGGCTGCAGAATCTCGCTCAGACCCTCGTGACCAATCAGATCAACTCCCTGGTGGCCCAGCACGTCACCGACGGCGCCCTCGTCTCGCTCGACCTGCGTCCGCGGCACTACGGCTGGATCCTGAGCATGGTCGGAAGCGCACATTACGGCGACCAGGCCGGGCAGATCAACATGGCCGTATCGCCACGTCAGCCTGGATCATCGATGAAGCCGTTCAACTACATCTACGCCTTCCAGCACGGCGCCGGACCGGGTACGACGGTGATGGACACGCCAATCCAGCTCCCCGACCCGAGTGCGACCCAGAACTACGGCTGGTACACGCCCGCCAACTACGACCATCAGTTCCACGGGCAGCTCACCCTGCGACAGGCACTTGCAAACTCTCTCAACGTTCCGGCGGTCAAGGTGGAGTACTACATCACCGGTTCGGCACATGTGGCGCAGACCGCGGCCCGATTTGGCATGACGAGTCTCTACAAGGACAACCCGGGACTGGGCTGTAACGCTTGCTACTCGGTGACCCTCGGTGGTTTGGCGCGAGGCACGCGTTTGCTGGAAGAAACTGCGGCCTACGGTGTGTTCGCCAGCGGCGGGCTGACGGTTCCGCCAACTGCGATCTGGAAGATCGTGCAGCGCAGTACCGGTACGGTGCTCTTCTGCTCGGCCGATTGTCCGCGTGGCAGCGCGCCACCCGCCTGGGTCGCGCACCAGCGCCGCCGCGTGCTGGACGCTGGTCACGCCTACGAGATGACGAACGTGCTCTCCGACAACAGCGCCCGCTGCACCATTCAGGTCTGCGAGTTCGGACTCAGCAGCCCACTCGTTCTCGACCATCCGTCCGCGGCCAAGACCGGCACCACCAACGACTGGACCGACAACTGGACTGTGGGGTACACGCCACAGCTCATCACCGGCGTCTGGGTCGGCAACGCAGACCGATCGGCCATGATCAACGTCATCGGCATTACGGGCGCCGCGCCAATCTGGCAATCGTTTATGGAAGGCGCCTTCTCCGTTCTGAAGCTTCCTCCGGCCCCGTTCGTCGCCCCGTCGAACGTGACGTACACCAATCACTGCCGCCCCGCTCAATCCGCCCCGGGCGTTACCTACAGTAGCTTCGGCGTCAACGACCTCTACGTCATCGGCGACCAGCTGCCGCTCTGCGCCCTCCCCGAACGTGGCGCGATGCCCGTCTCGTGCGCTCAGTACCCGCAGCCGCTGCCCCAGAACTGGGCCTGCCTGAACCTTACCGGGTACAGCGCGTCACTCCCGTCACGGACCTATCCCACGACAGGTACCACTTCACCACCGTAGACGATCATCTCGAATCGCGCCGGTCCGGCCCGCGATGCTGCCGTCTCGAGCCCCAGGAGTAACGGCCACAGACCGGTCCCGCCATACAATCAACCATGAACTACGCCGTCGTCATGGCGGGAGGAGCAGGGACGCGGCTGTGGCCGGCGGCGCGACGGGAGAGCCCGAAGCAGCTGCAGCGGCTGATCTTCGAGCAGCCGTTGATCGCCGAGACGGTGCGTCGGCTTGAGCAGGTCTACGACGCGGACCGAATCCTGGTGGTCACGGCCGAACGGTATGCGGCGGCGATTCGCGATATCCTATCAGAGCTGCCCGCCGAGAACATCGTCAGCGAGCCGGTGGGGAGAAACACGGCAGCCGCGATCGCGCTGGCGGCGTTCCGCATCGTGCGCGATGACCCGAACAGCATCTTCGCCGTGTTTCCCGCCGATCACGTCATTCTGAAGCCGCAGGCGTTGTTCGATGCTCTGAATTTCGGCAATCGGCTGGCGACGACGCATCGCGTCGTCGATATCGGCGTGCCGCCCAGCCATCCCGAGACTGGCTACGGTTACATCGAGCTCGGCGACGAGCTTGAGCAGGCCGGCAGTTTCACCGCCTACGGGGTGAGGAGGTTCGTCGAGAAGCCGGACCGGGCGAAGGCAGAGGAGTATCTGCAGTCCGGCAGGTACATCTGGAACTCGGGCATGTTCATCTGGCGAACCGGCGAGTTCCTGGAGGCGCTGCAACAACACCTGCCGGACACCTATCACCGCCTGCAGTCTGCTGTCCGCAGCGGCGACCGGGAGGAGCTGGCCGAGGCATACGCCGGCCTCCAGGACATATCGGTGGACTACGCCATCATGGAACGGGTCGACGATGTGGTTGCGATACCCGTCGACTTCGGATGGCGAGACATCGGCGACTGGGCGGCACTCTACGACATGATGGATCACGACGAGGACGGGAATGCCTCCGAGGGGAAGCTCGTCGCGCTCGACACCCACGATTCCTTGGTGTTTGCCCCCGGCAAGCTGGTCGCCACGATCGGAATCCGCGACCTGGTCGTGGTCGATACCGACGATGTCCTGCTGGTCATGCCGCGGAGCCGGGCGCAGGAAGTCAAAGCACTGCTCGACCAGCTCAAGTCGGCAAACCAGGCCGAGTACCTCTGAACTTTCACGCGGTCGTGGGCATCCGATCGTCGTGGCGCTCCGCCGGCCGCCCTCCACGGCCCGCCTGAACCTCGCGTGAAGCACCCCATTACCGTCCTATCCCTCAACACCGCCCTCGACCGGATCGAAGTCGTCTCCGGCTTCGCCACCGGCCGGGTGTTCCGTGCGGAGCGAGTGCTGGTCTGCCCCGGAGGGAAGGGTGCCAACGTCGCGCGGGCACTGCGCATGCTGGGCGAGCCGGTGCGGATAACCGGCTTTCTCGGTGGGTCGCCGGCCCCGATACTACGATCGTGGTGCGATGAGGCAGGTATCGGACAGCGGTGGATCGAGACTGCCGGTGAGAGCCGGACCTGCGTCATCGTCGTGGACCCGAGCACGGCTGCCCAGAGCGTGGTGAATGAGCCGGGGCCGTTCATCACTCCGGATGAGCTCGCCGCCCTCCGTGCCGAGCTGGAACGCGGGCTCGTACCGGACAGTATCCTCTGTATCGCCGGCAGCGCTCCGCCCGGAGTACCGGACACGTTCTACGCGGAGGTGGTCGAGCTGGCTCGCGAGCGTGGCGTGCGCACCCTCGCCGACGTGGCCGGTTCGGTGCTGCGGACCGTCGTCGCGGCGCATCCCTGGGCGCTCACCCCGAACCTGGACGAGGCACGAGCCGCCTTCGGCGGCGAGGATGACGCCGAGACGCTCGCCCGCCGGTTGCAGGCTGCAGCCGGCGTGACCATCCTCACGCTCGGCGCTGGCGGCGCCATCCTCGCCACACAGGGCTGCCGCTACCGCTTCACCCCGCCCTCGGTCCGCACCGTCAATGCGGTGGGGTCGGGCGATGCTCTCGTCGCCGGCTTCCTCGCCGGCGTCTCCCGTGGCCGCTCGCCGGTCGAGGCGATGAGATTGGGCATCGCCTGCGGCGCCTCGAACGCCGCGCGTCTCGAGCCGCAGATCGGACCTCCCGAGGAGATAGATCGTCTGGAATCGGCCGTGACCTGCGAATGTTCGGCCTCCAGCCCCCAGTAGCGCAGGGCCCGGTTAGTTCCGGCCCCCAGGCATTCACGCCAAGCACTTCACCCCCCCGCGCACGCACGGTGGCGCGCTGTACTCGCTATTCCTGAAGCCCCGGACGGTAATGCCACCAAAGTGTGATGGCCGGACCCACCATGCCACCGAATTGTGAAGCCCCGGACCGCCGTGTCCGGGCCGGGCCGCAGCCCGGCATGTCGGACGCTGCGCAGGTTACGGGCAAAGCGCATGCGACGCTCGCGTCCCCGGTTGTCCGCGGCGGGAGCTACATCCACGAACGGTGATCGCGGAAGCGGTGCACCGGCGTTGGAGTCGGTTTGACGGTGGCATGGAGAAGATCCGACATGTCGCCCTGCGGGGCGATCCGGACAGGGCCGTCCGGGGCTTCAGGAAAGGAAGCCGCGTCGGCACGTGTCGTGAAGTCGCGGCCGGCCCCGCGCCCACTCCACCGTGTCTCGCCACGTCGCGGTGGGCACAATATTCTGAAGCCCCGGACGGCCCTGTCCGGATCGCCCCGCAGCCCGGCATGTCGGATGCACCATGTGCCGCCGGAAACCCGTCATGAACGCACGCTGTCCGAACCCGCGGGAATGGTGGTGGTGGAACGGGCATGCCGGCGTTGGAGTCGGTTTGATGGTGGTGTGCGCAACATCCGACATGCCGGGCTGCGGCCCGGCCCGGACAGGGCCGTCCGGGGCTTCAGAGTATGGCGCCCACCGCGTCGTAGGGTGACACGGTGGCGTGGCCACGGCCGTAGGAAGACATGGTATAGCGGACACAGCGGTCCAGGGCTTCATGTGTTGGGGACGCTATCTTCCGTGGCGGCACCACGCGATGAACTGATGGCGCGCTCGACGACGGGATGAACGCATGCAAGTGCCCCGGAACGGCGTGGCGAACTGCCTGTCGATTTCCGACTCCTGACAGTTACCGGCCGCTTGATACAGTGGTTCATGACCCAGAAACGTTCCATCGACCCCCAGGACCTCTACCGCCTCAAGCTCATCTCCGACGCGCAGATCGCGCCGGACGGTAGCCGGATCGCCTTCGTTATGAAGCGTCCGGACGAAGCCAAGAATGACTACATCAGCAATATCTACGTGGTGGATCTGGAAGGAAACGTCTCCCAGTTCACCTCCGGCGACAAGGACAGCGCGCCGCGCTGGTCGCCAGACGGAAAATGGCTGGCCTTCCTCTCGGGGCGCAAGGACAAGGCCCAGGTCCACCTGCTGTCCACCGGGGGTGGTGAAAGCCAGGCGCTGACCGAGCGCAAGCTGGGGGCCGGCGTACCCCATTGGTCACCCGACAGCTCGAGCATTGCCTTCATCGGCATGGTCTCGACCGAGCCCGAGGAACAGAAGGACGACGTCTCCGACAAGGATGAGAAAAGGGCCGCACCAACCAAGATCGTGCATCGCTCTTCCTACAAAATGGACGGCGTCGGGTATATCGGCAACCGGCGCCGCCATATCTTCGTGGTCGACGTCGCCTCCAGGCAGCTCGACCAGCTCACCGAGGGGGACTTCAACGAGAACACTCTCGCCTGGTCGCCCGACAGCGCCCATCTGGCGTTTGCCTCCAACCGGCAACCCGACTGGGACGTCTCAACCGTCTCCGATCTCTACGTCATCCCCCGGGCAGGCGGCGAGGCCCGGCAGCTCACCTCCGGCCAGGCCTACGGCAACCCGGTGTTCAGTCCGGATGGGAGCCGTATCGGCTTTGCCGGGAGCGATCGCGATGATCATCTCACCTATTTCGCGCCGGAGCGGCTTTACAGCATGGATCGTTCCGGCGGTGACGTGCGCGGCGAGCAGGGGGAGTGGGACGGTCAGCTGGGCGATGACGTGAGTAGTGACATCGCGCCGGGCGATCACGAGATCATCCTGGTCTGGCGCAACGACGGCATCCACTTCCTGGCCACGGTGCGCGGCGAGGCGAACGTGTATCGGAGCGCCGGCGGGCGGGTACAGCCTGTCACCTGCGGCCACCACGCCATCGTCGACTTCTCGATGGCGCGGGACGGCACCATCGCCTGCTCGCTGTCCGACCTCACGCACCCGGCCGAAGTCTATCTGTGGCGCGAGGGCCGGCTCACCCAGCTGACCAGGGAGAACCAGGCATTTCTGGACGAGGTATGGATCGGTGTGCCGGAGCGGCTCGACTACGTCGGCGCCAATGGCGAGCGTAGCGAAGGATGGCTGCTCGCGCCACGTGATGCGGCCTCAGGCAAGCGGCCGCTCATCGTCTACATCCACGGTGGCCCGATGGTCGCGTACGGTGAGGCGTTCTTTTTCGAGTACCAATTTCTGGCGGGCCAGGGGTTCGGCGTCTGGTACCCAAACATTCACGGGTCCTCGAGCTACGGGCGCGAGTACCAGCTCAGCATCCACGCCGACTGGGGCAACCTCGACTACCAGGACATTCTCGCCGGCAGCGAGGAAGCGGCTTCCCGTCCCTGGGTCGATCCGGACCGGCTCGGCGTCATCGGCGGCAGCTACGGCGGGTACATGACGGCCTGGGTGATCGGCCACACCGATCGATTCAAGGCAGCAGTCGTCGAGCGGTGCCTCTGCAACATCGTCAGCTTCTTCGGCACGATGGATTACGGCTTCGCCTGGAATCGCCAGACCCGCGTCTACCCTGAGGACGACGTCCAGAAGCTATGGGACATGAGCCCTCTCAAGTACGTGAAGAACATTCAGGCTCCGGTCATGGTCATCCACTCAGAGGGCGATGACCGCACCCCGCTCGAACAGGGCGAGCAGATGTTCAACGCGCTGCGCCGCCTCGGCAAGGAAACCAGGTTCGTCCGCTTCCCCGAGGAGAGCCACGGCCTCTCCCGGATCGGGAAGCCCTCACGGCGTGTCGAGCGGACGGGCTACATTCGCGACTGGTTCAGGCAGTACCTGTAGACCCGGTGAGCCGTCCCGCTGCGCGGTGCCGGCTCCGCGGGAGGTCTCAGGCCCAGCTACTCGCTTCGGTCAGCGCCTCGATGTCCTCCGGCGTCAGGTGCACGTCCACCGCGCCCGACAGGTCCCGCCACTGCTCGACCGTGTTGGCCGATGTGATCGGCGCCGTGATGCCGGGCCGCGCCAGGAGCCAGGCAAGCGACACCTGGGCGGCATTCGCCTCATGCCGCGCCGCGACCTCGTCGATACAGTCGAGCAGCCTGAACCCCTCGTCGTTCATGTAGCGATTCCGCACTCCCTCAGCCCTCCCTGACTGCGGCAGGGGTTGGCCGCGACGGTACTTTCCGGTGAGGAAGCCGGCCGCCAGCGGCGAGTAGGGGATCACGCCGATCCCCTGATCCAGGCACAGCGGCTCCAGCTCGGATTCGAAATCGCTCCGCTCCGCCAGGCTGTACTGCGGCTGCAGGCTGTCGTACCGGGCCAGGCCGGCTCGATCGCTCACCCAGAGTGCTTGCATGAGACGCCACGCCTGGTAGTTCGAACAGCCGGCGTAGCGCACCAGGCCCCGCTCGATCAGATTGTCGAACGCCCCCAGCGTCTCCTCCAGCGGCACCTCTCGATCGTCCGAGTGCGACTGGTACAGGTCGATGTAGTCGATCTGCAGACGCCGCAGCGACGCCTCCACCGCATCCAGAATGTGCTTCCGGGAGAGACCCACGTCGTTCGGGCCGGGTCCCATCGTGCCCCGTACCTTGGTCGCGATCACCAGCTGCTGCCGGTTTCCACGCTGCTTCATCCAGCGGCCGATAATCTCCTCGGCCACGCCTCCCGGATTCCCTTCCGCCCAGCGTGAGTAGACGTCCGCCGTGTCGATGAAGTTGCCCCCATCCTCCACGAATGCGTCCAGCACCTCGAAGGCGTGCGCCTCGTCGGTGGTCCAACCAAATTGCATCGTTCCCATGCACAGCGCGGACACTTTCAGCCCGGTGCGTCCCAGTCTTCGGTATTCCATGGCGGCTGGTTCTCCCCTCGATCTCTCTCCTCCAGCCTACCCCGAAAGGCGTACCGCTCCGTACTGCGAAAGAACGATTTGTGGCCGTTTTCCCCTATTTGACCCGGTATTTCGCCCGCAAGGTTCCTGGGATGTGTCATACTCTCACTACCCTTAAGCGGAGAAACCAGCATGATTCGTGTTGCGCTCGCCGACCGGGAGCACCTACTGGTACAGGCTCTCTCCCATCTCGTCGCGGCTGAGGCCGACATGGTCGTCACCGGCCTCTACACCGACGGCGAGACGCTCCTCCGTGAGCTGGCGACGAAGGAAGCCGACGTCGTGCTCATGGATCCGATGAAGCTGAGCCCGATGGGCATGGAAATGGTTCGGCAGATCATCGCCAGCTACCCACGCAGCCATGTCGTCGTGCTGACGGCAAGCCAGCAGGAGCAGCAACTCTTCGCGGCAGTCCGTGCCGGCGCGCGGGGCTATCTGCCAAAGAGCGCGGATATCACCGAAGTCCTCGAGGCAATCCGGGCTGTCGCCTACGGCGAAGCGCTCATCAGCCCCGAGCTCGCGGTTCAGCTCCTGGACGAGTTCGCCCGCCTCAGCTACCAGCAGACCGGTCTCACTGCCCGGGAGCGTGACATCCTGAATGCGATCGTCCAGGGCGACAGCAATCGGGAGATCGCCCAGCTCCTGGGACTGAGTGAGAAGACCGTAAAGAACTACGTCAGCGACATTCTCAGCAAGCTCGGTGTGCGCGACCGCACCGAAGCCGCGGTCCATGCGCTCAACATGGGCCTGGTTACCCAGGGCGATTGGCGTCTCTCTCTCGCCAGGCGGCGAGAGAGCGCATAGCGTCAGGTTTTTCTATACTAACTTGGCGCTTGAAGGCGCGGGGCGTTGGGTGCACAATGGACCCCGTCCTCCACCGCGGCGTGCCGGCCGCGCCCCCTGACCCACTTCGCCTGCGGAGACCTCCATGTCGTTCTATGTCCTTTTCCTGCTGCTCATTGTGGTCGCGGTCTACTGGTTCATGACGCAGATTCTGCCGGAGCGCCGCCAGGACTCCCTGCTACGCCCCTCCCTCGCCGGAGGGTTGCTGGACCAGATCAACGAGCGGCGACATGCACTCGGGCTGGTCATACTCGAGATGGACGACGATCTGATGACGGTCGCCGAGCGCAAGGCAGCGCACCAGCTCATGACCGGCCAGAGTGCCGAAGGGTGGGAGTACCCGCGCGAGTACGCCATGATGCTGGGCCACAGCCTCCTGATGGAGGCGCTGATCACCGGACCTGCCGCTTCCATGGGTGAGAAGATTGTGCGCCAGCGCGACATCTTCGACGGTGAGTGGATCCGCTGCGGTATCGGCGTGGCGGGCGGGCAGTCCGGTCAGATCGTGGTCGCCATGGTGCTGTGCCGCGAGGCGTGGGAGCCGATCCCGGTCCCCAGCCGGTCGCTTGCCGAGCGGCTCGTCGTCGGCAAGTAACGCTACTGCTGCTCGGCGCGGCGGAAGCGGTCGACCGCCAGCCACGCCAGGATGCACAGGATCCCATAGCCGAGGCCGTACCAGTCCGTCACATGGACCCCGGTTTGTGGCTGAAGGGAGGCCGCACCCGGCCAGGCCGTGACGTCGTAGAGCCGCTCGGTCACGCGGTCGGTCACGTTGGCACCCATCGCGAAGAAAAGGACGCGCACCGCGAAGAGACAGACAAAGGCGCCCAGCAGAATCTGCATCGCCGTGCGAAGCGCTTCCCGGGAGCCGGACGACACCGGCGCCATGGCTTGCCGAGCCCACTTGGCGTGGTGCTGCTCCGCCCAGTCAGATCGCACCCAGCCCTCGACGATGCCACGCAGCGCGGGGCGGGTTGCCGGGTAGGCTGTCGCCAGAAAGATGTGACCGAGAAATGCGAACAGCGCCAGGTAGGCGAGCGCGGTGTGAATGGTGTTCGCCTTGCTGACCAGGTCGGTATCGAAGCGCCGGTTCTGCCACATGATCAGCCCGGTAATCGTGAACGTCACCGTCGACCACGCGACGAAGATCGCGTTCAGCTTCTGGCCCGCATTGAATCTCCCCTGGGCCGGGCGCTTCCCGCCGGGCACGAGCCAGCGCAGATCGTCCGCGTCCCAGGTGTCGACTTCCTCGACATCGCGCGCCACGCTGCGGCGGTCGCCCGAGAGAGCGACGATCGCGGGACCGAAGAAGAAGAGGAACGCCGACGTGAGATGGATCTCACGCAGCAGCTCGCGGTGGCCGATTGTCGCCTCGAACTGCGGCAAGGCCAGCACGAACCCGGATATCAAAAGCAACAGAAAGCTTGTCGCCTGGACCCAGTGCACGGCTCGCTCGGTTCGGGTGAACCGAAGGATCCGTCCCGCCGTTCCGGGCGTCGCGGCGATGGCGCCGGACAGCATCTCTCCGGCCTGGGTCGTCATCGAGGCCGCCTAGACGCCGTTGCTGGCGCCGATGTAGGCGTCGCGATCGTAGCCGTTCTGCTCCCAATAGCCGTCAATCGGCCGCTGGATCAGCTCGATCCGGTAGACCCACTTGGCAAACTTGTACCCATACATGCCGGGAACCACCAGCCGGAGCGGCGCTCCCTGAGCCCGCGACAGAGGCTTGCCCATCAGCTTGTAGGCCAGCAGGACGTCGCTTTGATTGGCTTGCGCCAGCGTCAGGCTTTCGGTGTACACGCCGTCAAAGCAGTAGAACTTCACGGCGTGCGCCGTAGCCAGCGGCTCAGCCCGGGCGAGCAGACCGGAGAGGCGGATGCCGGTCCAGCGCGCGTTCGGCACCTGCCAACCGGTGACGCATTGATAGAAGCGGCGCTCCTCCACCGCCGGCTGCCGCAGAATGTCGGCCAGACTCAGGCTATACGGTTGCCGCACCAGGCCGTCCACGATCAGCCGGTAGGTCGCGGGATCAAACGATGGGTAGCCGCCGGTTACGGTGTAGATGGTGAAGCCGTAGGCGGAGGTGGCTCCGGGTACGAAGTCGAGCTTGGGAAGACCGCCCCGCTTGACGACGAGGGCGCCGGCAGTGACGCCGAGCAGCCCCAGGAAGGCGCCCCGGCCCAGCCGGTAGGTCTTCTCGACCGGCTCCGGATGCCTGCCTCCGACCACCCGGTCGATCTGCGGTCTCGTTTGGTCCATGCGATATGCCTCCCTTCGAGGCGGAATGCGTCAGTCGGAGAACGTGGCTCGAGCGCCGCCGGCCCTCGGCTTGACCGCGCCGCGGCCCTGAATAACCCTCTTACTACGTACTATAGGCCGCTTCAATTACGCAGTGGTGACGAGTATTACGAAAGCATTGCAGATTCAGCGAGGCCCCGACCGTCGCCACCCGCCGGCCTCCGGACGCCCGCATGAACACGCGCACGGTCGCGGGGCGCTCACCGGCGGCTCTCCTTGACGCCGGCGCGTGCTTCCTGCCGTACCGACAGCTCCTGCAGGAGCATGCGAAAGGCAACCGCCGTCTTGGAGAGGCGCTTGTCTTTGTGATGTAACAGGAGCAGCCGCCGGTGCATCTTCAGTGCCGGCACATTGGCAGTGCACAGCCGCCCGCTCGCCAGCTCCGCTTCCACGCTGTACCGGGAGGCAACCGAAATACCAAGGTTGGCCGCCACGGCCTGCTTGATGGCCTCCGTACTTCCAAGCTGCATCGTATCCGCCGGCTCGATTCCCAGCTGCGACAGCCGCTGTTCCATCAGCTCCTGCGTTCCGGAGCCGGACTCCCGTACCAGAAAGGTGTCGCGCCGCAGCTCGCCCGGATAGACGACCGGCTCGCGCGCGAAGCGGTGGGCGGGCGAGACGATCACGACCAGCTCATCCTCGAGATAGGGCTCCGCGGCCAGCGCCGGCTCCTCCACCGGCCCGGCCACCAGGCCGAAGTCCAGCTCGTTGCGCAGCAGCCGCTCGAGCGTGTGGCGCTTGTTCCCGACCCGCAAGCTGACCTTGATTCCGGGATGGCGGTTGCGGAACTCGCCGACGACCTCAGGCAGCAGATAGATGCCGATCGTGGCGCTGGCGCCAACCACCAGGAGACCGCTCTCCAGCCCCTTCAATTCCTCCAGCGCGACGCGCGCTTCCTCTTCGAGCAGCGACATTCGGTGGACGTACGCCGCAAGCGTTCTCCCCGCATCCGTCAGAAAGAGGCGCTTTCCCACTCGCTCCACGAGGTCCGCGCCATACTCCTTCTCCAGCGCTTTGATGTGGAACGTGACACCCGGCTGGCTGATCGACAGATCCTCCGCGGCGCGCGAGAAGCTCAGCTGATTTGCCACTGCCTGGAAAACGCGGATTCGCTGGGAAATCATCAATGCTCTTTATATCTCTTCCAAATTACTCTTCAAGAGATTATAGGGAACGTCGCGCTCGATAGCCGGCATTCGCTTCCACAATGGAAGTAAGTCCTCGGATTACATAAATGCAGCTATAGTTATCTTACAAAAACTCATATTTGCTTTATGCTGGATTCGGCCCTAGCATGGAGGCGTAGGGTAGTGCTTCAGCCAGGGAGGTGAGTACCATCGCTATCGAGCAGATCGAGACCGTCATCACACGGCTCACCCGCGACAAGGCATTCCGGGTCAAGTACTGCCAGGACCCCGACGGTACCCTGGACGCATATCTAACACCCGAGGAGATTCGGGCCATCAAGTCCGGGGATGGACACAGTCTGTCCCTGATGGGCTGCGACAAGTGGGAGGAGCTGACCAGCGCCCTCTGCGGACCGCATCCCGCGGACTGAGCGCTCGCGTCAGGACGGATCACTGGTTTCGGCCGATCGGTAGCTGCCCCACAGCGCGGGGGGTAGCTGGTCGCGGATAGCGTGCATCACCTGCTCGCGAATCCGCCGGTCGAGCTCTGTTCGGTCGACTCCTACCTGCAGATCCGGTCGGAACGGGCTGCCAAAGCTCGCCACCATGTGCCCCTCCTCCTCGAAGAGGCCGACCGGGACCACGGAAGCGCCGGTCCCCGTCAGGAGCGAGAGAAAGGTACCGACCCCTTCACGCGCCGGAAGCAGCTCCGGCGTGGCGCCGACCGTCCCCTCCGGCATGAGGCCCACGATCCCTCCGCCGCGCACCACGTCGACCACGCTGCGAATCGCCGCGGCGCGGCTGGCGGCGGGAGCGCTGGGTTGCGGCATGCCGATGATCCCATAGGCGGCATAGGCGCGCTCGAAGATGGCACGGGTCACCCTGGGCGGCACCGGAATGCCATGGAAGCGGTAGTCTTCCCACTCTTGAATCGCGACCCAGCGTATGTCTTGCCCGGTGCGAAGCTGCACCAGATGACTGACGTGTAACGCCGGCCAGGCCATCCAGAGACCAGGGCGCTCGTAGTGATTTGCGACGACGACGAACGGTCCAAGCTCTGGAATGCGATCCTCACCACGTACCAGGGGCGCAACGCGGACATGGCGGAAGGCCAGGACGCCGTCTGCCGCGAGCGAGCGACGCCGCCCCCGGCAGATGTAGGAGATCGCCAGGACGATGTTGGCCCAGGTGGGCCGGTAGAGCCCGCCATAGCGGTAACCGCCGGGAGGAGCCGAGGGCGCCGGCGCGTCGCTCACGATCCGGTCCAGAAGCCCTCCGGATCGTAGGCGCGAATGATGGCCAGCTCGTCGGGCGTCGGCGCGACGGTCGGACCGAGCTCCGACGCGGTCCGCAACGGCCAGCCGGTATGCGTCGCGATCTCCGCCGGCGAGCTGAACGGGTGGTACGATCGCAACACCGCCTCCCCCTGCTCGAAGCCGAAGACGCCAAGCGAGGTAATCAGGGCGCTCGGCCCGCCGCCGGTCAGTCCGATGCGCTGCCGCCAGCCGGCGCCATCCCCGTAACCGGGTGAGGTAATGTAGTCGACGCGCTCGCGCAACCGGCGTCTCTCGTGCTGCATGATCATGACGAAGCGGCGAGAAAGCGAGGCGATGTCGGCCGCGCCGCCACTACCGGGCAGCTTCACCGCCGGCCGCGTCGCGTCCCCAATGTAGGACGTGTTGAGGTTGCCGTGCCGGTCGACCTCCGCCCCCCCGATGAAGCCAAGGTCTACCTCACCGCGCTGAAGATAGCTCATCACTTCCCACAGCCCGGTGGCCCAGGTCGCTCCGACGATGTTCGGTGGGTCGGCCATCGTGTAGAGGAGCTCGGCAGCGGGCCGGTCGCGTACCAGCCCTGCCTCGAAGATGCCGACGGCGCGCGGGGCATGCGTCTGCTTGGCCAGCATGAAAGCGATCAGCGGCAGCCGCATCCCCACGAACACGATCTCGCCGTCCCGAATCTCACGCGCCGCCGCGGCAACCATCAGTTCGCCCGGCGTGCAGGAAGCCGCCTGGGTCATCTCCGTCATGAATTTACTTTACGGGTACCCGGCATCGACTCAGATAGGGGAAAATAGGAGGTGCCGTCGCGGTACTCGGCCCCGACCGGACGCCGCGCATCACGTCAAGATACCGCTACGAGGAGATCCGTCATCATCCGTTCTGCTACCGGCCGCCGCGTCATTGCCGCGCTCGGCGCCCTCACCATGCTCTTCACCGGCTCAGCCTTCAGTGGATCGACACAGGCAGCGCGGCCTGCCGCGGCGCCGTTCGCCAACGTCCAGGTGAGCCACGATTCGTACCCGGCGCATAGCGAGCCGGACATCGTGGAGAATCCGGCCAATCCGGACAATCTGGTTGCCGGCTCCAAGATGTTCACCGACCCGGCGCACTACCGGTTCCAGATCGGCACCTACTACTCCATGAACGGCGGCCGGACCTGGCACGACACTGGCTTCTTGCCGGGCTTCGACAGCTTCGATCTTACCTCCGACATCAGCTTCGCGTTTTCTCCCAACGGCAGCCTGGTCTACGCCTGTGTCCTCGCCGACACCTACGACAATCAGCGGAGCGGCATCTTCGTGTCTCGCTCGCGCGACGGCGGCAAGACGTGGTCCCAGCCGGTTGCCGTCTACCTTGATACGACCGGGAACACGTTCTCCGACAAGGCGTGGATCGCTGTCGATACCTCGCACAGTCCGAATCGAGGGACCGTCTACGTCGCCTGGAATCTGGACCCGCAGAGCTCGGGAGGAAACGGAGACCCGGGCTCGGGCCGGCTGCGCGCACGTGCCCATATCGCTCCGCGCAACCCGGCCGACTACCCGATCGGCATTGTTGTCGCCCGGTCCACCGACTACGGGAAGACCTTCTCGGCGCCGGTAGTGGTGCGCAAATTCGGCACGCAGAGTCAGAACTTCGCGCTCAGCGCCTACCCGGCAGTTGCCCCGAACGGCAATCTCTACGTCGCCTACATCACCTGGGACAGCGCCCGGGTCAACGGCAAGTCGACAACCGTGCACCGCCTGGATGTCGCCGAGTCGCGCGACGGTGGACAAACGTTCACGGTTCGCACCGCCGTCTCGCACGTCGACGCTTTGCCGGACAAGCTGCCCAACAGCACGTTCCGCAACTTCAGCATGCCGGTGCTTGGCATCTCACCGGTCGACGGCGCCATGGTGCTCGTCTGGCCGGACATGCGGAACGGCGACGCCGATATCCTTGCCGTCCACTCGACCAATGGCGGGAAGACCTGGTCGGCTCCCATCCGGGTCAACCACGATCCCGTCCACGATGGGAAGGACCAGTTCCAGCCGGCGATTGCCGTGGCCCCGAACGGCACTTTCACCTGTGCCTGGTTCGACCGCCGGTTCGATCCGGGCAACCGCCTCATCGACGAGGAGATTGCTCAGAGCACTGATGACGGGAAGAGCTTCGGCGTCAATGTCAGGGTGACGAAGTCGTCGTGGGATCCGGCAATCGGGGCGCCGAAGGCTCCCGGCGGAGTGACCTTCATCGGCGATTACCAGGGAGTCGCAGCCGACAACACGACAGTCCATCCGCTCTGGAACGACACCCAGAACGGCACGTCGCAGCAGATCCGCTCCACCGCCGTCGCGGTCACGATTCTCGCCCGGCGCTAAGGCGCCGGCCGATCTACCGTCGTGCGCGCTGGAAGATGTACAGCGCGCCGGCCTGCGCTGTCGAGTCCACCGCGCCGAGCTCCCACCCGGCATCCCCCAGCGCATGCAGCGCCGAGGCAATCGGCAGGCCGGCGAGCTGCTGCCAGCCTGCCTCGCCGAATGAACGTGCGACGTGCACGTTGCCTGCGACGGTCTCGGTCGGCAGGAGCAGGTACTCCCAGGAAGCGGCCGCCGGCTCGTTCCGCAGGGGTTCGGAAACGGCGCCTCCCGCCAGCAGCCTGACCACCTCGTGGCGTACCTTCTCGAGCGTCAGTCCCAGGCTCTCGAGGATCCCGGCCGCGATGCCCTCGCCTTCCCGTATGAGTCCCAGCATGAGGTGCTCGGTGCCGACGTAATGGTGACCGAGGCGGCGTCCCTCGTCTCGGGCCAGGGCAATTACTTTCCGGGCGCGCGGCGTCAGACCGATCTCGCCCGTCACCGGGCCTTCGCCGCGTCCGATGATGAACTCGACGGCGCCCCGCACTTTGTCCAGTTTCACCCCAAGCTGATTCAGCGCTTTCGCCGCCACACCACTGCCTTCGGCGATGAGCCCGAGCAACAGATGCTCGGTGCCGACGTAGTTATGGTTGAAGCGTTTTGCCTCCTGCTCCGCCAGGATCAGCACACGCCGGGCCCGCTCCGTGAAGTCGTCCAGGCTTCCGGCGCCCGGCGGCTCGGTCGCGGACGGCTGCTCATCGTGCCCCATCTCGCCGAGCACCCGTACCACCTCGGCGCGCGCCCGCTCCAGGCTCATACCGGCCTTCTCCAGCACACCGGCCGCTATCGATTCGCCCTCATGGAGCAGGCCGAGCAGCAGGTGCTCGGTTCCGAGATAGTGGTGGCCGAGACGCCGCGCTTCGTCCAGTGAGAGCTCGATCACCTTCTTCGCGCGCGGGGTGAGCCCTATTTCCCCAACTGACCGGCGCTCGGACCGACCAACCATGAGCTCCAGCCCGACACGCACCTCGTCTGGCCTCACCTTGCAGGCGGCAAGTACCGTCATCGCGACATTCTCTCCCTCCCGGATGAGTCCCAGGAGGAGGTGCTCCGGGCCGATGTAATTGTGGTTGAGGCGTTGCGACTCTTCCTGCGCCAGCGTGAGAGCTCGCCGCGCGCGCTCGGTGAATCGATCGAAGTTCGCGTTCATGCCAGCGACCCCCTCACGCCAGTACTGCAGGGATTACCAGTGGAATTGCCGCTCCAGGAAGCGGTCGGTGAGATGGAGGATGATCGGCGAGCCATGCGGGCACACGGCCGGCGACTCCGTTCCGGCCAGCAGGTCGAGTAGCTCACGGGCCTGCGCGATCGTGAGCGCTCGGCCGCGTTTAGTCGCAGCCCGGCAGGCGACCGAGGTCAGGAGACGATGCTGCCAGTCTGACTCGTCGTCGCTTCCCATCTCCAGCAGCTCCTCGACCACCGCCGCCAGATCGGCCGTCTCGGGAATAGCCGGAACGCTCCGTACCAGGTAGGAATGGCCGCCAAACCACTCACACACGAAGCCGAGCGCGGCGAGCTCGGGCAAGCGGGGCCCCAGCCGGGCCATCTGGTGACGATCGAGCTCGATGTGCAGCGGTTCGAGCAAGAGCTGCCCGGCCCGGCCCTCGGCGTGGCGGCGGGTAAGCAGCTCGTAGATGGCCCGCTCGTGCGCCCGGTGCTGGTCGATCAGAAAGACGCCGCTCGCATCTTCCACCACGATCAGCGAGCCGTGCACCTGACCGATGACGCGCATGGCGCGAAGCCGGTCCGGAGTTGCCACATCCCACTCCGGCCCAGATTCGGCGATACCACGCGGTAGCTCCAGCTGCCTCCCGCCCAGCGCAAACACGCGTTCCGCCGGCGGCTGACCGATGGCGCGTCCCAGCACCTCGCGCACCGCCAGTCTCAAGCCGTCGGCGATTTCCCGCTCCCCCGAGATCTTCACCTCCGCCTTGCTGGGATGCACGTTGACGTCGACAGCCGGGCGCGGCACGTCGAGGGCGATCAGTGCCATTGGGTGGCGGCCGCGCGGAAGCAGGGGCCGGTAGCCGTCTTCAAATGCGCTCAACAGCGTTCGACTGTGCACGCAGCGGCCGTTGACCAGCAGGGTGATGTGGTAGCGGCTGCTGCGGGTCAGGTGGCTGGCGGTGACGAGGCCGCCCAGCTCGGCGCCGCCGGCGGGACGTGGGCCCAGTGGCAGCAGCGCACCGGCAACAGTGGCGCCAAAGACCTCGCCCACCGCCTGATCGCGCCCGCGACCCGATGTCTGGAGAGAGAGATGGCCGTCGAGCAGCAGCCGGAAGCGCACGTCGGGCCGACTCAATGCGTAACGCCGGACCAGGTGACTGATCTGGGCGGACTCGGCCCGCGCGCTTCCCACAAATTTGAGACGCGCCGGAGTGTTGCCGAAGAGATTGCGCACCGTTGCCACCGTTCCAGCCGGTCGGGCAAGGTAGCTCCGGTTTCCGGCAACCCCGTAGCGTACGTCTACCTGCACGCCAAGCGGTGCCCCGGCAGTGGCAGTGGCAAGGGAGAGCTCGGAGACTGCCGCGATTGACGGAAGGGCCTCGCCGCGGAATCCCAGGCTCGCGAGCTGGAACAGATCATTCACCCCGCGAATCTTGCTGGTAGCGTGATGCCTGAGTGCCAGCTCGATCTGTTCCGGAGCGATACCGGTCCCGTCGTCGGTCACCCGAATGGACCGCAGGCCGCCGCCACGAATCTCAATCTTGATCTCCGAGGCGCCGGCATCAAGCGCGTTGTCCACCAGCTCGCGAACAACTGAGACGGGGCGCTCGACTACCTCTCCGGCGGCGATCCGCTCGACCACCTCCGGCGGGAGCACCTGAATGGATGCCGCGCGCTCCGGCGCGGAGGGGGGTGCGCCTGCCCATCGGTCGACCGCCACCGGTCCTCACCCTCCGACGAAGAGGATGCGCGCGCAATTGGTGCAGGTGACAAGCGCGCCGGCGCGAGCGTGCTGCACGTCCTTGGGAGGCAGGTTGACCCGGCACCCCTGGCAGACGCCATTCGACACCTGGGACACGGCATGCCCGGCGCTGCTCCGAAGCCGCTGATACATGTGCAACGAGCGTGCGTCGAGCTCTGACGCCAGTGCCTCTCGCTCGCGCTGCAGCCGCTCCAGGTCCTGCGCGACGCGTCCGCGCTCCGCTTCCAGCCGCGGCCGCTCTTCGTCCCATTGCCGGCGGCCCTCGTCGGCGCGCGTCCTCGCCGCCGCCGCGGCGTCTTGCAGCTCCTCCAGCCCCTCCATCGTCTCCAGCACACGCTCTTCGAGGGCGTTACGCTGCACCGCGTAATGTTCGAGCTCCTTCTGCAGCGACGCCAGCTCGCGGGAATCAACGATCTGTCCGCTGTACATGCGGACATCGTCGCGCTTGATACGCGTCTCGACGTCGGCAAGCTCCCCTTCCAGCTTTCGCTGCTCGGCGGCCATGGCGGCGGCGCGCGACGCCAGATTCCGGGCCTCGGCCTCGACCGCCTCTTGCCGGGGATTTCGCTGCAGCTTGCCGCGAATATCGGCCAGCGCCGCCTCACACTGCTCCAGCCCGGTGTCCAGCTGCTCCAGCCGGAAGAGCTGCGTGGCTACCGCCATAGCCTTCCCCTCCGTGCCACCTGTACCGACAGTATAGACGCCCCGGGGTGGCATATTCCGTCGGTCAGCTTACGGCACCAGGGGATTCCTTGCTTGCCATTCCTCCGACGTGTTGAGGTGAGGGAACGGCACATCGGCCGGCGGGTCAACACCCAGAAAGTCGCAGAGCGGCTCCCATCCCTGGCGCACCTCATACACCAGCAGGCGCTCGGCTGGGATCCGCTCCTGCACCTCTCGATTGTGTCGCTCGTACACTGCGATCGCGTGGTCCCTGTCGCTGAACCGGCCGCCAAAGGTCTGCTGCCATACGATGGTCATAATCATGGCAATCTCCGGATCATCCAGCGGCACCTCATCCCGGTTGGCAGCCCGCGCCATGGGACCGTGGATCGAATTGAGGCAGCTCTGATACCAGCGCTCCGGGTCGCGGATTGTCAGGATCACGCGGGCTTCCGGATAGTGCACTGCCAGCTGGTCGTAGAAGACCGCGGCGGGGAAGTCGACGGTGGCTCGATAGCCGGCGAGCCCCTGATCCCAGTCCACCGCCTCGCCACGCGCCGCGGCCAGCCAGAACTCGGCGTGGTCCGGGCGCCCGAACGTTTCCCGCATGTGATAGCAGGGATCGAAGCCAAGCGCCTCGAGGGCATGCTTGAGGGAGTAGGTACCCGTACGCCCGAGCCCGGCGCCGATCACCTGAATCGTCGGGCAGTTTCTGCCGGTGCTATCCATCACGATACCTTCGCGCTGGGGGCTCTTCACTCTAGACCGTTACGTAATCAGCGCTACTCGCCGACTGAGGTACGTCGATGCCGTCCTCCCGTGGGCCCGCAGGGTGCATCCGAAGCGCTGCACGAAGCTCCTCTAGCGTCTCTTCCCGCGTCTTCCGCGTTGCCACGACGCCGGGCAGATCAGGAACGTAGGCCGCGTAGCTATGCGGTGCTTGCTCAACAGCCACGAGGTACCGCTGGCTCATGTCTGATCCTTCAATCCTGCTTGCTTCAGAATACTGTTAAGCGTCCCGAGCGGAAGTCATGCCCTGGTTGTCCGGCTATCGTTCCCCGGCCCGACCTTTTCGGATGCTTGTGCTGGCGGTGTGGACTCCCGTGCCGAACCAACGCCCATCCGTCACGCTCAATCAGGCGGATCACGTCACGGACTTTCCCGCGGAGATTCTTCAGGCCGGCAGCACTCAACCGACGCGATCGTTCGACCAGGCTATCTTCGCACTTTTCGGCTGGGACGAGCGCCCCATGCGGATAACCTGGAAGGACTTCCAATCTGGCTAGCTCGGAGGCGTCGGCGCGCTGCGCTGTCCCCACACCACGAATGGCAATGACGCGAGGCAGGTCATCACGCCCAGCCACACGATCGCGTTCCAGCCGTACGGCCCGATCAGCAGGCCGGAGACGATGCCGCCGGCGAAAATAGCGCCGCTGAAGCTGCCGCTACCGAGCGACATGGCGGTGCCACGGTTGGCTTCGGTGCTGCGTCGCGACAGGTCTCCCAGCACGCCCGTGATGAAGAGGCCGGCGCCGACACCAGTCCCGGCGCCGGCAACGACCAGCGTCGCCACCGACGGCCGCAAGAACAGCGCGGCGAGTCCGGGGAGCGTGACGACCAGGCCGATCAGCTTCGGCAGAAAGCTGCCGTACCGGTCGGCGAGCATGCCGGTCGGGACGCGGAGCAGCAGGACGCCGAGCGCGTCGGCGGTAAAGAAGATCCCCGCGTTGGGTCCGTGCAGCTGCCGCAGATAGAGCGGCAGATAGGCGAGAATACCGCCGAAATTGGCGGCGAAGAGCATGTTTCCGAGGATCGACGGCAGCCAGGACAGGTCGAAGCCGAGCCCGGATGCCGGTTCCGGCGAGGGTTCATGGCGCGGCAGGATCACCGTCGCGCCGAGGCCGAGCGCGGCGGTTGCCGCCGCAGGAAGGAAAAGCCATACTGCGCTTCGTCCCACGTAGAGCTGCAGGCCGATTGGCGGTCCCGCCGCGAGCGCCAGGCTGTTGAGGGCGCCGAGCATGCCGAGCGCCGTTGCCGGCCGGCGCGGCAGCAGCTGAGCGCCAAGCGTGTACGTACTGGGGATCGCCACCGCCATCCCGCTTCCCTGCAGGGCGCGGAATGCGGTAATCGACACCTCCTGCGGCACGAGGAGCATGCCGAGCGACGCGATCAGGTAGACTGCGGCGGCGAGCCGGAGGAAGAGGACCGGACCGTAGCGATTGATGGCGGGGCCGGCAAGGAGCACCAGCGCAACTCCACTCAGGCTGCCGAGGCCGACGTCGAAACCGATCCTGGCCTCCGGCGCTCCGTGATCGCGCAGGTACAGCGGCAGCGCCGCGGCGGTCAGGTAGAAGCCGATCTGGATGACCGCCAGCACGGCGCCGGCGACCACGAACGATCGCCACGACGGAACCAGCGCGTCCTCGGCCAGCATCGCGGAACCCGGGGCAGCTGCTGCTTCCTCCGCTTCTCGCATATATGCGAGTCTACGAGACCGCACCGCCACGCCGGGCCTCGTGCCTCGTCCCGGTTCGCGCCGGGGCGCGCCCGCCTACATCTATCGCTGGAGGCTCACATGCCCTTCGTCACCCGTCCCCAGCGCCTCAAGCGACTCAGGTCGCGCCTCTCCGAGCTCCGCCAGTGGATCGACCGTGCCTACGTGGATGTGGGTGGCTGGGAGTTTGGCGGCTCGCCGCTGGCGCTCGGAGAGCGCTGGCCGGCGAATGTGGGAGTTCAGCTGCTGCGTTGCGCCGGTGTCCGGATACCCGCGGAATGGCAATTGGCGGACTGCCGCCTCGACCTCGATCTGGGAGGGGAGGGGCTACTGCGGATCCTGTACTCGGATGGGCGCGAGGAGAGCTGGGGGCACGACCCGAATCACCGGCGCTTCCCCCTCCGCGGCCCGTCCTTTGACCTGGAGGCCGAGGTGGTGGCGCGGTTCCCGTTCGGCCAGCCCAATCGCGACGCCAGGCTGGCACGCGCCCGACTGATCCTCGTCGACTCCGCGGTCGAGCGCTCTGTGCGCCAGATCTACCTGGTCGCCGAAGCGGTAGGCGTCCTGGAGTCCCACGAGGTCGCCGAACCACTACTCGCGGCCGCGGAGCGGGCGCTCGACGCGATCTGTTGGCCATCGGCCACCGGCGAGTACGTGGCAAGAACCGCCGGCACGCCTGACCTGCAGCATATCTGGTCGCTCCCTCCCGGCCTCGACTCTCACCCGCCCGGCCTGAGCGAGGAGGAGCGGGCGACGGTCGCGGCCGCCGGCGCGCTGCTCGAGGCCGATTTGCTGGCACTTGCCGCCCGCTACCCACCCGTGGGAGCGGTCGCCGTGACCGGCCACGCCCACCTTGACCTTGCCTGGCTCTGGCCGATGGACGAAACCCGCCGGAAGGCGCGACGGACGTTCAGTACCATCACCGGCCTCATGGAGCGCTATCCCGAGCTGCGCTTCAATCAATCGAGCGCCCAGCTGTACGCCTTCGTCGAGCACGACGATCCGGCTCTCTTCGCGCGCATCCAGGAGCGGGTGCGCTCCGGTCAATGGGAGCCGGTGGGAGGCATGTGGGTCGAGCCCGATATCAACATGCCGGCCGGTGAATCCCTCGCCCGCCAGCTCCTCTACGGCCAGCGCTACTTCGAGCGCACCTTCGGCACGACGCACCGCGTCTGCTGGCTGCCGGACTGCTTCGGTTTCTCCCCCGCGCTTCCACAGCTCTTGCGCCTGGCCGGGATCGACAGCTTCTTCACCATCAAGCTCACCTGGTCCGAAACCAATATCTTCCCCTACGACCTCTTCTGGTGGGAAGGGCTCGACGGCAGCCGGGTGCTGGCCCACATGTTCGACAACCCGGGCCACTCCGAATCAGACACCGGTGGCTACAACGCCGACACCGGGCCGTTCACCAGCGTGAGTACCTGGCGGAACTTCCGTGGCAAGCACACGCATCCCGAAACGCTGCTCAGCATTGGATACGGCGACGGTGGGGGCGGTGTCACCGCCGAGATGCTGGAGCAGGCCCGCGAGCTGCAGACCTTTCCGACGCTTCCCTCACTCCGTTTCACCTCGGTCGAAGCCTTCTATAACCGCCTCCATCGCTCCGTGGCCGCACATGAGATACCGGTCTGGCTCGGCGAAATGTACCTCGAGCTCCATCGCGGAACCCTGACCAGTCAGGGACGGGTGAAGCGGCTGCACCGGCGCGCGGAGCACGATCTGGTCGCCGCCGAGTTTGTGGGAGCGATGAACCATCTGCTGGGCGGGAGCGAGCCGAAATCCCTCGAGCCGCTCTGGCACCTCCTGCTACGCAACGAGTTCCATGACATCCTGCCTGGCTCCAGCATCCGCGAAGTCTACGCGACGGCGGAGAGAGAGCTGGCTTCGGTGGTCGAGCAGACGGGTCGCATCATGGACGACGGACTCAATGCAATTGCCGGACGCGCCGTGCCGGTGGGACCGACCGCGGCACTGCTCCTGGTGAATCCGGACCTCACAGACCGCCCGATGCGCCTGGAGACCCCCGCCGAGATTCCGGGTGGCCAGCCGGTGGAAGGCGGCTACGTGGCGACGGCGCCGGGGACCGTCCCGGGTCTGGGCTTCGCGGTCGTCACCAACCTGCTGCCGGCCGGGCCGGTCGAGGTCTCCGAACGAACGCTGGAGAACGAGATGCTGCGCGTGACCCTCCGCGACGACGGCACGCTGGGCAGCGTTCTCGACAAAGAGAGTGGGCGCGAGGTGCTGTCGGACCGTGGCAACCAGCTCTGGGCCTACGTTGACAAGCCGGCCAACTGGGACGCCTGGGATGTCGACGCCGGCTACGAGCGAAACGGCGCGGAGATTGACGGCGTCGAGGCGATTGACATCGTCGAGCGCGGGCCCCACCGCACTGCCATCCGGGTGAGGCGTCGATTCCGCAACAGTACGATCGTCCAGGATATCCGTCTGTGGGCGGCGTCACCGCGTCTCGAGTTCAAGACGACGCTTGACTGGCACGACCGGCGCTGGCTGTTGAAGGCACGCTTCCCGCTCGCCGTCCGCTCCAGTCGAGCCAGCTTCGAGACCGCCTTCGGTGTGGTAGATCGCGCAACGCACCGCAACACATCATGGGAATCGGCCCGCTTCGAGGTGGCTGCCCACCGCTTCGCCGACCTGTCCGAGCCGGGCTTCGGCGTCGCCCTCCTCAACGACGGCAAATACGGGCACCATGCCATCGGCAGCGAGCTGGGTATCAGCCTGCTCCGCTCGCCACACTACCCCGATCCCCTGGCCGACGAGGGCGTACAGACCTTCGTGTATGCCCTTCTGCCCCATGGCGGAGCCTGGCCGGATGGCAGGGTGCTGATGGAGGCGGAAGACCTGAATCGTCCGCTCCTGGCCCGCACCATTTCGGCCACGGGATCGTCCGCCCGCCGCGTAATCGACCTCACCGGCCTCCCGCTCGCGCTGGGATCGCTGAAGGCGGGCGAGGAGGGGGGGCTGGTGCTCCGCGCGTACGAACCGTACGGCGCCCGCGGCCAGGTGGCCGTCTCACTCCCCAGCGGCTGGGAGATGGCTGGCGATCTCGATCTCCTCGAGCGGCCGCTCGGGGACGCGATGCTGTCGTTTTCGCCGTTTCAGGTGCGAACCTGGCTGCTGCGCCGAACGGATTAGCCCGCGGCGGAGATGCCGTTCTCCTCTGCAATCAGACAGTCAATGGCGCGCGGTATCATGCAGCTTGAATGTGTGCAGCATGTGGAGCATCGTGGAACGAATCCACCGGAAGCGCATCTCGTACGAGGCGGTCAGGCGCCAGACATAGCCACCCGCGACAAAAGTCAATTGCTCGACCCGAAAGCTGCCGCCGAGGAACGGGAGATCGGCGCAGATCAGCCGGCGTGACTGACCGAGCACGGACAGCTGACCGGATTGATGGATGCTGTGCCCCCCGAGGTCGCGAAGGTAGGGGATTTCGCCCGTAGCGTGAGCCCCACGCTGCGCCATGATGCTGACCCGCGTCACGGAGCTACCGAGCGACGGATAGAAGTAGTCAACCTTCTGGTCGTCGGTTTGCGACCAGACGCCGTGTCGAAATGAGGACGGCTGAGATATCGAATAGGGATAAATCGTGCTGTTGAATGTCGTCCAGGTAACGCCTATCCCGGCGAGTGTGACTGCGCCGACGGCGATCTTCAGCAAGATGGCTGACATATCTGATGCTAGAGACTGATGCTCCAGGTACGCAACCCGCTGATAAAATGTGTCTTGGTTGGGAGGGCGCGTCTTGCTCAGGGTGATAGCCATCCCTTCGCTACGGTGGCGGCTGGTTGCAGTCATGTGCCTGGCCTATATCGTGGTGGCGGTCACCACGTCATACGTTGGGTACCGAACACAAGAGGCGGGCCTCCGCCACCAGCTAGAGCTGCGCGCGTCCGCCGATGCGCGCCTGCTGGCCGCCGGCGCCGCGCCGGTGCTGTCGAATGCGTTTGCCAGCCGGCAGGAGAAGGGCGCCCTCGGTACTTTCGTCAAGTCGTTCAGGAAGGTGCAGGGCGTCGGCTCGGCGACCATCTACGGTCCGAACTACTGCGCACGGTATTCGACGCTGCCGGTCTTGCCGCCCTGCGATCTCAGTCTCGCCGGCCAGCCCCAGACGAGCGTGCTTCGCAACGGGGACGAAGAGGTCGTCTACCCCATCGGCAACGCGCCGCCCCCAATCGGGACGGCGGTCGTCATCCTCTCCGACTCCACGGCCCAGAACGATCTCCGCAGCAATCTCATCACCGACTCGATCCTGCGGGCGATTGGGCTCCTTATCTTCATCATCCTGTCGCTCGCCATCGCCCAGTACTTCCTGGGGCCCCTGACGGCGCTGGCCCGCGCCGCCGACGCCATCCGCCATGGCCGGTTGTCAACCCGTGTCTCAGTCGAAGGGGGCAGCGAGCTATCAGTGGTGGGTGCGGCATTCAACGATATGGCCGGGGCCCTGGAGCAGCGGATCCACCATCTCTCATTTCTGGCGCGCTCCGGTTCGGTCCTACCTGGTTCCTTCAGACAGGGGGAGAACGTGGATGTGGTGCTGGCCGAGCTCTGCACCGAGCTGCAAGCGGCCGGTGTCGCCCTGATTCCCCAGCCCCACGTCGACCTGCCGGCCCGTTGGTTCGACGCCAATCCCGAGCGTCAGTCCTGGCGGAAGGCGGTCAGCGCGGTCGGCGAGGAGTTTGCCGAGCCGACTGCCCTGATCCTGCAGGATTCCGCCGTGATGGTGGTACCGGTGCTGGGGAACAGCATCTTCGCCGTCGCGCGTGACGATACTCGCCCCTTCACCCAGGAGGAGCAGCAGGTCATTACGAACTTCGCCCATCAGTTCGGCATCGCGGCCGACAACGCGCGCCTGCTGGAGGCGCAGCAGGAAGCGCTGCAGGTGAAGGACCAGTTCCTCTCCATCGTGTCGCACGAGCTGCGTACCCCGCTCACCACCATCAAGGGCTACGCCCAGATGCTGCGACGCAAGCTGGCCGACGATCCTGACGGCCAGCGCTTCGCCGTCAACATCGACACGCAGGTCAGCCGGCTGAGCCGCTTGGTCGATGACCTCCTCGACGTCACCCGCTTTTCTCGCGGCCAGTTCGAGCTGCGTCGCCATCGCGTCGACCTGCGGCCTTTGCTCGAGGATATCGTGGCGCGCTTCCAGATCGTTGCGCCCGGCCACGAGCTTCGACTCGAGCTGGATCACGGACCCTTCGAGGGCTACTGGGACCGCGACCGATTGGAGCAGGTGATGAATAACCTGGTGAGCAACGCCATCAAGTACTCGCCGGAGGGCGGGGTAGTCGCCGTCGGCACGCGTCACGACAACGGCACGCTCACCGTTTCCGTGCGCGATCAGGGTATCGGCATCCGGGAAGAGGACCAGAACCGGCTCTTCGAGCGCTTCTATCGGGCGCGCGACAAGTCCCAGGAAGTGTCCGGCCTCGGTCTTGGGCTCTATGTGACTCGACGCATCGTGGAGGCGCACGGCGGCTCGATCAGCGTGCACAGCAAGCCAGGTGAGGGAAGCGAGTTCGCCTTCACGCTTCCACTGGTGCGGCGTGCCGCGACCGTGGGCCGGTAGAGCGTTGGTGGTCGGGGAGACAGGATTCGAACCTGCGACCCCTTGCACCCCATGCAAGTGCGCTACCAGGCTGCGCCACTCCCCGAGGCCGCTCTCTCCGTAAGTGTAGATTCCCGCTCGTGATGCGGGCAAGCAGCGGCGGGACGATAGAATCACCTGACATGGACATCGACCTCCGCGACCGCGCGGCGCTCGTGACGGGTGGCGGCCGCGGTATCGGCCGGGCCACCGCCCAGGCCCTCGCCGCGGCCGGCGCCCGCACCATCGTCACTGCCCGTGGCCGGACCGAGCTCGAGTCCGTGGTAGCCGGAATCGCAGCCTCGGGTGGGGAGGCGCTCGCCATTCCCGCCGACATTTCTCAACCGGACGCCGTGCGGCGGCTGTTCGAACGCGCCGGACCGGTCGACATCCTGGTCAATAACGCCGGCATCATTCAACCCATCGCTCCGGTAGCAGCCTCCGATCCAGAGACGTGGCTGCGCAATATCGAGATCAACCTCTACGGCGTGTTCCTGACCTGTCACCACGCGCTCCCCGGTATGCTGGAGCGCGGCTGGGGAAGGATCGTCAACGTGTCATCCGGCGCGGCCCGGGGAACGACCGAAGGCTGGAGCGCCTATTCAGCCGCCAAGGCCGGTGTCGAGTCGTTTAGCAGCGTGCTGGCTCGCGAGGTGGATCGTTACGACATTCATGTCAACGCCGTTCGTCCCGGGATCGTCGACACCGAGATGCAGGTCGAGATCCGCAGCAGTTCGGAGGAGGCATTCGGCCGGCAGAACGTCGAGCGGTTTCGTGGATATAAGGAGCGGGGGCTGCTCCGGTCACCCGACGACCCGGCTCGACTCATCCTGTGGCTCCTCGGCCCCGCGGCCGACGCGATCAACGGCGAGGTGCTGGCGATCGACGATCCGGATGTCGCTCAGCGGGTCGGCCTGGAACCGATGGGACGCTGACTTCGACTCCAACGGTTCACCGCAGCTCCGGTGAGCCAGCGGGAAGCCCCGGCCAGCGGAACGGTAGGCATAATACTGGCCGGGGCTTCCACATGAGGAGGAAGGGACACACCGGAGCGCGCACTGCGTCCTGTGAAGTACTACGCACGGAGGATACTGAGTGGTAGGTCGTGCCCGGTAGTGCACCGGACCGCCCGACATGTTTACCGGAGGAGTTCGTATGCAACCGGAATCGACACCCGACCCTGAGCTCGCGGAGTTCCGCGCCGCCAAAGACGCGTACATGCGCGGCCCGGACTCGCCGCTAGGCCCGCAGCAGAGAGCCGGTTTCCAGGGACTGGACTACTATCCGCCCAATGCGTCTCTCCGGCTGGAGCTTCCTCTCGACGGCGACGTGTCCGACGAGCCGGTAACCATGGAAACCAGCACCGGTGGGGCGCAGGAGTACCGGCGCGCCGGCAAGATACGGTTTGAGGTCGACGGGCAGCCCGCCGAATTGACGATCTTCGCCAGCCATGACCAACTCTTCCTCCCTCTGCGCGACGCGACCAACCGGACCGATACCTATCCGGCCGGACGGTACCTCGAGCCGGAGCCGCTGGGCGACGGAAAGGTGCTGGTCGACTTCAACTACCTCTACAACCCGTACTGCGCCTACAACGATCAATGGAGCTGCCCGATTCCACCGGTCGAGAACTGGATCAGCGTCCCGATCGCGGCAGGCGAGAAGCGCTTTCACCCATAGTGCGCGACAGCAACCGCTACCCACGGTCGTTCGCGGTCGTCCGCTGGACCTGATCTTGCGCAGTCTCTTTCCCCGGATTCGGCAGGAATCGCGCAGGAAGGCGGCATAGCCGGACTCAGGCGGCGGCGTGCACCCGCGCCGGCTCGGTCAGCTTGACCGGCTGCAGCGGTATTTCACCTTCCTCCAGAGCAAGGGAGAGCGCCCGCAGCCCACCTCGGGAGGTGACGTACGGCACGCGCGCGTCGACGGCCCGACGCAGGAGTGCAAGCTCCGCGTCGGACCGACCGAGCACGACGGCCAGACCAAGGGGACCGAGATCGACATCGTCCGGTCTCACCATCTCCCATCGCCCCGAAGCCCCGCCGACCTCGAACGACACCGAGACGGCGCAGCCAACGTCGGCCAGGAGATTCAGGAGCGATGCAATCTCTTCGTCGAAGCCATGCGCGGATATGTAAACGGGGCGTCCAAACGGCAGGTGACGGCCACCGGCCGCGTGGCCGGCGCCCAGCTGGGCTTTCCAGTACGCGGCGGCAAAGGTGGGCCCGATCCCCATCGCTTCACCGGTGCTCTGCATCTCGGGACCCAGAACCGGAGTCAGACCGGATAGGGTTCTAAATGGGAGAACCACTTCCTTGACACTGACCCGATCGGTGAGCGGGGCCGGCGGCCGCATGGCGGCAATCGGCGTGCCCAGAATCGCGCGCACCGCCATGTCGGCGAGCGGCAGGCCGCTCGCCTTACTGGCGAACGGGACCGATCGACTGGCCCGCGGGTTGACCTCGAGCACGTAGATGCTGGAGCCCTGAACGGCGAATTGCACGTTCATGAGACCTACGATGCCGAACGCGCGGGCGATGACACGCATCAACTCCTCGACTCGACCCAGCATCTCCCCGCCCACGTGTTGCGCCGGGTACACCTCGCCACTGTCACCGGAGTGAATCCCGCACTCCTCGAACTGCTCCATGACAACCGCGATTACTGTCTCCCCATCCGACACCGCATCGACGTTCAGCTCGATCGCGTCCTCGAGGAAGTGATCGACCAGCAGTGGCTTCTGGAGCGGCCGGTTTCCGTGTCGCGCGAGGTAGCGCTGTAGATCCTCCTCGCCGTGCACGAGGATCATGCCACGACCCGACAGCACGTACGATGGCCGGAGCAGGGCCGGATAGCCGACGGCGCTGAGCGCCGCGGGGAGCTCATCCCACCGCCCGATCGAGCGCCAGGGCGGGATGGCGATACCATGGGCGCCAAGGATAGACGAGGTTCGGCCCCGGTCCTCGGCGGCATCGATTGCGTCGGGCGCCGTCCCCAGGATCGGAACGCCCCGCTCGTGCAGCGCATGGACCAGATTGATCGCGGTCTGGCCGCCGAACTGGGGCAGGACTCCTATCAGCCCTCCCGCCTCGTTCTGCACCACCGCCATGACGGCCTCGACGTCGAGCGGCTCGAAGTACAGGCGGTCCGACGTCGAGTAGTCGGTACTGACGGTTTCCGGATTGTTGTTGACAATGATCGAGCGCACGCCGCAGCCGGACAATGTCTGACAGGCGTGGACCGTGGCATAGTCGAACTCGATGCCCTGGCCGATGCGTATCGGCCCGGAGCCCAGGATAATTGCCTTTGGTCCGGGAAGGGGCGCCGCCTCGTTGGCTGTTGAACCGCCGGCGCCCGGTCCACGTGTTCCGTAGAAGTACGGAGTGCGGGCCTCAAACTCACCGGCACAGGTATCTACCATCTTGAAGACATAGTCGCCACTCGAGGTCGAGCCCTCCCGCGCCACGAGATCGGCGAGGCGGTCGACGAACCAGGGATGGATGCGGGTCAGCTCGACGATCCGCTCCGCCGGCCAGCCGGCGCGCAGGGCGGTAAGCACTGCCGGCAGCCGCTCGCTGTTCGGCGTGGTCAGCCGCTCTGCGAGCTGTCCCGCTCGGCAGTCACGCACCGCGCCGGCATCTATCCCCCGGACTGCCTTGACGAGCGCCTCCTCAAATGAGCGGCCGATGGCCATGACCTCACCGGTGCTGCGCATACTCGTGCCGATGACCGGCTCGAGCCCCTCGAACTTGTCGAAGGGCCAGCGCGGGATCTTGACGACAACATAGTCCAGTGCCGGCTCGAAGAAGGCGCTGGTACCGGTAATGTCGTTGCGGATCTCCGGAATCGTCTGGCCGAGCGCGATCCGGGTTGCTACCTTCGCGATCGGATATCCGGTGGCCTTCGAGGCCAGCGCTGAGCTGCGCGACAGGCGCGGATTGACTTCGATGACGTAGTAGCAGCCATGCTGGCGATCGAGCGCAAACTGAACGTTGCAGGCTCCTTCCACCCCCAGCGCGTCCACCACACGCAGGGCTGAAGCGCGAAGCAGGTGATACTCCTCATCACTCAAGGTCTGACTGGGAGCAACCACGATTGAGTCGCCGGTGTGAACCCCCATGGGGTCGACATTCTCCATGTTGCAGACGGTCATGCAGTTGCCGGCGCCATCGCGGATCACCTCGTACTCGATCTCGCTCCAGCCGTACACGCTCTTCTCGATCAGCACCTGACCGCTACCACTGAAGCTGAGGCCGGCGCGCGCCTGACGAGCGAGCTCGGTCCGGTTCGACGCCAGTCCGCTGCCGGCTCCGCCCAGCGCAAACGCCGAGCGGCACATCACCGGGTAGCCGATCTCCTCCGCTGCCTCGAGTGCTGCTTCCACTGAAGTCACTGCCCGGCTTGGCAGGATCGGTTGTCCGGCATCGCGCAGGGTGGCCGCGAACAGCGCCCGATCCTCACCACGGCGGATGGCCTCCAGACCCGTGCCAAGGACGCGAACGCCGTGCCGCGCCAGCGCGCCGCACTCGTCGAGGGCAACCGACAGGTTAAGCGCGGTCTGGCCCCCGGCGGTCGCGATCACACCGTCGGGCCGCTCCGCCGCGATGATCGCCTCGAGCGATTCAACCGTGAGGGGCTCGATGTAGACCACATCGGCGATTTGCACGTCGGTTTGAATCGTCGCCGGGTTGGAGTTGACCAGGATGGTGCGCACCGGGTTTGCCGGCGACCACTCCCGGCAGGCCAGACACGCCTGCGTTCCCGAGTAGTCGAACTCGGCTGCCTGCCCAATCGCGATCGGTCCCGATCCAATGATGAGAACGCTCCGGATCACGCCACCATCTCCAGCCACTGGTCGAACACCTGAATGGAGTCGGTAGGCCCGGGCGCTCCTTCCGGATGGAACTGGACGGACCGGATCGGAAGGGCACGATGACGCAGCCCTTCAACCGTTCCGTCATTGAGATTGCGATGGGACACTTCGAGCTCGTCCGGCAGCGATTCCCCGTCGACCGCGAAGCCGTGATTCTGCGTCGTGATGAACGCCTTCCCCGCCGAGCAGTCACGCACCGGATGGTTGGCGCCGCGGTGCCCAAACTTGAGCTTGTACGTCCGGCCTCCCGCCGCCAGTGCGAGTACCTGGTGTCCGAGGCAGATGCCGAACATCGGCAGCTCGCCGTAGAGAGCGCGCACCGTCGACACGGTGCGCTGTGCCATCGCCGGATTCCCGGGTCCGTTCGAGATCAGCAAGCCCGCCGGTCTCAGGCGCCGGAGCGCGGCGGCGTCCGTCGTCGCCGGCAGGACGGCGACTCGCATGCCGGACCTCACCAGATGGTCGACGACACTCTGCTTGTTGCCGCAATCGAGTACGGCGATCAAGGTTCGGCCCTCGCCGTGAAACTGCGGCGTCCGCACCGTCGTTTCGGCAACCAGGTCGGTGCGGTCGTAGGCGCAAGATTCGAGAGCGATCTGGAGCTCGGCCGCCGATGGCTCCGCTCCTCGCCGGTACACCGACAGCACCGCCGGCATTGCCCCTTGCTTCCTGATCCATTCGGCGAGCGCGCGCGTGTCTACGTCGTACATGACCGGTACCCGGTTCGCGAGAAGATAGGCGCCGAGCGACCGCGATGTGCCCACTGGCGACGGCGCGCATTCCGTGAGGGTAGAAACAACCACACCGCCGGGTTGGACGCAGCCGGACTGCGCGCGACCGCCGGCAACGCCGTAGTTGCCGATCAACGGGTACGTGAACATCAGGAGCTGGCCGCGGTACGAAGGGTCGGTCAGCGCCTCCTGATAGCCGGTCATCGCCGTCGTGAAGATCAGCTCGCCGGTCACGATGGAGCGTCCCGACGGTGTGTGGAGTCCGCGTCCCCGAAAGCGCGTGCCATCTGCCAGGAGCAAGGTCGCTTCCATCTCCTCAGTACGCTCCGGCTCACGTTGTGCCCCTGTTCTCGACCGGACCAGGTCGACGGTTACCATCGTGCCTCCTTCCCCACTGATGCGCCGCCATAAAAAAAGTCTCGTCCCGAAGGGGGACGAGACGTGAAATCCACGACTAACGGATTGGGGTCCTGCGGTGGGCCCCCAGCGCGCCACCAGCGGCCGCGTCTGAAATACGCCACGTGCCTGCTGCCACGGCCATGAGCTGCCCCGGCCTCATAAAAAGACTCGTCCCTCAGGGGGACGACTCGGGAACCGCTGGCAGATACGACCCTCATTGGCTGCTGCACGAACCTTTCGACGCCACTCTCTGACTCAGGAAGGTATCGGGCGATGGGCGCGCGCCTCTCACGCCCCTACTCTTCCTGCACCTTGATCCATTGTGCGGGCAGCCAGCCGCTTCGGTCAAGTCCAAGATTACAGAGCGTAGACGTCTGCGAACTTGGTCTGGAGGTAGTTGAGGTACGGGGCCGTCCGGATCTCCCCTCCCGTCGCCCGCTTCACCAGCTCCACCGGCGTGAATTTGCGGCCGTGCCGGTAGACGTTCTCGGTAAGCCAGCCACGCAAGGAATCGAAGCTGCCGCGCCTGATCTCCTGGGGAATCTCCGGTCGCGCCTCGACGGCCTTCTCGAAGAACTGGAGCGAGAGAATGTTCCCGAGCGAATAGGTTGTGAAGTAGCCCATGATGCCGTTCGACCAATGGACGTCCTGCAGAATGCCAAGCGCATTGGTGGGCGGTGTCACGCCGAGGTAGCTCTGCATCTTCTCGTTCCAGATATGGGGAGCGTCCTGGACCGTCACCTCGCCAGAGAGCAGACCAAGCTCCATCTCGAGACGAAGCATGATGTGCAGGTTGTAGGTCACCTCATCGGCTTCGATTCGTATCAACGACGGTTCGACCTTGTTTACCGCGCGGTAGAAGCGTTCGAGGTCAACCTCGGCGAGCTGCGCGGGAAACGTCTGCTGAAGGACAGGGTAGAACTGCTCCCAGAAATCGCGGCTACGGCCGATCACGTTCTCCCACATGCGGGACTGGCTCTCGTGGACGCCGAGCGACGTACCGCGCGCCAGGATTGTCCCTTCGAGGTTCTCGCCAACACCCTGCTCGTAGAGTGCATGTCCAGTCTCATGCAGGGTGCTGAACAGAGCGGAGGTGAACAGATTGGGCTCGTAGCGCGTGGTGATCCGCACGTCGTCGCGCGAGAATGCGGTCTCAAACGGGTGGACCGTGCGGTCCAGTCTGCCCCGGTTGAAGTCGTAGCCGTATCGCTCCGCCACCATCTTGCCGAAGGTCTCCTGCTTTGCCTCGTCGGCGTCCTGATGTAGAAACGAGTCATCGATGCGAGCGGCACCATCGGCGATACGCTGAACTAGCGGAACGAGCGTCTGCTTGAGCTCGTCGAACAGCTTGAGGACCTGGCTGGTTGTCATGCCCGGCTCGAACTGATCGAGCAAGGCGTCGTAGAGCTGCTCCTCGTACCCAAGCAGCTCGGCCACTTGCCGGCTGTACTCGACCGTCTTCTGCAGGTACGGCGCGAAGGCGTCGTAGTCGTCTTCCCGACGTGCTTGCGTCCAGACGGCGTAGGCGGTCGAGCCATGCCGCGTGATCTCGGCGACCAGCTCAGCTGGGATCTTCCGTCGCTGCTGGTAGTCCCGCATGCTGACCCGCACCAGGCTCGCCTCATCGCTCTCGTATGGTAGGTCGCGAACGTCCTCGGCAGCCGCCTGTAACAGCTCCCCGGTCTCCTCCGAGATGAACAGATCGTGCGAGATTTGTCCAAGAGTTGCCATCTGCTCGGCACGCGCCCGCGCGCCGGCAGGCGGCATGTACGTCTGCTGGTCCCAGCCCAGCACACCGATGGCCCCATCGATGTTGTGAATCGTGGCCAGGCGCTGCCTGAGCCTGTCGAAATGCTCCCCCATGCTGTTCGTCTTCCCTTCTAGCTATCAGCCTTGAGTTGTGCGTCCTGGGTCACGGGATTGCGCCGGCATTGCCGCCTGCCCACGTATCTCCGCTCGTCAGGTGCCACCGACATCGGGCAAGTGAGCGGCCAGGGTAGCCGGGCTGTGCGACCTCGTGGCATGCGCGCTCCCGAGCTCACTGCCCGGCAGCAATCACCCAGACCTCACTCGGCGCCGCCCTGCTCGACAAGTCGCAGATACGTGGAGTGGTGTAACGTCCTGATCCAATCGTCAAAGGTTTTGAGCGGCGCCTGCTCGACCAGGCTTGACGCCTTACCCTCGCCCTCGACAGTTCCATCGTCTCGCTCGGTGATCTTGCCGACCTGCTGGCCCTGCAGATCGGTCAGGATACCAGTCCGCATCTTTTTATCCCTCGCTCAGATTCTTGCCATGACCGCACCGGCTTGATTGAGAAAGACCGGAGCCTCGGCGACTGGAAACGTGAGGATTGTCTCGGTCCCATCGACGGTCTGCCGGAGGGCAATCACCATCGCCGGACCGTCGTGATGCACGCTGAGCGTCACCGGGGCGACATCTCCGACACTCACCGCCGGGCCGCGCCGGCCCCGCAGCGCATCATAGTACAGGGCACGCAAGTTCGATAAAAGCGTCTCGAGATAATCGATCGGGAGTTGGAGCGAGCGTTTGCCCCACTGCAGCAGAAGTGACGGATTCTCCTCATCCTCAGCGTACAGAAAGACCGTGTGGTGCCCCAGCGTGAGGTCGGTGAGGAGCCGCTTGTGACGCTGCACGTCACTATTCTCAATCGTCGCTTCGGGTGAATCGCCGTTCGGTCCCCCGTCCGCGACCGCCGTGTGCTGCTCCGACGGTCGCGCCGCCAGGATGATGTTCTGGACGAGCTGCTTGCTTGGCTCCGGAACTTCGCCGGCATACCGTCCACGCTCGTGGCCGTTTGCCGGCTGCTCCTCCTGCCTGGCCGCTTCGGCCAGAGCGGCTGGCGCCTCCTCGACGAGCTCGGGCGTCGCCAGATCCTCTTCCTCGCACAGCCGCTCCCGCTCCTCCTCGCTCATACTTCCCATCAACAGAATGCCGGCATGCGCGAGCATCCGGCCGAAGCGAGGAAGATACGCGGCGGGCATGGCCAGCCGAGTCTGGAAGCCCAGGTCAGGTCCAGGTCCCGGCGGTGGAAGCACGTCGATACAGAGCTGAGTGGCGCCGTCGTTCCCCGCGATTCGCGGCCAGAGCTTGGAACCGTCGGCGCAGACAATCTGGCGATCGGCATCGGCGCGGCTCTCTGGCCGCTCGAGGATCTCGTGGAGAGCCAGTAGAAGCTGGTCGAGGGCGGCAATAGTCAGCTCGAGTGGAGTGTCTTCCGGGATCCAGAGGGAATCCTCGCGCTTCCATTGGTTGAGCACGAGCCGGTGACTCTCCTCGACTTCGCCGATACTGCCGGTGATCCGGATCCCTCTGGGGTGAAAGGAGATCCGATCGGACTCGATCGTGATCCAGTCGGCGCCGGGGCTCGGCCAGCGACGCAGCGTCTCATCCTGAGGCTCTTCCGGGCGCTCGGATTCGGGCTCGCTCTCTGCGGTGAGCCTGGGCTTGAACTTCTCCAGCACTTCCTGCAGCGGTTTGAGCTGGTCGGCCTGCAACACGAGACCATCGCCGACCGGCTTCCAGCTATCCCGGACCCGCTGCCAGAAGCCCAGTCGCGCCAGGAAGCGCGTGCCGAACGGCTCCGTCTCGGCCCGCAGCCGGCGTCCCTCGTCTTTGTCCCAGACCACTCGGGCGACCTGCGTGCCGCCATCGCTCGCCTCGAGCAGCTCGGTGATCCCTTCCTGCAGCGCGTTCAGGTCCGCCGAATCGAGGGTCAGCGCATTCCGCGACGGGGCGAACCCGGTCGGCCCTCGCCGCCAGATACGGATATCGACGTGCCGTCTGCCGCCCTGCATGGCGGCCTGCACGTGGAGCTCGGTTTGATCGTCCTGGCCGATCACCACGGTGTCTAGCACGCTGGAACTTCCCCTCCGTACGTGGCCCAGCCTATCACACGATCTGGGGCGCCTGGCCCGATCTGTGCTGTGCTACCGTACGGCGAGTGACGCAGCCTCGGGCAATACAGGGTACACCCCGTCTTCGGCACGCGAGGGCTGCGTCACTCTTCAGCCTACACCGGCGCCGCCCTCAAACGGTGCTCGTTTCCTTCAGCCGCGACTGATACTGCTTGCGGAACTTGGCCACCTTGGGCGCCACGACTACCCGGCAGTACGGCTGGTTCTCATTGTTGGCGAAGTACTCCTGGTGGTAGTCCTCAGCCGGATAGAAGGTATCGAGCGGCACCACCTCCGTCACAATCGGATCTCGCCACGTGCCCGAGGCCTGAAGCTCTTTGATAACCTGTTCGGCTGTTGCCTTCTGCTCCGGGCTGTGGTAAAAGATCGCCGACCGGTACTGCGTCCCCACATCCGGGCCCTGGCGATTCAAGGTTGTGGGATCGTGGATCGAGAAGAACACGTCGAGTAGATCCCGGTACGAGAGCTCGCTCGGGTCGAATGTTACCTGGACGACCTCGGCGTGGCCGGTCTTCCCGGTGCACACCTGGTGGTAGCTCGGTCTGGGCACGTGGCCGCCGGCGTAGCCGGACTCGGCCGAGACAACGCCCCGCAGACCGTCGTAGATCGCTTCCAGGCACCAGAAGCAGCCGCCGGCGAGGGTCGCGACCTCCAGACCGTCGGGACGTGTGGTGGTTTCATTGCCTGACGTAGCCATACTGTTACTCCTTCCCTCCACTGTATTCTGTTCCCGAGCGGTGCATGTTGATCTGCAACACGCGGCTCCCCACTGCGCGGACGGTTCTCTCTGGTGCGCATTCTTCTCGCAGCGCGCCTGGTGCTACGATGGCGCCATCATGGAGGAGAGACCGCCTAACACAATGCGAGCCGAATCGGTGACAGAATGGACGGGGTAGCCTGCCCCAGCTGCGGGAGCCCGAGCCCGATCGGAAGCAAGTTCTGCCCCGAGTGTGGCACGCCGCTCCCCCTCCTCTGCCCGGGCTGTGGCGCCGCAGTTGCCGCCGGACAGAAGTTCTGTGCCCAGTGCGGCATGCCGTTGACCGGCACGGACCCCTCTCGTGTCTCGGTCCCGCGGCCCCTCCCACCAGAGGAGAGACGGCTGGTCACGGCTCTCTTCTGTGATCTGGTCGGGTTCACACCGCTCGCCGAGTCGCTTGATCCGGAAGAGATCCGGGTGATCCAGGCCAGATACTTCAGCGCCATGTCAGCACAGATCGAGCGGTACGGCGGGACCGTCGAGAAGTACGCTGGGGACGCGGTACTGGCCCTATTCGGTGTCCCCGTCGCGCACGAGGATGATCCGGAACGGGCGGTGCTCTGTGCCCTCGGCATGCAAGGGGCGATTCGTGACCTGGCCGACACGGTGCAGGAGGGCCACGGCACAGTGCTGGCCATCCGGGTGGGAGTCAACACCGGTGAAGTCGTGAGCGGGATCTGGGACGCGGCCGGGCAACAGCAAGTGGCCGTTACCGGCGATGCGGTGAACACGGCTGCCCGGCTGCAGGCTGCAGCCGGCCCGGGAGAAGTGCTCGTCGGCGCTGAAACCATGCGGTTGACCCGCCGTCGGATCGACTACGGTGATCGAAGGACGCTGAGCCTCAAAGGCAAGGCAGAGCCGATCGGTGGGTTCGCGGCTATCGGGCTCAGGAAGCAGGCATCGGAGCGCTGGGAAGGTAGCCAGGAGGCGGGGGCATCCGAGAGGCGCTCGACACCACTCATCGGGCGCCGGCGCGAGCTGGAGACGGTTCTCAGCGCGTGGCGCCGAGCGGCGAGCGGGGAGGGTCAGCTGCTCACGGTCATCGGCGAGCCGGGGGTGGGCAAGAGCCGCCTGCTGGCCGAGGGATTGGAGCGTATCGCGAGCGAGGCAGACGTTCGGATTCTGCGAGGCCGCTGCCTCTCGTACGGGCAGACCATCAGCCTCTGGCTGGTTGCCGATCTGGTACGTTCCATCTGCTCCATCACCCAGGATGCGGGAATCGAATCGCTGAAGGAACACATCACCGCCAGCGTGGAGAGGCTGCTCACGGACTGTGATGCGACGGACCGGGCCATCGCGCAAGACGTACTGGGCGAGGTGTTGGGCCTGCCGGCTGCGGGATCGATTGTGTCCCAGGCCGACCCACAGACGCGGCGCGGCTCGCTCATCCGTACCCTGAGGCTCCTGCTCGGCGGGTTTGCCCAGCGCGAGCCCCTGGTGCTCGTCCTGGAGGATCTTCACTGGCTGGATGCAGCCAGCAGAGAGGTCCTGGACACGCTCCTGCTCGAGGTACCCGGTCTGCGACTGCTGGCCCTAACCACCCAGCGGCCGGGCTGGAGCGCGCCGTGGAACGCGTGGAGCTGGAGCGAGCGGCTCACCTTGCGCCCGCTCGACGACCAGGAGGCAGCGCTCCTGGCTGCCGCTGTCCTGGGTGGCACCCGGCTATCGCCTCGGCTGGTGGAGTACCTGCTGAGTCGGGCGGAAGGGAATCCCTTTTTCGTCGAGGAGCTGCTGCACTATCTGCAGGAGACCGGCAGCGCCGTCGAGCGAGAGGGCGAGCTGACGCTCGCATCCGAGGTCACCGACCGTCTACCGGCGACGCTCTCCGAGATCCTGCTGGCCAGGCTCGATCGACTGGAGCGTCAGGTCAAGGAGATCGCCCAGGTGGGAAGCGTCATCGGTCGGAGCTTCGCCGTCCGGCTGCTGAGTCGGGTGACGGAACGCGGGGAAGCAGCCCTCGCGGCGCCGCTGCGCGCACTACAGGAGGCAGAGATTGCCTTTCCGCGCGAGAGCCCTGAGCGAGAGTACCTCTTCAAGCACGCAACGCTGCGTGATGCTGCTTACAGCATGCTGGTACTGCGACGACGCCGGGAGCTTCATCTGGCGACCGCGCGGGCGATTGCGCAGCTCTATCCGAGTGACGAGTACGTCGAGATGATTGCCTACCACTACGCGCAGTGCCAGGCGCCGGAGGCCGCGGAATGGCTGGAGAGAGCCGGAGATCGGGCAGCAGCGATCTACAGCATTGATGCCGCTGTCAGCCACTACAGCAGCGCACTGCAACGTCTCGAGGCTGCCAGCGCGCCATCATCCGACCTTGCCCGCATGAACGCGAGGCTGGGAAGTGTGCTGCTCATCTCCGGCCAGTACGATCGGGCGCTCGAGCAGCTGGGACTCGCCGCCCAGCGCTTCGATGCTGCGAACGACCTGGAGGCGATGGGACGCGCCGTGGCACAGCTTGGGATGGCGCACCGCCTTCGCGGTAGCTGGGAAGATGGGCTGGCAGTCGTCCGACCTGCGATTCAGCGCCTCGAGCCACGAGGCCCCTCCCCCGCCCTCCTTTCATTGCACCTGGCAGAGTCGAGCCTCGCAGGCTTACCCGGACGCCAGGCCGAACATCTGGAAGCGGCACTCCGTGCCGCCACCCTGGCCCGCCTGATTGGCGATCCCCGTCTGCTCGGCGAGGTGGAGGCGCAGCTTGGGCTGGCGTTCTGCCGCAGCGGCCGGACGGATGAGGGATTGACGACCCTGGAACATGCGATTCCGCTCATCGAAGCCGGCGGCGATATCCTCGTCCTGTATCGCGCTCTCAATAACCTCGCGGTCGTTTACTGGCGGCTAGGGCTGATGGAGGACAATCGCCGCACCGCACAGCGGGCAATCGAAGCCGTACAGCGTGTCGGCAACCGCGAGCTGGTGTCGTTCGCTCTGGGTAACCTCGGCGATACCCTCATCACTCTCGGCGAGTGGCAGGAAGCAAAACTGGTCCTTGACCGGGCCCTGGAGCTGGTTCGAGCCGTCCCGCGGACATCGAGTATCGGCACGCCGCTCCAGTACCAGGGACGGCTCGCTCTCTGCGAAGGCAGGTGGGAGGACGCCGAACGCTGGCTCGCCGAAGCGCTGGCGGTAGTGAGCAGCGACCAAAACCGGCAGTTGATGGATGACGTGCGCGCCAACCTCGCCGAGCTCGATCTAGCGCGCGGTAGGCCTGCAAACGCGGCGAGCAGGCTCGAAGCGTTCCAACCGGAAGCAGACGCCGAGCCATATCACCGCCGGGTTCTCAGTCGAGCGTATATCGACCTGGGGAAGATAACCGAGGCGGCGGCGGCGATCGAGCCCGCCCTTCGCCAGGTTCGGGACGAGGGTTTGAAGGCATATCTCCCCGAGCTTCTCCTGGTGGACGGTATGGTGCGCATCCGCCAGGAGCGGTGGGAAGATGCCCAGGCAGCGCTCCTCGAGGGTCTCGAGATTGCCCGCTCCCTGCCTTCTCCCTACGCCGAAGCCCGCATTCTGGTCCAGCTCAGCTGCCTGTCGCACGCCCGTACGGACCTCCCGGCGGCGCGGGACCGGCTCGCGGCAGCGGTTGCGATCTTCCGAAGGCTCGGCGCCACGAAGGACCTCGCGCAGGCCGAAGTCGCCCTCCACGAGCTGGCCGCGATTTCCGGTTCGTCCTGACCCACCCGATCCTGCCGTCATGAAGTTCATCGCCGACAACAATGTCGGCAAGCTGGCGGTCTGGCTCCGCGCGCTCGGCTACGATACGCTCTTCATCAACCCGATCGACGACGCCCGGCTCATCGAAATTGCGCGCCGTGAGGACCGAGTCATCCTGACCAGAGACACCGGCATCATGCGGCGGCGAGTCATCACCTCGGGTGAGGTTCGAGCCCTGCTGATTGAAGGAGATAGCTGGCGAAACCAGCTCATTCAGGTGGTGCACGGACTCGGCATGGAGTACCAGCCACGGTTTACCCGCTGCCTGGAGTGCAACACGCCGTTGGAGACACGCTCGCGGGACGACGCTCGCCGGCACGTGCCGCCTTTCGTCTACCGCACGCAGCACTCGTTTCTTGCCTGTCCGGGGTGTGGCCGCTACTACTGGCAGGGAACGCACTGGCAGCGAATGCGCCGCGAGCTCACCAGCGTCCTGACCGTGAGCCGCGAGCAAGTCATGAACGTGGTTGCGATGATGCGCGACTTTCCCGCTCTCTGGTTTGTTGTCGGCGGCTGGGCGCTCGATCTGCTGGCCGGCACGGTGAGCAGGGAGCACACCGATCTGGAGCTTGGCATCGCGCGCGACGACCAGCACCTGCTCCCTGCTCACTTCCCGGAATGGAGGCGGTTCAAAGCCATGAAGGGGCCGCATGGTGGCGTCTGGCAGCCATGGCCGGAGGGTGAGCGGTTGGAGCTGCCGGTCCATCAGGTCCTCCTGCGACAGGAGGGCGCAGATCCACCGGAGTTCCAGTTCTTTCTCAACGAGATCGCCGGGGGC
>Ga0070735_10000451_pt1 | contig 44798 bp, 31 predicted proteins | sample Coa_R1_FD_66443 | JGI IMG/M metagenome (GOLD analysis project Ga0070735, IMG submission 66443) | Surface soil microbial communities from Centralia Pennsylvania, which are recovering from an underground coalmine fire - Coalmine... | ecosystem: Environmental > Terrestrial > Soil > Unclassified ... | reverse complement strand
CCGGACTGGATTTCGATTACGCCTTCGGGAACGCTGCCTGCGGCGCGGCAGAACTTCAACGCCGTTTATGATCCGACCTCGAATTCCATGATTGTGTTTGGAGGATCGAACTGCGCCGGCAAATACTTTTCCGACGTGTGGGTCTTGAGCAACGCGAACGGAGAAGTCGGGACTCCGACGTGGTCCCAGCTGTCTCCCGCGGGCGTGGGACCCACGAATCGCGAGAGCAGCAGCGCGATCTATGACTCGGTGAACAACGTACTCACCGTTTATGGTGGAGATGCGGGCACCGGTGGTATGTCGGATGTGTGGACGCTCTCGAACGCCAATGGCCAGGGCGGAACGCCGACATGGACAATGCTCTCACCGACTGGAACGGCGCCTTCGGCCCGCACGGGTATGAGCGCGGTCTATGACTCCGCAAATAATCTGATGATTATGTATGGCGGCATCAATACGCTGACCTCCACGAGATATCTGGGCGACACGTGGGTGCTGACGTTTCCGAATGGGATCGGCGGGACTCCGAGCTGGACTCTGCAAAAGGTTACGGGGACGGCTCCGCAGATGCGTTTTCACATTGCATTCTTCAATGCTCCGGATGACGATATGGTGATATGGGGCGGTCTGAGCCAGATTGTGCCAGCGGCGCAGAACGACCGCGTGTTCATTCTGTCGAAGGCCAACGGGCTCTAAACTCGAACATAAAGATTCGGAATCTCGGCACGGCGGAGCTTGCGCTCCGCCGGACAGCCGAGGGGCTGTTGCTACGTGGTTATTCCTGCCATATGGGATCGCTTACAATGGCTGGTCGCGCTAGCTTTGCTGATTGTTGGCGCGGCTTTCTGAATGCCTGGGGATTTCTCTAAGCGCGATCCACTCCTAAAACGAGCGCCTGCGCGGCCGTGGGCGCGGTACGCCTCGCGAGTGATTGCAGGCGCTGCGTTAGTTTATGCGTTGCTGGCCGGATTGCATACGCTTGAGGATTTCGATCTGGGCTGGCAGTTGGCCTCGGGACGCTGGATTGCGCAGCATCACTCTGTGTTTTCCACGGACGTCTTTTCCTATACTGCGGCGGGGCAGCCTTGGGTTTATCCCGCACTGTCATCGCTCATCTCTTATTGGACGTTTCTCCTAGGCGGATATGGATTGCTGTCGTGGCTGGGGGCTGCGGCGTGTGCAGGAACGGTGGCGTTATTGCTGCGCTCTGATTCTCTGGCCGCTTCGGTTTTATGCCTCGTGGCGGTGCCGCTGATTGCGAATCGCACGCAGCCTCGGGCGGAGATGTTCACGGTCATCTTGTTTGCGGCGTTTTTGTCGTTGTTGTGGAGTCAGTATCGAACGGGCCGGGCGCGGTTGTGGTTGCTACCGGTATTGATGGTTTTGTGGGTGAACCTGCATCTGGGATTCATTGCGGGGTTGGCACTGTGCATTGCTTATGTGCTGATGGAAGTCGCGGCCGCGGCAAACCCTGCAGTTAGAACGACCGCTGTCGCTCGCTTGAGATCAGCGTGGCCGTGGCTTGTGGCGACTGCGGCGGCTACATTCGTCAATCCATGGGGGGTTTCGATTTATCGTGCGCTCGTTCGACAGCAGAGCGCCCAGGCGTTTCACAATTTGTGGGTCGTGGAATGGGAAGGAGTGCGGCCATCGTGGGGGAGCCTGCGGCAGGTGTTCGACGTTCGTGATCCGCAGAGCGCGTTTTGGTGGCTTGCGATTGCGGCTGTTCTCGCTTCAGTCGTGGCACTGTGGCGGAGGGAATGGGGCGCTGCGTGCATTCTCGCAGGTGCAACTTATGTGGCGTTTCAGCATGTACGATTGCAGGCGCTGTTTGCTTGCGTTGTCGTGGTGATCGGAGGGGCACTCCTCGCGGAATTGGGGCGCGGCTTGCGGATGCCCCAGCCTGTTATGGAAAAAGCCCGTCAGCCAGCCGGAGGAATTTCACAACTCCAGACGGGCGGCATATCGGCGGTTTTGATCGCTTGTGTAGCATTGGCGGGAGTCCGCGGCTGGGATCTGATTTCGAATCGCTATTACCTGCGCTCGAATCGGCTCGCGTTGTTTGGAACGGGATTGTCGTGGTGGTTTCCGGAAAAGGCCGTCGATTTTCTGAAGCGCGAAAAACTTCCTGGGAATATATTCAATGGCTATACGCTCGGCGGATATCTCGAGTGGCGGCTCTTCCCTGCTTATCGCGACTACATCGACAGCCGGGCGATTCCTTTTGGACGCGATCTGTTTCTTCGCGCGTACGATCTCGCATCGGAGGCTCCGGATTCTGCGGCGTGGGAGCAGGAGGCAAGCGCTCGCGACATCAATACCATCATCGTTCCGCTGTCGCGGTATCAGGGAATGACACTGTTCCCAAAGCTTCATCATTTCTGCCGAAATCTGGTGTGGAGTCCGGTGTATATGGATGAGGTCTCCGCGATCTTTGTTCGCAGGACGCCGGAGACGGAGGCGGTGATCGAGCGATCCCAAATCAATTGCGATCAGCTGACGTTTCGCATTCCCCAGGATGAGGGAAACGCGACGTCGGCGAGGGATCGGGCTGAACTGTTCAATGCGTGGGCGAATGCGGGTGGGGTTCTATACAGTCTGGAGCGATATCCCGAGGGTATGTCGTACCTGGATCGCGCGGAGTCTGCCTTTCCTGAGAATGCCGATGTGCATCTTTTGCGGGCGCTTGTATTTCAGGAGATGAATCGCCCTGGGCACGCCGAGGCGGAGTTTCGCGCCAGTCTGGTGCTTCAAGCGGACGATGAAACGTCGGTTGACCTTGGGCTGTTCTATATGACGCAGAAGCGATATGCGGATGCGGCGGCAGTATTTCAGAAATCTGCCGAAGGTTCTTCGCGGCCGCACGAAATGTGGATGATGTACGGTCAGGCGGAATTGCAAATGAAGCAGCCGAAAGTTGCGCTGGATGCGTTTGGGAAGGCGGAGGCGGCGAGTCCCTTCCAAGAGGGGGATGCGCTGGGGTCGGCATTCAATTCGCTTGTGGCCACTGGACGCGCGAAAGCCTGTTATCAGCTGGGAGATATGGCGCAGGCGGTGAGCTTTCAGGAGGATGCCGTGCGGTTGGCTCCGCATGATGCCAAACTTTGGCTGGGATTAGCGGACCTGTATTATGCGGCGGGACGGAATGCTGATGCGGCGCAGGCGAGATTGCGCGCGATGGGGCGTTAGCTTTTGCCGGCTGCCTACGGAACGAAGGTCTCTCCATTCCGCATTGCGTCGGCTTCGCGGAAGGCAATGCTCCGGTCCAGATGACAGATAAAAAACCCGCATCGCTGCAGCCTGTCGGTTGCGTCGATGCGGGCTAAGTTTTCTTTGAGCTTCTTACAGCGAGCGCAGGAAGTTGACCAAGTCCTGCTGGTTTTTCGAGCTCAGGTTGTTGAAGTTCGTGACGGCCTGGTTGGCTTCAGAAGCTGGATAGCTGCTGTTGCCCAGGCTGTAATGGTCTTCGATCGCCGTGACGATGTTGTTGGTGCGGCCATCGTGCATGAACCAGAGGCGTTGTCCGATGCCCCACAACGGAGCAGTGCGGAACTCGTCGGGTCCGGCTTGTCCTTGAGCCAGTCCGTCCGCGAGGCCCGGGCCCATGTGGTGCACGAGAAGATCCGAGTAGAGATTGATTGTGATGTTACCCAGCGCGGGACGCGAGGTAGCCGGCGTCTTGAACGAGGTCGTGTGGCAGTAGACGCAGCCCGCATTCGTGAATTGCGTCTTGCCGTTCGACGTAGAGGTCGTGGACTTTGCCGGAGCTGGCGGCGAGAGCCACTGCGTGAAGTATTCGACACGCGAGTAGTCGCCAGGAAACATTTCGGTCAGGATCTTCGGCGTGAAGTTCGTCACGGTTTCAGGAACCGGGTTGAGGACGCATCCCGGGGTCTGATCGATTTCGTTCGGGAAGACTTCGTTGGTGACGCCCATCTCGACGTTCATCTGCTGCGAGGCCATCAGGAGCGTGGAGCGAACCTGCGCCTTCCATCCGAAGCGCTGGATACTGCCATCGTTTCCGCTGTAGTTCGGATGTCCAGTAATGCCCAGCTGCTGCTTGATGGTCTGGTTCGCATTCATGTTGTTAATGATGTCGCTGTTGCGAACCACTTCGATCAGGCCGTCCCCGTAGGTCGGCGGCACCTGGCGAAGAACGAGATTGTTGTCAGACTGTGCCGTGTTGAAATCCGGCTGCGCAATGTTGCAGCCCGAAGCGTCGGTGCGTCCGGTGATCACGAAATTCTGGTGAACGGTGCCGTCGGGAATTGTGGTCCCAGGCTGATTGATAAAACGGGCTTCAAGGATGGGCCCGGTCGCCGTCTCGAAAAATGGCATGGTGTTGCTGGCGCCGTTGTAGTTATAGACGGAGAATAACGGGTTATTCGGCGGGCTCGATCCTCCGGCCGCAGGATAGGCGTGGCAGTTCGCGCAGGAATTGGAATTGAAGCGCGGACCAAGGCCGCCATCGGTGGGTGAAGTCACGAGGACGTCGTGGGTGCGGTTGAATTCCGTCGTGATGCTGGGCTCAATCTGCTGCTCGTTGGCGCTCAGCGATGACAGGAAGTTGCCGGCATTGGCTGGCAACGGACGAGGCCCGGGGTCGGTCGCGGTCACGCTCGGAGGTTTCACTACATTCTCGCGCGCTGAAGTGGCAGGAGTCGTGCGCTGCGCGGTCTTCGCTCCCTTTGGGAAGTATGCGGTAGCGACCGTATAAATCGCCAGCAGCAGAGCAATCGGAAGAATTACTCGCAGCCACTTCCAGGAATTCGACTTCACCTGATCCAGATTATTTTTACCCGACAATGACATATCGCCCTCTTCGTCTGATCGTTTCCCCAAGCTCACAACGACCGCAGGAAGTTCACAAGATCCTGCTGATTCTGCTGCGATAGATTGTTGAAGTTCGTGATAACGCCGTTCGCTTCGGAGTTCGGATACGTGCCGTTGCCGAGGCTGTAATGATCTTCGATAGCCTGGACGATATCGGACGTGCGTCCGTCATGCATGAAGAAATAGCGTTGGCCGATGCCCCAGAGAGGAGCCGTGCGGAACTGATCTCCAGTGGCATTGCCCTGCGTGACGTTATCCGCGTCGCCCGGACCCATATCGTGGACGAGCAGGTCGGAATAGAGATTCGCCTGCACCTGGCTCAGAGCTGCGATGGAAGACTTCGGCGTGGTGAAAGAGTCGTTATGGCACAGGTTGCAGCCAATCGCGTTGAACTGCACCAGGCCGTTGGCGGTCGACGTGGTCGGAGGCACCGGTACCGGAGGCTCCAGGAATCGCATGAAGAGCGAGAAGCGCTCGAGGTCTCCCGGGAAGTTCACCGGCAGTTTCGGAGCCTCGCCCGTATCGTTACGATCGTCGGGAACGCCCTTGGTCTTGTTGGTCCCCGGAGGCACCGGGAACGGAGGCAGGCAACTGGCGATGGACTCGTCGTTCTCGCTCGGGAACGCCTCATCGCTAACGCCTTCCTCAACCGTGTAAGCTTCGCCGGAGAAATAGATCAGCGACTTATTCTGCGCCTTCCATCCGAAACGCGAGATGGTTCCATCGTCGTCGCTGTAGTTCGGATGCCCGGAGATTCCGAGAGACTGCTTCAACGGCAGATTGGAATTCATGTTGTTGATGATGTCGCTTTCCTGAATCAACTCCATGAGTCCGTCGCCATAGGTCGGAGTGGGCTGGCGGAAGATGATGTTGTTGTTCTGCTGAGCGCCGGTGAAATCGGGTTGAACCATCGCGGTGCAACCCGGCGCATCAGTACGATTGGAGATCGTAAACATCTGATGCACGCCGCCGTCCGGTGTTACGCCGTCAGACTGATATGGGAAGCGCGCCACAAGTATCGGGCCAGTTTGGGTGATGAAGTACGGCATGGTATTCGTTGCACCCATCAGCTGGTAAATCCCGAAGAGTGGATTGTTCGGCGGGCTCGATCCGCCAACGGCCGGATAGGCGTGGCAACTGGAACAAGAATTGGAATTGAAGCGCGGACCTAATCCCACGGTCTTGACCAGGGGTCCGCCGGCAACGAAGTTGACCTCGGTAAAGATCTGGGTCAACCGGGTTGTGATGGCGTTCTGGTTTGACGACAAGTTCGAATAGAACGCGCCGGCATCGGCGGGAAGCGGCCTGGGACCGGGATCGGTCGCGAGCGCGGATCCGTGGACAACCGCGGGCCGGGTCATAAGCGCTGCGAAGGACGCCGCGACCAGGAACGCAAGCGCGAGATAATACGGGAAATGCCGACGGGTACGCCGTGAGCTTTTCACAGCTGAAGAGTCATCAAATCTGCGCATGGATTTCCAACCTATGCTCACCGGATGTAATTTTTTCTGTTTGACCCGTGTAGGAGCGGTCGAATTGCGAGGAAGAATTCGGGGGGTTTGGCTTCCTGCCAACTGTTTCAACTTCAGAACTGGACGTAACGGTAGTACAGGGTCTAGTGAGTGTCAATGAGAGGATTGTCTCCATGCAGGATGTTGCATAGATATAAAGCCAGTAAAATCGAGGCGGCAGAGTGATTACGATATAATTAACCGGCATTGCAAGCGGGTAACCATATTGACAATGGCTCGAAAGTGCCATTTACCGGGTGAGTCGGCCCGAATACCTTGTCAAATAAGGCTTTGCCGAGGGAGCGGGTAAATAGTGGGGTTAAGATTTGGACCCGTACCGCGGTTTTACACATTCCCCTTCAACGACTGGCCAAGCGATTGCTGACCACAAACGAGTGAGAGACAAAGGACTCTCAGACCTTCGAGGTACTGTTTCGGGGACCATGGCCCAACTGACCAGTTTTCCGTTGCAAGAACGCATTCGCGTCTTCGCCGTCGATAACACGGCGATGAACACACAACTTCTCGTAGAAACGCTTGCGCGGGACAATCAATTTACGATGGCGACGCCTCCGGCCGCCAACGGCGAAGTTCTTGCCGCGATCAAGCGCGAGCATCCGCATGTGGCTCTGATCAGCGCTCGCCAGGGGAATGACTGCCGGGGCGGATTCGCACTGACGCGCGAACTCCGTTCAGTGAGTGCATCGACACGAGTCATTATGCTGCTGGATTCTTCGGAACGTACTCCAGTGATCGAGGCATTTCGTTCGGGCGCGCGCGGAGTTTTCTGCCGGACCGAACCGCTCAAGTTGCTGGCCAAATCGATCCGCTGCGTGCATGAAGGCCAGATCTGGGCGAGCAGCACGGAATTACATTTTCTATTGGAAGCCATGGCGGAGCCGCTTCCGATGTCATTTGTAAGCGCGAATGGCGATGCGCTGCTCTCGGCGCGAGAACTCGACGTTGTGCGATGCGTTGCAGAGGGCTTGAGCAATCGGGAGATTGCGCAGCGTTTGAGCTTGCGCGAACACACAGTAAAAAATTATCTCTTCCGGATTTTCGACAAGCTGGGGGTTTCGAGCCGAGTTGAAGTTGTGCTGTACGCCCTCGGTAATCAGGGATCGGCGAACAAGGACGGCTCGTCCGGTTCGAATTCTTCGAAAAAAGAAACTTCTGCGGCGCTCCGGACGGATGCACCAGTGCGCGTGATTCGGCGATAGTTGCGCAGGGCAAAGAGTACGGTGATTTATCGCCGCGTCGCGACGCTTAGGTGACGCTCCTGCATCTGACGCGGCGGTTATCGCAGTTACCCTCCGCGCGCGATTAGCAATTTCGATTAGGCGCGCGAAATCCTCTCGCATGTACTTCCGGTCACCCTACGGTCACTGACCGTAGGTTATCTGTGATTATCTCCTTTGTCTGTCTAACGTTGCCTCAAGGACGGCATGAGTCATGACGTTCTTACGATTCCCCCTTCGTGAGGTAACGACTAATGAGCTCCGACGCACTTCCTCCGGCTCGGAACTACGCGACATACAATTCGGGAAAGGCAGTTGCCGTAATCGGTCTGCTTCTTTTGATGATGTCTCTGCCGTGGTTTACCGGCTGTACCGCAGCAAGCTCTGCTATGAATCCGCAGATTACGAATCCCCGCACTCCCGCCAATCACAATGCAAACGGATTTTTGAGAGTCTCCGGCAATTTGCCGTCTGGAGTGATTGGAACGGCATATAACGCAAGCATCGATGTGAGCGGCGGCAAAGCCGCGTACGATTTCACTTTGTCGTGGGGAAGTTTGCCTCCCGGAGTGTCTCTCAACGGCAACGCAGGAACGATTTCTGGCGTGCCGACCAAGAGCGGTGTGTATCAGTTTGGCATTCACGTGGTCGACTCCACTGGACGTGGCGGAGCGGATCCGTTTCAGATCACGATATCGGATTCGAACGCGGTGTCCGTAGTCGTGAGCCCCGCGACCGGAACAATTCCGTCGGGCAGCACCCAACAATTTACGGCGACGGTGAGCAATACCTCGAACGTCGGTGTGACGTGGACGGCGTCGCCGGGAACGATTAGCAGCAGCGGCCTGTACCAGGCGCCGACGGTCACGGCCAATACGCAGGTGACGATCAAGGCGACGAGCGCTGCGGATTCCACGAAATCGGGGTCTGCCTCGATGACGGTAACCGCGCCGGCGCAGTCGGCACTAACGATTACCACGACGGGATTGAGCAACGTTACATCGGGCCTTTCTTATTCAGCAACATTGAAGGCGACGGGTGGAACGAGTCCATACCGATGGTCACTGGCCTCGGGTTCTCTGCCGAGCGGGCTGACTGTGAATAGCAGCGGGTCGGTATCAGGAACGACGACGCAAACGGGTCAGTTCAATTTCACGGTACAGGTCGGCGATTCGTCGTCACCGCAACAGGTTGCGACGCAGGCTCTGATGCTGACGGTCAGCAACGCATCCACCGGCGGAAATACGATTCCGCTCTCGTTTTTCGGAGCTGATTTCAACAGCGGGAAGACGTGGGGTCCGACGGATGGAAATAATCAGGCAGCCACATTGGGCGGCGTTCGACTGTGGGATGACGGCGTGAAGTGGGGTCAGATCAACACGTCGAACGGCGTTTACAACTGGACGGGGCTGGACAACTGGCTGGATCGAGCGCAGGGCCAAAACATGGACGTGCTCTATACGTTTGGCGACACGCCTCAGTTTGCCGCCGCGGCAACGGCTCCGGGAGGCTGCGTATCGCCTGGACCCTACAGCTGCGCAGCGCCGACCGATGTTAACTCCGACGGAACTGGCACGGACGCCTATTTCCAGGCATTCGTGACGGCGCTGGTCACACACGCTGCGGGCCGGATCGCATATTACGAACTCTGGAACGAACCGGACTGCAAATGCTTCTGGAGCGGAACGACGGCGCAGCTTGTGCGCATGGGCAAGGATGCGGCGGCGATTATCCGTTCGCTGGATCCGAATGCGAAGATACTGAGTCCTTCGGCTCACGGTCCGACCATGGCAACGTGGTTTGACGGATATGTCGCAGCCGGCGGTGCTCCGAATTTCGACATCGTGAACGTGCATATGCGCGGCGAGAACGGAACGAACGGCAGTCCCGAGGCGTTCCTCACGGTGTACGGGCAGGTCACTGCGGAAACGCAGAAGCGAAACCTGACCAGCCTGCCGCTGTGGGATGACGAGCATGGCATTCTCACGGGACAAGGCGTTTCCGATCCGGATGAGTTGGCCGGATATGTGGCGCGCTCAATCCTGTTGCGAGCGGGCGTGGCTTTGCAGCGCCAGTACATTTACACGTGGGACACACCGTCCACGCAGTACGCGCTCCAAGGTAACTTATCGGGTACGGCGTGGGACCAGGTGGCCGGGTGGCTGATCGGACACTCGATCAGCGCCTGCACAGCGAACGGCACGGTTTACACTTGCGCACTCGATAACGGCCTGGCGGTGTGGGATACGTCGCAATCGTGCAGCAACGGGGTTTGCACAACGTCGAACTATAACTATCCGGCCAGCTACATCTGGTATCACGATCTCTCGGGCAACCGGGTGGCGCTGAGCGGGAAGTCGGTGGGCATCGGATATAAGCCGATCCTGCTGTCGAACGAGTAAGAAAGGCCGCAGTAAAAATGGGAAGAGCCCGCATCTGGGGATGCGGGCTCTTGGTTTTGCGGACGTCGGACTTGGGACGGCAAAGCCGCTCCACTCCAGTTGCTTCGCGAGCCTGCGTTCAGGATGACCTGAGTTTGGCGTGCTAGACTTCTGGCTTGGGGACTTTCCTGGAACGCTTGAAACGCCGGCTATTTTGGGTTATCGCTCGCACCTGTTTCGGACTCTATCGGACCTTTCCACTCTTCGGATCGTTGCGGGCTTCGATCGGGATCATCTATCGCGAACACAAATTTCTGGCGATTCACCGCAATGATGGGAGAGGCTTCTCTCTGCCCGGAGGAATAGCGGGTTGGCGTGAAGCCGAAGAATCCACGTTGCGCCGGGAAGTTCATGAAGAAACAGGATTGCGCGTCACCGGACTCTCGCTTCAAACCTGCTATCACAGTACCGCGGATGTGCCTTGCACTATTTCGGTGTTCAGCGTAGAAGCGGAGGGCGAATTGAGAGAATCGTGGGAAGGAACGCCGCAGTGGCTAACACTAGGCGAACTTGAACCGAAGTTGATAAGGAGCCAGAAGCCGGCGGTGGAATGGATGAAGAAAATTCACGGGGCGGGGCGAGAGATAAGGACTTGAGCGCGCGGAGGGCGAGCCCTGCGCGACCTCTGAGGGCAGGTTCGCGGCGGAGATTGGGCGCTCCGCGGGACAGCCGAGGCGACTGTCCCTACGCGAGTTTGGGCTATTTGCAGAGCGTCGTGACGTCGGTGACGATCTGGCTGGCGCCGTTGAAATTCTCGGGTAGCTCGTGAGGAGCACCCACGATGCACGCGCCGGACTTGGTCGACTTGATCGCGTTATACCACTCCAGCCCCAGCGGAACGGCCTGAGTGAGATCGTCACTGCCAAAGAGTGATCTCACGTAAGTCTGATAGCTCGGGTTTGGGTCGTCATCGGAGAGAACACTATCGTGATGAAAATTCTTGTACGGATTGGTGCCGTTGCTGTTGATGTCCACCGTGCAGAAATCGCTCGGGTACGCAGGATCCACAAAATCGGCGGCCGTGGTCAATCCGTAATCGTCAGAGATCTGAGCTCCTGCGGGACAACTTACGGTAGAAATCGGAGCCGCGGATCCCGCACAGCCCTGATCAATTCGTGTGTAGGGTGGTCCTGAGGTAGGTTCCGCCATCGCAAATTCAGGGCCCGGGCCATTCGCGTTCCCCATTCCATATTGGGTGATGGCGTAACCGACGAGGGCGCCGCCGCCGCTGTTTCCGGTGGCGCAGACGGGATGCGTCGTGTCTTTCTTCAGAAGGATCGTCCAGACTGCGTGAACCAGGGTCGCATAGCGACAGGCGAGAGCGCGTGGGCCGTCGGTAGCGGGACCTGTGAGCCAACCGTCCGGTTCAGAAATCAGGCCTTCGGGATCAGTGAATTGAATCTGAACCGTTCGGTAATTAGCTGAATTAATCGATTGAACAGTCATCAACCCGCAGTTCGAGCCAGCACACCGGGAGTCGCCTAGGAAATCCTGATCGAAGTCGTAGAGGGCGACGCCAGTTCCTCCGGTGGTGAAGAAAACAGTTCCGTTTACCTGGCTCAGATTCGGGGGCTGATTGATTTTTACAACGGCGGCAAATTGTCCGGGAGCTTCCGCGCAGTTTGAGACTACTGCGCGGTAGCATGTTCCACCTGTCAGCCCTGTCGCGTCGCAGGTGTGCAGGGTGAGTGTAGCGGTTCCGAGCTTGTTTTGAGCCGGATGAGCTCCGGATGCAACAGCGAGAGTTGAACTGGCAAGGAACAGAAACGCGAGAAATTGCGCGCAGGACAGCTTGCGGGGTGGTTGCACAACTCGACAAGTCCGAAACGTCAAAGGAAGATTCGGGCTCAGCCTGGAGACACTTGGGAGCAGAGACATGGGGACCCCTTACCGAATGGAATATGGCTTTAGATGATGCTGTCTGCTATCCCGCGGCCTCACTAAGGAACTACAACTATCTATTTGTTTCAGAGCTATTATTGGCCGGTGCCCGACAGGCTTACGACCTGGGGCGAGGAGCCGGCGCTGAAGTTCAAGGTGAGATTTCCGCTAATCGCACCTGCCGTTACGGGACTGAACTCAATGCCCAAAGTGCAAGTTCCTGTCGCGGGAATACTTGTTCCGCACGGAGAGACGCCGCCCGAGGTGTAAATGAAATCCCCGCTGGCAACAACGCTGGTTATTGGAGTCGCCGTTGAAAGATTGTTCGTAACCGTGACGACATGAACTGTGCTCGTGCTGCCGACTGAGACGGTTCCGAAGGAAATGCTCGTGGGCGACATTGTGACCGGCAGAATGCCGTTGCCGCTTGCATCCTGGATTTGAGTGCTGACGGATGCGTTATCGACAACCGTAACGCTGCCCACGGTGGTTCCAGTGACCAGCGGCGTAAAGGTCACCGTCATGGTGCATGTCTTGCCGCCGTTCAACGTCCCGGTGCACGGACTGGCTCCGCTTGGTGTCGCCACGTACGAACCGCTCCCGGTGATGCTGGTAAAAGTAATGGCGACCGTACCAGTGTTCTTGACCGTCACCGTCTTTGCACTCGGAGTGTTGAGCGCAACGTTGCCAAAACCGAGTGTTGCGGGAGTGAAGGTCAAAGGTGCTGTGGATCCATTTTGGCCCGTTCCCGTGAATCCCCCTGTCCGGAGGTATCCTGAGGTCGGAATAATGGTTAAAGCACCTTTGATCGTTCCGTTGATCGTCGGGGTGAAAGTGATCCCGAATGTGCACTTGCTACGGGCATTCAGAGTTCCGTTGCACGGACTGGTTCCATTTCCAACGGCGGAGAAATCGCCACTCGTACTGTAGGTGTAGGTGACAGTCTGGCTCTGATTGTTGGTCACCGTCATCGTCTTCGGGGCGCTGGAGGTTCCCACGTTTGTGGCGGGGAACGTCAGGTTGGCCGAGAGACTGATCGCCAGCTGTCCAGATCCTGTGAGAGTGATGATATGCGGCGAGCCGCTGGCAGTATCCTCAACTGTGATCGTGCCATTCATGGTGCCCGTGGTTACAGGAGTAAACGTTGCCGCGATTGTGCAGGTCTGACCGGGAGTAAGCGAAGTCCCCGAGCAGTTGTCCGTTTCCGAATAACCGCCGCTCGCGGACACAGAATTCACCGTGATGTTTTCAATACCGGTATTCGTGATGGTGATGTTCTGTCCGGAGCTGGGAGTGTTCAAAACCTGGTTTCCGAAAGCGAGCGTTGTCGGTGAAATGGAAACCGTCGAGGAGGCGCCGCTACCTGCCAACGCGATGGTCTGAGGGCTGTTGCTCGCGTCGTCGGTGACGATGAGCGAAGCGGTTTGGACACCGGAAGCAGCCGGGGTAAAGTTCACCGTAACCGTGCACGTGCCATTCGGCGCGATGGGCTGCTGGCAGGTATTGGTCTGGGTGAAGCTACCGCTCGTGGTCATGATCGACGAAATGTTCAGAGGCACTGTCTGGTTATTCGTGATGGTTTCCACGATGGCAGTGCCCTGGACACCTACCGCCTGGGCGCCAAAATTCAGGCTGACATTGGAAAGAAGAACGGGGCCGCCGGCGCAAGTGCTGGCAGGAGGTAGCGAAGCCATTTCTGTGTACCAGTAAGGCTCGGTGGTCCGGGTGGACTGCAAGTACTCGCCTGCTACCCACACGGTGCATGAGTCGCTCGGATCAAGCACAGCGCTTTGCCAATCTCCCCAGCGATAGTTCAGGCTGTCGAGATCTTCCGCGTCGCCGTCGGTGATCGGGCTCGCGATGTAGCCGTAAGTTGAAGAAGCAAGAGTGCCGGGATTGAAATTCAGGCTGTCGAGGCCGGGATGTTCGTTGGTTCCGGTTCCCGAGATGCCGAGGATGCCCTGCAGATTGCCTGCTTTATCTCGAACTACGCTTGGCAGGAAGACGTAAGCGGAGCCATCCGCCGGATCGACGATGGGATAATCTCCCGCTACGAAAACTCCGTTCGGGACAGAAGTGTTTCGTTGCAGAACCCGGACATCAGCTTCGGTCTGACTGCGAGAAGCCGCGTTGGGAGTGATCTGAATGTCGTGCACGGAGGTCCAGATGCTACCCTGGCCGCCATTCGAGCTGTAGTGAAAGAACTGCTGCATGCGGTCAGCAACGGAGTCGAGGTGAATTCCAGTCGAGGAAGTCGACGGCTGAGGAATACAGACGGTGTTGTAGTAATTATTGGCAATAAAGCATCCGAGTTGATCGCCGCCCGCCATCGTAGAAGGCAGATCCCAGCTGTTCACGAATGTTGGAGTTGGAGCGGAGGAACTCCAGTTAATGGTCCACTGCTCTACGCCCTGCGTGTGATTCGGATCTGTCAAGTAAGATCTGCCGTCTTTGGGCGGCTCAATCATGTAGGTAAACATTTCTCCGTCGGCGGAAATTGGCGGAGTCGTGTCCGAATTGTTGGCCGGAACCCAACTACGGCGCTGGTTATAGGTGGTCAGCGTGTGAGCGACAGCGCAGGCAGGTGTCTTCGAATTATTGACCCAGGGATTTGAGGTACTGGCCCGAAGGCCCGCGAGATCAACGGCGCACAGCATCACGCCATTGATGTTCTCGTTATTGTTTGGGTCTTCGAGATCATAGCTAATCCACATCGCCTGATCTGTGGCGGCAGTATACGGCGGTACGGTGCTGGTCGAACTCTGCCACAAACCGACTTGCGGATAGTCCGGGTAGTAAGGATTTCCGTGCGAATTCGCAGGCAGCACGCTATTGAGATCGAACTCAAAGGCGAACCAACTGAACGAACTCTGCGAGACATCGTCGATGTTGCTGATGGCCACGCACATGTAGTTGTGGCCGTTGACCGCCGTAATTCGTTTTTCCAGAATCCAGGTGTTGTATACGTTGTCGTGCAGAAGCTGCGAGTTAGGCGTATAGGCGGACGGACAATTGGGAGTGTTGCCGGAATTGTTGTTGTTCTGACTCCAAGGGCCTGAGTCCGACTTGGGATTTGTGCTCCCGAGGAAATTCACCGGCTGATTGGCGTTGGCTCCGCTCTTGTACCAGCACTGATAGGCGTTATTGACATGCTCGCAATATTCCGTCTGGCCGACTGCAATGGTGATATCGGGAGATGCGGTGGCATTCAACCGGTACTGGGCGGTGTTCAAGCCCGAGAAAGTATTCATGTTCCCTGTCTGTGCGACCGAGTGCAGCGCAACAAACAGGCACGCGAAGATCACTGTCAATTTGGCACGTGAAGTCAACGTGAAATGCTCCCTTGGAAGTAGTGGGGTACAGCAATAGCCTGGTGGGAGCATTTGTGCTTCCATTCGGCACAAATCGCCCATCCGTTTACTTATTTAACATCTATAGCTTAGGGGAGATTACGACTGTAACGCTTCACTCTCGCGCGGTTCAGGTGCAACGCGCTGGTACCGCGACTTCATCTGGCGGTACTTTTGCCAGAGAGGTATGGGAACAACGGAATAACAGAAAGGAACAAGAAGATCGGCCGTGCGAAGAATGCGGTGATAGATGCGGTCGGTAGTGCGTTCAACGAAAGAAGCAGCGGGCGTTCCGTCGGGGATGACAGCCTTGACTGGGAACGTTCCGGCGGATTGCTTGCGCCAGAAGGCGGCGTAGCGTTCGACCTTGCTCTTGAGCGCGGGCGAGAGGACTTCGGGACGCTCACGCTTCGAGACGATGGCGGAGCTCTTCACGCCGGAATGATGCTCTCCGTTGTAGATAGCAGAGCGGTCGGCGCCTGCGAGAGAGGTCATTTTCGGGTCGAAGGGGATGCCGATGAAGCCGCAGATCGATTGCAGAGTCTCGGCGGGATCGCTGACAAGGTCGTCGTACTGCAATTCGTAGATTGCAGTGCCGCGGCGCTTCAGGTTGTCGGCTTCCTTTTTCATGCGGCGGTAACCGAGGATGGCGCGTAGATCCATTCCCGGGCGAGCGAACCAGGAGGCTTTTTCGGCGGCGCGTACGATGCTTCGGCAGACGTCGGCGGGATCGCGCCAGATCACGATGAACTTGGCATTCGGATACCAGCCGGCAAACTGGTTCATGCAGTCGTAGTATGTGGGCGATTTGCATCCCCAGACGGTTGCGCCTTTCTGCGACGCATACTGCTGGGCGACGGCGCGGAAGGCATTCGGCAGGTCGGTGATGTTTTCAGGAATTTCTGCGGGGTCGATCTTGTGGCGGGTGAGTGCGCCATTCCAGGAATCGACTTTCTTCAACCACCACGAACTTTTCCGCGGAATGAGAAACAGCGGCGAGAGGGTGAGCATGTCGCATTCGTACATCAGGCCTATCTGCGGGTGCTGATTGAGCAAGGCGTACAAAAGCGAGGTGCCGGAGCGCCACATGCCCACCACAAAGAGTGGGCCGCTGCTCAATTCCGAATTTTGGTTCGCGCTATTCATTGATCATCAGGCGGCTTGCACCTGAGAAAAAATATTCATCAGATTGCTGTAGGCCTGCTCTGGGCCGTATTTCGTCTCGGTCAAACGGCGGGCACAATCACCCATTCGTGTTGCCTCGTCAGCATGATCGACAAGATATTGAATCTTCTGCGCCAACTCAGAAACATTGCCTGCTTCAAACAGAAGGCCGCACTTCCCTTCCTCGACGATATACGGCAGTCCGCCCATGCGGGAGGCCACAACCGGTTTGCAAGCCATAAAACCTTCGAGGGCCGTGACCGGGAAATTCTCGTACCATTCCGACGGCATGACGAGGCATAACGCGTTGCGGAGGATTTGCCATTTTTCATCGCCGGTTTTAAAACCCAGCAGCTCGATATTCTGGATGCCCTTTTGCCGGATGAAATCTTGCAGTTCCTGCTCCATCGGGCCCGTTCCCACAATCTTCAGCCGCACATTTGGCAACTGCTCAAAGGCGTGGATCATTGTCCAACATCCTTTTTCCGGCGACAGACGGCCCATGTAGAGTGCGTATCCGTTGCCGGTAGCTCGATCTCGCGGCAACTCCGGAGCGCGCACGAAATTCGGCCGCACGAACAATCTGGAATCTGGAATTCCGACCTCTCGCATCTTGATTCGAAAAAACTCGGTGAGGCAGATGAAGGCGGAAATCTTATCAAGCATTCCGGCGAGCCGGTTCAGCCCTAACGTCAGCGCGTACAGGGCGCTCAGCGAATAGCTATCTTTGTAACAACGCTTGCGAACCGCGTTCAGATAATTGCCGCCCTTGCATGCCTCACAAATCTGCCCCTGCGTGTAATAAAAACCGTTCGGACAAAACGGCCGAAAGTTATGCAGGACCTGCACCACCGGAACTTTTAATTCGTGCAGCGTGTAATACGACGAGGGGGAGATCAGGGGATATACGTTGTGAACGAAAGCAACGTCAGGCCTAAAGTTTCTAACCACATCTTTGATTTCGCGGCTCGTTTTCCACGAATAAATCGTTTGCGGAAAGAACAGGCCTTTCTGAAGAGCGCTGAATTCCTTAATCTCGTCGTTGTGCCGTGAGTACAGATAAACTTCGTCTCCGTGGCTCTTGAGCAGCTCAGTTTCCGCGCGAACGACAGAGTCTTCGCCTCCGAACTGCTGGTACGCACTGTGTACGAGAAGGACCTTCATGCCGAGAGTTCATTGTGGCTTACTCAGTCGCTGTCTGGCTAGACTTCCTGCTGCTTCGCGATTCCTAACAGCTCAAGCGTGATCCGGTAAACGAATTTCGGATTGTTTACGAGATAGCGCTTCCAGAGGCGCTTTGGATCCTGGTAAATGCGATGCATCCACTGAACGCCCGTGAATTTCATCCAGTAGGGCGCGTCCTTGATGCGGCCCGTGTGGATGTCGAAGGCTGCGCCAACTCCGAGCATCAGCTTGGTGTCGAGTTTCGAGATGTATTGGTCCATGAACCGTTCCTGCTTCGGAGTGCTCAATCCGACCCAGAAAAAGTCCGGCTTGGTCTCAGCGAGTCTGCGGGCGAGATCTGCTTCTTCGTCTGCCGTCAGCGGCCGAAATGGAGGAGTGTATGTACCGACAACCTTGAGTCCTGGAAAACGCTGCGTCAAGGAGTCTTTCAGTTGATCGGCAACTCCGTCGTTTCCACCATAGAAGAAATGCGTGTAGCCCTTCTCGGCGGAGAGCGCACAGATTCGAAGCATGATAGTGGGACCGGTTACCTGGCGCATGTGCAACAACCCGCGCAGCCATCCGACCCAGACGGTGGGGCGTCCGTCGGGGATGGTGAGGAGCGCGCCGTTGATGATGCGCTTCAGGTTGGAATCCATCTGCGCTTCCATGACACCTTGAACGCCGGTGACGCAGACGTATCCCTTTTCGCCGCTAGTGACGGCGGTTTCCAAGCGTGACAGGGCGCGGTCCATGCTGGTGGCATGGACCTTAACGCCCAGAATATTCACGCTACTGTCAACCGGAGGATTGGACATGGCCTCACTTCCGAAGAATTAGTCGCCGGCAACTTCAGCGAGTTCTCCGGCTTCCTTCTTCTTGAGCTCGCCTTCGATCCACTTGTAGGTGACGGCGAGTCCCTTTTCAAGCGGAGTGCCCGGCTCCCAGCCCAGCACCTTGCGCAGCAGGGTGTTGTCGCTGTTGCGGCCGCGAACGCCCTGAGGCTTGGACAGGTCATGCCGCTTCGTCAGCTGTTTGCCGGCGATGCCGCTGATCATGTCGACGAGGTGGTTGATGCTGACCATTTCGTCGGTGCCGAGGTTGAGGGGCTCGCGATGGTTCGAGGCCATCAGGCGGATCAGGCCTTCGACGCAATCATCCACGTACATGTAGGAACGCGTTTGATGGCCGTCGCCCCAGATCTCGATCTCGCCGCCATTTTTCGCGTGCGCGACTTTACGGGAGATCGCAGCCGGAGACTTCTCCTTGCCGCCGTCGTAGGTTCCCAGAGGACCGTAAACGTTGTGGAAGCGGACGATGCGCGTCTCGAATTTGTAATCGCGGTAGTAGTAGCGGCAAAGCTCTTCGGCGAAGAGCTTCTCCCAACCGTAGCCCGGCTCGGGATCGGCGGGATAGGCGTCCTCTTCCTTCAGCGGAACGAGATCGGGCGTCTTCTGCTTGTACTGCGCGTAAACGCAAGCCGACGAGGAGAAGAGGAACTTCTGCACGCCATTCTGCTTGCTCGCCTCGAGCATGTGCGCGTTGATGAGAATGTTGTTCTTGGAGATATCGGCCAGGAACGACGTGATGTAACCGATGCCGCCCATATCGGCCGCGAGGTTGTAGACCTGATCGATCCCCTGGGTCGCCGTGAGGCAGTTTTCCCACATGCGCAAGTCCAGAATCTGGAAGTCATCAGCAGCCGAGGCTTCGTACTCGGGATGCTTAATGTCGACCCCACGTACCCAGTGGCCATCCGCCTTCAAACGCTTGACGAGATGATGACCGATGAAACCACCTGCCCCAGTTACCAGAATACGAGTCTTGTTTGCCATTGCGTTTACTCCCCCAGTTTGTTTTTTTCAGTTGACAGTTTTTCGAACAAGGTTAAGCGGTACTTCCGAAACAGAACTCTCAGTGAATCGAAGCCTTCGCAGCTGAAGCCCGGGCTTCAGCTGAATCTTCGGATAGGTCCGAATGAATTCGGCATATCCGAGAATCGCGAAATATAGCAGCGGACAGTGCCATGCCAACTCGTCATTGAAAAAAGAGTGCAGCGTTAACATTCCCAGAAGTGCGAAGAGCTCGAGAGCGAGCTGGCGCTGTTCCGGAGTGAAGATCTCGCTTCGAATACATCGGAACAAGTACCACCAGGCCCCGAGCAGCGCTGCGGCGAAGGGGATAATTCCCCAGAAGCTCGTGCCGATAAGGATTTCGATCCAGTCGCTGTGCATCATGGCAGCGGCACCGACGCCAAGCTTGCCGAGCACTGCGAATCGTCCGGCGGCGTATGCGCCCAATCCTGTGAATGGATGCTTGGCGAGTTGCTCCAGTCCGAACGCCCACCAGCCTGTACGTCCACTTAGCGTATCGACAGCGCCCGAGGACTGATCGCGGTTCACCACTTCCAGAACGAAGTTCCCCGCGTAGCCAGTCAGGCGATCGTTCATCATGACCGCGAGGGCGACAACCGGAGCCAAAGCGAGACCACCCCAGAGCGAAACTTTCTTGAGACGCGGCGAGAAGACGATGATCACGAAGACCGCGAAAATAAATGCCGCTTCGGCGTTTCGCGTCTTCGAAAGGATCATCGAAGCCAGGCCGAACATCAGCAGCAATGTGTACCAGGCACGATTCTTCGCCTTGCCGAACACGGGCAGCAGGCGGCACAGCGAGATGATCGACAGCACAGCGCCCGAGGTTCCAACGCTGTTGGAAGCTTCGACCGGCATTACGCCGGTGAGGCGTCCGCCATCCATCGCTTCGGTCGGCCAGATCGGCAAATTGAGCCAAACTCCGACGAGCGATATCCCATAGAAGGTCAGCGTCCAGTCCACGAGGTTCTCGTAGGTGAAGAACCCCTCGGCACTGGCCACAACTGCCGCAAGCAGGGATACGTCGGCGAGAAACTCGAGCGACTTGTAAGCAGTCCAGCCCGCGTTTACCGACCATCCCGTTGTCGCCAGGCAGACAAGGCAGTAAATTGCCATCGCTCCCGGAATTCCGCGGAATAGCGATCCCAGCCAGTTCGGCTTCTTCAGGATCAGGCGCGTAATGAGCGCCATCGAAACGAATGCTTCCGGCAGGACGCGCAACATCGCGTACCCGTCCAGCGGATTCTGCGCGGCTGCGTCCACACCGCGAATACGAAATACGAGGGTGCTGAAGTAGATGAAAAACCAGAGAGGATGCCACCACGTCCAATTTCGTGCCAGCGCGCGTGCGGCGGCAATTCCCTCGGGAGCCGCTTTAATGACGAGCGCAACTCCAGGGACAGCGAGTAGCAAACCTCCGGCGGCGATTAGCACTCCGTAATCATAGGAACCTGCAACGACGGTGATTCCGACGGAAACTGCGCAGCCGACGGCGATGAACAAACCGAGCAGCCACATCGTGCGCCGATCGCGCGTAAAGATGCCGCTCGTTTCCCTCGTCCGATCTAGAGCGCCGTAACTCATCGTCCTTCTTTCAAAGCTTGCAGCACGCCGTAGTACGCGGGCTTCTTGCCGTAGTCGTCGTCAAAGAGCACGGGCTTCGCGTTCGGAAAATTCTTCCAATCCGATGTACGCAGCCAGGTAAATTTATCGGCGATGCCCCATGTCATGAATCCAATGCAATTCGAATCCTGCAGGCAGGTGTGGACGACGTTGTAGAAGACTTCCTTCTGCTTGTTGAAAGCTTCGGGCGAGTCGTCCGGTCCCTGATAGACATCCATCTCGGTGATGTGAACTTTGACGCCTGCCTCTTTCGCCTTTGCGAGAAAATCTTTGAATTCGTCAAGGTAGGTGGGGCGCAATTGCGGCAGTTCCCAGTGCATCTCGGTACCGACGACATCGATGGGAGCGCCCTGTTTCTTCAAGCGGTTCACGAGAGAAAAGAATTCGTCGGCGCGTTGTTTATCGATACCACCCTGCCCGAACGTGTCGTTGAGCAGAAGCAATGCGTTGGGATTCGCTTCGCGCGCGTACTGGAAGGCTTTGATGATGTAGTCGTCCTCGCCTAAAACCCGCGACCAGCAGCCGTTGTGCGTAGGATTAGTGGGCTCATTGACAACTTCCCACGCGTAGTACGTGTCGCCGCCGTGGCGAACGACTGCCTGAATGTGCTCCTTCAGGATGTTGTCCAGTTCGCTCTTCGACCATCCCCCACACGCTGCGCTCCGGAAGTTCATCCAAGGCCCGGTCTGCATGTTGCGGTAAACGAGGCAATGTCCCATGAGCTTCATGTCGTGCTGCTTAGCGAAACGCATCGCCTCGTCCATGGCGTCGAAATCGAAACGGCCGCGCTCAGGTTCGGTGAGATTAGCGAAAACGATTGATACAGCAGCGTTAAATTCGCGCCCCAGGACCGGCTTATATTGCGGATCCCGGTTCCACATACGGCCTTGAATCGTCGTGCCGACCCAGAACCCCGAGGGTGCGGCCTGGCGGAGAGTTTCGTTACTGGATGCCGCGTCTTTTTTCTGTGACGCAGCAAGGGGGATGAGTAGGAGCATCATCCCCAAAAGTCCGCCGATTTTCCTCAGTACGTTGGTCATACCTGCCCTGGTTACTCTCGTGCCATAGAGGCGAGTTCTGCTGGTGCCTCTTCGGTGAGGCCCGCGGGATATCCGGCGCGGACCAACGCATCGCCCGCATACCGCGTAACCATTTCAATCTGCGCGTCAGAGAGTTTCTCGCGCCAACCGCCCACCGAACCGGAGCGGACGAAGCGAGCGTCCTCGCGATCGACGTTGTGTTTGCGAAGCAGAGTTCCCTTCCCCAGCGTCGCGCCCGACTTCTTGGCTTTTTCTTCTTTCTCGCGCATGGCACGAAGCGAGTTGTTCTCGATCGCTTTGCGGATCTGTTCGCGGTCGCGCTGAATGCCGAGGAAGTTCAGCATCTCGAGCAGGCCGGTTTCTGTATCGCGGCGCAGATCTTCGTACTTAACGACGAGCAAATTGCCATTCTTTGCCAGGGGACAGTTCACCCAGCAATCCACATGGGACTGCCACGATCCAAACCGAGTGACTTTGCCTTTCAGGAACGATTCGACGTAGCCGTCCATTCCGCGGCCGTTATCGAAGTATCTTGAGAATCCCATTTCTTTGTCGCGTGCCCAGTTCGAGAGCATGACGTCGCGCAGATCGCGCATGAGGTATACGGCGCGCTTGTATTCGGAACGATACTGATGATGCGTCTTGATGAAGCGTCCGCCATTGGGGAGCACATGCTTGGCGTTCTGATGCGTTCCCAACTCCGGCAAAAGCTGGTTCACGTTGAGGAATCCGGCGGTGTCGTTGGTCAAAATCTCGAAGAGCACGAAACGCAACCACGTATTGCCGGACCGCTCGAACGACGCGAACATGACGTCATCGTCATTTAGGCCGCGATGCTCCCACCACGACTTGGGAGCACGCAGTTTCGTGCGCGAGGCCCGGAAACGGAGCGTCTTCACAGTATTCATCGATTAGTTTTCCCCCTGGAGAACCGGATTCGGCAGAGATGCGGAACGTGCCTTCCGCTGAAGGATGTACATCGAGATCACAAATGCAGCAATGTTGGCGACAATGATGCTGATCACCACGCCCCAGAGCCCGAATATTTTCGTCGCTGGAACTCCCACGACAAGCGACAAAATGCTCGCCACCAGCCGGGCGTAAAAGATCAGGTTAGGAGATTCGATCGCGCGAAGCAGGATGGCCGGGCCGAAAGCTGCGCTCCACATGGTCGTTCCCAGCGCGACATATGGAATCAGAGGCGCGACTTCCATGTACTTGCCGCCGTAGAGCACGTGGAAAACAACTCCCTTGAATGGAATCATCAAGCCCCAGTACAGGACGGCGCCGCCGACGAAAAGCATAATGATGCGGCGGACGAGCTTTCCTGAACTCGAGATGCCTTTTTCGCGGCAAACGCGCGCCGCGTAGGGTAGAAACAGAATCGCTAGCGCCGTGTAGCTTTGCTCCATCGGCAGTGACAGATTCATCAGCGCCTTGAGCTGTCCGGCGGCCGCCATGCCGCGGAAAGCGCTGACCAGCGGGTAGTACATGTAATACGGAATCCAGGTGACGACGGAGACTCCCAGCGCCCACCGTCCGTAGTCCCAATGCTTTTGCCACGCCTGACGCGCGGTGGGAGGATCGCAAGCATCCGGCGGAAGAACTTTCTTCACCTGCGTCAGAAGAAACAGTGCCGTCGCCAGCGCCCCGATCGCCATCAGAAGGTACGCGCTGAACGGAGAGATGAGTGCCTTTTTGTACGCGACGATGAGTCCGCTCACGACCAGGACGAAGTAGATGAAGGCGCCCATGGCCGCGCGGGCTGGGGCGAGGTTCATGTAGTACGAACGGCGCAGCAGCCAGAAGAACAGGATGCACGGAGACGCGATTGCCACACCAGCAAGGGCTCCCGCTAGGCCGTCCGCTTCGCCCATGAAATAGACGATCGCGGCCGAACCACCGAGCAACACCAATCCGAAGATGGTCACCACGAGCTGAATGCTGAGCAGGGCCTTCAAATATCCGCGGAGGCATTGGCGATACGAGGATCCGCTGAAGACAGCCTGCGGTTCCGACAAGAGCGACTGATAGACGTACGAAAGCAGCAGGAAGACGGAAAAGGCCAGCGAAAACGCTCCATACTCGGCTGGCACGAGCCATCGCGCAAGCAGGATGCCGATCAGGAAATTTGATCCGGAGATCAGACCCTGGTCGAGAATTGCGAGTCCGCCCTTTGTGGCCCAACGCGCTGCCTGCCGGGAACTGCTGCCGGAGTCGATGCTGTCGGCATTGGAAGCGGCGACCGCCGTCGCCGCCTTTAGATATCCGGGATCCAGCACCTGTTCTGTGTTCGTTGAACTCATCTGTGTCGTTATGCTCCGGCAGCCACGAGAGAAGTCTCTTTGGCAGAGTGATTCAGGCAGTCAGCGAGTTCCTGTGCGAGGAATCGGACTTGGGGTTCTTTCAACAGGCTAAGGTGATCTCCGTTGATTTCGCGGAGTTCTACGCCTTGCCGAGCCACGCGCCACCAGATGGCGTAAGGATCATTCAACGTGTCAGCCGATTTCTCGCGCACGCGGAATAACGTGACGCGACCGTTATAGGGTTGAATCTCGTACTTGTTGGCGGCTTTGGAACAGGCCTGCCGGACATTGCGAAGGGCGCGTGGCAGCATACGAAGTTCGATCCGCTTACGCAACGTCATCAGAGCGAAGCTGCCCTTCTTTGCCAGGAATGTTACCCTCTCTTTAATCGGCAACGACATCAGACTTTTGAGCTGAGCGCCGCGCGATTCATCCTGCCCGGGATAGGTATCGAACAACGCGAGCAGCGCGACCTGTTCGCCGTGCGATTGGAGCATCCGGGCCATCTCGTAGGCGACGAGGCCTCCGAACGAATATCCGCCGATGCGATATGGACCTTCCGGCTGCACGCGGCGAATCTCCTTCAAGTAACGCGCTGCCATCTCCGAAACGCTGGTCAGGCATTCTTGCTTGCCATCCAATCCTTGGGGCTGAAGAGCGTAGAACGGTTGATCGTCGCCGAGATGCCGCACCAGATCGCGGAAGCCCAATACATTTCCCCCGACGCCGTGGACACAAAAGAACGGAGGACGAGAGCCCTGCGGCTGCAGCGCAACAAGCGACGACCAAGAACTCGAAAAAGCATCCTGGGTGAGGAGTGTCGCGAGTTCCTCGACTGTCGGCGCCTGAAGCAGTGAGGCCAACGGAAGTCGCTGCCCGAGTTGCTGTTCTATGCGGTGCATCAGGCGAGCTGCCAGGAGAGAGTGCCCACCGAGTTCGAAGAAGTTGTCGCGAATGCCAACCGGGCGCTTGTCGAGAACCAACTCCCAAATCGAAGCCAGCTTGCTTTCGAGTTCGCTGGCGGGAGCGATATATTCCTGGGTTGCGGCGAAGTCGGCTGCATTCGGCGCGGGCAGAGCGCGCTTGTCCACCTTGCCGTTTGGCGTTTTGGGCATGGATTCGAGCAGAACGACCGCGGCCGGAACCATGTAAGACGGAAGTTTCTTTTTCAGGTAGGAGCGCAGTTCGCTGGCCGTCGGAACCTGCTCGCGAGAGGGCACGAGATACGCGACGAGTGATTTTTCGCCCGATGAATTCTCGCGGGCGATCACGACAACTTCGTGCACGCCAGGATGCGAGCCCAGAACGGCTTCGATCTCTTCCAGTTCGACGCGGTAACCGCGGATCTTGACCTGGTCGTCGGTGCGGCCGGCAAACTCGATGTCTCCATTGGGCAGATAGCGGGCGAGATCGCCGGTCTTGTACATCCGAGCACCCGGCTCATTGCTGAATGGATCGGCAACAAACTTCTCGGCGGTGATTTCCGGACGATTCAGATAGCCGCGCGCAAGCCCAGATCCGGAAACATAGAGGTCACCAGCGATACCGATTGGGAGCGGCTGCAGGCTCCTGTTGAGGATATAGATTTTTGTGTTCGCGATTGGGCGGCCGATTGGCAGAACTGCCGGGATTTCGTCCGATGCAGTTGGCTCGTACGAAGTCACGATCACGCTGGTTTCAGTGGGGCCGTAAGTGTTGACCCATCGCACGCGAGGTCCGGCGAGGCGTTGCCACGTAATCAGCGCTCCGGAGTTGGCTTTCTCTCCACCCACGATGATCAAGCGCAAACTCTTTGGCAGTCTCAGAGATGATTCGGAAAGCTCGCGAACCAATTCGTGCCAGTAGGCGGTAGGAAGATCCAGCGAGGTAACGCGATTCTCGTCGATCCAGCGGAGGAAATCTCCGACGGCAAGGGAGGCGTTTTCTTCGCGAACTACCAAGGTTCCGCCGGAAATCCAAGTGGGGAAAATTTCTTCGATTGCGATGTCGAACGAGATCGACGCAAATTGCGCCATGCGGTCCGCAGGCGTGATGTCGAATAGCTTCGCGGTGGCGACGTTATGGTTGACTAATCCGCCATGCGTGAGCAGAACACCGCGGGGCTTGCCAGTTGATCCGGAGGTATAGATCACGTAGGCGAGATTGTCCGGCTCAACGCTGCTGCGAACATTTTCGCGGCTCTCATCCGAGAACTCTTTCCATTCGGGGCCAAGATTAATAACTTCGGCATCGAAGTCGGTTACTTCCGAAAGGAGACCCGGCTGAGTCAGGACCAGAGGCGTTTCCGAATCCGCTAGCATGTAGCTAAGGCGTTCTTTCGGATACACCGGATCGAGCGGCACGCAGGCGGCGCCGGCCTTCAAAACAGCAAGAATTGCGACGGGGAGTTCCAGTGAGCGGCGAAGACAAATGCCGACACGCGATTCGAGTGCGATTCCGCGCTTCCGCAGGAAACGCGCGAGTTGGTTCGCCCGTTCATTGAGCTCGCAATAGCTAAGCTTTTGTCCGGCGTGTTCAACCGCGACTGCATCCGGAGTGCGCGCCACCTGCGCTTCGACCAGTTCATGTACACAGAGATCACTTGGGTAGGCAGATTCCGTACGATTCCAATCGACGAACTGCTGCTTCTCCCGCTCTGTCAATATCGGCAGCGCAGATATATTCCGATCAGGGTTCGCAATGGCACCTTCCAGCATCGTCTGAAAGTGGCCGGCCATACGCTCGATGGTTGCGGCGGTAAATAGCTCGCTGCGATATACAAACCGTCCTTGGATGACGCTCGGGCGATGTTGCAGTTGAAGTTCGAGGTCGCAATTCGCTTTAGCAGGACCAGTAGTGGAATCTCCCGAGTCCGAATTCAATGAGAACAGTACGTTGAAGATCGGATCACGGTCGGCCGAATCACCAGGCTTGGAACTTGCACCCTTCTTTATTTCTGGGACACGAGCCAGAACTTCGCGAAAACTCGGGTCTTCAGCGGCTCCGAGATGAACAACAATCGACGCTCCAGGGGCGTTTGCAGAATTGATCGCGCCAACCGCCAATTCGTCATGCGAAGAGTATCGACGCAGCAGCGCGGCGAAGCAGGCAAGCGCTGCGCCGAAGAGAGCCCACTGGTCCTGGCACGCAAACTGCCGCAGCTGCGCCGAAAGCTCCGGGGTCAGAGCAAATTCGCACACTTCGGCTGGCAGATTCTGGCCTGCCGATCGAGTCTTGTCTGCGGGTAAGTCCAACTTCATCGAGATTCCCGCCGGCGCGTCGGACGACCGAAATTGCAGAGCACTCGACATGGGTTTCTTAGTAAGCGGCGAACGTACTGCATAAAACTGCTGGCGACTCCGTTGTTGGATATTTCGACGATTTAGCGTGAGATTACGCCGCTCCCGATCCTCTCAGGACCGCGGGGACGGTTTTGGCCAGGATTTCGAGGTCGAGCCAGAGAGACCATGTTCGAATATATTGCAGATCGAGCTCCATCCATTTTTCAAAGGTCGTAGAACTTCTTCCTTTGATCTGCCAGAGGCAAGTAATTCCGGGGCGGACACTGAAGCGCTTCCGCTGCCAGTCGCCGCAATGCGTTTCGAAGAGCTCGTAGTCGCGTACCTGCAACGGACGCGGGCCGACCAGGCTCATCTCGCCCTTGAGGACGTTGAACAGCTGTGGAAGTTCGTCGATGCTGGTCTTGCGCAAGAAGGCACCGATGAAGGTGATCCGCGGGTCCTTCTTGATCTTGAACACAGCACCGTTGGCCTCGTTCAGATGCTCGAGGTCCTTCAGCCGCGCTTCCGCGTCAATGACCATCGTGCGGAACTTGTAGATGTTGAACATTCGCTTGTTCAAGCCGAGACGCTTTTGTACGAAGAATATCGGCCCGGGCGACGTCAGCTTCACGAGCACCGCCGCGAGGAGCATTACAGGCGAAATCAGGATGATCGCGCTCAGTGAAACTACGATGTCGATTGCCCGCTTGATCGTCAATCCCCAGAAATCCGTAATCGTCGTGTCGTGGCTGATGAGAGCGTCGCCGTCGAATTCATCGCTGCGGTGCCGCGCTTCTTTAAGATCGAAGATGTTGGGAAGGAAGCGGACGATAATTCCCTGCTGCTCGCAAGCCGCCGCAATCTGCGACGCGTACGTGTGATAGGAGCGGATCGGGAGCGCCAGCAAGACTTCATCGACGACGTTACGCCGCACATAGGAGGGCAAACTGTCGAGATCGCAAACAATTGGTAGCCCCTGAGTCTTCGACGCTTCGAGGCCCGACCAGTTTTCATCGGCGAAGCCCAGAATGCGGTAGCCCAACTCTGGCTTTTGCTGAATGCGATCGACGAGTTGCAGGGCGCGAGGATTGGTCCCGATGACGAGCATGTTCCGGAGGTTCTTGCCATGCCGGCGAGCGTACGCAAGAAATAGCCGGATCAGGGTGCGACTCAAGACCACGAACGCGGTGGTCAGAACCCAAAAAATCGCCAGGAACGAGCGGTTGACCATCCAGATATGGAAAGCCAGTCCGAATGCAGCGATGACGGCCGTGCCGAGCGTGGTCGCACGCGCGATGTCCCAGATTTCGCTTTCGCGGGTTGTCAGGCGCTTTGAACCATAGAGCCCGAAAACACGGAAGAGCATGTGCCAGATAAGGGCGAAACTGGCAAAGAGAATGAGATTGCCAAGCTTCACGCGCATCCCGAAAAATTCCGCCAGGCTCAACCGGCCCACCCTGTGATAGAGCGGGAGTGTTGAGATGCCGAAGGAAACCATCATCAACAACAGATCGAATAGCTTGAAACCGCTGGAATAAATTTTGCGGCCGATGTGCATAGATAAGATCCTGAGAGATGGTTACGACTAATTTGCGGCTCTGGGGGATGGGCTCATTGTGGAACTGCGGGCAACGTGGACCGCACCAGGTTTCGAATTTTACTTCTTCGCCTTGGCAAGCACGAGGCGCTCGATTGCATCGACACTTTCCAGATTGTCGTGTGTGATTTCTTCATCGCCGATGCGAACGTTGAATGTCTCTTCCAGGAAAGCGACCAGGCGGAAAATTCCCATCGAATCGATGACTCCGTTTTTGGTAAGGATTTCCTGATCCGTGATCTGCGAAATGCCTTTCGACTTGGCAAACTCCTCGAGGACATATTCGCGGATTCGGTCTTTCACTTCTGCGGACTCGATCATTTGTGTTTCTCCCAGTTGAAAATGAAATTGTTACTTCCCAAACCTTTTTTGACTTTCGTTGTGCTTCAAGCTCTGACGGCGTTGACTGGCTCTGAGGCCAGCTTGACGCGATCGATCTTTCCGGTGGACGTCTTCGGCAGTTCGTCGTAGAGGTCCACCAGTTCGGGGATCATGTACTTCGGAACACGAGATGCGCAGTACTGTTGTAATTCAAGGACGCCTAACGAGCCGGCAACATGCGGCGCAACGATGGCGCGAATGCGGTTTCCGATGATCTCGTCAGGGACGGCCAGCACGGCCGCTTCGCGCACGCCGGGATGGCTCAACAGCGCGCTTTCGATTTCGCCAAGCTCAATGCGGTATCCGCGGCTCTTGATCATGCTGTCGCGGCGTCCCTGGAAGTAGTAGTTTCCGTCCTCGCCGACCGTGACAATGTCGCCGGTCCGGTACATCTTCTCTTCGAAGTTTTCCTGGAAATGGTTCGGGACAACCATCTTCTTAGTTTTCTCCGGATCGGCCCAGTAGCCGTAGGTCACGGACGGGCCGCGAACGTAAAGTTCCCCGGCTTCGCCATTCGCGAGCTGACCGTCAGGTGTAACGACGAATGTTTCGGTATTGGCGCAAGCAATGCCGATCGGGAGCTTCTCCATTGCGGCAAGGCGCTCTCGCTCGACTTTGTAATAGGTGCAGACGTTCGTCTCGGTGGGACCGTACAGATTGTAGAGCTCGCTCTGCGTAGAGAGCTCGGCAAGCTGCCGCAGATACTTCATCGGAAAAACTTCGCCGGCAAATAGGATGAGCCGTAGACTCTTCAGCTTCTCGGGTGTCAAGCGGCCGTGCAAAAGCAAGAGCATCAGTGCGGAAGGCACCGAGTACCAGATCGTGATTTGCTGCGTTTCGATGAAATTGGCAAGGCTAGTCGGGAACAGCGCCAGATCTTCGGTAATCAGATATACGGTCGCACCCGCTTCGAGAGTGTTGTAAACGTCGAAGACTGAGAGATCGAAATGCAGCGGCGCGTGATTCGAGAGCCGGTCTTCGCTGCCCACGTGAAATTCTTCTGCACACCATTCGACGAACGTCAGGGCGTTCTGATGAGTAAGCATCACGCCTTTCGGTCGTCCCGTCGACCCAGAGGTGTACAGAATGTAAGCGAGGTCGGTTTCAACCAGCGTGACCTTCGGCGCAGACAAAGCCGAGTAATTCGAGAGCTGCGACCATGCGATCAGATCTTGGCCATCACCCTCTCCTTCGATAAGGATGCAGGTCTCAAGAATTTCCTGAGTTTCTGGAGCGAGTTCGGCACGCTTGTCCGACGCCGTGATTAAAATCTTGATGCCGCAATTGCCGACGATGTATCCGATGCGATCGGCAGGAGCCTGCGGGTCGAGCGGAACGTAAACGCCTCCCGCCTTCAGCACGCCGAGCATGCTGACAATCGACTCAACGCACTTCGGGAAGAACAGTCCAACGCGATCGCCCTTCTGAACGCCGCGCTCGCGGAGCAGATGTGCAAGTTGGTTCGAGCGTTCGTCCAGTTCCCGATAGGTAATACTTCGTCCCCGAGCCCACACGGCCGTCTTTTCCGGATACTCTTCTGCGCTCTTGCTCAGCAGTTGCTGCAGTACATATGCCATGATTCAGGACCCAACCCGTTTGGATTTACCTTGGGGGATAAATTCTTGCCGCATCACAAGCCGTAATAGCTCGAGATGATTACTCGATGGATTTCTGAAGTGCCGGAGTAGATCGTGCCTGCAATCGCATCCCGCAATTCCCGTTCCAATTCGTACTCGGTCATGTAACCGTAGCCGCCGTGTAGTTGAATCGCTTCGAGGCAACTCTTGATGCACGCCTCGCTCACATAAAGCTTTGCGATCGACGCTTCGCGCAAAGGATGGCGTCCCTGGCTCTTCAACCATGCGGCCTTGTACAGCGCCAGCCGCCCTGTTTCGAGGCGGACATCCATGTCGGCAATTTTGTTGTTAATCGCCGGAAACTTGCCAATCGGCTCGCCGAACTGCTTGCGGTCTTTCGCGTACTTGATGCAGGTATCCATGATCCGCTGCATCGCGCCGAGATGGCTGGCGAGGATGCAGATCCGTTCCCACTCCATCGACGACGTGAACACGGCCTGCCCACCGAATTCTTTTCCCAGCAAGTTCTCGACCGGAATCTCGCAATCTTGCAGTGAAAGTTCCGCCATCGGCGAAGTGCGAAGACCCATCTTGTGCAACTTCTTGCCTACTGTGAAACCGGGCGTTCCCTTGTCCACCAGAAACGCGGTGACGCCGTTTGGACCACGCGTCGGATCAAGGTTCGCGAAGACGATGGTTACGTCTGCATCGACTGCGTTGCTGCTGAAAGTCTTCGAACCATTGAGGATGTACTTGTCACCCTTCTTTACAGCGCGCGTCTTGAGGCTGTAGGCGTCCGAACCCGAGCCTGGCTCGGTCATCGCATGCAGGCCGATTCCTCCACTCACAAGGCCGGGCAGATATTTCTTCTTCTGATCTTCGCTTCCGAACTGCCAAATCGGAATCTCGGAGCTCCACATATGGGCGTTAATCGAGAACAGAAGCCCGTTGTCATTGCAGCCATATCCCAATGCCTCAAGCGCGCAAACTGTCGTCAGCGTGTCGGCGCCGCCGCCCCCGTATTCGGTGGGAATCGGCAATCCTTGGATGCCGAAGTCCGCGCATTTCTTCCATAGCTCTTTCGAGAACTGCTCGTTGTGGTCGCGAGCAACAACGTCATCTTTTAATTCTTCGCGAGCAAATCGCAGCACCTCCTTACGAAACGCCGCTTGTTCCTCACTCCATGCAAAGTCCAAGGTGCTATCTCCTAGTGTCGATCTGGCCCAAGTACCATTGAGCTTTGTTATGCAGAAGCAGAAGCGGGGGATGGTTCGGGTACTGCCTTTGAAGCTGCGGCCGGCGCTGCAACCGGAACTGCGCCGGGAGGTGTTACTTTCGCCGGAGCTGCCGCTGGCGCCGTATTCTTCAAGAAACGTTGTGGACGTCCGCCGGGCAACTTGATGCGCGCGGGGACTCCCATGACCATCATGTTGTCGCGCACATCGGTGAGCACCAGGCTGTTGGCTGCGATCACTACGTTGCTGCCGATTTTCGCATCGCCGACTAGTTTGGCGCCGGGTCCGAAGTAGACGTCATCGCCAATTCCACGGCAGGCATGAGAAATCAGGCAGCCGGTGGCGATGGTGAAATTCCTGCCGATATTCGTCTTGCCGAGATTGATCGCGTAGACCGAATGAATCACAAATCCAGGCCCAATCTTTGCGTGAACGTCGATATGAACGCTGGTGAATAGTTCCACGATCTTCCGGAAGAACAGGCCAGCGATCCGAAATAACTGGCCGATTACCGGAATCCGTACGCCTAGCGTCCAATGGCCAAAGCGGTAAGCGATCACCGGCCAAGTTGCGTGCCGGAAACATACTTCAAGGCGATGATGGAGCGTCGGCTTCCAGTCATCCGGACGCGCCTGGTACATCGCACGATCGATATCTGCTTTCAGATTCTCGAACATTTCTCTCCTAGAGTTTCCGGTAAATAGATTCTGGTACAGGGAACGTCCGGCGGTTGAGGACTGCCCCAAGCACCCGAACATTCGAAGTTTCCAGATCCCGCACTGCTTTCCGGGCCGTTTCCCGCCGCGACGCGTGCGCCCGCAGAACCAGTACAACTCCTTCAGCGTTCCGGCCCAACATGATGCTGTCGTCGCCGGAATCCATGGAAGGTGCATCGATCAGCACATAATCGAACTCGCGCTGAAGTTCAGGAAGGATCGAACGCATGCGGTCGGAGCTCAACATGCTCTGCAGTCCTTCCACTTCCGCTCCGCAGCTCAGCAACCACAGATTCGGACGCGATAGGGCTGTTACGAATCTGCGGATCGGCTCGGTCACTTGAAGCGCGTCAGTCAATCCATAGTGATTCGGAACATTGAACTGCCTGTGTAATCCGGGAGAGCGCAGATTTGCATCCACCACACAAACCGAACCGGAAACCTGCGAAGCCAGAACTTCAGCCATACGCGCGCAAATCCAACTGCAACCGTTACCCGATTCCAACGCTGATAGAACGACTGTGCGTCCCCGACCGGAACCCGGCATCAGGAAAACACGTTGCACAAGCTTGAACATCTCGTCGCGTTGAGAATCTTCCATCTGGAGTTGTAAGGGCTGCAATTCGACAGGAACTGGCGCTGCGCTCACCGCCGCTGGAACTTCTACTACCGTATCTGTGACCTCGGGGGCCTCGAACATCTCGCGTTCCCGGCCCAGATTTTGCAATAACTCGAAATTTCTGCTCATAGGGTTCTCACTGTAGCTTTGAGGCTTATCATTGCGCTCTCGCGTTTCAGGCCGACTGTCGTTCGCCTCCGGCCTTCCAGTTGTGTAGCAGCCTGGCTACATCCCGCATGTGTTCGATCGCTTCCGCCGGGCTCAAGGAATCTTTTGCAGAGCTGTCGGGCGAAATCGCCGTATTCATATAGTCACGTGCCACTCCGGTCAACTCCTCCACCGGCTGGAACGGATCGTTAATCCCCTTATTCAGTCCTAGGTGCAGCCTTGGCGTGCCGACTTCAGAAACGAAACGGCTGATGTCCAGGTCCTGGATCACTTCCCGCACCATGTGGCCGTCGATCGTCTTCTTCCGCATCGCAAATGCCAGAGAAAGTGTGTGAAAACAGTAATTGTTGATCTGGCGCGGGATGCCTTCGCTGATTTGCGAAATCAGCTCCAGCGCTTCCGGAGTAAAGATTGCCGGCCCTTTGTACCCGGCGACCTGCATGCGGTGTTCGATGAAGCGGCCGACCTCATCCCGGTTCAGCGGGCTCAATCCGCTCACTGAGGTGATGCGCTGCCTTAGCTGAACCAGCGATGGGCTGGCGAGTTTATCCGCCAGGCCGGGTTGACCGACAAGAATGATTTGCAGCAGCTTCGCCTGCGGCGTCTCGAAGTCAGAGAGAAGACGGACGGTCTCGAGAACGGTGGGATCGAGGTTCTGTGCTTCGTCGATGACGACGATGAATCGCTTGCCCGCCCGCGCTTCCTGGACGAGACAGCGATTGAATTGCTCATGCATCCGGACGAAATCCTGCGATTCTGTCTCGATGCCGATTTCCGCCAGCAGAAAGCGCATGAACTCGCGCGAACTGCATTGCGTCTGGAACAGAAACGCGGTGCGCGCGGTGCGGTCAAACTTAGCCAGCAAGTGGAAGAGCAGGGTGGTTTTGCCCATGCCGGGACGCGCGATCAGAGAGAGGAATCCGCGATTCGCTTCAATCCCGTAATAGAGAGATGCCAAAGCCTCGCGATGACCTGGCCCCAGATACAGGTATCGGGGATCCGGCGTCACGCCGAAAGGCTGTTCTCGAAGGCCAAAAAAATCCAGGAACATGGGTCTTATCCTCGCTCCCCGATGACAGTACCGGATGCGCCGGCGTCGTAATGAACTTCGTCATTCAAACCATGACCGTCGTTATTGCCGTTACCGTTGCTGTGGCCATTGCCGTTACCGTTCCCGCCAGCTTCTCCGTAAAGAAGGTTTTGACTGTAATGCAGCGGCACGGCGGCGAGGACAGGAATCCTCAACTCAGACGCCACTTCGGACGGAGTACGGAAGGATTGATCCGCATAGTCGATCGCGAATACCACGCCGAGACTGACTGCCGATGCAAGAAGAACGGCGACCAACGCGAAGATGAAAGGAGAACGCGTCGGAATGCTGGGGACCATTGGAGTTTCGACGATGGAAACATTCAGGAGCCTAGTGCGGTCCAACGCGTCTTCGATCCGGGCTTCTTCTTTTTTCTTGGTGTAGAGCTCGTAGTTGGCCTCGTCTTCTTTCTGGGTGCGAGACAAGTCAGCTTGCTGGAGTCCCTGCTCTTCCAGCTTCTTCACCTTGTCCTGATAAATGCCGATGATGGAAGTCAGGGCGGTCTGACGAGCCTGGAAGCCGCTCAGGTCTGCCTTTGCTTTTGCCAGCTCGGAGCTAACCCAAGAATAAGTAGGGTTCTGATCGGTGGTCTCTTCCTTCACCGGCGAGCCTTCTTCTTTCGCGAGTGCCAGGCGAGTGTCGTTGAGCTGCTTGTCAACTTCCACGACGAGCGGATAAGTCGGCTGATATTTCGTCAGCAGCTCGGTCCGTTTCATCTCGAGCGTGAGCAACGTCGACTTCAGGTTTTCGAGGACCTGGGCGTTATCGCCGCTCTTCATCTGAGTGGTCAGGCGCGCCGGGACCGATTGTGACTGCTTCTGCAAATCTGCGATGCGTTTTTCAGATTCGGCGATCGAGGCTCTGGTGGTCTCGAGTTCGCTGTTGAAATCCGCCAGCTTCTGAAGCGTCATGTCCCGCATGGTTGTCGGCGCCACTCCACCCTGTTCGTCCGCGAATTGCTTGAGCTGGGCTTCTGCCGCCAGCATGTCCTGCTTGTACTTCTCAGACTGCTGATCGAAGAATTCGAACTGTCCCGACGGATGATGAACGTCGAGATGCTTTTGCAAATACGCATCGTCAAGCGTTGCCAGGACTTTCTGGGCCAGCTGAGGATCGTGCGACTCGTAGGCGATACTGATGACGTTGGTTTTTTTCAGCACTTCAAGCTGGAGATCCGAGCGCAAATCGGAGATTGCCTTATCCAGCCGGTTCTGCGGAGTCTGCCAGGGATGAATGATTCCCGAGATGAATTTCTTTTTGTCGAGATTGCAGGTCTTGACGACTTTTTCAAGGACGTCTGAGCTGGTGATCAATTCGACTTCAGAATTGATTTCTTCCTCGCTGACAGTGTCGTGAAAAGTAAGGGGCGCGTTTTGTTCCGGAGTAATGATGGGATCGACACGCTCGCGCTTGACCAGCAGCTTGGTCTCGGAACGATACTTGGCTGGCAAGAAAAACGACGAGAGACCTACGCCGAGCACCACGCCCACGAAGCACAACACCAGTACTTTTTGATGCCGAAATCCAATGGCAGCCACGTCTCTCGCGGTAAACGAGTAAGGCCGGTGTTCGTAGCTGTTTAATGCGTCATTCATAAAATCTCCGTATGAGCGGTCAAAATCTTTCGTCAGGTGAAGAATCGCTGAAAATATTTACGGAACCTGTAGGGGCATGTATGTACCCATGCTCAAGTTCGGAATGAATCGATCGATCTTCGAATAGGTATTCTTGGGGACGAAGATCATGTCGCCGGAGTGGAGGAATGCATCCTCTCGCAAATCGCCTTTTTTCTCCATTTCCTTCACGTTGATCAGCTTCGTTTCGGTCCACTGATCATCGACGCGGCGGAACAGATAAACCTTCGAGTGCTTAGCGCTGGATTGGAATCCGCCAGCGATCTCAATGGCTTGAGCGACGGTGACGTCTCCGTGCATTTCGTATTTGCCCGGCTTGGCGACCTGGCCGCCGGCAACGAAATAGGGCTTCTCGAAATCTTTCAGGACGACCGAGATGATCGGATCATTCAGAATCTTCGAGTATGCGGTTTTCAACGTCTGAGTGAGTTCCGGCACGGTCTGACCGGCTACCTTGATGTCTCCCACACTGCGCAGAGTCACGAAGCCGTCGGGTTGAACCGCGACAGCTGTCTGGTTGAATTCCGGGCTCAAGTCAAAGGTCACGTCGAATGTATCGCCAGGTTCGATGTGATAGCGCGGACTGCGGTCCTTGAAATTTGTGTTCGACGTAGTCGATTTGGGCGTATCCGCCGGCTTGGGCGCCGAACTGAGAGCCTGCTGCCCAAAACAAGCACTGCACGCGGCCAGCAAGACCGCAAGCAACCGACCCGACGGGCGAAAACTTTTCTTCATTGTGAAACCTCCACCGTGGTACGAACCTTGAGATCCGGGATGAATTCGAACGACAGCTCCGTCTCCAACCGAGCGGACAGGCTGGCTATCCTTAACTTTGGGAATCCGCCTTAAGGATCTCGCCCACCGGCTCCGCCTGTCCTCGCGGACGAGGAGAGAGATTATGCTGCCGGATCTTGTAAAGAATACCCCGATAGCTGATCGAGAGCAGTTGCGCTGCCTTTCTTCGGTTCCAGCCGGTGTACTCGAGGGTCCGGCTGATCGCGTAAATCTCGGCCTCAACTCTCAAGCTGCGTAGTGAGGGCGGATTCCCCTCAAGTTTTTCGCCAGGAACCGCGCTAGGGCGAGAAGACTTTGCCTTGATCTGCTGGGAGTCGGTCTTTACAGACTTCATTTCTGCTTCGCTCATTAGATTGCACCTCACAACAACCTTTGGACGTTGTTCAGATTGGGAGAAAAGTTAAACAGCGAGTGGCTCTACGTTGTATCCGGCGACACGCACGCTAAGTGATCTTTGGATCAATCCAATCGAGATCACCAGGCTACGGTCGCTGTTTTCTGCTGTAAGAATGCCCTCCAGTCCGTCCAGCGCTCCCCCTGAAACCCGAACGCGCTGTCCAACCTGTAGGTAGGGTCTCTCCTGGTAGGAGACGTTGCTCGCCAGAAGAGTCGTGATGTTTTCAATTTCCTGATCAGGGATTGCAATGCCGGAACCCTGCACTCCCACAAAACTGACGACACCCTGAGTCTGCAACACCCGGATTCGATCATTCGAGGAATGGTTTAAGCGCACAAAGGCATAACCGGAAAACAAGGGCTCTTCCACTTGCTTTCGCCTGTCGCTCCATTGATTGATCTTGGTGATAAGGGGCAGGAACGACTGGATGCCTTGCTTTTCCAGTTGATGCGCAACCAGTTTTTCGTGGCGGGAGCGCGTGCGGACGGCGTACCAGTGAATTTGGCTGAGTTCAGTACCGCAGTCAATCGGGACACAACCAGCTTCCACTTGTTGTACTCCGCTCATAGCTCCGCCCTCTCAGTCACATTCGTCGTGAAAACACGTCGACGAATGGAGCCTTACCGATTCAGCTGGACAAGCGAGAACCCATTCGCTTGCTGGTGGTTAAAGGGGGGATATGACTTCCAGTGAAACCGCCGTAGATTCACGACGATTATTAAATTCAAGTGGGCTAAATCTATCGGCTCCTGCAATTTCTTGCAATGGGAAGAAAGTGCTGGTGAAGAAAGACTTCATTGGGGTTAAAGGTCCTGTTTTCAACAGAGAAGAAAGACTCTAGCTGGCAAAATTGCTTTCCACAGCACGAAACACTTTCTCAAACTTGGGGTTTGTTAGCGGCGCGTGATCAGGCCGGTTCCGTCGAAGACTGGGGCTGCTCTGGGCGGGCAGTATGCAAGAACATTCATCTTGACACTGTTATTTTTTCCCGCCAAGCTGCGATGTGGGCGGGTTTCTCACGTAACGGTTGCGCTTGCGGCAACTGCTGTGAACCTAGGGCCAATAAGTACAGACTTCGCGTTCCCCCTTTCCGCGAAGGTCACTTCAGAAAAATCCGAACTGAAAAACCGGCTTAGGAGCAGCTATGAATCGTTGTTTTGTGCCAATTGCGCTTTGCCTTTTGGCAGGGCTGTGCATGCTTGCGGTACCGTCTCACTACGTTAAGAAAGTTGAAGCTACGTGCTCGACCTGTCCCCCGCCTCCACCGCCACCACCCACAGTGGGGCAATTTGGCGGACCACTCGCCGGCCTCTCGACTAGCATCACGAACCTGTTCAACGGTGGCTACGGGACATTTGTGATCAAGTGGGATCCGATCCGCGGGCTCGGCCCGGTCTCCACCAAGACTGGCTGCTTTACATGTCACGGCGCAGGCGTTGATGTTCTCACCGGTACAGCTGGCGACACCAGCACGACTGCCGGAACACGGTATGGCAAATGGAATCCCGATAACACATTCAATTACCTCGACGGCACCGGGACTTCTCCTGAAAACGAGGGCGGTCCGATTGTGCATGGAACTTCGAACGCAGCCTTCGGAACGCTTCCCGGCTGCAATCAAGTGAAGGTCGCTTCGAACGGCGCCACGGAATCGGGAACGACCGTCACTATCACGACGACGGCGAATCACGGATTCAAGGTCGGACAGGAAGTGCAGGTGTTAGGCGTAGGAGTGTCGGGTTATAACGGGCAGTACCCGATTCTAAGCACACCGTCAACCACGACTTTCACTTATACGGATGCGGTGTCCGGACTAGCATCTTCCGGCAACGGAACCGCGCAGAATTTGCCGCACGAAGTAGTTCCTTCAGACGCAACTGTGGTAAGCACCGTTCGCTCGACTCAACTGTTTGGATTAGGATTAGTCGACAACATTCCTGACTCGGACATCCTTGCTAACGCCGCTGCCACGAAACAGTTCGGCATCACCGGTGTGGCAAACATGATCGCCGACGAGAATGGAGTCATTCGACCCGGGAAGTTTGGACAAAAGCTGGATGCGGTTACACTTTTCCAGTTCACCGCAAACGCGGAATTTAACGAACTCGGAATCACCACCAGCAACGGCCCATTCGGAGTAGCGAGCGCGTTCAATCCAACCGAACACAATCCCCAGGGACTGGCGTTTCCCTCGCAGTGTCAGCCTGACACGCATGCCCCACAGGACATCAGCCAGGTCAATATGATCAAGATGACCCAGTTTCAAGCTCTCCTGGCTCCAATTCCTCCGGCACCGCCAACTTCGCAGACGACGGCTGGGAAGGCGATCTTCGAAAGCACGGGCTGCAATATCTGCCACATCGAGACCTACACCACGCAGCAGAACGTAAAGCTGCGCACGACGAGCGGCGGGCAGACGTCGGTCATTCCATCTTTGAGCAACGTGACCTTTAGTCCGTACTCGGATTTCCTGCTTCACGACATGGGATCGGGAGATTCTGGAGGCATTCCCTTCATCCCGCACGGAACTGGTCAAGCGAGTTTGACCATGTGGCGAACTGCTCCGCTGTGGGGCTTGTCGAACATCTTGGCGAAAGAGGGCGGTCTGATGCACGATATGACGTCAACCTCGATCGATGCCGCCATCCGCCGACATGGCGGAGAAGCCAGCCAGGTTGTTTCGAATTACGAGGCTCTTAGCTCGACGGACTCGGCGAACCTGCTCGCATTCTTGGGATCGCTGTAATTGTTTGGCGGAGTGTGAGTGCGGATTAACTCTCAGGCGGCAAACTGAAGTTTATGGTAACGCGCGTCTGACTTTCTACGGACCGGCCGTCCAGGACGTTGGGCTGATATTTCCACTGCCTTACGGCTTGGACGGCCGCTTCCGCGAGTAGTGGACTCCCCTTCACGATCGAGATGTTTCCTACCGTTCCGTCACTGAGAACCTGAACTTCTAACACGACAGGGCCTTGAATGTGTTGCGCCCGCGCTTCAGCGGGATACTCCGGCTCTACTCTACGAATCAGGCGACCTCCGTCGGAACCGGTGGCCCCAATCGATGGCAGGGCTTTCGCAGAAACCGAGGCCGGCATTCGATAAATTACTTTTCCGTTCTCCGTTACAACGAGTCCTCCAGCAGGCACGACGTTTTTGTGGGGGGCTGTTGTCTTCGCCAGGGACGCTGATGGCGGCTTCGAAACATCATTCACTGGTTCGGGCGAGGAGGCGTTCTGGCTCGACCCACCGGGCCCAGCTGGAGTAGAAGCGGCGGGTTGAGGATTATCTTTTGAACGAGACGCGATGATTGCTCTTTGCGCGGCACTTCGCCATCCGATAAGCACTCCAAGAGTGAGCGATACGAGGATCACAAGAACCACGAGAACAGTCGTCCAGATATCATCTTTTCCGGAACTCTCGACTTCGGCCATCTCGGCATTATCAGGCTCTAGATAATCCATCTTGTCGTGGTGTATCTCAGCCAACTCCGGAAGCGCTTCCGGTTTTTGCTGAACCTCTACTGGAGCCTTTGCACCGGTTTCGGCTTCCCTCTTGCTCTCTACAATGCGACGCGCCAACCTCTGGAGAGCCTCAATATCGCTCTCGCCAAAGGCATTTGGCTTGGCCGACAAAACCTCCAGGATGCCGAATGGCCGAGTACCCTCGCTGACAGGAATGATCAGCATCGAACGAACTCCGAGTTGACGGCAGGCTTCGGCGTCCACTCGCTTATCCGAATCGGTATCGGAACAATTCTGAATCTGTCCGGTTGTAATGCACGCACCCGAGAGTCCCGACTTTGTATCGAGTCGCACTCCCAGATCTGGAGCAGAAGATCCGGTCGTGGCGCGACACTCCATTTCGCCGGCGCGATCCAAGGCAATGGCTGCGCCAGTCGCTCCCGTTGTACTCCGCGCTTGCTCTACCACTTCGTTCAGGACTAAATCGAGCGCCAGATCGAAGGCCAGAGCTCCGCCGCCGTAGGCCGCAAGTGTTTTCGCAACATGACTAAGTTCGTGCTGATTTTGAATCGGCGCGGCACTATGCGACTGCACGGAAAGATTCTTTCCGGAGGACCTTTCGTCGGGCACATCCGGCCGCACCATAGGGTTTTGAGTCATACCGTGATCAGACTACATGGATAGGATGCGCACGCTCATTATGGGGGTAATCTTGCGGCGGTTCAAACGAAAGCGAAATACGCTCTGTGAACTGCCGGAGTGTTGCGCGAATCGCACCCGATGTCAACCTGAAAACGGAGCATTCGCGTTTCAGGAGAATCTTTGCGTTCTACACCGGAAATTCCCGTTTTGGCGCGGCGCGCTCCTCAAATGGCTTTTTTTCGCATCCGGGAGACCTAGGGAAATCATAGAATTCTGTAGAATCGAAATTCGCGGCTTGGCGTATGCCGCTTGGAGCCGCTCTTTGTCCCAGGGAGTACACGAATGCGCATCTCTGTCGTAGGTTCAGGATACGTAGGACTCGTGGCTGGCGCCTGTTTCGCCGACCTCGGCCATGACGTCGTACTGGTCGACAATGACCAGCAAAAACTGGCTGCTTTGAACAGCGGCCAAGTGCCCATCCATGAGAAGTTTCTCCCTGAGTTGCTCGGCCGACATCGTGGACATCGCCTTACGTTTTCCGGTGACTTGAAAGAGGCGGCCCGAATCAGTTCAGCGATCTTTGTCGCCGTGGGCACTCCTCCTACCGAGAGCGGCGAAGCGGATCTGTCATATGTCGAGTCGGTCGCGCGGGAAATTTCTGGCGGCGTCGAGGACTACAAAGTTATCGTAGAGAAGAGCACGGTACCCGTATATACGAGCGAATGGATTCGCAAGATTATTCTGCGCAACGGAATCGACCCTGAATTGTTCGACGTCGCGTCAAACCCGGAATTCCTGCGTGAGGGCACAGCAGTTACGGACTTCCTTTTCCCTGACCGAATTGTCATCGGTTGCGACACGGAACGCGCCGCGGGCGTATTGCGTGAGATCTACGCTCCGCTTACCGATGGCAGTTATTACGAGCGCGCTGATTCCATTCCACGGCCCGACCGGGCGACGATTCCCGCCCCTATCATTATTACCAGCACAAAGAGCGCGGAATTGATCAAGCATGCATCGAATGCTTTTCTGGCAATGAAGATCTCCTTCATCAACGCGGTTGCGTCAGTGTGTGAATGTGTCGGCGCGGACGTCAATCAAGTCGTGCACGGCATAGGAGCCGACTCGCGCATCGGTAGGCGTTTCTTGAATCCCGGAATCGGCTACGGTGGATCCTGCTTTCCGAAAGACGTGATGGCGTTCCGCTCGGTTGCGCGTGATTCCGGTTATGACTTCCGCCTGCTCGACGAAGTTATGCGCATTAACGAAGATCAGCGCCAGCGTTTTCTGCGCAAAGTACACACGGCGCTATGGACCCTGCGTGGGAAAAATCTCGCGGTGCTCGGCTTGGCCTTCAAGGGCGGAACCGACGACATTCGCGAGTCACCTGCCCTGTTCCTGGTGCAGGCATTGTTACAGGAAGGAAGCAAGATTCGCGCCTACGATCCTGCGGCGATGGATCGCAGCCGCGAGGTTCTTGGCTCACGCGTAGATTTGGCCTCCTCGCCTTATGACGCAGCCCGCGATGCGGACGCATTGCTGATTCTCACCGAGTGGGAGGAATTTGCAAATCTCGACCTCGAACGACTACGGAAGGAACTCAGATATCCAATCGTCATCGACGGGCGCAATCTGTATGATCCAGAGGTGATGGCAGATCGAGGATTTACTTACTACAGTGTGGGGCGCGCGGCATCGCATCCTGACGGTGTCCCCGCCGCGGTCCTAAGAAACGGCAAAAAAGCATGAACCGGCAACGCGCTCTAATCACCGGGGGCGCAGGCTTTCTTGGATCGCACCTCTGCGACGCGCTGTTAGCCGAAGGTTGGAGCATCGTTGTTGTTGATAACCTCCTTACCGGGCGCCGTGCCAACCTCGCTCATCTTCAGACTGAGCCACAGTTTGAGTTCATCGAAAAAGACATTTGCGAGCCCTTTGACGCCGGCAAAGTGGATTACGTCTTCCATTTTGCCAGTCCGGCAAGTCCGGTCGACTACAGCACTCATGGAATCGCAACGCTGAAAGTTGGTTCCCTCGGAACGTTCAACGCCCTGGAACTCGCAAAGAAATACGGCGCGAAGTATTTCGTCTCTTCTACGTCCGAATGCTATGGAGATCCTCTTGAGCATCCCCAAAAGGAAACCTACTGGGGCCATGTGAATCCGATCGGCCCGCGTTCGGTGTATGACGAGGCGAAGCGGTTCACCGAGTCGGTAACGATGGCGTATCGCCGCTATCACAACGTCGACACGCACATCGTGAGAATCTTCAACACATACGGACCTCGCATGCAACTGAACGACGGGCGTGTGGTCCCCAACTTCATGAAACAGGCGTTGCGGGGCGAGGACCTGACGGTTTACGGAGATGGGAGCCAGACCCGCAGTTTCTGCTATGTGCGCGACGAAATTGACGGTTTTCTTCGCCTTGCAAAATCGGACGAGCATCTGCCGGTGAACATCGGAAATCCGAATGAATTTACGATCCTGGAATGCGCACAGTTGGTATTAAAAGTCGTTGGCTCCAAAAGCCGCATCCGGTACGAACCTCTACCGCAGGACGACCCAAAGCAGCGGCGGCCGGACATCACTAAGGCGCGGCACTTGCTTGGTTGGGAGCCGAAGATTGAACTTAAAGAAGGCTTGCAGCTGTCGTTGGATTACTTCCGGAAAGCCGTCGCGGAAGACGTGGCGCAAGCCCGCTAATTTGTCGTTGCCTGGGTGGCAGCGACGAATTTGATCAACTTCTTCACGTTCGTTTGCTCGTCTCTGGTCTTCAGTGCAAAGGCAATTCCCATACCG